>Ga0070730_10001230_pt1 | contig 25092 bp, 24 predicted proteins | sample Coa_R1_3_FD_66447 | JGI IMG/M metagenome (GOLD analysis project Ga0070730, IMG submission 66447) | Surface soil microbial communities from Centralia Pennsylvania, which are recovering from an underground coalmine fire - Coalmine... | ecosystem: Environmental > Terrestrial > Soil > Unclassified ... | reverse complement strand
CGGCGGCGCTGGCGCAGGATGCGTCGGACGCGCCGGCCAGAGCCGTGCTCGGATCTGCGTATTTTTCCCTGGAGGATTACGCGAATGCGGCGAAAACGATTGCACCATTGCGGGACCGCGCGATGCGCGATCCAATCGTGGGCTATGCGTGGGCGGCGTCGCTGGCGCGGCTGGGGGATTTGAAACAGGCGTCGAAAATTTTAGGAGAAGTCGAGAAACTGCCGCTTCCGCCGGAGACGCGGGCGATGGTCGGAAAGCTTTGGGTCGACGTGGAAGATTACGAGCGCGCGGTGAATGCATTCGAAACGGCGTGGAACGCGGATCCAAAGTTGCCACGGGTTCACTACTCGGAAGGGCTTGCGTATTTGCGATGGCAGCATGTACCGGAGGCAATCGAGCAGTTCAATAGGCAATTGCAGACGACTCCCAACGATGGCGACACAATGAATGGATTGGCGCTCGCGCTGCTGGAGCAGGGGAAGCGGGACGAGGCGAGGAAAATGTTTCAGGCAGTGACGGAAAATCATCCGGAGAATGGGAACGCGCAATATCAGCTGGGAAAACTTTTGCTTGACGACGGGAATGTGAAAGAAGCGGTGTTGCATTTGGAAAATGCGGCGAAGGTGATGCCGCAGGCGGATTACGTGCACTACCAATTGCAGGCGGCCTACCGAAAGGACAATCGACTGGAGGATGCGGACCGCGAGATGGAGATTTACAAAGAAGTGAAGGCGCGGAATCGCGCGGCGACGGTGCCGCAGGCGGCGGCAAGTCCGCAGTAAAAATTGTGCACGAAGAGGATGGAATTGCCAGCGCGAGGAAGGCTTGAGCGAAAATAGAGTGAGCAGACTGATGCGGTGCGTGGCGATTTTGCTTTCTTCCGCGAGCGTCTCGATTGCGCAGGAGGCGCGGCCGGTGGCGCCGCCACCGCCGCCGGGAGCGAAGTCTTTGCAGTGCGCGGGCAAAGCGATTCCACAATTGCTTGACGTGACGGAAAAAGCGGGAATCAAGTTTACGCACGCGTCGGCGCCGGAGAGTAAATACGTTGTCGAGTCGATGAGCGGCGGCGTGTTGCTGCTCGATTACGACCGCGACGGCTGGCTGGACATTTATTTTACGAACGCGCCGACGGTGGACATGGCGATCAAGGGGCAGAAGGCGCGCGGGGCGCTCTACCACAACAATCACGATGGAACGTTTACGGACGTGACGGACAAAGCGGGAATTGCGACGCCGTGCTTTGCGATGGGCGGCGCGGTGGGCGATTACAAAAATAATGGATGGCCGGACATTTATGTGACGTGCCTCGGCGGAAATGTCTTGTACCGGAACAATGGAGACGGAACGTTTACGGATGTGACGAAACAGGCTGGCGTGGCGGACGGAAGATGGAGCACGGGCGCGGCGTTTGGCGATTATGACGGCGACGGATTTCTGGATTTGATGGTGACGAATTACGTGGATTTTCATTTGAACGATTTGCCGGGCTTCGGCAGCGCGCCGAATTGCAAATATCGCGGATTGAATGTGCAGTGCGGGCCGCGCGGGTTGAAAGGCGCGGGGGATTCGCTTTTTCACAACAATGGAGATGGAACGTTTACGGAGGTTTCAAAGAGCGCGGGCGTGAGCGACCCTTCGGGATATTACGGGATGAGCGTGATTTTTTCGGATTTCAACAATATGGGGCGGCCGGACATTTACGTGGCGAACGATTCGACGCCGAAGTTTTTGTACAAGAATTTGGGGAACGGGAAATTTCAAGAGATTGGGCTGGAATCGGGAACGGCGGTGAGCGAGGACGGCTCGGAGCAGGCGTCGATGGGAATTGCGGTGGGAGATTATTTGCACAACGGTTTGCCGTCGCTGAGCGTGACGAATTTTTCGGATGAGAATGCGAATTTATTTCGAAATGAAGGGAAGTGGAATTTTAACGACGTCTCGTACAAAAGCGGGACGGCGATGGCTTCGCTTGCGTACGTGAAATGGGGAATTGCGTTTGTGGATTTGGATAACGATGGGTGGCTGGATTTGATCGGGGTGAACGGGCACGTGTATCCGCAGGTGGATACGCTGCCTTCGGGCGCGCGGTATCGCGAGCCGAAAGTGCTGAACATGAATTTGGGCGACGGAACATTTTGCGATGCGAGCGAAGAGGCGGGGCCGGCGCTGCGGGAACCGCGCGTGTCGCGCGGGCTGGCGGTGGGTGATTTGTTCAACGATGGGAATATGGACGTGGTGGTGGAAGATTTGACGGGCGCGCCGATGATTTTGCGGAATATTGGTTTACCAGGTGGCGCGCCGGCGCGGCACTGGGTGAGTTTCGAATTGGCGGGAACGAAGAGCAACCGGCTGGCGATCGGCGCGCGCGTGAAGATTACGGCGGGGGGGATGACGCAGACGGAAGAGATTCACAGCGGCGGAAGCTATTTATCGCAAAATGATTTGCGCGTGCATTTTGGATTGGGCGCGGCGAAAAAGATCGAGAGTGTGGAGATCCGGTGGCCGTCGGGAAAAATCGAAACGATGAAGGATTTGGACGCGGATAAGTTTTATTCAGTGCTGGAAGGGCAGGGAATTGTGCCGCGCGAAAAGATTTTGCCGATTGGCGTGGGCGGCGCCGCGGCGCACTAGGATTTTGCGGGGGCGCCGGATTTGGGTGGTTCAGACTTTTCGGCCGGTTTCTCTGCCGGATTATCCGCGGGTTTTTGGTCTTTCTTTTCTTCCGGATGTTTTACTTCGCCGTAGCGCGCGGCGAGCCACGTGCGCACTTCCTTCGTATTGTAATGGAATGGGCCCATGCCGCCGCGGTAGGCGATGCGGCCGGATTCGTCAACGATGTAGAGACGCTCGGGCCAGGCGGCGTAGGCGTCGTTTGCGGCGTTAGACATTTCGTCGACGCCGAAGGGAAGCGGAAACTTGAAGCGCTTGGTGAAATCATTGCCGATGGCGAGTCGCTGCGCCAGCGTGGTGGGCTGAGCGTAGCAGACGTCTTCCTTGAGGTTGGACTTCATCTGCCATTCATCGGTGGGATGCGCTTCGCGAATATAGACGGTCAGAAAATCGGCGTGGTCCTTGTAATCGTTGAAGATTTGCACGATGTCGCCGACCTGGCGACGAAAAGGCGGTCAAGTAAAACTGCCGAAGACGAGCACGAGCGGTTTGCCGCCGGTGCGTTCGCGAATGTGAAAGCGGTCGGTGCCATTGAGCGCGATGAGGCGGGCGTCGGGAGCGGAATCGCCGATTTTGAGATTGCCGCGATGCATGTGAGGGAGCGCGTAGCGGACCATGTAGAGCGCGTCCTTGGGGCCGCCGGCCATGACGCTGAGCGCGATGAAGGCGAGGACGACGAGAGCGCCGACGGCGATGCCGACCCACATGGAGACTTTCCTCACGAAACGGAACTCCCAGAAGCAAACGTAAGGCGAGAGGTTAGCAGCGATCGGAAAAACGAGACATAGTATTTTTGCATTAGTCGAGTTTTTTGTTGAGCAGCTCGGGTTTGAGCGCCTGGTAGCGCGCGAGGGCTTTTTCGATGACGGTGAGCGCGGCGTAGGCGGGGCGAATTTCCTCCACCTGTACCTGTTTGCCTTCGAGCTGCTTGTAATCCTGGAAGAAGCGGCGAAGGACGAGCAAGCGGTGGGAAGGAAGATCGCGCGCTTCAATGTAATCGCTGAACTCGGGGTCGCGCGTGGCGACGGCGATGATTTTGTCGTCGCTGGCGCCGGAGTCGACCATGGTCATGACGCCGATGGCGCGGGCTTTGATGAGCGCGAGCGGCTGGACGGGTTCCTGGCAGAGAACGAGGACGTCGAGCGGATCGTTGTCCTCGGCGTAAGTCTGCGGAATAAAGCCGTAGTTCGCCGGGTAAAAAACGGCGGAGTGGATGATGCGATCCACTTTGAGGAGGCCGGTTTCTTTGTCGAGTTCGTATTTGACGTTCGAACCGAGCGGAATTTCGATGACGGCCTGAAAATCGCGCGGAACTTCTGGACCGGGAGAAACGTCGTGCCATGCGTGGAGCAAGGTGACCTGCCTTGAGTGGAGAATCGAGTTGAACATCCATTATTGCCTGAGAGCGCGCGGTGTGGCCAGCGCCGTGTAGTCGCATAAGCGTTTCAATGTTTTCGAAATCTGTGATACAGACATGCGTGGCATTTTTCGGCTCGAGGAAACGGCGCGAAATTTCATGACCATTCGTATTGGACTGATCGGCGGCGGAAACATTTCGGAAACTCACGCGCGAGCCGCACTGTCGATTGCCGGCGCCGAGGTTTGCGCCATCTACGGCACGAATTCCGCAAAGGTGGCGCGGCTCTCGAACGATTCTGGCGCCACGCCCTATTCGGATTTCGAACAATTCTTGCTGCACAAGCCGATGGAATGCGTAGCAATCGGGAGCCCTTCGGGATTGCACGCCGCGCAGGGAATTGCGGCGGCGCGGCGCGGGTTGCACGTGCTGACGGAGAAGCCGCTGGAAATCTCGACGCAAAAGGGGCGGGAGCTGATCGCGGCGGCAAAGGAAGCGGGAGTGAAGCTGGGCGTTTTTTTTCAAGACCGATTCAAGCCGGACATTCTTCAGGTGAAGCAATGGATGGACGCCGAGATTCTGGGCAAGCCGATTCTGGCGGACGCGCGGGTAAAGTGGTTTCGGCCCCCTTCTTATTATGGGGAATCGCGCTGGCGGGGCACCCTGGCGCTGGATGGCGGCGGCGCGCTGATCAATCAAGCGATTCACACGGTGGACCTGCTGCTCTGGCTCTTTGGCGACGTAGTAAGCGTCGAAGCACAGAAAAAGACGGCGATGCACAAAATCGAGGCCGAAGATACGCTCGTCGCGCTGCTGGAATTTGCGAGCGGCGCGCTGGGAGTGCTTCAGGCAACGACATCCGCCTATCCCGGCTATCCGCGGCGCGTGGAACTGACCGGCAGCGAAGGGACCGTGATGATCGAGCACGACCGGCTTGTTGCGGCGGACTTGCGGAATCGGCCGAGCAAGATGCAGAGCCTCGGCGACGATCAAAATTCCAGCGCGAATACCGCGGCGGTCAGCGATTTTCGCGGACATCGCGCCGTGCTCGAGGATTTTATCGAAGCCATAAAAACGGACAGGGAGCCGCGATGCAATGGCTCGGAAGGACTTCGCAGCGTGGCACTGGTGGAAAAAATATACGAAGCTTGCCGATCGGGAAAACGCGTGGAGATTGCCGGTTAGCTTGCATTTTGCGCGGCCAAGCGTAGGGCGACACATGGCGGGATTTTCTGCAACGTTGGCAGTGGGAAATGGAGTGGAACAGTGGACGTAAAGGTGTTGCGAGACAAACACGCTGCGGGAGGAGCTGCCGCGCGGCACGCGGCGGAATCTTTGCAAAGAATTCTTGCGAAACAAGATGTGGCCCGGCTGATTGCCGCCACGGGCGCTTCGCAATTCGAATTTTTGGAAGCGCTCACGCGTACGCCGGGCATTGCTTGGCAGCGAGTGGAACTATTCCATCTGGATGAATACGCCGGATTGGCGTTGACGCACGCAGCGAGCTTTCGCAAATACTTGCTGGAACGGCTGATTCGCAAGACCGGAATTGCGCGATTCCATTTGCTTGATGGCGAACAAGATTTAAAGGAAGTGATTCGAGACGTGGGCGGAGAATTGAGCGCTCGGCCCGTGAATCTGGCGTTTGTCGGAATTGGAGAGAACGGCCACCTTGCCTTTAACGATCCGCCCGCGGATTTCGAAACGCAAGAGCCGTACCTTGTGGTCGAGCTCGACGAAGCCTGCCGCCGGCAGCAGGTGAACGAAGGCTGGTTTTCCTCGATCGCGGAAGTGCCTTCGCGCGCGATTTCCATGTCCGTCCGGCAAATCTTGAAGGCGGAAGAGATTATTGCGGTCGTGCCGGACGCGCGCAAGGCGCAAGCGGTGAAGGCGTGCCTCGAAGGCGAAATAAGTCCGATGGCGCCCGCCTCCATACTGCGAACGCATCCCAACACCACGATCTATCTGGACACGGCATCTGCTTCTCACTTGAGCGAGGCCGTTCTCCGTTCCCAGTAGCGAAAGGCTTAGAGTGAATGAAGATTCGAGTGGGATAACGAGGCGACCGATTTCGTATGGCATCCACGGCGGATAGCGGTTCATTTCCAGCGGCAAAAATTCGCAATCTTCGTTGGTGGATCGGTGGCTTGTTGTTTGCGTCGACGGTCATCAATTACATTGACCGGCAAACGCTCTCGCTCCTCGCTCCCTACTTGAAGCAAGATTTTCACTGGACCAATTCCGACTACGCGAATCTGCTGATCGCCTTTCGGCTGGCGTATTCGTTTGGCCAGTCCATTTGCGGAAGATTTATCGATCGGATCGGCACGCGCCGCGGCCTGACGCTTTCGGTGATCTGGTATTCGATCGCGTCAATTTGCACTTCTTTCGCGCGAGGCTTCCTTGGTTTTGCCGTGGTTCGTTTTTTGCTTGGCGCGGGCGAGTCTGCCAATTGGCCTGGCGCCACGAAAGCCGTATCCGAGTGGTTTCCGAAGCGCGACCGCGCGCTGGCGGCGGCGCTCTTCGACAGCGGATCATCCATCGGCGGGGCCGTCGCCACTTTTTTGATTCCCGCTATTTATTTTCGCTGGGGATGGAGGCCGGCTTTCATCATTCCGGGCTTGCTGGGATTTATCTGGCTGTTTGTTTGGCGAAGGTTCTACTTTCTCCCGCAGGATCACCCGCGAATCACGCCGGCGGAGCGCGAAATGATCTTGTCGGAAAATGTTTCGAGTGGAGAGGCGCAAGGGACGCCGCGTGCCCGCTGGAAGGATTTGCTGAAGCTGCCGCAAACGTGGGGAACGATTATCGCGAAAGCGCTGACGGACCCGGTGTGGTTTTTTGTGACGGACTGGTTTCCGATCTATCTGGTGGCGAAAGGAATTTCGCTGAAGTCCGGGCTGCTGGCGATCTGGGTGCCGTTTATTGCCGCCGATCTCGGCAATTTTTTTGGCGGGGCGGCGTCGGGGTTTTTAATCCGGCGCGGCTGGCCGCTGGGCGCGGCGCGAAAGGCGGTGGTGGTGTTCGGAGGATTTGGCGTGATGCTGCTGATTCCGACGATTTTCACGGTGAACCTTGCGCTCATTGCGCTTTTGTTTTCCTTGGCGACATTTTGTTACGCGGCGTTTTCCACGATTGCCAATGTTTTGCCTTCGGATTTGTATACGAGCGACGCGGTGGCTTCTGTCAGCGGCCTGAGCGGCACCGGAGCGGGCATCGGAACCATTGTTGCGTTCAAGTTGATCGGCTATTTCTCCGATGCGATGCAATCGCGCGCGACACATTCCTTTGACGCAGTGGTGGTGACGGCGGGCGTGGTTCCGTTTGTGGGAATGATTCTGGTGCTGCTGTTGGTTCGCAACACGCGAGCGACGACGAGAGGATTGGTGCGTCCGCTGTGAAATGCGTTTCGCGAGCGCGGGACGAAGCGGCCGGCTGCGTTCGCACTCGTGCACGGCGAATAGAAGCGAATCGGCGGGCGCATAGAGGCTGCGCGCGCCACAACCGAGCCGCGCCGTTTGTTGACTTGGGTGGCGGCGGCAAGTATCGTGCCAAGGTTCGCTGCAACGTAAAACCGGACCGGGAGTCTTCCATGTTCAATTTAAGAAACCGAGCGCTGCGGGCGGCGCAAGTTGCGATGTGTGCATTGTTGCTCGGCGCCGCGGCGATTTCGGCGGCTCGCGCACAGGACGACGAGGAAAAGCCGGCGCCGAATGCGGTGCGCGTGCACTACACGAAATACGAATTCCGCATTCCCATGCGGGATGGAGTGCATCTTTTTACCGCGGTCTACGTGCCGAAGGATGCGACGGCGGCGAAGACCTATCCATTTTTAATTGAAAGGACGCCGTACAGCGTGGGGCCGTACGGGACGGACAACTACCGAAAGCATTTGGGTCCGGCGGCGGTATTCGAAAATGACGGCTTTATTTTTGTGTACCAGGATGTGCGCGGCAGGTTCCTGAGCGAGGGAAGGTTTGCGGAAATGACGCCGCATAAAGATGTGAAGAAGTCCGCGAAAGACGTGGACGAAAGTACCGACGCGTACGACACCATCGATTGGCTGGTGAAAAATGTTTCCGGCAACAACGGGAAGGCGGGACTGTACGGGATTTCGTATCCGGGATTTTTCGTGGCGGCCGGCATGATCGATTCGCATCCGGCGCTGAAGGCTTGTTCGCCGCAAGCGCCGGTGACGGATCTTTACATGGGAGACGACGCGTACCACAACGGCGCCTTCATGCTGGACGCGAATTTCGGCTTTTATACGTTTTTCAAGCCGCAGACGGAACCGCAACTGCCGCCGGCGCGATTTCCCGAATTCGATTTTGGAACAAACGATGCGTACGAGTTTTATTTGAAGATGGGGCCGATCGGCAATGCGAAGGCGAAGTATCTGAAAGATACGAATTTTTATTGGGACGATCAGGCGGACCATCCCGTTTACGACGACTATTGGAAGGCGCGGAACATTTCCGCACACCTGAAGAACGTGAAGTGCGCGGTGATGACGGTCGGCGGATTGTTCGATGCCGAAGACATCATGGGGCCGCACCGCGTGTTTCGCGCGGTGGGCGAAGCGAATCCGGGCACGCCAAACGTGCTGGTGGAAGGGCCGTGGTTTCATGGCGGCTGGGCGGCGCCGGGCGGAGGCGAGCATCTGGGGCCGGTGAATTTCGCGGCGAAGAATTCGGATTATTTTAATGAAGAGATTCTGCTGCCGTTTTTTCGCCAATACCTGAAGGACGGCGGCGACGCGAAAACCGCAAAGATTACGATCTTTGAGACGGGCACGAATGTCTGGCGGCGATACGACGCCTGGCCGCCGAAAAATGCGGCGCCGCGAAAATTGTATTTTGGCGCGAAGGGAAAACTTTCCTTTGATGCGCCGAAGGATGGCGGTTTTGACGAATACACGAGCGACCCGTCGAAGCCGGTTCCGTTTGTGGAGACAATCGACAACGACGTGCCGCGCGAATACATGACGGCGGATCAGCGGTTTGCGGCAAAGCGGCCGGACGTGTTGGTGTACGAGACGGAACCGCTGGAGGAAGACATTACCGTTGCCGGAGAAGTGTCGCCGCGGCTGTGGGTTTCGTCTTCGGGGACCGATTCGGATTTTGACGTGAAGCTGATCGACGTGTACCCGATGAATTCGCCCGATCCGCAGCCGAATCCGAAAGAGTTGCACATGGGCGGATACGAACAGCTTGTGCGGGGCGAGCCGTTTCGCGCGAAATATCGAAACAGTTTTGAGAAGCCGGAAGCGTTGACGCCGAATCAGCCGACGGCGCTCGATTTTTCTCTGCCCAGCGTGAATCACACATTCCGGCGGGGACATCGCATCATGGCGCAGATTCAAAGCACGTGGTTTCCGCTGACCGACCGCAATCCGCAGAAATTTGTGGATATTTCGAAGGCGACGGAGGCGGATTTTCAAAAAGCGACGGAGCGGGTGTATCGCGGCGGCGCGCAGGCGTCGAGCCTGGTGCTGCCGATTCTGCAATAATCCGCTAGGCGGATTTTTTGGTCCACGCGCCGAGGATTGCGCCCATGAGGAAAAGCCCGACGAGGACGTAGCCTTCGTTGATGAGAAACAAATTGAGCGGGCGCAGTTCGTACATGCTGGTGGTGTACGTCACGGGGCCGACGATGCCGAGCCAGAGGAGCACGCCGAGCGAGGCGCCGCGAGCGGCGGTGGTGGCATTACGCCAAGCGCAGAGTTGCGCGAGCACGAATGCGATGATCAGGTTTAGAAGGAACGACATGACGTACGGAAATGCAATGGCAGCGCCCTTCATCGCGCCGATTTGCTCCGGCGGAATCTGTTCGAGCTGCAACCACGGTTTGCCGAAAACCACACCGAACCACACGGCACCGAGCAACCAGTAAGCGATCGCGGCGACCACCACCGCGAAATAGTTCGTTTTCATGATTCCTCCCTGGCCGCGGACGATTCCGCCGGCGTTTGCGGCTCTATTTTCACGCGCGGCGCGATTCTAACCTGAATTGCGGATGGCGGGGTGGAATTGTGGTGGAAAGGAAGCGCGGCGCAGGTTTACGCGCGGGCTTTATCGATCATCTCTTCCCAGACGCCTTTGGATTTGAGGATGAGTTCGATAAGCTCGCGCGCGGCGCCTTTGCCGCCATCGGCTTTCGTGGTGTAGTGCGCAATGTCTTTCACTTCTTGCGCGGCATTGCCGACGGCGACGGCAAGTCCGGCGAGCTTCATGACGGGAATATCCGGAAGATCGTCGCCGAGAAAAGCAACGGCCGTTGCGGGAACACCGGCCTTCACCAAAACTTCTTCGAACGCGGCGATTTTGTGCGGCTGCTTTTCGTAGACGAATTCGACGCTCATCTCTTTCATGCGGCGTCGGAGAGCGGGGGATTCGCGGCCGGTGATAACGCCGAGGCGGAGGCCGGCAGTGCGGCCCAGCGTCATGCCCTGGCCGTCGTGCGCGTCGAAAGTCTTGATTTCGAGGGCGGTGCCGTCGGGTTGCGAGAGCAGTATGACGGAGCCGTCCGTGATGGTGCCGTCCACGTCCATCAGGACGACCTGGATTTGCGCGGCGCGTTTTTTGAGCGCGGGCGGGATTTTTACGGAGCGAGGCGCCAAAGTTTCCTCCAAAACGGAAAACGGAATTGCAAATTGTAGCACGCGGCCGCGAGCTAAGTTTCCGCTTTGGAATAGTTTGCGGAAATTGTAAAAAAGCGCTTGACCCTGACGTAACGTCAGGCCGCATTTCTTATCGGGAGGCAGTCCGTGGAATCCAGGACGAAGGAACTGTACCGGGCCAAGGAGTTCGCCAAGCTCGCCGGGGTGACCGTGCGCGCGCTGCATCATTACGACCGGCTGGGTTTACTGAAGCCGAAGCAGCGGACGCAAAGCGGTTACCGGCTGTATAGCGAGCCGGACTTCGCGCGTCTCGAGCAGATCGTGGTGCTGAAATTCCTCGGCATACCTCTGAAGCAGATTCGCGGATTGCTGGAAGCCGAATCGAATTTGACGGTGGCGCTGCAAAGGCAACAGGAAGTTCTAGGGGAAAAGCGGCGGCAACTCGATAAAGCGATTCGTGCGATTGGAAACGCGCAGTGGGCGATCCAGTCTCGCGGCGAGCCGGATTGGAAACTGTTTCAACTTATCGTGAAGGAGATTGAGATGCAAAACAGCCAGGAATGGAAACGGCAATACTTCAGCCCGGAAGCGCAGACGAAAGTGGCGGATCGGCGGAAACTGTGGTCGCCAGAGCTGCAGGAAAAGGCCAGCCAGGATTGGAACGATTTGTATAAGGACGTGCAGGCTTGCCTTGATTCGAACGAGGATCCGGCGGGGCCGCGAGCGCAGGCGCTGGCTGCACGCTGGAGAGCCATGGTGGAACAGTTCACCGGCGGCGACCCGGAAATTCAGAAAGGGTTGAACGCCATGTGGAACGATTCGGCAAGCTGGCCGAAGGACGTGAAAGCACAATCGTTTGTAAGGCCGGAATTGCAGGCGTACATGAAAAAGGCGCTTGCGGCAAAAAAGTAAGGCCGGCAATCCCGGCGCGCGAAGGGCAAGATTGGCGTGGCGCGGTTTGCTTCTGGAAATGGTTTGGCAAAGGCATGCGCCGCGGCGCCAAGGTTCTAATGCAGGCGATTCGGCACGTCGCACGCACAGCATGATTGAAACTGCCGCTCGCTAGAGTTCCTCGCGGGCGGCAACATGATTAGACGAGCTGCAGGCCCCAGAGATCGTGGAGGTGGACGACGCCCAAGACGCGGCGCGCGTCGTCAACGACCACTACGCTCGTGATGCGGCGCTTTTCCATCAATGTGAGCGCTTCGCTGGCGAGGATGCTTGCTTTTACCGTTTGCGGATTCGGGTTCAGGCACTGCCCGGCCGTCATGCTAAGCGTGGCGCCGCCGTGCTTTTCCATCAGCCGGCGAAGATCACCGTCGGTGAGGATTCCCGCAAGCGTGCCGTCGGCGTTGACGATTGTGGTCATGCCAAGTTTTTTCGCGGACATTTCGTGGAAAGCTTCGGGCATCGGCGTTTGCGGCGAAATTTTGGGAAGCGCGTCGCCGGCGTGCATCACCTTATCCACGCGCAAGAGGCGTTTGCCGAGGCTGCCGGCGGGATGAAGCGCGGCAAAATCGTCGTGGCGAAAATCGCGGCGCTCGAGCAAAGAAACGGCAAGCGCATCGCCAATGGCCATCGCGACGGTGGTGCTTGCCGTCGGCGCGAGATTGAGCGAGCACGCTTCTTCGTTGACGCTGGCATCGAGCGCGATGTCGCTCGCTTGTGCGATGGTCGATTTCGAGTTGCCGGTCAGCGACACGAGCGGAATTTCAAGCCGTTTGAGCGCGTCGAGCAGCGCGACGATTTCCCGCGTTTCGCCGCCGTAGGAAACCGCGAGCATGGAGTCGCCACGCGCAATCATGCCGAGGTCTCCGTGCAGCGCTTCGGCCGGGTGCAGAAAAAAAGACGGCGTGCCGGTGCTGGAAAACGTTGCCGAGATTTTTTTGCCAACAATGCCGGATTTGCCCATGCCGGCAACGACCACGCGGCCTTTGCACGCGAAGAAAAGATCGACGGCGCGATCGAAAGTGGCGTCGAGCCGCGTCAGAACGTCTTGAATCGCTTGCGCTTCGATGCGAAGTACTCGGCGTGCCGTATCCTGGCTCATGATTCGCCCCAGCTGCGAACGAGCGCCGAAAGTTGTTTCATTCGCTTGAGAAGCGCGGGAAGCTGCGAAAGGGGAAGCGCATTGGCGCCGTCGGAAAGGGCGGCGGCGGGGTTGTCGTGCGTTTCCAAAAATAGTCCGTCCGCTCCGGCGGCGACGGCGGCGCGGGCAAGCGGCTCGATGAATTCCGGCTGGCCGCCGCTCGAGTGGCCTTGCCCGCCCGGCAATTGCACGGAATGTGTGGCGTCAAAAACGACCGGGTATCCGAATTTCTTCATTTGCGGAATGCCGCGAAAATCCACCACGAGATTTTGATAGCCGAACGAAGAGCCGCGTTCCGTCAGAATAATTTTCGTGTTGCCAGTGGACGCGACTTTCTCGATGGCGTTTTTCATGTCGGCGGGCGAAACGAATTGCGGCTTCTTGATATTGACGATGCGCCCCGTTTTTCCGGCGACAACGAGCAGATCGGTTTGTCGCGCGAGGAACGCGGGAATCTGCAAAATATCCGCGACTTCCGCGGCCGGCGCCGCGTGAGCCGGCTCGTGGATGTCGGTCAAAATCGCCAATTTTAAATCAGACTTAATCTTGCCGAGAATGCGCAGACCCTCGCTCAATCCCGGTCCGCGAAACGAAGTTACGGATGATCGATTGGCTTTGTCGTAAGAAGCCTTGAAAATATAGGGAATGTCCGCGTCGCGCGCAATCGTCGCGATGGATTCCGCCATTTTTCTCGCGTGAACTTCCGATTCGATCACGCACGGGCCGGCAATCAAAAACAAAGAGTCGTCCCCTGGGTAAGGAGACAGTCCCGTTCGAATTCGCTGAGTTTCCGTCATCCGCAGAAAAGATAGCACAGCAGCCAACCGCTCTTTCAACTTACGGGCGATCCACCGGAAGTACGCGAAAGCGGCCTTTGCCGCCTATCCGATACGTCGCGAAGTGTTTCTGATCAACTGTGACAATGGTGGAAATGGACTCTCGTCCCGCGAGATAAACCAGGGTTGCGTCGGCGAAGTCCATGGGCAGATCAGAATAGCGCATCATCAGCTCATGAACGTTTGGCAGTTCCATTTGCCCGATCGGACACACGACGATTGAACCCGATAAGATCAGGTTCCAAGCCGCTTCCTTTCGTTGACGCCAGCGCCCCAGCAAGTGAAATAATTCGGTCAAAACAGCCTGGGAGGTCAAGAGCGGCACTCGAATCTGTTCAAAAACAGAGCGACAGGCCGAGTGCCACACATCCGATTTATCCAGGACGGCAAGAATCGCGCCGGTATCAACCAAGGCGTCTGCGGCCATATTTTTTCTCAAGTTTCTTGCGGACGAGCTCGCTTACCATTTCCGAACGCCGGCGATGGCCCGATGCAAAGGCGCCAAAATAGCGCGCCATCGCGGCATGAATCTGCTTTTGTTCCTCATCGTCCTTCGCGTCCGCGGCATTGCGTTCCAGCCACTCGCGCGCGGCGGCTTCCAGGACCGTTGAGACGCGCATCTTGCGGCGGCGCGCGGCGCGCTGAAGCTCCGCCTTCAGAGCCGGAGAGAGGCGCAAACTATAGACTTCGCTCTTCATGCACCACAGTGTAGTGCAATTTTCGCGGGCGGACAAGCGTTCAGGCGGAGGCGCTTGGAGCGGCGCGCAACGCAACCGGAGTGCGCGTTGCGTCCGCCGACGGTGCGTGTGCCTTTTCCGAAGATGCGGTTTGTTGCGCGGCGGCCGGGCGCATCAGCGCTTTTTTGTGTTCGATGGCCGCGCCGATAAACGCGGCGAAAAGCGGATGCGGCTCGAGCGGCTTCGATTTGAATTCGGGATGGAACTGGCAGCCGAGGAACCAGGGATGCTCGGGCGCTTCCACGATTTCGACATAGTTTTCGTCCGGCGTCCGGCCGGTGATTTTCAGCCCCGCGGCGACCAGCTGTTTTTCGTACTCGCGGTTGAATTCGTAGCGATGGCGGTGGCGTTCGCTGATTTCCGTTTTTCCGTAGGCCTTGTGGGCAAAGGAGCCAGTTTCGAGCTTGCACGGCCACGCGCCAAGGCGCATCGTGCCGCCCATTTCGTCCACGCCGAGCAGTTCGCGCAATTTGTAAATCACGCGGTGCGGCGTTTGCTGGTCGAACTCCGTGCTGTTTGCGTCCGAAATATTCGCCACGTCGCGCGCGTATTCAATCGTCGCGCACTGCATGCCCAGGCAAATCCCAAAAAACGGAATCTTGTTTTCCCGCGCGTACTGAATGGTGTGAACCATGCCCTGAATGCCGCGCTTGCCGAAGCCGCCCGGAACCAAAATCCCGTCGTATCCATGCAAACGTTGCGCGGCGATCTGCGGCGATTCAATCTCCTCGGATTCGATCCAATCGATCACCGTTTTGTGATGGTGCGCGAGGCCTCCGTGCAGCAAAGCTTCGCGCAAGCTTTTGTACGCGTCTTCGAGCTGCACGTATTTTCCGACAATCGCAATGCGCGCTTCGCCCGCCGGATGGTGCATGCGCTGCACGAGATCGATCCACGGCTGCAAATTCTGCGGACGATCTTCGAGGCGCAGCAAACGCAAAATCTGCTTGTCCAATCCCTCGCGCGCCAGCTCCGCCGGCACGGCGTAAATCGTGTCCACGTCTTCCATCGAAATCACGCACGATTCCGCCACGTTGCAAAAGAGCGCGACTTTCTTCTTCAATTCCGCGGGAATATGCCGGTCGCTGCGGCAAAGCAATATGTCCGGCTGGATTCCAATGCCGAGCATCTCTTTCACGGAATGTTGCGTCGGCTTGGTTTTCTGTTCGCCCGCCGCCGCGATATAGGGAACCAGCGTGACGTGAACAAAAAGCGTGTTCTCCGCGCCTAGTTCGAGGCGCATCTGGCGAATCGCTTCCAAAAATGGCAAAGACTCGATGTCGCCGACGGTGCCGCCAATCTCCACGATCACCACATCCACGCCGTCAGAAACTTTCTTGATGATCGATTTGATCTCGTCGGTGACGTGCGGAATCACTTGCACCGTCTTGCCAAGATAATCTCCGCGGCGTTCCTTGGCCAAAATCGTTTCGTAGATGCGGCCGGTGGTCCAGTTATTGTCGCGCCGCAATTTCGCGTGCGTGAAGCGCTCGTAATGGCCCAGGTCAAGGTCCGTCTCCGCGCCGTCTTCCGTCACAAACACTTCGCCGTGCTGAAAAGGCGACATTGTGCCGGGATCCACGTTCAGGTACGGATCGCATTTCTGAAGATTGACTTGGAAACCGCGACTTTCGAGGAGACAACCGATGGAGGAGGCTGCTACGCCCTTACCAAGTGAGGAAACAACACCGCCGGTAACAAATATGTATTTTTGCGCCATCCGGGTAGCCCGCACAGGCTTGCCGCCAATGTGCCGGACTGTTTCGACCTCCACAGGATTGACGTACACACAATTATGGGCATGGGCGGCCCGTCTGTCAAATCCAACTCTTTGCAGCCGCCAAACGGAATATTTTCTAGCCCGCGCCGGTCACCGCAACATTCTCGCGCATCGTGTGTTCCATCCCGTGTAGAGATGCGCGCGGGCCGCGGGCTCAGCCGAAAGGTTGTTTTTTGCGCACCGCGCCACGTTCCGCGGAAACCTGAACGAGCGTCGCGCACATCTAACCAACGGGTGGACTTGTCTCCGGAAAGTTGCCGTACTGGCCTGATGTTCCGGAAGATCACTTCAAACTGGGGTCAATCATGAAAGCAATCATCAGCATGCGAGCGGGCATGGCAGTCGTCGCCGGCGCGGCATGGTTCGCCGGGGCGTTGCTTTTCGCCACCGCGGCCCAAGCGCAGCGAAACGCTCCGGACACATCCGCCGCTCTAGCAAAAGCCACCGCCGAAGGCAGAAATCACGCCTTGTACGACACGACGAAGGAAGTCTCTCTGCAAGGGACGGTCGCGAGCTTTACGGAAAATTCCCGGCAATTTCCCGCCGGCGCGCACGTCGTCGTGCAAACTTCCGCGGGACCGGTGGATGTGCATCTTGGCGACGCGCGATTGCTGAAATCGAACAGCATGACGATTTCGCAGGGCGCCAGCGTGCGCATCATCGGCGAGCCCGTCACCACGCCGCAAGGCACATTCTTTCTCGCGAGATTAGTTCAGCAGGGCACGCAAGTCGTGGCCGTGCGAAGCCTGACGGGCATTCCGCTCTCGGCCGCAAGTTCGCGCGCGGCGACGCCCACTTCTCTGTCCACGTCGCAAGGAGGTGCGCGATGAAGCGCGGAGCACTTCTTCTCACGCTTGTCGTTGCCGCATTCGCCGCCGCGTGCAGCAATGGCGGCGGAAACACCGTCTTGCCTCCGCCTCCTCCCAACGGTTTTTCCAACGCCAGCTTGAAAGGCCAGTACGCCTTCATCATGACGGGCCAAGCTGGGGATACATTTCCTATAGGTCGTATTGGAACGTTCGTCGCCGATGGGAATGGCAACATTCAAGGCGGCACCGAACTTGTCGACACATTCTCGAACAACTTCCAACAGCTCGCGTTTTCGGCGAATACTACTTACAGCGTCAGCTCCGACGGCCGTGGCGCCATAAATTTATTGAATTCGAGCGGCCAGAGCGCGTTTAGCATCACGTTCACGTCGCCCACGGCGGGGTTCATTAGCGAGACGGATGGCCAGAACACCACGAGCGGCACATTCGAGCTGCAAGACTTATCTTCATTTTCCGCCACTGCCGTCACCGGCCCGTTTGTCTTTGATACTTCCGGGCAAGATTCAAATGGCGCTCCCGATTCCGTCGTCGGCCAGATCCAGTTGAATTCTGGAGTCGTGCAAGGCGGCGTTTACGATGAAAACGACGCCGCGGTTGCATCGGGTCCGACTGTGATCTCGAACGGCAGCTTCTCCGTCAGCGACCTGACCAATGGACTTGGCACGCTCACCTTCAATAACAATAATTTTCAATACGCTGTTGTCATCGTGAACAGCAAGAAGTTTCACTTGATCGAGATTCCGCCAAACGGCACTAGTGTTCCCTCGAGAATCGGAACGGCAACGGCGCAAACCGCTCCGCCCGCAACAACCGCTGACTTTAGTAATGGTTTTGCGATTACGTCGGCAGGCGTCGGCACAACGAGTCCGGACTTCAAGGTTGGCCGCTTTACGGCCGACGGAAAAGGAAACCTGAGCTCCATCGCGCTCGACGAAAAATTGGTAGGCGCGTCCATTACGCAGGTGCCAAATGGAACGATTTCGGCCGCCACGTATGCCATCGATCCCAATTTTCCAAATTCAGGTCGAGGCACCGCCACGTTCACAGACTCCCATACCGGAACTTACCAATTTATTTTCTACATGGCTTCCGGCACGCAAGGCGTGATTCAAGACGTAAGCAAGGGAATCATCGGCGACGGAACGATCTTTGCGCAAACGGGCGCGCCCTTCAGCAATGGGTCTGTCGCGGGTGACTACGCCTTCAACTGGAGCGGCACCGACCAAAGTAACGTGACGTTCCCCGCCGCCGAGGAAGACTTCGTCGGTCACGTCACCGTCAGCAGTGCTGCCTCCGCCAACGTCACCGGCGCGATGGACTTCTCCAATTTCAATTCCAACCAGGGTGCATTCCACGATTCGGCTTTGAACGGAACATTGACGATCAACGGCGACGGCACCACTTCTTCCGGCAGCCGCAGCACCTTCAAGGTCACCGCCGCCGGTACGAATGGCGGGCCTTCCACGACGTTCACCTTTAGCCTTTATCCCGTGAATGCCACAACGATGTTCGTCGTCAGTCAGGACACCGACCATTCCACCGGCGGAATCTTCACCCGGCAAGTCACGCCGCCATGATCTAAACGAAGCGCAACGTAAAAACAAAACCGCCCCGAACGGAGTTCGGGGCGGTTTTGTTTTCGTCCGCTATTTTTGCTGCAGAAGTTTTTCCACGCGCTCCACATCCGCCGGCACGTCCACGCTCACCGCGTCGTGTTCCACTTCCGCCACGCGAATCTTCCAGCCGTTTTCCATCCAACGAAGTTGTTCCAGTTGCTCGATGCGCTCCAATTCTCCTTGCGGCAGCGTCGGATATTCGAGCAACGCATCGCGCTGAAAAACGTATAGCCCCAAATGCTTCAAGTGGCGCACCACCTGATGCGCCGCCGTGTCCCGCACCCACGGAATCGGCGCCCGCGAAAAATAGAGCGCGTTGCCGTCGAAATCCAGCACCGTCTTCACCACGTTCGGATCCATGATGTCGCCCGGAGTTTTAATCGGCACCGCAACCGTAGAAATCGCCGCCGGTGGATCTTCGAGAAGGGAATTGACCGCCGTATCCACCGCCTGCGGATCGAGCAGCGGCTCATCGCCTTGCACATTCACAAACACGTCGCCTTCGCTGTGCGCCGCCACTTCCGCAATGCGTTCCGTCCCGGTTCTATGATCCGGCCGCGTCATCCGCGCTTCGCCGCCAAACGCTTCCACTGCTTTCACGATCCGTTCGTCGTCCGTCGCCACAATCACGCGCGAAGCAGACTTCGCCAACTTTGCGCGCTCGTACACGCGCTGCACCATCGGCTTTCCCGCCAGAAGCACGAGCGGCTTGCCCGGCAGCCGGGTGCTGCCGTACCGCGCCGGTATCACAATGACGATTTTCGGTGTGCTCATGTTTTGTTAAGGCGCAGCGGAGCCAAAAAAAGCTGCACCATCGAATACGGATGCTACCACGACGCCTTTAAACCGCGCGCCTCCGCGAGACAAATGGAGAATAAATTGCCTCGCAGCACAGTCTAATATTGGACAGTAACAAAATCTCTCTTGTGTTGAACTGAGCGAATGATAGAATTCGGCAGTAGACCGAGCCGCGCGGCCGTCCCGGCAAGCCGGGAAACGGGGGAGCCGTGAAACGCGAAAGAATTGGCAGTCGCGTTCTATATCACCTTTTTGTTGTGGTCATCGTTGTGCTCTCCCTCGTATCCGCCCGTTCCTGGGCCTCTCCGCAAGGCCCGGGCGACGACCCTGCCTCCAATTCCAATAAAGACAAGAAAGACGACGTCAAGCACGACACTCCCGGCGTCGCCGTCAAGCCCAACCGCCTGATCCGCACCAATGTCAGCCTCGCGCTCGTCAACGTCACCGTCACCGACCCGTACAATCGCCTCGTCACCGGCCTCGAACCCGACAATTTTCGCGTTTTCGAAGACAACGTCGAACAGGAAATCGAAACTTTCTCGTCGGAAGACGTGCCCATTTCCATCGGTGTGATTTTCGACGTCAGCGGCAGCATGGGCAACAAAGTGGGCAAAGCGCGCGAAGCCGCCGTCCAGTTCTTTAAGACGGCCAACACCGCCGACGAGTTCTTCCTCGTCAGCTTCAACGAGCGCGCCGAACTGACCAGCGAATTCACAAACAGCGTGGAAGACCTGCAGGGCCGCATGGCGCTGACTCCCACAAAAGGCAGAACCGCGCTGCTCGACGCCATCTATCTCGGCCTCAGCCAGATGAGGGGTGCTAAGAACGCCAAACGGGCCTTGCTCATCATATCCGATGGGGGAGACAATCATAGTAGGTACAACGAGAACGATATCAAGCGGCTGGTGAAAGAGGCGGACACCCAGCTCTATGCAATTGGAATCTTTGACCCGCTTGGTTATCGGAGCCGGACGCCGGAAGAACTCAACGGCCCTTCGCTCTTGACGGACGTGACCGATATGACCGGCGGCCGCGTCTTTTCAGTCGAACGCATTGAGGACCTTCCGGATATCGCCACCAAGATTGGCATGGAGCTGCGAAATCAATATGTTCTGGGATACAGGCCGAGTAACAAAGCGCACGACGCCCGCTGGAGAAAAGTCAAAGTTAAGCTCCGCCCACCCCGCGGACTGCCACCACTTTCCGTCTTTGCAAAAACCGGATACTACGCGCCGAGCCACTGACGCGCTTCGACGCTTCGCCGCCGCCGCGATTTTCGCCGGCGTCTCAATTGCCTCGCTCAGCGTGCTTTCGGCTCGCGCGCAAGCGCCGGGCCAATCGAGCCCGGACCCGCTTGCGCCGAAAATGGCCCAGCCTGCGCCTCCCGGCCAGGAGAAACCGGGCGCGAGCATCAAGGTGGACGTCAACTTCGTCGTTCTGCACACGTCCGTGCTTGACGATCGCGGCCGCTTCGTCGACGGCCTCAAACAGGAAAACTTCCGCGTGCTCGAAGACAAAGCCGAACAAAAGCTCTCCGTCTTCAAACGCGAAGACGTCCCGGTCAGCATGGGCCTCGTGATTGACAACAGCGGCAGCATGCGCGACAAGCGCCCTCGCGTGAACGAAGCCGCGCTCACGCTCGTCCAGGGCAGCAACCCGCAAGACGAAGCCTTCGTCGTCAATTTCAACGACGATTATTACCTCGACCTCGACAAGGATTTCACCAGCAGCATTCCGGAATTGAAAGAAGCGCTCGAGCGCATCGATTCGCGCGGCAGCACCGCGTTTTACGACGCGCTCATCGGCTCCATGGACCACGCGAAAAAAGGCCACAAAGACAAGAAAGTTCTGCTCGCCGTCACCGACGGCGAAGACAACGCCAGCCGCAACACGCTTGAAAAGACCATCCGCGAAATTCAGAAGTCCAACGTCGTGATTTACACCATCGGCCTTTTCAGCGACGAAGATAAAAAGAATCGCAAAAAGGCCACGCGCGCGCTCAAGGAAATTGCCGATGCCTCGGGCGGCGTCGCGTACTTCCCGGAAAACGTCGAAGACGTGCACAGCATCTGCGAGCAGGTCGCAAAAGACATCCGCAATCAGTACACGCTCGCCTACTATCCGACGAACGCCAGGAAAGATGGCACCTACCGCGCCGTCCAGGTCGAAATCATTCCGCCGCGCGGGCGAGGCAAACTGATCGCGCGCACGCGCAACGGCTATTACGCTCCCATCGAACCCGTCGGCGCCGCTTCCGGCGCAAACTAGCGCGCTTTTTTTCGCGTCGGAATTACTGCGGCTTCGGCAGTTGCAGAATCATTCCGCTTCCTTGTCCGGTCTCCACCGTCGGCAATTGGCCGTTCCACTTATCGATCAACGCGCGGTTGTTTTCAATTCGCCGCAATTCCAGTAGCTGCGGCGTCAGGGAGTTTTGCCGGATGCGGTTGGCGTCGGCCTCTCCCTGCGCGCGCGTCACCAGGGATTTGGCGTCGCCTTCCGCTTCCGCGATCTTTTTCGCGGCTTCGGCCTGCGTCGTGGCCAGTTCGTTTCTGGCGCGTTCCGCTTGCTGGATTGCCTGCGCCTTCGCGGTGATGGCCGCCGCGATCACGGACGGCACGCGCGGCGCTCCGATAAATCCAAATTGTTGCACTCCCACTCCGACCGGCGCCATTTTCTTCTGAATCATCTGCTCCACTTTGCCCAGAAACTCCGCTTTCTTCTCGCCGTAAATATCTTCCACCACGTAAGTGGAAGCGACTTCGTTCAGCGAGTTGCGTACCACGTCGCGCAAAATGCCGTGCGTGAACATATCCATGTCCGCGACGCGGTACTTCACGTAAAAGTCCGGCACTTTGGACGCTTCAATCGCATACGACAGCGATACGTCCACGAAAATCTCCATGCCTTCCTTGGAGTTGAAGCCCATCTCTTCGTTGATCGGATGCCCTTCGTTTACGTCTTTCGTCCATTTCACCGTTTGCACGTACGTCGGAAACTCGATGATCTGGGTGCTCAGCGGCGAATACACCACCCAACCGGTCCGCACCGGGATTTCCGAAGCTCCTCGCTGCTTTCCCGCCAGGTTGATTTCCACGCCAACGTGTCCCGCCTCGATTCGCGTCACGCGAAGGAGAAACAAGCTCAGCAGCAAAATCAAAATGACGGCGCCAATTCCCGCCACGCCATACCGGAAGAAAGGGCCGCTTGGCCTCATTTCAAACGCACTGTCCGCTTGCCCTCCGCCCTTCCTAAATCCGTCCATGTATGTCCTCCATCTTCATTAAACCCCATTCACTCAATGCTGCTAGCCTAATGCAAAAGTCATAAGGAAGTCGTCAAGCGGCAAACTGTAGAAAATAGAAGAGTTGTCGGATGAATTGCATTTCTCGCGCAAGCTGCGCCGGAAAGCAATTCTCAATTTTCTGCACTCAGCGCATTGCGCATTGAAGCGCTTTCGCGCCCTACTTGCTTTAGATCTCGCGCAGGAAGCTTTTCCCATGCGAAATCTTTCCGCCAAAATTCTCCGCAATCGTCTGCCCCATATCCGCCAGCGTTTCCCGCACGCCCAATTTCACTCCCGCCCCGCGGCCGGGCGAATACGCCAAGATCGGCACGTACTCCCGCGAATGATCCGTCGTCTCCCACCGCGGATCGGGATCGCACCCGTGATCCGCCGTAATCATCAATAAATCCGTCGCCTGCAAGTGCGGCAGAAACGCCGCCAATTGCGCGTCAAACTCTTCGAGCGACCTCGCAAACCCTTCCACGTCCTTGCGATGCCCATATAGCATGTCGAAATCCACCAGGTTGCAAAAAATCAGCCCGCCTGCCCTCTCCCTCATCGCCGCCGTCAGTTTTTCCATCCCATCCGTATTTGACTTCGTCGTGACGTACTCCTCCACGCCGCGCCCATTGTAAATATCGTGAATCTTTCCAATCCCAAACACCGGCACCTTCCGCTCCGCCAGCACATCCATCAGCATCGGCTTTGGCGGATCGACCGCGTAATCGTGCCGCCGCGGCGTCCTCACAAAATGTCCCACCTCGCCCGCAAACGGCCGCGCAATCACGCGGCCCACCTTGTGCGGCCCGTCCAGCAGCTTCCGCGCAATCTCGCACATCCGGTACAACTCATCGATCGGAATAATCTCTTCATGCGTCGCAATCTGAAAAACGCTGTCGCCCGACGTATACACGATCGGCTTCCCGGTCTTCACGTGCTCTTCGCCCAGCTCCTTGATGATCTCCGTCCCCGACGCCGGCTTGTTCCCAATCGTCTTCCGCCCAATCGCGCGCTCAAATTCCGCAATCAATTCGGCCGGGAAGCCGTGCTTGTATACCGGAAACGCTTGTTCCAGCCAGACTCCTGCCATCTCCCAATGCCCCGTCGTCGTATCTTTTCCCGGCGAGTGCGTTCGCCCTTTTCCGTACGCGCCCACGGGCGCCAAGGCCGGCGGCAAATGCGCCAGCGGCGCAATGTTCGCAAGCCCCAGCTTCACCAGCGTCGGAATGCGCAGCGCCCGCGACTCGGCAATATGCCCCAGCGTCGAGCGTCCCACGTCGTCATACTCCGCCGCGTCCGGCAGCGCGCCAATCCCCACGCTATCCAACACCACCCAAATCACACGCGAAAAATGTGTCATCTTCCCAATCCTCGCCAATTCCCCGTGCAGCGTAGCACACCTGTAGCGTACGCTTCAGCGTGCGTCAGTGCGCACCACCACATCCCCTAACCCCAATCCAATGTGATACTTTCACCCTGTCTGAACTCTTTTTCGATCTCGTGCGTATTAAAAGCGAGGAGCCCTTCGCCATGCCCGAAAACGACTCGATGCGTTCCCGCTCCGTGGTTTTTCCCGTCATCCTGGTTGCCATCGGCGCGATTTTTCTGCTGCGCAACTGGCATCCCGCCTTTGAGCCCTGGCCGGTCATCAAGATTTATTGGCCGCTCATCCTCGTCTTCGTCGGCCTCGGCAAAATGTGGGATGCGTTTCAGGGCGCTCGCCAGACCCGCTCCGGCGTCTCCATCGGCTCGACCGTCGGCGTCCTCTTGTTCGTCCTGGTCATTGTTATTCTGTTCTGGCGCGGTCACGCTTTCACCAATGCGGAAGGCCGCTACGGTCGTGCCGTTGACCACATCAGCGAAGTCCGCGACCTCGAAAACGCCACCACCTTAAACGCCGTCATCGAAATGCCCGCCGGAGAGCTCAACGTCTCCGGCGGCACGTCGCACGCCGTCGATAGCGAGTTTGATTATTCCGCCGCGTGGTCTCGTCCCCGCATCGATTACCACGTTTCCGGAAACTCCGCCGACCTCGACATTTCTCAAGACAATCACGGCCCCACCTTCGGCCCGGACGACAACACCTGGCGCGTTCATCTCAACAATTCCGTTCCGATCGATCTCCACGTCAAAATGGGCGCCGCGCGCGGCAACCTCAAATTCCGCGAAATCAATTTGAAGCAGCTTCGCGTGGACATCGGCGTCGGCCAGGTCAATGTCGACCTCACCGGCGATCGCAAAGCCGACCTCGACGTCGAAATTCACGGCGGCATCGGCCAGGCCAACATTCGCCTTCCCAAAAACGTCGGCGTCACCGTCGACGCCAAAGGCGGCATCGGCGCCGTCACCACCCACGGTCTCACCAAAGTCGACGGCAACTACGTCAACGCATCCTTCGGCCACGCGCCGCACACCATCCACGTCCTCGCCGAAGGTGGCATCGGCAACATCGACCTCACCGTCGAACCGTGATTTGC
>Ga0070730_10001229_pt1 | contig 25100 bp, 16 predicted proteins | sample Coa_R1_3_FD_66447 | JGI IMG/M metagenome (GOLD analysis project Ga0070730, IMG submission 66447) | Surface soil microbial communities from Centralia Pennsylvania, which are recovering from an underground coalmine fire - Coalmine... | ecosystem: Environmental > Terrestrial > Soil > Unclassified ... | reverse complement strand
GTTCTTCCATTGTTGAGGGGAATCGGGCGGCAACAGCACACGCGTATCGCACCAGTCGAAGTTGAAAGGTTCACCCTCAGGTTTGCTGCGGACAGTCGAGAGCCATCTGGGAATCGCAACCAATACGGAAGCGTTCGGCGTCCTTCGCATGAAAGCGGCAATGTGATCCGCGTAGCACCCTGCCGATAGCAGCGGCACTATTTCGCCTTGCTGGAAAAGGTCGACGTGCTCGCGGCGGAAGCACAGTGCCTTCCACATCAAGTACATCTTGATACCCCCGTCGGGCCAGTTCTGAAGCAGGTTGCGAAACTCGTCTTTGGACTTTCCCGCATTCTGAACCTGCTGAAAGACGGCGGCTCTCTTCTGGAAATCGACCGGGCCGCGATTATCAGGATCGACCAGTCGCAAGTCCCATAACTCGGATCCCTGGTAGAAGTCAGCCACGCCTGGGGCGACGATTTTGAGCAGAGTCTGGGAGAGGCCGTTGATCATGCCGTAGTACGCGACCTTCTTTTGAAATTGCCCGAAATCGTCGAGAAAAGTTCGATTTTCAGCAGCAAGGATTCTCGCGGCGAAAGTTTTCAGCGCGTCTTCGTGCGCTTGGTTAGGACGCGTCCAGCGGGTGTGGACCATGGCTTCGCGGGTAGCTTTGATCAGATGATCCTGCACTCGCTCGAGCAGAGAGCCTTGGGCCTCGGCCTCGAGCGGCCACACGCCCAGCAGCGTCTGGTAAAGAAAATATTCCTCATTGCGATCGGGAGCCGAATGTCCATTGAACCGCTGTTTATGTCCCGCATTGAGCGTGGACCAGCGCTCCAGATGTTCCTTCCATTCGCTGGGAATTTCTGAAAGGACATCGATGCGGGCGCGGACGTCTTCGCTTCGCTTGGTGTCATGAGTGGAGGTCGCGTCCAGCGTACCAGGCCACTTCTGCTGACGATTTTGGAGGAACTGGAAGAACGCTTCACGAGAGGCGGCTTGGGAAGGACGAGGATCTCCGCCGACTTCATTGAGCGAGAGCAGCGGATGATAAACGTAGAGAGCCGTATCTTCGAGGCCTTTGGCCACGATTGGCCCGGTGAACTGCTGCCATCGCATCACAAATGCAAGGCGCGCTTCGCGCTGGTCGGGCAGCACGTGCGGAGGATTCAGCAGCAACAGAACCTCATTCACGAAGTTGAAATATCCGGGGCTGAAATTTGGCGCCTTGCTGCGTGCGGCCGCAACGGCTTGCTCAATGTAGCTGGTGGCATGAGCAGGCACGTCCATATTGCGGATGTAAGTGCGGTAGACCGGGAGGCAGGCGGTAACTTCGATCAAAGCATCAATCAGGCGGTCGCGATTCAGTTCGCGGGCGTAGCGGTCCTGCGCCGCCAGTTCCGCTAAGTGCCGCCCCAATGTGCGCATCTCGACGCCGAGAAGTGTATTCATCACCAACTTTTTCTTCTCATACAGAATGTCGGAGAACTCCTGCCGGCGTCCGATGAAGTCGGAATAGATCTGCTCGATCTGGCGAGCGCCGTCAGGATTTACGAAGATTCCGTTGGACTGGTTGACATAGTCGTAACCCGTGGTGCCACTCACGGGCCAGTCTTGCGGGAGGCCTTCCTGGCGTTCCAGAATTTTTTCAACGAGCACATAGGAAGACGTCCCGGTCCGCGTTTCGTCTGTATCGAGCCGCTCATGCAGTTTGTTGAGATAAGCGAAAGGATCCCGGAGGCCGTCGATGTGGTCAATGCGCAGCCCAGCCGAAGAATTTCTCGAAACCAGGCGCAGGATGTAACCATGCGTGGCTTCAAATACCAGGGGATCTTCCACGCGCACCCCAACGAGATCGGCGATGGTAAAAAAGCGGCGGTAATTGATGCTCTCATTCAAGTTCTGCCAGAACGCCAGCTTGTAATTTTGCTCGGCGAGCAGATGCTGCAGCAGCCCGAAACTGGCGGAATCGCCTTCCTTGCCGTTGATTTCGATGACATTCTGGGCAACGAGCGCGCCGACCTCGGGGCTGCTGCTGACAATCCCACGCAGGCGGTCGCGTGCGTTTTCAAAACGCAGACGGCGATCGGCGGCGCTTTCTGCGGCGCGGCGGTCAGCCCGCGCAAGTTCGAGCGCAGAAGCCAGGATCCCCGAGTACTCGTGGTAAGCGGCGCTGTCCTCGGCGAGAGTCTCTTTCAATTTCTCGCCGCGATGGTTCAAAATCTCGTAATAAGAGCGCGGAGAAACAGGAAGAAGCGTCTCAAAGTACCGAAAGAAAAAGCGGCCTTCGTTATAAATCAACTGGATCTCGCCGGAATCGAGAGCTTCGCCGAAAGGGCGCCCGAGAATGGGTAGCAGAATCTTGCCCTCGAGGGTGCGGGCATGCGGGTGCCAGTCGACATCGAAGAAAACCGCGAAAGCTGATTGCGCGCCATTTTCGAGCACGTCCATCCACCAGGGATTTTCGGCGCTCGCCGCCATGTGATTGGGGACAATGTCGAGGACCAGGCCCATACCCCGGGCCTGAAGCTCAGATTGGAGCGCGGCGAACTCCTCTTCACTGCCCAAATCACAATCGATGCGGGTGGGATCGATGACATCGTATCCGTGATTGCTGCCTTTGCGGCTGGCAAGAATGGGCGAGAGATAGAGATCGGAGATGCCGAGTTGGTGAAGATAATCGAGAATATTGAGAGTATCGGCAAAACGAAAATGCTGATTGAGCTGAATCCGATACGTCGCCGATGGGATACGGGTGGACACCATTTCTAGCCCTGGGGCAGCAAAATGTGGAGTTGATTGGCGAGGCGATCCAGATCATTGTGGCGCTGGACAGCAACCGCGTCAGTCTGGGGAGAACGCCAGCCGTTTTGCTGGTAGGCCGTGAGCAGCGGACGGTAGCAAAGATTTTGCGCTTCCCAGAGAACAACCGGAAAAGGCAGGGAGGGAAGCAGATCGAGCAATTTGATCATCTTCTCGGCAGCGGTGAGATCTGTCGGATTCGCCGCAAATTCAGCAGCATCTTGTTCGATACGCCGCCGGATCATGTATTCCAGAGTCGTGACGTCGAGTGAAATCTTACTGGCCGCCGCTTCCCGCAGAAGGACATGAATGCCCTCTGTATCGAGTTCGGGACGCTCCAGAAAATGCTGCAGCTGATTGTTGAGCGCGATCTCGGCCGCCGACTTCAGCGCGTTGGGCACAGGAATTTCGAGTCCATTGAGGAAACGAATCAACGGCGCCTGGCTCTCGAACACGGTTCGGTACACCGCGGCCGCGGAATTGAGAGACTCGGTGAGAATAATCTTGGTGATTTTTCGCTGCTCGTCGCGGAACAGCAGCCGCAGCGAGAAAATATCCTTGCCGTAAACCTGATCGAGCAGGCGAATCAGTTCGGCGGTGTCAGCTTGGGCAAAAGCCTCGATTAACTTCTTTCTTTGATCTTCGGAAAACTTTTGCGAAGGCTGAATTCCCGCGGTCACATTGTGATCACCCAGATGAAGAACAGAGAAATCGAGCGCTGCCGATTCGCCGGTAATCTCGGACTTAAAGTGCGCGCAGCCGGTGGCCAGTCGCATTTTGCCCTCGGCGTCGACCGAGTACCGGAGGCGCTCCGCCTCATAGCAGTAAATGCGCGCTTTTTCGGGGTAGGTTTCGAAAAGAGAGCTGATCGCGTAGTGCCCGGCCACGCGCTTGATGTCGACGACGGCGGGCTTCACCCATTTTTCGTAGAGGCGAGCGCCGTTTTCGTGTTCGGGTAGATTGCTTTTGGCGCTCGCGAGATGCTGCTGGAATTCCGCCTCGATGGATTCTCCAGAACATTCCTCTGCCAAGCGCAACGCTCGTCCGGCATAGTGAATCACCTGAACCGTCTCGATGCCCGACAGTTCATCAAAGAACCATCCGCAACTGGTGTACATGAGGAGTGCGTGCCGCTGCATCTCGAGAAGCTTGAGCACGGTCACCTGCTGTTCCTGGTCCAGCGGGCGAATCGCGTGATCGGCAAAGAAAGCGTTTCGCGATTCTTCTGAGCGGTCAAGAATGACGCGGATGTAGTCGTTGCGGCTCTCCCAGGGATCACGCAGGTACAGCTTAGCCTGCGACTCAAAAATCGTAGCAAGGCGGTCGCGCAGCCAGTCGAGTGCGGCGCGCAGGGGGGCGCGCCATTGCTGGTTCCACGGATGTCCGCCGGAGTTGCAACCGCAGTCGCTGCGCCAGCGCTCAACCCCATGCTCGCAACTCCATGAACTATTCTCGACGATCTCCGCGTAATCTTCGGCGGGATGCTTTTCCAGAAACTCGCCGTAGTTGGTGAGCTGCGCGAGGTTATTTTTCTGGATTTCTTCCAATGCGTAGCTGAGCGCCATCTCGCCAAAATGGTGATGATGTCCGTAGCTTTCCCCGTCCGTGGCGATGTGAACCAATTGAGCGCCCTCGCGTGCGTCAGAGAAGCCGCTCATCAGACGATCGGCAAAACGTTTGCCGTCACTCAGCAGTCCTTCGAAGGCGACGCCTTGCGAAATAGGACCATCGTAAAAAAACAAGTGGACGCGCTTTTTCGAGGGCAGCTTGGCGATGTAGGCCCGAGCAGGATCAATGCGGCCTCCGCTAACATCGTGATATCTCGTACTCTGCTTACTGCGGACTCGCTTGGCCTGACGCGGGGCGAGGATGGTGAACTGGATTCCATTCTCGGCCAGCAGTTCGAGCGTTTCAGTATCAACCGCAGTTTCCGGGAGCCACATGCCTTCCGGAAGGCGGCCGAATCGACTCTCAAAATCTTTGATTCCCCACTTGATCTGCGTCACTTTGTCGCGGCGGTTGGCCAGCGGCAAGATCATGTGGTTGTAGCCCTGCGCTAACGCAGAACCATGCCCAGAAAAACGCTCGCGGCTTTCTTTGTCGGCCTCGAGAATGGCGGCATAGACGCGCGGAGCTTGGTCCTTCAGCCACGACAAAAGCGTGGGGCCAAAGTTGAAGCTGATCATCGAGTAATTATTCAGGAGTTTGACGATGCGATTTTCGGCATCGAGAATGCGCGATGCGGCATTGGGCGCATAACATTCCGAGGTGATGCGCTCATTCCAGTCGTGATAGGGATAGGCGGAGTCCTGCAACTCGATGGCTTCGAGATAGGGATTCTCGCGGGGAGGCTGGTAGAAGTGGCCATGGATGCAAATGTATTTCACTTTGCCTCCCCTAGGGTCTGAGCAAAGACAATGAAAGAGTGAGGAGACAGAATGAGTCCGGACTCCATCGCCATCCTGCCGGTCGATGCAGGATCAGATCGTACCCCGCGATTTGCGGATGGCGAGTTATCGAGAGCCGGGTGACCCTGGGCGCTCCAGCAGGCAGCAGAGGACTCCAGAATCGTAGTCCAGTTCCCTTCGAATTCGGGAACGCTCAGCGCGATGGAAGAGTCGGAGAAGTTGAACACAACTGATAGTGCTTTGGGTCGAGTCTGGAAGGACAGAAGCAGCGCTTCGTTTCCCAACTCGCGAACGGTGTGGGAAGGCGCGACACCGAGTTTGAATTCCCTTCGGATCCGAATCAACTCCTGATAGAAACTCAACAGAGTTCTATGTGGATGCTTCCCTTTCAGAGAATGATTCAGAGAGGAACGCACAAAGGTTTGTTCGTCTTGTGGATCGGGAACACTCTCCTGCCAGCCGAAAGCGGCAAATTCTTCGCGCCGTCCCCGGCGCACCGCTTCCACCAGGCCAGGATCTCCATGGCTGGTGAAATATTGGAAGGGCGCCGTCTCTCCATATTCTTCACCCATGAATAAGAGTGGGACAAAAGGTGAGAGCAAGTTGATGCCAGCCGCAAGTTTGAGACTTTCGAAATCGACGAGCGCGGATAACCGCTCGCCGGCAGCGCGGTTTCCCACCTGGTCATGATTTTGCGTGCAGGCTACGAACTTCGAAGGCACGATTCCGCTCGGAGAGTTTCCGTGACGGCGCTGGCGGTAAGTAGAATATTGGCCCGAATAATACCAGCCGTCTTTCAGTGTCGCAGCTAGCGGGGCGATTCCGCCAAAGTCAGAGTAATAGCCTCGACTCTCGCGCGTGAGTAAGACGTGAACCGAATGATGAAAATCATCGCTCCACTGGCCATCGAGCGCATGGCCGCCTTGGGCGGCATCGCGCAACAAACGAGAATCGTTCAAATCGCTCTCTGCAATCAGATGCAGAGGCCTGACCAGTCGCGCGGAGAGTGCGGCAACGGCTGACTTGAGCTCTGCCAGAAAATGGCGCGCGCCGAAGTCGAAGATGCCATGTACTGCGTCCAGGCGCAGGGCGTCGAAGTGGTAGTCTTCCAGCCAGTACAATGCGTTCTCGATAAAGAACCTCCTCACCTCGTCGCTGCTCTGGCCATCGAAGTTGATCGCCTGTCCCCACGGAGTGCGGTAACGATCGGTAAAGTAAGGTCCGAATGCATTTAGGTAGTTGCCTTCCGGGCCGAGATGGTTGTAGACCACGTCGAGAGCGACGGAGAGGCCGCGGGCATGCGCCGCGTTCACCAGCCGACGGAGCGCCGCGGGACCGCCGTAGGAATTCTGCGGGGCAAAAAGGTAGACGCCGTCGTATCCCCAGTTTCGCGAGCCGGGAAATTGCGCGACGGGCATCAGCTCGATCGTGGTGATGCCGAGATCAACCAACTCCTCCAGATGCGGAATGACGGCATCGAACGTGCCTTCACGAGTAAACGTGCCTGCGTGTAGTTCGTAAAAAACGCTGTTCTCGAGAGCTTTTCCCTTCCAGCCTTGATCTGTCCACTCGAATTCATCGAACTCGACGATTTGGGAAGGGCCGTGCACTCCCTGTGGCTGAAAGCACGACGCCGGATCCGGGAGGCGGCGATTTTCGTCAAGCTGGTAGAGATACTGCGCGCAGGGTCCCAGCCTCGGAACTATCGCCTGGTAATAGCCCCTGGCAAGGGGCTCCATCGTTACGAGTTCATCGGCGTCGCAAAGATGGAGGCCGACCGCACGCGCGTTGGGCACCCACAGCAGAAACTGCCAACTGCCATCCGGTAAATGGCTGGCGCCGAGTCGCGCGGGATTCACGGAAATTTGGGCTGATGACGACATCGAGCATCCTGCGGGGAACTTTATACCTCGAAGATGCGATAGGCGCCGGATGGTTGCCGCGCCTGCAGTAAAGTGATCGCGACATTATAGACGGGGCTGCCACCGGTGGTTTTTCCTTCGAGCTGCCCGTGATGCGCGTGGCCGTGCAGCACCAGGTCTGCGCCGTGACGATCGATCACTTCGGCCAGCCGTGATGTACCCAGAAAAGGAAAAATCTCTGCGGCTTCGCCTTGAACCGTAGCCGCAATGGGGGAGTAATGCACGACGACGACCCGCTTGGGTGTACGCAGTTGCGCCATCGCACGTTCGAGCTTGAGGGCCTCATCGATGGACGCCTGTACGAACTGCTTGATTTCCGGCTCGCCGAAGGCCGTCAGAACGCCGCGTCCGAAGCCGCCCACGAATCCCTTGGTGCCGGCGAATCCGACTCCGTCGCGCTCGTACGCAGTCCCATCGAGGACTTTGATTCCGGAAGATGCCATCATGCGAATCAACTCGTTCTGCTTGCCGCTCTCATAATCATGGTTACCTAAAACCGCGATGGTGGGAATTCTGGAACGAACCACGACGTTTAACAGAGGCTCCATTTCGTCAGGCTGCCCGTAGTTCGTTAAGTCCCCGGCCAGCACCAGAACGTCGGCCTCTTGGCGAACCGTATTCAACTGGTCGTGCAGAACGTTCTGACGCGATCCAGAAAAATGCAAGTCGGCAGTTGCGGCGATTCTCATGAGTTCTTACAAGCATTCGGAAGAGTTTGCAGGCGGCGATTGCGATATTCCTGCATGAGATTGTCGAGCCCCCACTCGTTGACGTCGATGGCAAACATCTTGTCGTCGATCAGGCTACCGCGAAATCTTGCAGCCGGATCCGGCTTCGAAATAACGGCCTCAAAGCGCTGAATTAGTTCGCGCCACACATCCTCCGGAACGAATTGAGTCTGAGCGGGATACACGAATCGGAACAATATCAGCGCCCAAAGCAACATTTCCCAGTTCTCTCCAGCGAGTTGCAGGATACGTTGCCAGTCGAGTCGGCCTCGCGTTCCATAGACCACGTGTGCGATGTCAGCGCCGTCGAAACGCTCACGACGGGTTACGAATAGCTTTGATGCCAGCAGTTCCTCAGCCGCCAGTACGCGGGTGCGAACGCCGTGGACCGTTGCCGGCTTGGCTCGCTGAATCCATAAATCGTCTACCACGATCGCGGCGTTGCTCATGCCGGTAATCAGGTCGACGAAAAAATCATCGCGGTGCGCCTTGAAAAGCCAGACAGGGTCGCAAGTCTCGCATCGGAAACCTTCCTCTTGCAAGATCTTGATCGCCTGAATCGCACTCTTCGCGGTCAAAAAAACGTCAAGGTCTTTGGTGTCGCGGTAAATTCCCGTGTGCTCCTGAAGAGCAAAGGCGCCGGCAACCGCGTACGGTATGCGCCTCTCCTCAAGCAGCGTGAGGATTTCACGGAAAAGAAGCCGCTGTTGCCGAGGCAGCTTGAAGGGTTCCGACGACGTCTCTGAGATCAGTGTGCGCTGCGGCTCGGCCATAGGATCCCCAGATTTGAAACAAGATTTAACGATTGCTCAAGTGCACCAGTAACGGTGCTCCCGACAAAAAAGTCAACAAAAGATACCGACCCGTCTTCCATTGAACCCAATTCATCGTGCAACCTCTCGTTCAATACTGGCGGCCCTTCTGACAGCTTTTTGACGCTAGTCGCGTACGGGTCGAGCAGTCCATCCGGTATTGCCTGTAAGTTCGTCTAGGGTCGGCAATAACGCGGCATTTCTAGTACGCCCAAAAAGGCCCGGAACCCACCGGGGTGGTGCGCGATTCGATGGCGGTGTAGACGTTGCGCCCGAAGAAGAAGGGCAAGCCCCAATCGAACGTTCCGGCATTGGGACCGCCCAACGTCGAGAAGACGAAGGCGCCGCGGTTGGCAAACAGAGTATCGGCATCCGCGACGGTGAAACTGATATTCGCATTTGTCCCCGACGAGAAGGTGGTTGCGGAAAGGCTGATCGAGGATGTGGGGCAGTAAAAGCCGGAGTTGTCGGTGCACACGGTCAAACCCGTCGTGGCTGCGTCGAGGAAAAACAGCGCGTTTGAGCCGCTATCGACAAATGCAGGATACGTCTTTCCTTTGAAGGTTGTGGAGAATTCACCACTTGAATTCAGGGGAAACACGGTAACGCCGCCGACAGAGTTATTAGACTGCGTGCCGATGCCGAAGACCATCGAACCGCTTAAGCTGGGTAAAGAACCGGTAACAGCCGGCAGTTCGATAACGACGCCATTGTTATCCTTGGGAAAAAGCGCAACCGGATTCTGCACTTGCTGCGTTAGCGATTCTGCGATGACCTGACAAGTGCTGCCGGAGCATCCGTAGTACAGGCCTGGATTGTTCGTCCCCGCTTGAGTGCACGCTGTGCCGCAATCTTGAGCGTAGGGCCCGACCCCTAAAATGCCATTGGCGCCAAGTGTTTGCAGAGTGTCGTCGGCGGGAACGCCGCTGTTTTTGCAATCCGCAGGAACAGCGGAAAAGGTTGGATCGATCACTTGCACCGGAACGTTGCTGGCCAATTCGCCGGAAAGCTTGATGTCGGCGGAGTTCACTGAACCCCAGGTAAATCCACTCACGAAGGGCGCACACTCCCCAACCGTTTCGCTTCCCGAAGTTTGCTTCGGCAGCGAGAGGGTCAACGCACCCCCGCCTGCCGAAGATAAAAGCCGGAGACCGTAAGAACCAGTATCCACAAGGATCCCGCTGATGTCCTGACAGGTTGAGGTGGAGGGCACGCAAACCGTTAGGGTGGTGAAAACGCCATTCGCATAGTTGCTGGCAGGGCCGGAGTTCACCACGATGGGCTGAACATTACTGCCGGAAGCGGCGATGGGAGCCATGCTGTTGTTATGGCTGCTCCCGCCGCCGCAACTGGCAATCAATGCCGCGCCGATGAGCACGACGGTGCAAAAAAGTATCGGGAGCTTCGGAGCAACGATCAATGGATTCCCTCCGCTCGAACTCCGGCGGGCACCTGATCAGAAAGGTAGGCTCGCCCCGCGAAGTCCCTCATGTGACCACCAAGTTCGACCACCAGGTTCCCCTGCTGAATGGTTAATGGTCCATGGGCAGCGCGTGCGTTGGGCGATTGCACCGCCTGCTGAAACTCCGCGAAATGTGTGCCGAGTAAGTGCTGAAGGTCGGGAGGCCAGGGCCCGTGCCAGGTCACCGCAAAGATTTTCCCGGAAGACGTGGCGAATTCGCGGACAACCGCTCCCGTGGGCGAGCGAAGTTCGTGCACGCTATACGCATTGGTTTGCGTGATCCGCAAACTGGCATTGATCCGCGCTTGATCGTCTCGTACGGAAGAAATGTCGCCTCCCAGCGCCGCATAACACGGCAGTGTGCAGAGAAGCGCACTTACAACCGAAGAGAGAATCCGCCAGATTTTCCCACTGTGTCGCGTACTACTACTCCCCCTTGTCTGAATTATCCTAATTTAGAGGTTTCCTGCAGGGTCGAGGTTGCTAAATACAAGCGAGAGATCCGCAGAATCCGATACATGTACCCCGATGTTCCCAAGGGAGTACAAGGTTTCCCCTAATGACATAGATGATTGTGACGCTTAGCCTTGAAAGGCGTTTCGCAACGGCTGTCTCCGCAGTGCCGGTGCGGAAGCTTTTCCAATACCCGCACTATATCGAATTGAAAGGATCACCTCATGAAACTGAGCAAGATAGCCAGGTCGCTTTTGAAAACTGCTGTGTACATCATGGATCAGACCGCCGAGCAAGTTGACCGCGCATCCGACCGCGCATCGGAATTCGCGGATGACGCCAGAAATGCCATCTATCCGGAAGATCACACGCTGCGTAATTTCCTCAGCTTCGCTGCCGGCATCGGCGTCGGAGTAGGGGTGGGAATGTTGCTTGCCCCGAGCAGCGGAGCCGAACTGCGAGGCACGATCACTGATAAGGTGCAGGACATCAGCAACCGCGTAAAAGGACGGAGCGAGCCCTATCAGACTGGGACCGAAACCCGTTAAGAAACAGGCGCACTGAAAACGCCAATAGCCTCGGTCGCGAAAAGGCCAGCACTGCAAGAAAGGAAAGCAGTGGGGCCTCTTCGTGCTCCTGCACCCGAGCACAGAACACGGATTTTCTCCCCCTCGGAAAGACGCTCGACTCCGGTTCCAACTCTTTTCCTACATTGAAAACCTTAGTACGCAGTACCGCCGCGTTTAGTACTCGCGCGCAGTACGTACGCCGATCCTTCTAGGTCTCTTTTGAACCTTGTGCGCCCCTGCCGGTCGATCATATTTTTTTGGTAAAGGAGAGCACCTTGAAACGCGTGCGCGTGCTCGTCGCTAATCGCCCCCGACTGATGCGTGAAATGGTCATCGCCACTATCGCAGACCAACCTGATATCGAGATCGTGGGTGAGGTGGTTGACGACAGCGACTTGAATGAGATCGTGGAACAAACCCAGCCAGACGTGCTCATTCTCGCCTTGGAGGAACCGGAACGGCCTCTGGGTCAATGCGGGTTCCTTCTGGGGCGCTATCCGCGAATGCGAATTCTGGCGCTAGCGCCGGAGCAGAATCGCGGAATTTATTACTGGGCCATGATCGACATCCGAAATAAGCCGGTGGAGAGTTCGGAGGCGGGAGTGTTGAATGCCATTCGCTCGCGGCCGGGTCTGGTAGGTCTTAAAACGGCGTAAGCACTTCGAGAGGCACGATTGAGCAATGCGAACGTGAGCGGTACGAGATTGTTGGGCCTTGTTGCAACTGGCACTCTGGGCCGTAAGGCCGTCCTGTGCGCGGGACTTGCGCTGGCGTGCGGAAACCTGTTACTGGCGCAGGCGCGGCAACCCGCGCCGGTGGCGCAGTCGGAATTGGCCCGCCAGAACCTGGAGCACGTTGCCGCATCGGTCGGGCAACTGGTCATGATCTTTCACCGCGATCCCGGCCTGATGGTGGAACTGAAGCGGTGGGTCGCAAAGGACGCAACCGATCACGGTCAATTGATCTCGGATTCCGATCTCACCGATGAGGCAATTTTCGACCGGCTTGAAAATGACATCGCTTTTCGCTCGGTCGCAACTGCACTGGTTCAGAAATACGGATTCCTGAAGCCCGCTTTGAATCCTGAGTCACCGATGGCGCAGGAGCAGCAAATTCTGATTCGGGAGAGAGCAAAGTACATCGCACAAGACGAAGAATTGTCGCGCTCGAAGCAGCGCCAGCAACGGCAGCGAGAGCTGCAGCGAACGGAAACCTGCGATCCCGCGACGAATGAATGTTCCGCGCAAAAGAATCCTTCGATTCAGGAGATGCCCGCGCCGCAACTGAACGAACTACCCGGTGAATTGCCCGGATTGCGGAACGCGCCGCCGTCGACAGTTCCGAGCACTCCGACCTCGCCGGGGGCACCGAGCAATGACGTCGCCCTGTTGCGGACGAGCGGAGGAGAGATGGCTATGGCCGAACAGGCCCAAGCCAGCACCGACAGCGGTGAAGACTTCTCGCAATATGCCCCCGGCAGCACCGTTTCTGGAGAGCGTCAACAAAAGCCGGTGGGAGACCTGACGCTGGATTCCGACTTCTCTGGAGAAGCACTGAATCCAGAATTGCCAGACAATACCAGCGCTAGCCCATCGTCAGATAACTCCAGCTTTGAGATGGGAAATCTAAACACCTCGGGGACGGACGGATCGAGTTCCGACGCGGATCAGCGTTCTAAGGTCTGGCAGGCGCGACGAGCGCGCGAGGCAGTGAGCCCCACACAGCGACTGGTACGAAGACCCAATCCCTACGAAATGATTCCGTCGTTGTACGACATGTATCTGCAGGCTGCGGCGCGCCCACCAGCCGTGCAGCGATTTGGAATGCAGATCTTTGAAAATGGCACACGCAACCTGGAAATGATCCCTATGGACATGCCGGTCGGGCCAGACTACGTGGTGGGCCCCGGCGACGGCATATCGATTGATCTGTGGGGCGGCGTGTCGCGGCGCTTCTACCGTGTGGTCGACAAACAAGGGCGAGTCAGCCTACCCGAGGTCGGCCCCTTGCTGGTTGCAGGAAAGTCTCTGGGAGACGTCCAGCAAGCTGTCCAGAGGACGCTCCGCACCCAATTCCGGGACATCTCGGCCGATGTCTCGTTGTCGCGGCTGCGAACTGTGCGCGTTTACGTCGTCGGAGATGTTGTCAAACCCGGGGCCTACGACGTCAGTTCCCTTTCCACTCCATTGAACGCCCTCTTTACAGCCGGCGGGCCGACCGGGCGGGGATCGCTGCGCATCTTGAAGCACTATCGCGGAAACGACTTGGTGCAGGACGTCGACGTCTACGATCTTCTGCTGCATGGGGTCAAGGGCGATATGCAGCGTCTGGAGAGTGGCGATACGGTCATGGTTCCTCCTCTCGGTCCCGAAGTCACCATCGAAGGGATGGTCCGGCGACCCGCTATTTATGAGGAGAAGAACGAGAAATCATTGGCCGACGTAATCGCACTTGCCGGCGGCCTGCTGCCGACGGCAACCTTGCGGCACATTGAGGTGCAGCGGACGATCGCGCACGACAAGAAGACCATGCTGAATCTGGATGTTTCGCAAAATGATTCGGCAGGAGAGGAGAATCAGCTAGCGTCTTTCCACATACAGGACGGCGACAGCATCCGAATTTTCCCGATCGCTCCTTACGCGCAGGATGCGGTCTATCTCGAAGGGCACGTGATCCGGCCGGGGAAATATTCCTATCACTCAGGAATGCGGGTCACGGATCTTGTGAGTTCGTACAAAGACCTGCTGCCCGAGCCCGCACTTCAATATGGCGAGATCATCCGGCTGAGCTTGCCCGACTATCGCCCAACGGTGCAGAGCTTCAGTGTTGCCGATGCATTGGCGGACCCATCGAAGGCTCCCGAACTCAAACCGCTCGATACAGTTGAGTTCTTTGGCCGCTACGATTTTGAGAATCCTCCCAATGTGTCGGTGTGGGGCGACGTGCGCGCGCCGGGAACCTATCGCACGTCGGGAGAGATTCACCTGAGTGACGCAATCCATTTGGCGGGAGGACTTTCGCCCGATGCGGCGCAGGGCGATGCGCAGGTGTTCCGCTATCAGTCCGATAGCACGCTGAAGATTCTCAACGTGAAATTGAGCGGCGCAATGGATGGTAGTCCGACGGATGACATCGTGCTGCATTCGCGCGACAGGGTACTGATTCATAAGAATGCGGCCGCGGTTGAGCCGGCCACGGTGTACGTGAAAGGCGAGGTGGCGCGCCCGGGACGGTACCCGCTCACGACCGAGATGCACATCTCGGATCTGATTCGCGCCGCCGGGGGGTTGAAACCGAGCGCCGACGTAAAGACAGCCGATCTCACCCATTACTCCTGGCCGGACGAGAAGCAGGTGACCGGCAAACAGGAACATATTGTTCTGGCCGACGCCTTAGCCGACAAGGCTGATGAAAATCTGGTTCTGAACAACGGTGATGTGCTCACGGTAGCGCAGGTGCCGGGATGGAACGACATTGGCGCCTCGATCACGATCCGCGGGGAAATCGTCCACCCCGGCAGCTACGGCATACGCCCGGGCGAACGCCTGAGTTCGGTATTGCAGCGCGCGGGAGGCTTTTCGGCCGCGGCCTACCCCTATGGCACGGTTCTGTTGCGCACGGAAGTACAAAAACTGGAGCAGCGCTCCTACGTCGAGCTGGTCCAAAGAATCAGAGAACAGCAGACCGCGCTGAGACTCACTGCTGTCAGTTCTCCTGATCCCGACGAAAAGCTCTCTGCAGGATCGGCCCTGACGCAATGGCAGACTGCGCTCGATGATCTTGCCGCCAGTCCTCCGAGCGGGCGCGTCACCATTCAGATCTCGAGCAACTTCAAGGATTGGGCGGACACCACCCGAGACGTAACCGTACGTGCCGGTGATGTTCTGGTAGTCCCGAAGCGTCCGAGCTACGTGATGGTGCAGGGGCAGGTCTATGGCGCAACGGCCGTGGCTTTCCGCCCGGGCAAGAGCGCGAAATGGTATCTGATGCAAGCTGGTGGCCCGACCAATATGGCCAACAAGCGCGCCACCTTTGTGGTTCGCGCTAATGGCACCGTGCTCGGAAACCACAGTTCTTTCTGGACATCTGGCGAGGGGATGAATGTGGCGCTGCAACCCGGAGACATGGTCGTAGTTCCCGAGAAGGCGCTGGGTGGCCCGCCTATTTGGAAGACGCTGTTCACCAACGCGCAGATCCTGAGCTCGATCGCCACCAGCGTGATCTTGGCCGCGCACTACTGAGGAAAGTTTGTGAAAGTGAAACTACTTCTCGGAACTGCGTGCACCTGGCTTTCCGCGATCTTTCTTGTCGCGAGCGCACAACTCACGTTCGGGCAGTCCACCCCAGCCGCAGTGATGAATGCGACTGGATCAACGTCCTCGACCGCAGAGAAACATGACGAGACAACTACCGATGTCGAAGTCGCGCCCGATGCGCCTCAACCGGCCGACACACAAAATAAGGTAATTACGCTGCCCCGCGCTTTTGTGCGCGATCAGATCGGGATGTGGACCAGCCCAAGGAAGGCGCGGTTCGCTGACGCCACATGGCTTGTGCCCCTAGGAGGATTCACCGCCGCCCTGTTTGCCACCGACAGCGATATAAGCCGTCATCTCTCCAACGATCCGAGCACTCTCACGCATTACCGCCATCTCTCTGACTACGGAGCTTACTCGATGGCCGGAGGCGCAGCAGGAATCTATTTTCTTGGCCTCGTCTCGCATAATGAGCACCAGCGTGAGACCGGCTTTCTCAGCGGGCAATCGGCCATCGATGCGCTCGTCGCCGTCGAAGCTCTCAAGTACGCCGCTGGCCGCGAGCGCCCGTATCAGGATTTCGCGAACGGGCGCTTCTGGAAGGGAGGCTCATCATTTCCTTCCGAACACTCCGCAGGCGCGTGGGCGATCGCCGGAATCGTCGCCCATGAATATCCCAGTCCGTTCATAAAATTTCTTTCCTACGGAATGGCGACGATGGTGAGCGCCTCGCGGATTACCGCCAAGCAGCACTTCCCTTCCGATGTGCTGGTGGGAGCGGCGCTGGGATATCTGACGAGTGAGTACGTCTACCATGCTCACCACAAATCTGAGTTGCCCGGCGCGGCATGGGAAGCGCCTGGGATCCATCCCGACCGCCCTTCTCATTGGCAATCGAAGTTCATGGGATCACCTTACGTGCCGCTGGATAGCTGGATTTATCCAGCTCTGGAGCGATTGACCGCCCTCGGTTATGTCAACAGCGGCATTGCCGCAATGCGTCCCTGGACACGCATGGAGTGCGCGCGCCAAGTCAGCGAAGCCGCTGATCGCATTGGAGACGATCAAAGCAATGGCGAAGCAGCGCGTCTGTACCAAGAACTGGAGCACGAATTCGCCAACGAACTCGACCGGCTCGGTGGAGGAGACAACGGGGAATTTCGGGTCGAATCGGCCTACACGCGTGCTACGGAAATTGCAGGCAAGCCCTTAACTGACGGTTACCACTTCGCGCAAACCATCGTCAATGACTTCGGCCGGCCCGAGCAGCAGGGCTTCAACGATGTCACCGGCCTGTCGGGTTGGGCGAGTGAGGGCCCCTTCACTATCTACGTTCGCAGCGAGTTTCAGCATTCTCCGTCGGCACCCGCGCTGCCACTTCCTGCGCGGGACGCTATCGCGCTCGCCGACTTCAGTCACTCCATCGTTCCCGCTCCCTTCCCAGTACCGCCGGACACACCAATCGCTTCCATTAGCCGCGGCCGCCTACTCGACGCCTATGTGGCAATGAATCTCTCCGATTGGCAACTCTCCTACGGCAAACAGAGTTTGTGGTGGGGACCGGATGAAGGCGGCGGCATGATGCTGAGCGACAACGCCGATCCGCTGACCATGTTCCGCGTCAATCGCGTCACCCCATTCAAGCTTCCCAGCATTCTTGGGTTTCTTGGCCCGATGCGACTGGAATTTTTTATTGGGCAATATTCCGGATACGAATTCATGTTTACACCTGAGGGACTGGTCGGCCAGTACGGACAATCGTTGCATCCGCAACCCATCGTTCATGGAGAAAGATTCAGCTTCAAGCCGACGCCCAACTTCGAGTTCGGGATGTCGCGCACCACCGACTATGGAGGCCCGGGATATCCCCTGACCTGGCACACGTTCTTGAGAAGCGTCTTTTCGACCGATCAAACCATCCCCGGGGCCGCGAACAAGCCAGGGTCGCGGCGCTCCGGCGTGGACTTCAGCTATCGCGTACACAACGCGCTGACGTTTTACGCCGATGGCTTCACCGAGCACGATACGATCAGCCCCATTGTCGGTCCAGATGTGGCTGCGTGGCTGGGAGGGATTTACATTCCCCGGTTGCCCAAGCTTCGCAAAATGGACTTTCGCGCGGAGGGCGTCTACACCGACCCTCCCATCGGCGGCAACGTCGGCTCCGGTTTTTTTTACTACAACCCCACCTGGATCTCCGGCTACGAAAATTCAGGCCATTTAATGGGAAATTGGGTTGGACGAGAGGGGCAGGGTGTACAGGCTTGGACGTCCTACTGGTTCTCCCCTCACAACAAACTGCAGTTCGAGTTCAGGCATCTCAAAGTAAGCCATGAATTCATTCCGAATGGGGGCACGCTCGCGGACGCCGGTGTCCGCGCTGATTTTTGGGCACGTTCCAGCTTCAGCATTTCTGCAGCAGTGCAATACGAAGCCTGGACCTTCCCGGTGATCGCGCCCACCAGGCAGTCCAATGTGAGTTCATCGTTGCAACTGACCTTCTGGCCGAAAGGTATATCGCGCAGGCACGGCTCTGAGTAAGTGATTTGGAAGCGAGGAACGCACCATAATCATGGCAACCCGGGAAATCACGAAAAGGCCCCGCCAGTACACGGAGGCGGAACTCGATTCGGAATTGATTTCGATTCGAGAAGAATCCGATGACGGGGTTCCGATTGATAAGCTGCGGGTTCTCTGGGACCGGCGTGCCCTGCTTTATCGCTGGGCAATGATCGGATTGATAGCATCAACCGTCATCGCGTTTCTGATCCCTCCGCGCTACACCACCACTGTCCACTTGATGCCGCCAAGTCAAGCTGGACAGGGCCTCGCGTCCATAGTGGGGGCCCTGGGAAAAGCAGGTGAACTGGCTTCCCTGGGCAGCGATTTATTCGGAGTTAAAACTTCCGGCGATCTCTTTGTCGGCGTGCTTAAGAGTGAGAAAGTGGAAAACGCGGTCATCAACAAATTCGATTTGCGAAAGCTCTACGGGGTTCGCCGCTATGAGGATGCGCGCAAGAAACTCGAAAGCCGGACCGACGTCTCCTCCGACCGCAAGAGCGGAATTATCACCATTAAGGTCACCGACACGAGACCGGACCGAGCCGCGCAAATGGGACAGGAGTATGTGGACCAACTGAATCAGGTCATGATCTCGCTCGACACATCGGCAGCGCATCGGGAGCGAGTGTTTTTGGAAAACAGACTGAAAGAGGTACAGCAGGACCTGGAAAGCGCCGAAAAAGACTTCAGCCAGTTCGCCAGCAAGAACGCTGCGCTCGATGTGAAAGAGCAGGGGCGCGCAATGATCGGGGCAGCGGGAGAACTCGAAGGCGAGTTGATTGCAGCACAGACCGAATTGCAGGGGCTACGACAGATTTATACCAATAACAACGTCCGGGTTCGTTCGTTGGAGGCTCGCATTAGCGAGTACCGGCGGCAACTGCAGAAGATGGGGGGGCAGTCGGGTAGCACGAACAACGATACTTCCGTGGTGCCGGGCGCCGGACAGACCGGATCAGAACAAAATCAGGATCTGGTGCCGACGATTCGGCAGTTGCCCATCCTGGGAGTGACTTGGTCCGACCTATACCGGCGTACCAAAGTCGAAGAAACCATTTTCGAAACGCTGACCAAGCAGTACGAAGTGGCTCGTGTCGACGAGGTGCGCGAGATTCCAAGTATCAAGGTGCTCGATCAGGCTGCAGTTCCAGAGAAAAAATCTTTCCCTCCCCGGCTGCTGTTGATGCTTTTCGGCACTGTACTGGCCGCGACGCTCGCCGGGTTCTGGGCGGTCCTGTCGGCGCGTTGGGAACAAGTGGACTCCGATCACCCTCGCAAGGTTCTGGTGCAAGAGATCGTTCAAACCATGCAAAGCAAGCCTTGGATTTCGCGCGCCATGCACATGGTCGGGCGTAATGGGTCGACCCGCCCTTCCACAGCTCACGAGCCGAAGTCGCCTGCAAACGGCGCGTCTCCTGACGAACCCGAGGACTGACAGTCGATCGAAGCGTTATGAGTGGCAGAACAACAATTCGCGGCGTGATGGTCGGATGACGAAGCCTTGCTCCATATCGAGTGTAACTGTGGTTTACAACGCTGCTGAGGTTCTACGACAGCACTTGGAGAGCCTCAAGGGCCAGACTCGGCAGCTCGACCAAATTGTAGTAGTGGATAACGCTTCTACCGACGGGACCGCCGACCTGCTGGCAAATGAATATCCGGAAGTCACGCTACTGAGGCTCCCTGAGAACAGCGGCGTTGGCGGTGGTATTGCCGCCGGGCTTGCGTACGCTGCCCTACAACAGCAACACGATTGGGTCTGGATCTTCGATCAGGATAGCGTGCCAGCCCAGGATGCTCTCGAACGCCTGCTTTCTGGGCTTGTTCACCTCAATGGTACCGAGGCAATCACGGCGATTCTCGCCCCAGTGTGCCTGAACCGAGACACGGGCACGGGTTATCCCCCATTGTCTATGCGCGCGGGACGCTATGAACCGTCCGCGCTGAAACGCGACCAGCCGGTGGCATTCGTAGACATGGTGATCTCTTCCGGAAGCTTGATGCGGCGGGAAGCGATTGAGCGGGTCGGATTGCCGCGCAGCGACTTCTTCATGGATTTTGTGGACTATGAACATTGTTTGCGCCTGCGTCACCACGGATATTGCATCGGCGTCGTGCGGGACAGCATTCTTGACCACGCGATCGGAACGTCGCGCCCGGTGAATTTTTTAGGGCGAGCGAAATTCTGGGCAGACCACGTGCCGTGGCGCGAGTATTACATGGCGCGCAACGAAACCTTCACCATGTGCCAGTACTCGCCCCGCTTGGCTACCAAAATGTTTGTCTTGGAGAGGCTGTTTCAGCACGCCCTGGGGATTCTTCTGTTTGGGAAGGACAAATTCAACTGCCTCCGAATGATGTGGCACGGATTCCTCGATGGACGTGCCGGCCGCTTGGGAGTTCGCTTTCGGCCTGAAACGCAACCTCCAGCAAGAGAGAGGTTAAATCCGGCTCACAGAAAAGCTGCTTAAGCCGGAAGTTTGAATTGGGAACGAGTCACCACTTAGGAGTTAAGAAGCTTGGCTCTGAGCATTTCAATCGCGATGTGCACGTTCAACGGCGGCGAATTTTTGCCACTGCAGCTTGCGAGTATCGCGGGGCAGAAGAGGCTGCCTGACGAACTTGTGGTCTGCGATGACGGCTCTTCCGACGGCTCTCTGGAAGCTCTTCACGAATTCGCCCGGCTAGCAGCATTTCCCGTGCACATCGTCAAAAACGAAAGGAACCTCGGCTCGACCAAAAACTTTAATCAAGCGATTTCCTTGTGTACCGGGGAGATCGTTGTGCTCGCGGATCAGGACGACATCTGGTATCCGCACAAACTGGCCGCCATTCAAGCGGCGTTTGAGAATCCCTCTGTGCCGATCGCCGTGTTCAGCGATGCGGACTTGATTGACGAAAATGGGAGGACCCTCGGCCTATCCCTGTGGCAGTCGTTTTCCTTTGGCCTCCGGGACCAGAAGCGATTCGCAAATGGCGAGGCCTTGCATATTTTGGTGAAACATCCGGTCGTCACCGGGGCAACGATGGCATTTCGGAGAGAATTTCTCCGCCTCATTTCACCCATACCTCCCAATCAGGTTCACGACAACTGGATCGCCTTACTACTTGCCGCCTGTGGACCATTCATGCTCCTTCCGGAATCGCTCATGCAGTACCGGCGACATCAGAATCAGCAAATTGGGCCTGGCCGCGTGACCCTGCGCGAGCGCATTGCGCGCGCTCAAAGCACGGGACCAAATTTCTATATGCAGGAAATTGTGCGCTTCCGCCAGATTTACGAGCGCCTGGAACAGCGCCGCGCGGAGTTCCCTTTTACCGAATGCGCCCTTCGTGAAATCAATGCCAAGATCTCTCACCGGGAGCATCGGGCCCTTTTACCTCGAACCGGCGCTGGCCGCATTCCAAAGGTCATTCGCGAAATCTTGAATGGCGGTTACTGGCGCTATTCGGAAGGATGGGAGAGCGTTGCCAAGGACATCACTGGAGTCTTCGACAATCGCAATCGTGATTAACAAAAGCTTCACAGTGAAGTTCAAGGTGTATGAATCGGGAGAAGAAAACAATCCGCCAGTATTTCCGCCTGCGTCCGCTGGAGCAGTTGCCGTTCTTCTGCCATCCCGTCTACATGTTTGTCGCAATCTGGATCATCATGCTGGGCACGCTCGAACTTCAGGTTTCCTGGTCCACTTATCCGGACCGCGCTCTTGGATTGACAGTTTTCTTAATCTCAGTTCTTGCCATGCTTGCGGGATTTGCTGTGACCCGGCAGTCTGATGATTCGCATTTCCAGCCTGCACTCGAGCGTTATTCCATCCGCATCGAACCTTTGCGGAAGAGCGTTCTGATTCTCGGTGGATGTTCCCTGCTGCTGGTGATTTATAACTACGTCTCTTTTGGACTGCCGCCAATCGCAGGCTTTTTGGGCTTTTCGACGTTGGACTACCAAGAGTACGGCAGATTCAAGCAGGCCCTGCAACCAATGGTCAGCGCACTTTTCCTGAATTCACTGATCGAATCTTCGAGGTGGAGACGTTGGCTCTTGTCCGCCTTTGCGTTGGGCATCATGCTGGCTTACGTACTTCGTGGTCCCCTGCTGATGGCGATGGCGCAAGCGGTGATTCTTTGGTCGATCCGAAGCACAGTGTCAAAGCGGAAAATCTATATCCGCGCCATGATCGTGCTCCTCATTGCACTGGGAATGATTACGATCGTGGGAAATTACAGGACCTCGCAGGACATTTTTTTCAGCTTCATGGAGATAAAGCCTGAGTTCAAATCGTGGCCCATGGCATTACTCTGGCCGATCACCTACATCTCAGTCCCGATCTCCAACCTCTGCTGGATCATCCACGGGGCGCACTTTACCCAGCCTACGCTTTCGTTCCTCTACCCGGTGCTGCCGTCATTCTGGGCTCCGGCGAATCCGCATGATATTGCGCTCTCGGATTCGCACATCATCGACGGAGTGCACACATATCTTTCTAACTACTACCTGGATTTTTCCTGGTTCGGCATAGTGGCGGTGAACTTCGGGCTTGGAGTCTTAAGCGCTTTTCTTGTTAACCGCGAGCGCATCAGCCGCTACTTACTCATTTCTCCGGTTCTGCTATCGGCCATGGGATTGATTTTTTTCTGGGATTTCTTCATCTACTTGCCGACACTCGGCCAATTGGCAATTCAAGCCATCATTCAAAAACATTGCATCTCATCGGCACGGAGCGTCACGGTCCCGGTCGCGCTACGACCGCGCCCGAGTCCCGCGGCCTAGGTAAGCATGATGCCTGAAATCAGCGTGATTATCGCGAACTGGAACGGGAAGCATTTCCTCGGCGACTGCCTTTCGGCTTTGCGTCGACAGACGTTCCGCGATTTCGAGACGATCCTGGTCGATAACGGTTCGACCGACGGATCGGTGGAGTTCGTCCGCAAACATTTTCCTGAGGTGAGTCCGCTTGCCCTGAATGAGAACTTGGGCTTCACGGGAGGGAATATTGCAGGCTATGAGTTGGCTGGCGGTAGCTTGATCGTTTTGTTGAACAACGATACCGAAGCGGATTCGGAATGGCTGCAAGAGATTCACAACGGCAGCGTGTCATTTGCAAATGCAGGCAGTTTCGCATCCAAGATGATGTACTTCGACGAGCGCCACCGCATCGAGAATTGCGGGTTTGAAATGGCTATCACCGGAACACCCACCGAACTGGGCAGAGACGAACCCGACGGTCCGGAATGGTGCCGTCCGCGAAACATTTTTGGTGCGTGTGGAGGCGCCGTCGCCTATCGCCGCAGCATGTTGAACGATATCGGTTTTCTGGATCCTGACTTTTTCATGATCTACGAGGATGTTGATCTGAGTTTTCGGGCGCAACTTTCCGGATACGGTTGTGTTTATCTGCCTCAAGCCATCGTCTATCACCACTACCGCTCGACTATTAAAAAGCGGCCTGCGGTGCAGGTGTTTTACGCGCAGCGCAATATCGAGTTGGTCTACGTAAAAAATCTGCCTGCCGGGTTCTTACTCCGCTCCGCGCCCCTTCGTCTGCTCTATGAGATAGGAGCTGCCGTGTACTTTTGTAGACTCGGCGCTGGAACGGCCTTTTTTCGGGCCAAGCTGGATGCTCTGAAACGATTGCGCTCAGTCCTCAGACAACGCGCAGCAATCCAACGACGCAAGGTCATGACGAACTCAGAACTCCGCGTACTGCTGCGGGGCTCTGCTTTTTTCTCGAAATGGAAAAAATTCTTGACAATGGCAAAAACTCCGCTTGCGTCACATTTCGAATTTCATTCTAGGAAGCAATAGCGATGAGGAGGTAGGTGGTTCGCTCTAAGGTAATTCCGGTAGTCTCCGCGGTTGGTCTTGTAACCATTTTCACGACTTCATGCCAAACTTCGGCGAAAACTTTTGCAACAGCAGTCGACGTCTTCCGCGCATCTCAGCAAAGTGCACAACAACGATTTTAACTAGCGCCAGGATGTCGAAGAACTACTGACGAGGATGCAATGGTAGATGTATCAGTTTTGCTTCTGACGAAAAACGCGCGGAGCGACCTTGAGCGTGTGCTTCCGGCGCTCTTTGCTCAGAAGCAGGTGGGCCCATTTGAAGTAATCGCAGTCGACTCCGGCTCGAGCGATGGCAGCCTCGAAGTACTGCGCCGGTTCCCAGTTCAACTGCGGCAGATTCCCGCGAAAGAATTTCATCACGCGCGGACGCGGAATCTTGCTGCCGGCTTCGCCAGCGGACAAATTCTGGTGTTCCTATCGCAAGACGCGGTTCCCGCGTCGGACCTGTGGCTGAAGATGATGATCTCAAATTTTGACGATCCAAACGTCGCTGCGGTGTACGGGCGCCAATTTCCCAAGCCCGGATCGTCGGTCGAGCGCGAGGACGCCCTGGACACAATCTACGGCGACAAAAGAGTCATTAAAGATCCCGCTCATCGCAATGGGTTGGGATATCGCTTCTATCACTTCTCGGACGTGAACGCCGCGATCCGTCGAAATGTCTGGGAAGAGGAGCACTTTCCCGAGGATTTGACGGTTTTTGAAGATCTTGGAATCGCCAAGCGCATCCTTGACCGCGGCTGGAAGATTGTCTACGAACCGCAGGCGGCGGTCTTTCACTCGCACACTCACACCACGGTTGGTCTTTTTAAACGTTACTTCGATATCGGCTACACGCTGAAACTTCTGAGAATTTGGGAGGCCCCAGGAACACGGAATTCGATGCTGCGCGATGTCTGGAGATTATTGAAGAACAAATTCAGGCGCGCGGGCAGCCGGCAAACACGACTGTCGGCGCGGCGCGGCATCAAACAGGATATCGCCAAATGTTGCGGATTGTTCCTCGGATTAAACGAAACGCTCTTGCCGTTGATGCTGAAACGGCGTTTCAGCGCATATGGCGTTTTCGGATGAGATGAAAGCATAGTTCTGTTGGGCTCTTGCGGTTACTTGATAGGAAGCTCGTTTGCATGATTCGCAGTCGCTTGAGTTATGTACGCTACTACTTGAGAATTCTGACGTTGTTGTTGCCTGCCTGCGCCTATTTCATCGCTATCAAACTACGATTCGGGTTCAACATCTTCCTTCCCCGGACAGCTCCAGCCGGCCTTCCCAACTACTGGGGCATCACGCTCCTGAC
>Ga0070730_10001228_pt1 | contig 25108 bp, 18 predicted proteins | sample Coa_R1_3_FD_66447 | JGI IMG/M metagenome (GOLD analysis project Ga0070730, IMG submission 66447) | Surface soil microbial communities from Centralia Pennsylvania, which are recovering from an underground coalmine fire - Coalmine... | ecosystem: Environmental > Terrestrial > Soil > Unclassified ... | reverse complement strand
ATGCTGGAGCATAGCGGCATGTCGCCGGCGCAGATCGCTCGCGAGCTGAACTCCGCCAGCGGGCTGCTCGGCTTGTCCGGCCGCAGCGCCGACATGCGCGAGTTGCTCCCGCTCGAGGAGCGCGGCGATGCGGGTGCGGCGCTCGCGATCGAGATATTCTGTCGCAGGGCGCGGCACTATCTGGGGGCCTACGTGAGCGAGCTGGGCGGGGTCGACGTGATCGCCTTCGGCGGAGGAATCGGCGAGCACGCACCTGAGATCCGCCGCCGCATTCTCGGAAATTTCGCCTGGGCCGGCATCGTGCTGGACCCGGCCACTAATCAGAACTGCTCCGCGGGCAGCATTGCCGCCTCCGGCAGCGCGACCGCCATCGAAGTGATACCGGTCGATGAGGCGAGCGTGCTGGTCGCGGAAGCGGCGGCGCTGCTCACGCGCGCCAGCTGACAGCGAGGAAAGAATCTTATGAGCAACGAACCCTATCTCCTGACGCCCGGCCCTCTGACGACGTCCCTGCGCACCAAACAGGCGATGTTGCGCGATTGGGGCTCGTGGGACGTGGACTTCAACAGCATCACCGGACGGGTGCGCGAGCGTCTGCTCGACATCGTGCACGGCGCCGGCACGCATGAATGCGTGCCGCTCCAGGGCAGCGGCACCTTCTCGGTCGAGGCCGCGATCGGCACGCTGGTGCCGCGCTCGGGCCACGTGCTGGTGCCCCAGAACGGGGCCTACTGCCAGCGCATCGCGCGCATCTGCCGCGTGCTCGGCCGCAAGCTCACCACCATCGATTACCCCGAGAACGCCGCGGTGGCCGCTGCCGACATCGACCGCGCGCTCGCCGCCGACTCTTCCATCACCCACGTCGCGCTGGTCCATTGCGAGACCAGCGCCGGCATTCTCAACCCGCTCGATCAGGTCGCGCAGGTGGTCGCCCGGCGCGAGCGGCGGTTGATCGTCGACGCCATGAGCTCCTTCGGCGCGCTCGAGATCGACGCGCGGCGCACGCCCTTCGATGCTGTGGTCGCCGCCTCGGGCAAGTGCCTCGAGGGACCGCCCGGCATGGGCTTCGTGGTCGCGCGGCGCGCGGCGCTGGAGAAATGCGAGGGCAACAGCCATTCCCTCGCCATGGACCTCTACGACCAGTGGGTCTACATGCAGAAGACCACCCAATGGCGCTACACCCCGCCGACGCACGTCGTGGCCGCCTTCGACTGCGCCATCGAGCAGTATCTCGAGGAAGGCGGCCTCGCCGCCCGCGGCGCGCGCTACGCGCGCAACTGCCGCACGCTGATCGAGGGCATGGCGGCGCTCGGTTTGAGGAGCTTCCTGCCCGCGGCGATCCAGGCGCCGATCATCGTCACCTTCCATGCGCCGGACAGCCCGCGTTACCAGTTCAAGAGCTTCTACAACGACGTCAAGACGCTTGGTTACATCCTTTACCCCGGCAAGCTGACGACGCTCGAGACTTTCCGCGTCGGTTGCATGGGACAGCTCGGAGAGCGCGGCATCGCTGGTGCGGTCGAGGCGGTCGGCAAGGTGCTGGCGCAGCTGCGCGCCGCCGCTTGAAGGTGAGGTGAAGCATGCGATCCGTCGAAGTCAATGGCCGCAGCTACCGCCTGCCGCCCCAGCCCGTCGTCGTGGTGTGCGTGGACGGCTGCGATCCGGATTACATCTCGCAGGCGGTGGCGGGCGGCCACATGCCGTGGATGAAGCGCACGCTGGCAAGCGGGAGCGCCGTGATCGCCGACTGCGTCGTGCCGAGCTTCACCAACCCGAATAACCTCTCGATCGTCACCGGTGTGCCGCCCGCGGTGCACGGCATCTGTGGCAACTATCTCTACGACAGCGACAGCGGCACCGAGGTCATGATGAATGACCCGAAGTGGCTGCGCGCGCCCACGCTGCTCGCCGCGCTCGCCGACGCCGATTGCGAGGTGGTGGTGGTCACCGCGAAGGACAAGCTGCGCCGGCTGCTCGGCCACCGGATGCGCGGGGTGTGCTTCTCGGCGGAGAAAGCCGATCAGGTCACACTCGCCGAGCACGGGATCGACGAAGCCCTGGAGCTCGTCGGCATGCCGCTCCCGGGCGTCTACACCGCCGCGCTCTCGGAATTCGTGTTCGCGGCCGGGGTGAGGCTCATGGAGACCCGCCGGCCCGACGTCATGTACCTGTCGACCACCGACTACGTGCAGCACAAGCACGCGCCCGGATCGCCGGAGGCCAATGCGTTCTGTCACATGATGGACGGCTACATGCAGCAGCTCGGGCGGGCCGGCTGTGTCATCGCCCTCACCGCCGACCATGGCATGAGCCCGAAGCAGCGGCTCGATGCGAGCCCGAACGTCATTTATCTGCAGGACCTGCTCGATGGCTGGCTCGGCGCGGGTCGCGCGCGCGTGATCCTTCCCATCACCGATCCCTACGTGGTGCATCACGGGGCACTCGGGTCCTATGCGACGGTGTACCTGCCCGCCGGGCTTGCCACCGCCGAGCTCATTGTCCGCATCTCCGGACTGCGCGGCATCGAGCTCACCCTGACGCGCGAGGAGGCGGCGCGGCGCTTCGAGCTGCCCGCCGATCGCATCGGCGACCTGGTGGTCATCTCCACCCGCTCGGTCGCGCTCGGCAGCGCACAGGCGAAGCACGACCTTTCCGGACTGGACGCGCCGCTGCGCTCGCACGGCGGTCTTGCAGAACAGCCGGTGCCGCTGGTGATGAACCGGCGCATCGCGAATCTCGACACCAATCGCCGCTGGCGCAACTTCGACGCATTCGATTGGGTACTGAACCATGGCGCCTAAAAGTGAGTGGCTGCGTATCGCCGGCGAGCGCGTCGCCACCCGCCGCTCGAGCGAGGTTTTCAATCCCTACACGCGCTCAGCCATCGCGACTGTCGCCATGGCCTCGGTCGACGACGTGCGGCGCGCCATCGCGGTCGCCAAGGTGTTCCGCTCACCGCTCACGCGCTACGATCGCTATCGCATCTGCTACCGCACCGCCGAGCTGCTGCGGGCGCGCTCCGCGGAAATCGCCGATCTCATCACTGCCGAAAGCGGCCTGTGCAAGAAGGACTCGGTGTACGAGGTGGGGCGCGCCTGCGATGTATTCGTGTTCGCCGGCAATGCGGCGCTGCAGGACGATGGGCAGATCTTCTCCTGCGATCTCACCGCGCACGGCAAGAAGCGCAAGGTCTACACGCTGCGCGAGCCGCTGCTCGGAGTGATCAGCGCCATCACGCCGTTCAACCACCCGCTGAACCAGGTCGCGCACAAGGTCGCGCCGAGCATCGCCAGCAATAACCGTATGGTGCTCAAGCCGTCTGAGAAAACTCCGCTGAGCGCGCTGCGGCTCGCCGACATCCTCTACGAGGCCGGGCTCCCGCCCGCCATGTTCAGTGTCCTCACCGGAGATCCGAAGGAGATCGCCGACGAGCTGCTCACGCACCCCGACGTCGACCTCGTCACCTTTACCGGTGGAGTCGCGGTCGGCAAGTACATCGCCGCCAAGGCGGTCTACAAGCGCAAGGTGCTGGAGCTCGGTGGGAACGATCCGATCATCGTCATGGAGGACGCGGACATCGAGGAGGCCGCCATGCTCGCCGCTGCCGGCTCCTACAAGAACTCCGGCCAGCGTTGTACCGCCATCAAGCGCATGCTGGTCCAGGAGTCGGTGGCACCTCGCTTCACGGAGCTCCTGATCGAGAAGTCGCGCGCCGTGCGCTACGGCGATCCCATGGACCCGTCGACCGACATGGGTACGGTGATCGATGAGCCGGCGGCACGCTGCTTCGAGGAGCGGGTGAAGGAGGCGGTGGCGGGCGGCGCGCGGCTGCGCTACGGCAACCTCCGCGACGGCGCACTCTACTCCCCCACCGTGCTCGATCGGGTGGACCCCGCGATGACGGTCGTCCGCCAGGAGACCTTCGGCCCCGTCTCCCCGGTGATGACCTTCCGCACCATCGACGAGGCGATCCGGATCTCCAACTCGACCGCCTACGGGCTGTCCTCCGCCGTCTGCACCAACCGGCTCGACTACATCACACGCTTCGTGCAGGAGCTCAACGTCGGCAGCGTCAATGTGCGCGAGGTCCCGGGCTATCGCCTCGAGCTGACGCCCTTCGGCGGCATCAAGGACTCCGGCCTCGGCTACAAGGAAGGAGTGCAGGAGGCGATTCGCAGCTTCACCAACACCAAGACGTATTCCCTGCCGTGGCTCCCCTGAGCGCCGCGGCTGACGAGCCGGAGGTTCCCCCGACGCCGCGCGGATTGCGCCTGGCGCAGACACGCACCGTGCTGCTGTTGTTTCTCGGGTACGCGTCCTGCTACTTCTGCCGGGCGAACCTGCCGGTGGCGACGCCGCTCCTGGTCGAGGAGCTCGGGCGGCGCGGCCTGAGCCACGGCGATGCGATGCTCAGTATCGGCATGATCGGCTCCGCGGGTGTATTCGCCTATGCGCTCGGCAAGTGGTTCCTCACGAGTCTCGGCGATTACTGGGGCGGCAAGCGCAATCTGCTCATCGCGACCGGCGGCGCCGCGCTCTTCACGCTGCTGTTCGCCGCGAGCGGCACGCTGCCGATCTTCACGCTCGCCTGGATCGGCAACCGGCTGAGTCAGTCGATCGGCTGGTCGGGGCTCATCAAGGTCTCGTCGAAGTGGTTTCACTACTCGCGCTATGGCACCGTGGCGGCGATCCTCACCTGCAGCTACCTGATCGGGGATGCCGTGGCGCGGCCGACCATGGGCGTACTGCTCGCGCGCGGCATACCCTGGCGTGGGGTGTTCGTCTTCGGTGCGGCGGTGGCCGGTGCGATGTTCCTCGCAAACCTTTTACTGCTGCGTGAGTCGTGCACCGAGCAGGGCTTCCCGGAGACGGTCCCGAATCCCCGCAACGTCTTCGCCGAGGGCGATCGGCCGCAGAGCTACCTGACACTGGTCTTACCGCTCCTGCGCAGCCGGGCGTTCCTCATGGTGTGCCTGCTCGGCTTTGCCACCACGATGGTGCGCGAGACGTTCAATACCTGGACGCCCTCCTATCTCCACGACTTTGTCGGGGTGAGCGTCAGCCGCGCCGCGATGCTGTCCTCGGTCTTTCCCGGGGTCGGCGCGGTCTCGGTGCTGCTGGCGGGGTGGACGAGCGATCGTCTGGGACACAATTGCCGCGCGCTGCTCCTGCTCCTCGGACTTCTTGCCTGCGCCGCGGCTCTCCTGGTGCTCGCGCAGCTGCACCCGGGCCCCTCGGGGGCGACGCTGCCGGTCGTCATGACAGGCGTTGTCGCCTTCTGCCTGCTCGGGCCTTATTCCTTTCTCCCCGGCGCCTTCGCCCTCGACTTCGGCGGCAAGCAGGCTGGTGCGGTCGCCTCGGGCCTGGTCGATGGCACCGGGTACTTCGGCGGTGTGGCGGCCGGGAGCGTCATGGCATGGCTCGCGGTGCATTACGGCTGGGGCGGCGTGTTCAGCGCGCTCGCGGCGGTGTGTGTGCTCGCCGCACTCGGCGCGGCCTATCTGGCGGTCCTCATCCTGAGGCCAGCCCAACAGGCGGCATCCCCGGCGGACGCATGAAGATCGCAAGTCTCGAGACCTTTGCCAACCGCTTCGTGTGCTTCGTCAGGCTCACGGCCGACTCGGGCGCGACGGGCTGGGGGCAGACCTCGACCTACAACGCCGATATCACGGCAACCATTTTTCACCGCCAGGTCGCTCCCTGGGCGCTCGGCGCGGACGCCTTCGCCATCGATGCGCTGATCGAGCGCATCGAGGAGCGCGAGCACAAGTTTCCGGGGAGCTACCGCTGCCGCGCCCTCGCCGGGCTCGACACCGCGCTCTGGGATCTTCGAGGCAAGCTCGAGGGGAAGCCCGTGGTCGAGCTCCTCGGAGGAAAGCCGAAGCGCCTGCGCGCTTACGCTTCCTCGATGAAGCGCGACATCACTCCGCAGCAGGAAGCGACGCGCTTCCTGAAGCTGCGCGACAGCTGCGGCTTCGATGCCTTCAAGTGGCGCGTCGGCGCCGAGTGCGGCCATGACGTCGACGAATGGCCCGGCCGCACCGAAGCCATCGTGCCGCACGTGGCGCGGGCGCTCGGCGACGGGGTGGCGAAGCTCGTCGATGCCAACAGCGGCTTCTCCCCGCGGCGCGCGATCGAGGTGGGCCGGCTGCTCGAGCACGAGGGCATCAGCCATTACGAGGAGCCCTGCCCTTACTGGAAACTCGAGGAGACGCGCAGCGTCGCCGCCGCGCTCGATATCGATGTCACCGGCGGGGAGCAGGACTGCGACCTCGGCACCTGGGAGCGCATGATCGCGCTGCGCGCAGTCGACATCGTCCAGCCGGATGTCATGTACATGGGCGGCATTTCCCGCACCCTGAAGGTTGTGGCGATGGCGGCGGCGGCCGGCATCCCCTGCACGCCGCACAGCGCCAACCGCTCGCTGGTGACCCTGTGCACCATGCACCTGCTCGGCGCCATCGGCAATTCCGGCAAGTACCTCGAACTCTCGATCGAGGGAGATGACTACTACCCGTGGGAGCGCGGCCTCTTCACCAGCGACCCCTATCGGGTCGAGAACGGTCAGGTCAGCATTCCCTGCGCGCCGGGCTGGGGAGTCGAGGTGAATCCCGCGTGGCTCGCGGCCGCCACCTGGCAGCGCAGCAGCCTGTCGGATTGAGGGCCGATCCGCCACAATGCGCCCACCCCGATAACCTCAATGCGTTAATCGAGCCGCTCAAGGAGCCACGCTTCATGCAACCGGAAGAAGTGCGCACCGCTGCGCAGGCGCGCGCCATCGTCGAGGAGCGCGGCCTCACGCACGTCAAGATCGGTGTGTTCGACAACGACGGGATCCTGCGCGGCAAGTACCTGGAGCGCGCAAAGTTTCTCGCGACGCTGGAAAAGGGCACCGGATTCTGCGACGTGATTCTTGGCTGGGATTCCAACGACCAGTTGTACGACAACGTCAGCATTACCGGCTGGCACACCGCTTTCCCCGATGCGCCGGTGCGACTGCTGCCCGAGACCTGCCGCGCCCTGCCCTTCGAAGGCGACATGCTGCTCTTCCTCGGCGAGTTCGCGGGCAGGGCGGAAGCGGTATGCCCGCGCGCGACGCTCCGCCGGGTGCTCGGGCGCGCCGCGGCCTCCGGGTACGCGGCGAGCGCGGCCGCGGAGTATGAGTTCTTCATTTTCCGCGAGACCCCCGCAAGCGTGCGCGAGAAGCATTACCGCGACCTGACCAATCTGACTCCCGGCTACTTCGGCTACTCGGTGCTGCGCAGCTCCGTGCACGCCGAGCTCTACCAGGAGCTGCTGAAGCTGGCGGACGACATGCGCATGCCCATCGAGGGGCTGCACACCGAGACCGGGCCAGGGGTGCTCGAGGCCGCGCTGCACTATACGGATGCGCTCGAGGCGGCGGATCGCGCCGCGCTCTTCAAGACATTCGTCAAGGTGCTGGCGCAGCGCCGCGGCCTCATGGCGACCTTCATGGCGAAGTGGTCGCAGCAGCTACCGGGACAAAGCGGGCATCTGCACGTCTCGCTCGTCCGCAAGGACGGCTCCCCGGCCTTCTACGACGAGGCGGCACCCCACACGATGTCGAAGGAGATGCGCTGGTTCGTCGGCGGACAGCAGGCGCTCATGCCGGAGCTCCTCGCCATGGTGGCCTCGACGGTGAACAGCTATACGCGGCTGGTACCGGGATATTGGGCGCCGACGAACGCCACCTGGGGGATCGAGAATCGGACCTGCGCGCTGCGGGTGATCCAGGGAGGACCGAAGAGTCAACGGGTGGAGTACCGCATTGCCGCCGCCGACATCAATCCCTATCTCGCGATCGCGGTCGCCGTGGGCTCGGGACTCTGGGGCATCGAGCATCGGATCGAGCCCGATGAGCCGATCACGGGCAACGCCTACGACAGGAAGCTCCCCGCCGGGCGCGATCTTCCGCGCACCCTGACCGAGGCGGCGGAGCGGCTGAGGAAATCGAAGGCGGCGCACGAGCTCTTCGGCACAGCCTTCGTCGAGCATTTCGCCGCCAGCCGGGAGTGGGAAGAGCGCGAGTTTCGCCGCGCCGTGACCGACTGGGAGCTGATGCGCTACTTCGAGATCATCTGATGACTCTGCGGACCATCTCCCCCGTCGACGGCCGCCTCTACGCGGAGCGCTCGCCCGCGACTGCGGCCGAGATCGATGCGTCACTGTCGCGCTCGCGCGCGGCGGTGCCCGCGTGGCGCGCCGCTCCCATCGCGCAGCGCGCGGCGATCATGGAACGCTTCTGCGGAGAATTCGACAAGCGCAGCGAAGAGATCGCCACCGGCCTCGCCTGGCAGATGGGACGCCCGATCCGCTACGGACCGAACGAGGTGCGCGGCACTCTCGAGCGCGCGCGCTACATGACCGGCGCAGCCGCCGCGGCTCTGGCCGACCTCGATGCGGGCCCGAAGCCCGCTTTCCGCCGCTTCATCCGCCGCGAGCCCCTCGGCGTCGTGTTCACCGTCGCGGCCTGGAATTACCCCTACCTGATCGCGGTCAACAGCGTGGTGCCCGCGCTCATGGCCGGCAACGCCGTGGTGCTCAAGCATTCGGCGCAGACTCCCTTGTGCGCGGAAGTCTTCGCCGGCTGCTTTGCCTCCGCGGGCCTGCCGCCCGGGCTCTTCCAGGTGCTGCACCTCTCGCACGAGGACACGCTGCGGGTGATCCGCGATCCACGGGTCGATTTTGTCGCCTTCACGGGCTCGGTCGACGGGGGGCGTGCGGTGCAGCGGGCCGCCGCCGAGCGCTTCATCGGGGTCGGCCTCGAGCTCGGCGGCTGCGATCCGGTGTACGTGCGCGACGACGCGGACCTCCAGCACGCGATCGAGAACATCGTCGACGGTGCCTACTTCAACTCCGGCCAGTCGTGCTGCGGGCTGCAGCGCATCTATGTCCACGAGAGTCTTTACGAGCCGTTCACGCGCGGCTGCATCGATCTCATCCGCAAGTACCGGCTCGGCGATCCGCTCGATCCGGAGACGACACTCGGTCCCCTGGTGCGCACCGCGGCGGCGGATACGGTGCGCGCCCAAATCCGCGCCTCCGTGGATGCCGGCGCCCGGGCAGCGCTCGATGAGCGCGAATTCCCGCGCAGCAGGGCCGGGACGCCCTACCTTGCACCGCAGCTGCTGCTGGAAGCCCCGCCCGCGTCCGCTGTGATGCGCGAAGAGATCTTCGGGCCCGTTGCCGGCGTCATGCGCGTGCGCTCGGACGCCGAGGCGGTGGCGCAGATGAACGACAGCGCCTTCGGCCTCACCGCGGCGGTCTGGACGCGCGATGTGGCGGCCGCCGAGCGACTCGGCGGCGAGGTCCAGACGGGCACCTTCTTCATGAACCGTTGCGACTACCTCGATCCCGCCCTCGCCTGGGTCGGGGTCAAGGACTCAGGGCGCGGCTGTACGCTTTCGGTCGTCGGATACGAGTACCTGACGCGGCCCAAATCCTTTCATCTGCGGGTGACGACGTGAGTGCGATCCTCAAAGCAAACTGGAACTATCCCACCACCGTCTGGGCAGGGCCCGGCCGTATCGCGGAACTGCCGGCAGCGTGCGCTACGCTCGGCATCCGCCGGCCGCTCTTCGTCACCGACGAGGGGCTGCGCGAAGCACCCATGGTGCGGGGCGCCCTCGCACTGGCACCCGGTGCCGTGCTTTTTGCCCGCGTGCGCGGCAATCCGGTCGCCGCCAATGTCGAAGAGGGCCTCAGAGCTTACCGCGCCGGCGATCATGACGGCGTCATCGCCTTCGGCGGCGGCTCGGCTCTCGATGCCGGCAAGGTCATCGCCTTCATGTCGGGGCAGACGCGCCCGATGTGGGACTTCGAGGACGTCGGCGACTGGTGGAAGCGGGCCGATCCGAAAGGCATCGCGCCGGTCGTCGCAGTTCCCACCACCGCCGGAACGGGCTCCGAGGTCGGGCGCGCCGGCGTCGTGGTGAACGAGTCGACACATCAGAAGAAAATCATCTTTCATCCGAGGATGATGCCCGGCATCGTCATCTCCGATCCCGAGCTGACCGTGGGCCTGCCGCCGGCCATCACCGCCGCGACGGGCATGGACGCCTTCGTCCACTGCTTCGAGGCCTACTGCGCTCCCGGCTTCCATCCACTGGCCGACGGCATTGCGCTCGAGGGCATGCGGCTCATCCAGACATACCTGCCGCGCGCCTGCGAGCAGGGCACGGACCTCGAGGCACGCTCGCGCATGCTGGCGGCGGCCAGCATGGGTGCCACCGCCTTCCAGAAGGGACTGGGCGGGGTACATGCGATCGCGCATCCAGTGGGCGCCAACTTCAACACCCATCACGGCCTCACCAACGCGGTACTGCTGCCCTATGTGATCGCCTACAACCGGCCGGCGATCGGTGCGCAGCTGAAAGTGATCGCGCGCACGCTGAACCTCGAGGGTGAGCCTTCTGCGGCGGTGTTCGACTGGGTGCTCGCGTTTCGCAAGCGCCTCGGCATTCCCCACACGCTCGCCGAGATCGGCGTGCCGGAAAAGGCCGCCGAGCTCATTGGCCGGGAGGCCGCGCTCGATCCTTCCGCCTCCGGCAACCCGCAGCCCGCCGATGCGGCCGCCTACGCGCGAATCTTCCGCGCGGCCGTCAAGGGGGACCTGACGTCCGTGGGCTGAGCCGGCGCGGTGCCGGCCGGCTCCCGCCCGGGAGCCGTGCGAGTGATGTCCATCCGCGACGACTGCGCACGGGCAATGCGCATGGGCAATGCGCATGGCCAATGCGCATGGCCAATGCGCATGGGCAATGCGCATGGGCAATGCGCACGGGCAATGCGCATGGGCAATGCGCACGGGCAATGCGCATGGCTGATGCGCATGGCTGATGCGCATGGCTGATGCGCACGGGCAATGCGCATGGCCAATGCGCATGGCCGGTCCCGCACTCATGCGTGCGCACCGGCGCCCAGTCAGACTCTTTCGGCAGGCGCTCTAGATCGTGCTGAGCGCGGCAACTGCCTGACGCCACAGCGTTTCGGTGGCGGCTGCCACCACCCGGCCGTCGGTGGTCATCCCGAGGGGCGCTCCCCGCCAATCGCTGATCCGGCCACCCGCGCCCTCGACGACCGGGACCATGGCCATGTAATCGTGGGGCTTCAGCTGCACTTCGATCACCAGGTCGCAGTGACCGCTCGCGAGCATCCCGTAGAGGTAACAGTCGCCACCATAGCGACGCAGCGCCGCACGCCGCGTGAGCGCCTCGAAACGCTGCCGCTCGGCCACGCTGAAGGTGTCGGTTGTGGTCGTGTAAACCACCGCCTCCTCGATGGTTCGGCAGTCGCGGACACTCGCTTTTGCACCGTTAAATAGAGTAGCGCGCCCCTCGCACCCCACCCAGCGCTCGGCCAACGCCGGCGCCTCCATCACCCCGAGCACCGGCCGCTCGCTCTGGCAGAGCGCGATCAGGGTGCCGAAAAGCGGAAAGCCGGTGATGAAGCTCTTGGTTCCGTCGATGGGATCGAGAACCCAGGTGAACTCCGCGCCGGCACCCTCGGAGGCGAACTCCTCGCCGCGGATAGCGTGTGTCGGGAAGGCGGCGCGGATCATGCCGCGCATTTCGGTCTCGATGTCTTTGTCGACCGCGGTGACCGGGGTGCCGTCGCTCTTGCGCGCCACGGCGAGCGGGGTGCGGAAACGCTGCGCGGCCATGCGGCGCGCGGCGTCGGCCATCTGTTGCGCGAGGCTGAGAGCCCCTGCGCAGTCCCGGTGCTCCGCGAAGCTCATGGCGCCGCTCCGACCCGGCGCCGGCGGGCGTAGGGAGCCACCTGCAGGCTCAGCCAATTGCGCAGCTCCGCTATCTTGACCGATTCCTCCTGGAGCGCCGGTCCGAGACCATGCTTCCACGTCAGCCGCCGATGGCGCGGATTGTTCTGAAGCGTCCGCAGATCGGCGACGAAGCCCTCGAGCTCCGCGTGATCGGCGAACAAGCCTTCCTCGATGAGCGTCGCGCCGTAGCGCAGCGCCGTGGCGGCGATCTCGGCGAAGCTGTATTCGGGATGGTACTGGGTGCCCCAGAAGGTACCGCGGCCGCTTCTGAGCTCGATCGCCTGCACTCCCATGTCGCTGCTCGCGAGCACACGGGCACCGTCCGGAAGCTCGGTAATGTCGTCACGATGAACCGTAATCGCCTCGAAAACCGGCGGCTTGCCGGTGAACATGGCATGGCGGCTGCCTAAGTCGCTGAGCTCAATGCGCCGCGCGAAGCCGAACTCCCGCCCGCGCGGATTCGGCCGCACCCGCCCTCCCGCGGCGGTCACCGCCACCTGCAGACCCCAGCAGCTGCCGAAGAATGGCACCCCTGCGGCAAAGGCCGCGCGCGCCAGCTCGATCTGCCGCTCGATGTGCACGCCGCCCTCGTAGACGTTCAGGGCGGAGCCTGTGATGGCCACGCCGTCAAACCCGGCGATGCCGTGCGGGTCCTCGATGCGTACCTCCCCGTCCGCCGGGCGCACGATGTGGCAGAGTACCGCGCCGAGCGTCTCGAGGACTTTCACGTAGCCCTCGCCCGAAGGCGATCCGCCGGCTGCGACCTGTACGTCGCGGGTCGACGCCCGGTTGCCATCGATCACCAGAATGCGCAATGCGCTCATCTCACACGATCTCCTCCATCCGCGGCGGGACCGGGAGACCCCGACGCTCGAGAACCGAGCGCAGTACGTCCGGCCGGTCCGTCGTCACGCCGTCTACTTTAAATGCAAGCATTCGCTCCATGTCGGCGGGGTCGTTGACGGTCCAGGGGACGACGCGCAGCCCGAGCGCGTGCGCCTCGGCGACGCGCTGCGCATCGAGATCCGCGAAATCCGGCCCCCATTTCAGGGCGCCCGAGGCCTTTACGAGCTGCACCACGGAGCCCGCGAAGCGCGACGCGTCGAGCCCACCCAGCCAGGGGGAAGGCTTCGAGGCGTTCAAACCTACCGTATCGTCCTCCCCGTGCTGCTCGGTCAGGGCCACGGTCGCAACCGTGGGCATGAGGCGCTGTACGGCCGTCAATACCCGCCAGTCGAAGGCCATGATCTCCACCAGTCCGGTGGTCCCCGTCGCCTCGAGATCGCGCTGCAGCGCCGCGGCGAATGCCTGCGGGGGAGCGGTGAGCTGCGGCGGCCGGTCAGGAAATGTTTTCACCTCCACCGCGACGCGTACCTGACCGCGCCCGCGCGTGCGCACGAGCTCGAGCACCTCGGCAAGGCGCGGAATGCGCTCTCCGTCCACCGCCTGCTGTTGCGGAAAGCGCGCAGCGTAGGCGCTGCCGGGCCTCAGTCGCCCGACGTCGTAGTGTTGCAGCTCCGCGCAGCTGAGACTCACGATCGCCGGCCCGGTCGCGCTCAGGAAGCGGCCAGCCGGATCCCGCGTGAGATCGGGGTTGAGTTCGGGATCGTGGGTCACGACCGCGACGCCGTCGCGGGTGAGTCCGCAATCGAGCTCGACCGCGTGCACGCCGAGCGCGAGCGCGCGGGCAAATCCGGCGAGGGTGTTCTCGGGCCAAAGACCGCGGGCACCGCGGTGGCCCTGCACATCAGGCACTGGTGACGCTCCCGCGACCGGCGGTCGCACGACAAGCCGTTGGGGCGATGTTATATTTCCGAGGTCCGGGCGTAAGGCAGACTAGCTCCCCAAAACTTGAGCTGTCAACGCGCCGGCATCGTCCCGAGGGCCTCGAATGATCACGCGCCGCGCGCTTGCCGCGCTTCTCACCGCCTTAAGCGCCCCCTGCCTGCCGGCGCACGCCGACGATGCCAGGGTACTGCGCATCATCAGCTGGGCAAGCTACGTCCCGGCCGAGGTCATCGCGCAGTTCCGCAAGGAGACCGGCATCGATGTGCAGGTCACGCTCTCGAACAACGAGGAGATGATCTCGAAGCTGCGTGCCACGGGCGGCGCCGGCTTCGACCTCGCGCAGCCATCCCAGGACCGCATCTTCGGCGCGCAGCAGGAATTTCGCATCTATAAGCCGCTCGACGTCGGCAAGGTGAGGCTGGATGAGTTCTTGCCCGAGCTGGTCGATGCGGTGAGGAAGAACGCCACGGTGGACGGCAAGCTCTATGGGCTGCCCTACGTGTGGGGCACCGAGGGTCTCATCTACAACTCGACCCGCACGAAGATCGCCGACTACACGGACCTCTGCAAACCCGAGCTCAAGGGACGAACCGCGGTGCGGCTGAAGCGCCCCACCCTCATGGCCTTCGCGCTCGCATCGGGCCGCGACCCCTTCGGGCTTTACCACGACACCAGAGCCTACACCGCCCTCATGCAGCAGGTGGGCAGGACCCTCGCCGCGTGCAAGGGAAACTTCCGCTTCTTCTACGACAACAAGGACCAGCTCCTGAACGGCGTGCGTTCCGGAGAAATCTGGGCGGCGATGATGTGGGACTCGGGAGGCTGGCTCCTCAACCGGGAAAATCCCGCCATCAAATTCATCAATCCGCGTTCGGGCGCCATCGCCTGGATGGATACCTTCGCGCTCCCCGCACGCGGGCGCAACGAGGCCGGCGCCTATGCCTGGATCAATTTCGTCATGCGCCCGGAGATCGCCGCCGAGGTCGGCAAGTCGATCGGCAACTTTACTGCCTCGAAAGGCGCCGACAAGCTGATGGATCCGCGCCTGCGTACGCAATTCGCCGAGACATTTCCCGACGGACTGAAGAATATCAAGTGGTATCCGGCCATTCCGCCGGGCCTCGAGGAGATCGAGGGCGAAGTACTCGACCGCGTGAAGGCGGCCGATTGAGCATATCGGCGGGAGCGGCGTCCGCTGCGGCACCGGATCTCGAGGTGCGCGCCGTGACCAAGCAGTTCGCGGCTCACCTTGCAGTCGATCGGGTGTCTTTCAGCGTCGCGCGCGGCAGCTTCTTCTCGATTCTCGGACCCTCCGGCTGCGGCAAGACGACGCTGCTGCGAATGATCGCGGGATTTCTGCAGCCCGATGCGGGCACGATCATTATCGGCGGGCGCGATATGGCGCACGTCGCCCCGAACAAGCGGCCCGTCAACATGGTGTTCCAGCACCTCGCCCTCTTCCCGATGATGTCGGTCGGCGAGAACGTCGCCTTCGGCCTCGCGCGGCGCGGCGTCGGGCGCGCCGAACGCGCGCAGCGCGCCGCGGCCATGCTCGAGCGCGTAGGGCTCGCCGGCGCCGCGCCGAAGCGCGTCGACCAGCTCTCGGGCGGCCAGCGCCAGCGTGTCGCGATCGCGCGCAGCATGGTGCTCGAGCCGACGCTCCTGCTGCTCGATGAGCCGCTCGGCGCGCTCGATCTGAAGCTCCGCGAGCACATGAAGGTCGAGCTCAAGCAGCTGCAGAGCGCCTTCGGCACCACCTTCGTTTACATCACTCACGATCAGTCCGAGGCGCTGGTGCTCTCCGATCACGTCGGTGTCATGAATCGCGGCCGCTTCGAGCAGCTCGGCACGCCCCAGGAGCTCTATTACTTCCCCGCCACGGCCTTCGTGGCCGGCTTCGTCGGTGCCAGCAACCGCCTCGCGGGAACCGTGCTCGGCGTCGACGGCCCGGTGGTCGAGCTCGCGACGACCGGCGGCTGGCGCGTGCGGGCGCGCGCCTCTGCCGGCTTCTCCGCCGGAGCCTCGGTCGAGGCCTTCGTGCGCCCCGAAACCATGACGCTCGCGCGCGCCCCCGGCGAGCTCCCGCCGGGTCAGAGCGTGCACGAGGGCGAGGTCACCGACATGCTGTTCGATGGCGCCAACTCGGTCGCACTGCTGCGCGAGCGGGTGAGCGGTCTCGAGCTGCGCGCCGCGTTGCCACAGACGGGAGCTTTCGCGGACTTGAAGCCCGGGCAGCGCATCTCCTTCAGCTTCGATCCGCAGCGTGCCGTGTGCTTCCCCGCCGGCGGCGCGAGCGAGGCGCATGCTTAAGGCGGCCGCGACGGCACGCTGGTACGGGCGGCTCGCCCTCGCGCTGCTGCTGGCGCCCGCGCTCCTGTGGCTGCTGCTGCTCATCATCCTGCCGCACGCCGACCTCGCGGTCCTGTCGTTCCGCGAGCGCATCGCCCCGCGCGAGTACGTCCCCAGCCTGGCGCAGTACCGGACGTTCTTCGGCGAGCCGCTCTATTGGCACGTGTTCCTCCGCACCGCATTGCTGTCGGCGCTCGCCACCGCAATCACCCTGCTCATCGCGTTCCCGATCGCGTGGATCATCGCCAAACTGGCCCGCGGGCGCGCATCGGCGCTGCTGTTCGTCGTGTGTCTCATTCCCTTCTGGGTGAGCGAGACGGTGCGCACCCTCGGGTGGATGATTCTGCTGCGTGAATCAGGTGTGCTGCCCGCAATCCTGGTGCACTTAGGTCTCACGGCGCAGCCGGTGGAGCTCCTTTATCACGATGCGACCATCCTCGTGGGTCTCGTCTACACCTCACTCCTCTTCATGGTGGTGCCGCTCGTCGGAAGTCTCGAAAGCCTCGATAACTCGCTGATCGAGGCCGCCTACGACTTAGGGGGCAAGGGGCCCGCGATCCTGCGCAGCATCGTCGTGCCGCACGCCGCGCCCGGTATCACCGCCGGCTGCATCGTGGTGTTCATGCTGACCCTCGGCAACTACCTGACGCCGACGCTCCTCGGCGGCAAGAACTCTCTTTGGTTCACCGAGCAGATCTACACGCAGTTCATCACCCGCTTCAACTGGGAGCAGGGTGCTGCCCTCGGCTTTCTGCTGCTGGCACTCTCGACGGCGATGGTCTGGCTCGGACTCAAGCTCTCGGGCCAGCGTTTCTCCGATGTCATGAGGCGCGTGTGATACCGAGCCTACCGCGCCCCGCATGGCTGCGTACCGCGACCGCGCTCTATGTCGCGGCCTTCCTCGTGTTTCTCTTCCTGCCTCTCGCCGTGGTGGCGCTATTCGCCTTCAACAACGCCGACTATCCCGCGCCCCCCTGGCACGGCTTCACGCTCGACTGGTTTCTCGGCAACGAGGCGAAGGGCCGGGTGGGACTGTTCCGCGACGGCGAGCTCCTCGGCAGCATCTGGACCAGCTGCGTGGTGGCGCTCTGGGTGACCGCTCTCTCCGTCACCATCGGCACCGCCAATGCATTTCTGATGGAGCGCCGCGAGTTTCCCGGAAAAGGGCTCCTGTCGGTGCTCATGCTCACGCCGCTGGTCGTCCCGGGCGTGATTCTCGGCATCTCCATCCTCGCCTTCGCGAGCCGGCTCGCCGATCTTCTCAGCGATCTTTTCGGGCTCGAAGCGGACTTTCTGCGGCCCGGACTGCCGCTGGTGGTGCTCGGGCAGTTCTCCTACATCGTAGCGATCGCGACACTCACCATCAGCGCGCGACTGAAGCGCTTCGATCGCAGCCTCGAGGACGCGGCCCTCAACCTCGGCGCATCGCACGCGGCGGTGCTGCGCACCGTCACCCTGCCCTATCTGCGGCCGGCGCTGATCGGCTCGGCCGCCATCGCGTTCCTCATGTCATTCGAGAACTTCAACACGACCCTCATGCTGGTGGGCGCCGATGCGCCTCTCACCATCATGATGTACGGACGCATGCGCGAGGGCGCGACTCCCGTATTGAACGCGGTGAGCCTGTTCCTGATGACGGCATCCGCGCTCCTGGCGCTCACTCTCATGCGGCGCGGAAAGACGGGCGGCGGCTGACCCCGCGCGGAGCCCGCTGAGTCAGGCGGCGGGAGGCGCCAGGTCGCCGAGGGCCGCGCGCAGCACGCCGAGCCAGGGCTCGAAGTGCCGCCACTGGTCGATGCCTTCGCGATAGATGGGCTGGCGCACCTGCTCGGAGCTGGCGCTGTGGACCTGGCGGCGCGTACGGTGAAATTCCACGCACGCGGCTTCGTAGTCGAGCCCGCAGAACGCGAGGATCCGCCGCACGCTCCCCCCGAGGTCCTCGACCACCTCCTCGTGCTGCACGCGCAGGATGCTCCCCGGGAGCACCCGCTCCCAGTGGGCCATCAGCTCGACGTAGGAGCGGTAGTAGCGCCCGATGTCCTCCAGGCTGTAGGTGAACTGCTGCCCGGAGGCGAACAGCTGTTTGAAGTTGCTGAGGCAGCAGGCCATGGGCTCGCGGCGCGCATCGATGATGCGTGCGTTGGGCAGGATCAGGTGGATGAGCCCCAGATGCCGGAAGTTGTTCGGCATCTTGTCGATGAAGTGCGGCTTGCCCTTGCGGTAGGCGCGCGTGTCCTCGAGGTACTTCTCGCCGAGCCTGCGGCAGTCCGCCGCGCTGAGCTCACCGAGGATCGCCGGGTAGCGCGGCTGCTCGCGCTCGCTTTCCCGGCCTTCGAGCTCCTGCACCAGTCGCGGGATATCGGCGAGCTCCATGGTGCCCTCGACCGCGGAGTGCGACGCGAGGATCTGCTCGATGAGCGTCGAGCCTGAGCGCGGCAGCCCGACGATGAAGATGGGAGCACGGCTGTCGCTGCCGTAGCCTGAGCGCGCCGCAAAGAACTCCGTCGTGCAAACCGCCTGCTGCAGCCGCGCGTTACGCTCGGTGAAGCCCGGGCGGTAACGGCACTCGGTCTTCTTCAGCGCGTTGCCGCGCTCGTAGCAGCCGAAAGACTCCGCGTACTCTCCGCGGTCCTCGAGGCCCTTGCCGAGCGCGAAGCACAGGTGATAGCGGTCCGTGAGCGCTATCCGCGGCGACGCTTCCTCGGCGCGCATCTGCGCGAGCTCCGCATCCGTGAACTGGTAGGTCTTGAGGTTCGCGAGGCTCCACCAGGCCTCGCCGAAGCTTGGACGCGCGGCAACCGCGGCGCGATAGGCGGCGATCGCCTCAACCGTCTCGCCCTGGGTCTTGAGCGCGTGCCCGATCGAGAGATGTAGCTCCGGGTCCCGTGGGTTCTGCCGCACCAGTGCGCGGTAGAGGGGCAGCGCGCGTTCGTAATCGCCGAAGCCCGTGCACACCGTGGCATAAGTGGTCTGATACATCCGGTTGCCCGGATCGACCTCGAGGAGCCGCTGCATCTCCTCGCGGGCCTGCACGTGCTTGTGGCGCTTCAGGAGCACCGTGGCGTAGTCGTAACGCGCCGCGTGGTACCCGGGCTGGATCCTCAGCACGTTCTCGAGCAGCAGCTCGGCATCGTCCAGCACGTCGTGCTTCACCCCGATCTGGGCGAGCAGGCGCATCCCCTCGACGTCATCGCCGTGCGTCACGAGATACTGGCGCACCAGTGTCTCGGCGGAGGCGATCTCTCCGTCGCAGAACATGCTGATCGCGGTGATGATCTCCACCGGCAAGCGCGCCAGCCGCTCGACGTTCGCGGCCGCCTCGGCCGCCTGCTGCTTGCGTCCCGCCATCCCGTAGAGCGCGCGCAGCGACTCCCAGCTCGCCCGCAGCACCGGGTTGAGCGTCACCGCGCGCTCGAAGGCGGCGATCGCCGGCGCCGCCTCGCGTCGCGCGACGTGACAGTGGCCGCGCTCCTGATAGAGCCGCGGGTAGCCGGGGTGCAGCTCCTCCAGGCGCGCGAGCGTCGCGAGTGCGGCGGCGACGTGCTGCTGGTAGCGCTGGCTCACGGCGAGCATGTAGAGCACGTCGCGATTCTCGGGCACCTCCTTCAGCAGCGCCCGGGCGGCCGTCTCGGCAGCGGCGAACTGCGCGGCCTCGAGCAGTTGGCGAACGCGGCGCACTTCCATCTCGACTCGCGAAGGCGCGGCGGCAACGGTGGCGGCGGACATCGAGCCTGGATCGATCCTGCAAAAAAAGAGGCGGGCATCGCTGCCCGCCCCCATCTTACCGTCTCCCGCCGGAACGCGCGGGAGGGGCGACGGCTTACTTGCCGCTGCCCTGGAACTTGTAGCTGAACTGCAGCCCGATCACCCGCGGACGCATCGGCGTCTCGGTGATGATGAACTGCCGGCTCGAGGTGAAGAGGCTCGAGTTGACGTCGGTAATGTTCTGACCCACGAGCTCAAGCTCCCACGCGTCCTTGCCGATCCCGAGCGACCCGTCGTAAGTCGTCCAACCCGGCTGGTCATAGGCCTCGACGTTGCCGGTCGCGGACAGCGAGTGCGCCTGGTGCACGAAGCCGAGCTGCGCGAAGGCCTGATACTCGCCGATCGCCCATTCATAGCGCCCGCGCAGGTTCGCCTGGAAGGGCGGTGAGTTGGCGAGCACGCTGCCTTCCGGTCCGTAGACATTCACCAGCTGCGTGCAGTTGACCGACGGGTACGGCCCGGCGCACGACTCGGTCACGGGCTTGCCGAAGCCCGGCGTACCCGGGATGTCACCGATCAGCGATGGCGAGTTGGTCTGCTGGGTGCTGTTCCACGAGGCCGATCCCTGGATCGTGAACCCATCCATGATCCGCGCGACCAGCTGCATCTCGAGGCCGCGCACCCGGTAGTTCGGACCATTGGTGCCGTAGGTGAGGTTGCCGAGCCCGCACTGCGGGCAGAAGAACCCGACCTGCGCATTGGTCCAGTCTTCCTCGTAGACGGCGCCGTTGAACTGAATGCGGCGGTCGAAGAACATGGTCTTCCAGCCCAGCTCGCTGTTGGTCAGGCTGTCGGAGACGTAGAACTTCGGCGTTGCATACTCCTTGATGCCGTTTGCATCCGGGAGGTGATTCGAGGACCCGCGGTTGAAGCCGCCTGGCCGGTAGCCCTGCGACCAGGTGTAGTACACCAGGGCATCCGGGGTGATGTGCCAGCTGATGTTGGCGCGGCTCCTGAAGCCCGACGCCGTCAGGCTGTGCGGATCCTGCAGATTGAGATTGGTGCCGTACGGCGCCCCGCTGCCGAAGGCTCCGGCCACAGGATTCTGGCCGCAGACCCCGAAGTAGGTGGTGGGCGCGAAGGCCTTGCAATAGAAGCTGCCGACGTCGCCGCCGCTGGTGCTGTTGTGAATGTCGTACCAGCGCGTGCCGCCGGTGATGGTCAGCACCTTCGGGATAATGTCGAAGTCGATCGAGGTGAAGGCCGCAGTCTGCGAGTATCCGCGCTGAAAGTCGTCGAAGAACCCGGTGTTCGAATTACGGATACCCGGCCGATTGGCCGGTCCCGGCCACGGCTGAATGGGCAGGAAGCAGTTGTTGTTGAGGCCGGTCGGCGAGCAGTCCGGCACGCTCTTGTAGAGCCACTCGGTGTCGTCATAGACCTTCTCGTCCTCGTAGAAGACTCCGAACAGCCCGCGCAGCCGCCAGTCGTCCGGCGTGCTGAGGCGCAACTCCTGACTCAGGTGCGTATTGCGCTCGGTATCGGTCCACACCGAGCTCGGCGTATAGCACTGCCCGGTCGCCGGGTTGCTCGAATAACCGGCGCACTGATAGTAGTAACCGAATACGCCGCGCGCGTAATTGGTGTAGTCCTGCGCCTGCTCGATATTGCGATCGAGATAGCTGCCGGCATAGACGAGCTTCAGATTGCCGATCTTGCCGGTGATGGTGAGGGCCGTGTTCTCGAACCGGTCCTTGGTGTAGGAAGGGTTGAAGAGCGTCACCGACAGCGGCGGCAGCGGCTGGCCGCCGGACGGCGCCCCGAGCGGACTCAGCACCGTGCCCTCGGAGCCGTTCGGCATTTCGTAGAAGACGCCCTGGGCGTTCATGTTCTGATAGCTCTGCACCAGCAGCGCGTCCCAGTCGTCGTTGAACTTGAAGAGCAGCGAGGCGCGCAGCCCCTGGTAGGTCAGCGGGTTGATCGCGTTCTGCACCAGGTTGTAGTTGTTGATCGAGAGGCTGTTGGTGGGAACCACGCCGTTGTTGTACCTGGCGAGGCCCAGGTCCGTTCCCGCGCGCGTGAAAGTGCTCGGGACGTTGTTGATGTAGCCGCCGCGGCTGTCGTTGTAGACCACGAGGCGCGCCGCCAGCCGATCATCGATCAGCGGCAGGTTGAGGACCGCGGTGACGTTGCTGTTGTTGTCGCCGTGAGCCGTGGTGCCGTAGCCGGCCGTGACGCTGCCCTCGGTGACGTTCAGTTTGGGCTTGTTGGTGATGTAGCGGATCACGCCCGCCTCGGCGCCGGCGCCGAAGAGCGTGCCCTGCGGACCTTCGAGCACCTCGATGCGTTCGAGGTCGGCCGCGTAGACATCGAGATTGCGTCCCGGGAGCTGACCCGACTGGTCGTCGAGGTACACCGCGACGTTCGGGAAACCGCCGACCGAGCCCTGCCCCTGGGTGCCGAGCACCCCGATGCTGAGACCGCGCATGAAGAGCGTGCTCTGGCCCGGACCCATGCTGCCGGTCGACACGCTCGGCAGGTACTTCACGAAGTCATCGAGCGTCTGCACGTTCAGCTTGCTCAATGTGTCGGCAGTGAGCGCCTGAATGGTGATCGGCACATCCTGCAGGTTCTGCTCGCGGCGGTTTGCCGTGACGATCACTTCCTGGAGCTCATTGCCGGGTGCCGCCGCCGCCGGCGCGCTCGGCTGTTCCGCCATGAGATCCGAAGGCGCCGCGAGCGCCACGCTCGCAGCCGGTGCGCCCAGGATCGCGGCCACCGTTGCAGAGATCTTGGAATTCAGCCTCATCGCCCTTCCCCCCGGATTGGTTGTGATTTCGCTACGCGAGCGCTTTCGCTGCGCGAGCCCTCGGGATTCGTTCCAATCTTGATCTTCTATACCACAGATGCGCCGCGCGCTTGAATAGATGCGTCGTCCGGCCATGACGCAGGCGCAGGAGCTGCTCCCTGGTCCGACCATCCGATGCATGGACGCAACACATAGCCTTCCACAGCCCGCGGCGGCCTCAAAGCCGAGAAAAGGGATGGGACCATCGGAAAAAGGCATCGGCGCCCGGCGCCGGTCCCCCGCCTCAGTGCACGATCGCCTGATAGACCAGGGTGTGAAACTCGGAATCGAAGCTCAGGTCGCGCGGCAAATACTGCACCATGAGAAGCGCCACGAGGGCTTCCTTGGGATCGATGTCCACCCAGGTCGAAGCCGCACCGGGCCAGCCGAAGGTGCCCTTGGAGCCGATGATCCCTTCCTGGGCCGGATCGGTGACCACTGCGACTCCGAGCCCGAAGCGCACACCCGGCTGCCAGTACGCGGTGCCGGGGGGCAGGTTGTCGGCGGTCATGAGCTCGACGGTCTTCGGCGCGAGGATGCGCACCCCATCGAGAGCGCCTCCGCCGAGGAGCATCTGCGCGAAGCGCAGGTAGTCGCGAGCGGTGGACGAGAGGCCGACGCCGCCGAAAGGCCGCCCGGTCAGATGCACGTACGGATCGACTGCGAATGCCACCGCCCGCGGGGATCCCGCCGGGCCTGGCCCATAGAGGACCGGGTAGCGTGCGGCGCGCTCCGGGGGGATGCCGAACACCGTGTCCTTCATTCCGAGCGGCTCGAAGATCGTCTTGCGGCAGTAGGCATCGAAGGGCATGCCGGAGAAATGCTCGACCAGATAGGCGAGTACGTCGTGGGAGAAGCTGTACACCCACTGCTCGCCCGGCTGGTACAGCAACGGCTCGCGCGAGATCTTCTGCACCAGCTCGGAAAGCGAGTCGAGCTGCTGGTACACGATGCCGTGGGCCTGGTAGGCCTTGTCGACCGGGGTGGAGTCGAAGTAGCCCCCGTAGGCAAACCCGGCGGTATGGCGAAAGAGATCCTGGATCGTGATCTTGCGGCGCGGTGGCTCGAGGATCGCCTCGCCCTTCGAATCGAGTCCGGCAAAGACGCGCACGTCCTTGAAGGCGGGCAGGTATTTCTCGAGCGGATCGGTGAGCTGGAACCTGCCCTGCTCATAGAGCGTCAGGAGCGCCACGCTCGTCACCGGCTTGGTCATCGAAAAGAGACGGAACATCGCATCGATTCGCATTGGCGCGCCCGATGCCAGGTCCTTGACCCCGTAGGCCTTCTCCCAGGCGATGCGGCCGTGCCGCGCGATGAGGACCACGGCCCCGGCCTTGTTCCGCTCTGCGATCTCCCTCTCGATATAGCGGTCGAGACGCTGGAGCCGCTCCCTCGAGAGCCCGACGCTCTCGGGGGATACGGTGCCTGAGGACTGCGCACCGGTGGTGCCTGCCCCAAGGGCGAGCAGCATCAGAGCAAGTGCGCCCGGCGCGCGCAGGCGCTGTGGGTTACTCAAGGTCGTGGCCGACGCCTGCTGGTTATCATAAGATCGTAACACGCGACAGGGAGGATGACGGGCGTTACAGCCTCGCGCGCAGAGCAGGAAAACACGGGCAGCACTTTTTTCACATCGTCATCGGGGGGGGGAATCGTGATCAAGAATAACCGGCTGAGACTGGCCGTCGCGACCGTGCTGAGCAGTTGTGCGGCCGCGGCTGCGCACGCGGCGGACGCGGCGGGCGCCCCGGGCCCTGCGGGCCCAACGGGCGCGGCGGCGGCCCCCGCCGAGAGCGGCGGACTCGCAGAAGTCGTCGTCACCGCGGAGCGCCGCTCGGAATCGGTGCAGAACGTCCCGATCACCATCCAGGCCATCACGGGCGATCAGCTCGGACAGATGCGGGTCGAGACGCTGGATGACGTCCTCAAGTATCTGCCGAACGTCACCGTCAGCTCCAATGGCCCCGGCCAGGGCCAGATCTACATGCGCGGCCTCAGCGCAGGTTTCGCCGGCAACCAGTCGAGCGCGGCCATCAACCCATTCCCGAACGTCGCGCTCTATCTCGACGATCAGTCGATGACCTTTCCGGGACGCAACGTCGATGTCTACATGGCGGACATGGAGCGCATCGAGGTCCTCGAGGGTCCGCAGGGCACGCTGTTCGGCGGTGGCGCCGAAGCAGGCGCGGTGCGCTACATCACCAACAAGCCGAAACTCAATGTGACGGAGGGAAGTGCCGACGCCTCCTACGGCACGACCGCGCATGGCGATCCCAACTCCTCCGGGATCGGTGTGATCAACCTGCCGCTGATTCAGGACACGCTCGCCGTCCGTGCGGTCGTCTACACCGACCACCGCGGCGGCTACATCGACAATGTGCCCAGCACCTTCACCCGCTCGCCGAACTCGACCGACCCGGGGCCCGCTTCCTTCGGGCTCACCTATCCGGCAAACACGCCGGTCACGAACAACTTCAATCTTGCCGCCAGGGCGCAGAATCCCATCAGCTATAACGGCCTGCGGGTGCAGGCGCTGTGGCAGATGACCCCGGACTGGAGCCTGCTGATCCAGCAAAGCTATCAGCAGATGGAGGCCGACGGCGCGGACGTGCAGTACCCGATCG
>Ga0070730_10001227_pt1 | contig 25160 bp, 22 predicted proteins | sample Coa_R1_3_FD_66447 | JGI IMG/M metagenome (GOLD analysis project Ga0070730, IMG submission 66447) | Surface soil microbial communities from Centralia Pennsylvania, which are recovering from an underground coalmine fire - Coalmine... | ecosystem: Environmental > Terrestrial > Soil > Unclassified ... | reverse complement strand
CTCGAAGACGGCGGTGAGCAGCGCGTCGTGGCGGGCCATGACCTGGCGCATGGCCTGGGTGTGCTGCTCCCACAGGCGCGTGCTGCCCTCCACGTCCGTGAAGAGAAACGTGATCGTGCCGGTGGGCAGGGGCCGGGCCGTCCACGCGCTCATCGCCGTGCCGCCGCGTTTGCTGCACGCCGCTCAACGCCCACAGCATACACGCGCGGCCTCACCCCCGGCCCCTCTCTATGGCCCGCCACCGCGTGGAGCGCGATGTTCGATGGAGAGGGGAGCTTCTGATCGGAGCCGAGGAGCCCCTACGCCCCGCCTTCAGCCCCAACCGTCCCGAACTACGATCTCCCCTTCCCCTAGCATTGGGGGCCAAGGGATGAACCGGGGGATGGGGGCCGCCGCGCCGGCCACTGCTCGCGGGCGGCGGCGTTCTCCGGCGAGGCGAGGCAGTCGGCCAGCAGCGCGCGCGACTCCGCCAGCACGGCCGGCATGGCCGCGTCGAAGCCGCGCCGCAGCAGCCGCTTCGTCGCCGCCTGCGCGGCGCGCGGACCGTCGAGCAGCAGCCGCACCACGCGATCGGCCTCCGCCTCAAGCCGCTCGGGCGGCGCGAGGAAGTCGACCAGGCCGAGCCGCAGCGCCTCCTCGGGCGGAATCCACTCGCCCGTGAGCAGGATGAGCCGCGCGTGGCCGAAGCCGACCTGGCGCGGCAGGCGGAAGACGGCCATGCCGGGAAAGAGTCCCAGCTCGCCGGCCGGCAGACCCAGCTTGCAGTCGCCGGCGCAGACGCGCAGATCGCAGGCCAGCGCCAGTTGCAGGCCGCCGCCCAGGCAGTAGCCGTGCAGCGCCGCCACGCTCACCGCATCCAGCGCCTCGATCGCGGCGAAGACACGCTCCTGCTCCTCGTAGAACCCCGGGGGCATCCCCTCACGGCTGAGCATCTCGCGGTCCATGCCGGCGCAGAAGGCGCGGCCCGCTCCGCCCAGCAGCACCACGCGGATCTCCGGCCGCGCCGCCACCGCCTCGACCGCGGCGCCCAGGCCGGCGATCCATTCGGGATTCTCGGCGTTGAGCACCCGCGGCCGGTTCAGCGTGATCCGCGCCAGCGGCCCCTCGCAGGCCAGCAGCACCGCGTCGTCGCTCATCGCCCGCCTCCCATTTGGCTTGTGGCACTCACGCCCCGGCCACGCGCCGCGCCTGCCTGGCCCAGTACGGCTCGCGCAGCTCGCGCTTCAGCACCTTGCCGGAGGCGTTGCGCGGCAGCTCCGCCCGGAACTCGATCGAGCGCGGCAGCTTGTAGCCCGCCAGCCGCTTGCGGCAGAAGCCCGTGATCTCCGCCGCCAGCGCCTCCTCCGCGATCTCGATGTCCGCGCGCCGCACGAGGATCGCCTTCACCGTCTCGCCCCAGCGCGCGTCCGGCACGCCGATCACCGCCGCATCGGCCACGGCGGGATGCTGCATCAGCGCATCCTCGACCTCACGCGGATAGATATTCTCGCCGCCCGAGACGATCATGTCCTTCACCCGGTCCTGGACGTAGAGATAGGCGTCCTGGTCGATCATGCCCGCGTCGCCGGTGTGCAGCCATCCGTCGCGCAGCGCCTCGGCCGTGGCCTCCGCCAGCCGCCAGTAACTGCGCATCAACTGCGGTCCGCGCACGGCGATCTCGCCGGTCTGGCCGGGCGGCAGCGGCCGGCCGGCCGCATCCACCACGCGGACCTCCGTGCCGGCGACCGGGCGTCCGGCGGAGAGCAGCAGTTCCGGCCGCTCGCTCAGGGCCAGCGTGTGGTCGGCCGGCGAGAGGAAGCTCACCGCCACGGTCGCCTCCGTCATGCCGTACGCCTGCTGGAAGCCGCAGCCGAAGAAGGCCGCGGCCCGCCGCAACGTCTCGGCAGTGATCGGCGAGGCGCCGTAGAGGATCAGGCGCAGGTCAGGGAAGCTCAACGGAGTCTCGCCGGCCGTGTTCAGGCAGGCGAGCAGCATCGCCGCGACAAGCACGGCGTAGGCAATCCGCTCCTCGCGCAGCGCCCGCAGCACGCGCGTTGGCTCGAACTCTTCGTGGAGTACGAGACTGCCCCCTATCTGCACCACGCTGAAGGTGGTGAAGACCGCCGCCGCGTGGAAGAGCGGCGCGACGACGAGGCTGCGGTCGCCGCGCCGCAGATCGAGGCCCAGCTTGATCTGCGCGAGGTTCGCCTGCACCGCGCCCTGCGTGATCACGGCGCCTTTGGGCCGTCCCGTCGTGCCGCTGGTGTACATCTGGTAGAGGTCGCAGTCGGGCGTGACCTCGACGGCCGGCGGCGTGGCGGGCTGCGCGGCGATCCAGCCCGCGAACGCCTCCCAGCCGACCGGCGGCGCCTCGGCAAGCACGATGCGCCGGCGCAGCAGCGGCAGATCCGCGGCGATGCCGTCAATCGTGGCGGTGTACTCCCGCCCGGCGATCACCAGCGCGGCCTCGCTGTCGGCCAGCACGTGCGCCACTTCCGGCGGCGCCAGGCGGTAGTTGACCGGCACCAGCGCCACGCCGGCCAGCGAGGCGCCGTAGTAGCAGAGCGGGTATTCGAGGCAGTTCTTCGCCAGCAGCGCCGCACGCTCGCCCGGCCGCACGCCCGCGGCCAGCAGCGCGTTGGCGATGCGGCAGACCGCGTCCCGCGCGGCGGCGTAGCTGAGGCGCCGCGCGCCCTGCACGGCGAACTCGGCGTCCGGCTGCTCGCGGGCGTGGTAGAACAGCGCGTCGTGCAGCCGCATGCCGCCCTCCGGCATCATCGCTTCCGAGAGGGCAGTATAGCTGAGTGGGAGAGGACGCAGGGCGGAGGAATCGCGGAGGAATCAAGGAGCACGGGTGGACGGCGCCCATCGAGAGAGGAACACATCCCGCCGGTCGGACCGGTGCTCTCCCAGCCGGCCACTCAGCGGCTGGCGCCGTGGGTTACTGCACGCAGGGCGATTCCGGCGAGACCTCGGTGTCGATCAGCTCGCCGGTAATCAGCGCCCATGGCAGGCCGTTGCGCTGCGCCTGGCGCAGGGCGCGCTCGGCCTCCAGCACCAGCTCGTCGGCCTGCACCTGCAGGTCCACCTGTGTGCGCGCCGACACGCCGGCCGCGGCCTGCGCCGACAGCATGCGGCGGTCGGCTGCCAGCGGCTGCTGCAGCGCCTGCACCAGCCGCTCGGCGACATTGCTCGCGTCCACCGGCCGGTGCATATCCTCCAGCAGCAGCAGGAACTGGCCGCCGGCCAGCCGCGCCAGCGTATCGTTGGGGCGCAGGCGGTTCTCCAGGCGTTCGCCCACGGCGCGCAGCAGCGCCCCGCCCGTCTGGGCGTCGAGCGGCTCATCGCTGCCTTCGGGGTCAGCGGTGGCTGGTTGCACCTCGATGAAGAAGACGGCCACGCCGCTGCCGCGGCGGCAGGCGCCCAGCAGGGCGTGGCTCAAGCGATCCATGAACAAGAGCTGGTTCGGTAGGCCGGTGACGTCGTCGTAGTAGGCCTGCAGCGCCTGCAGGGCCATGGCCGGCCGGGACTCGATCGCGGTTGCTGGCATGCCGGACCTCAATCCCTCACGCGCGGCCGCGTCGAGCCGGTCCGCGGTGCGTGTCTCTAGTGGTTTTCCCTATGGTCACCGTAGGTATCGAAGGCGGCTTGCGGGCCTTAAGACCCCATCACGCCGAGTGTGGATCGTCCTCTTCCTCGCCGAGGCGGATCGCGGCGTCGCCCACGCCGGGCACGGCTTCGAAGGCGTCGAGCACCGCCGCCAGCGAGACGCGCCGCGGCGCCAGCAACTCCAGATCGATACGCACGCCGGCGCCGCCGGGCACGCGCTCGCGGCGCAGCGCGTGGATTTCGCAGCGCACCGCCTCTGCCACGCGTTCAAGCGTCGCCAGCGCGATCGTACCCGCCGGGTCGTGCACCGTGACGCCGAGCGGGCGCGGCTGCGGCCGCACGGCGCGCTCGATCAGTTGCACCGGCACGAGCGCAACCACCATCACCAGCGTGGTCAGGCTGGCGGTGGCCCAGAGCCCCGCGCCACAGGCCACGCCGAGGGCGGCGACCGTCCAGAGCGTGGCCGCCGTGGTCAGGCCGTGGATGCCCGAGCGCTCCTTGAGAATGCTGCCCGCGCCCAAAAAGCCGATGCCGCTGATCACCTGCGCGGCGATGCGGTCCGGCGAGCCATTGCTGCCGGTGGCGCTGAAACCGTAGCGGCCGGCCACCGTGGCCAGCGCCGCGCCGATGCCCACGAGCATGTGGGTGCGCAGGCCGGCGGAATGGCCGCGCCACTGCCGCTCAATGCCGACGACGGCGCTGAGCGCGGTGGCCACCAAGACGGGCCAGGCGCTGTCCTGAACGAGGTGCATCTTCGCCTCGCCCCGCGTGGAGTGTTTCGCGGATCAGCGTACGCGCGCGGCGGCGCTCGGGGCAGAGGCGGGGCGTAGCGGATAAAGGCGGCCGGACCGCCGGCAGCGCCATCCTGCTTCCTTCGGTCCGGCGGCCCCGCCATTCGGTGTAGCGCACAACCAACCCACGCGGGTGAGCCGTGCGCGGCCAGCCTCGGGCAGACTGAGTGCAGGCAGCGGACTTGTCCCGCCGGGTTGCCGTACCCGGCGGTCCACGGTTCCGCTTGCCGAACCGATGTGCACGGGACACCCGCGAACGGACACGCGACGGAGCGAGCAAAGCCACTCGCTCCGTCGCGCGCTATTACAGCATCAGCAAAGGATTGTACGATGTACCGCTACAGCCCGATCGGTCTGATCGTCTTGATCCTGGTGATCATCCTGATCTTGTACGTGGTGGGCGCGATCTAACGGCGAGCGCGGCCTGCTTCGCCCCGCCGTTCTTCCCGCACGCGCAGCCGCTCCATCGTCGCTTCGCGGTCTCGAACGGTCCTGGCATCGAGTTCGACATGCAGGGCGTTGGCGCGCACCAGCGGGCTCGGGTCGCGCTTCAGCCGCGCCGCCGCCTTGCGCAGCCGGTAGAACAGCGGCCACGGCACGCGGCACGGGCAAACCTGCCGCACGGCGCGGGCACGAATCCATTCGTCCTCCGACTCCAGTTCGGTGAGGATGCGCTCTACGCCGGCATCATCCAGGACGCAGGCGCGCTGCTGCTCGACGGTGGTTACGAAGAACTCCAGATGGGCGCGGTTCGAGGGCGAAATCCGTTGGCTCAGGGGCGTTCTCCTTCGAATGACTCGAATGCCATGCTCGCGGCGGCCGGCCAAGCAGCAGACCGGCCTTCTTCCATATGCACTCGGCGCTCATGCTACTCTCGCGACCGATCGCTGGCCAGGCACGCACGCCGGGCAACGCGACCCCGGTTGGACTACAGTGTGCGCGGCGCCTGCAAATCGCAGCGCGGCGATCGTTTATATAGTCGGAATCGGCGCACGGCCATAGGGCGAGGCACCGCTGGATCCCGGCGGAGGGGGCGATGGCACCGTTGGCCGGCCGGCCGCTGCCACGGCTCCGCACGCCGCTGCTGGGGCGGGACGCGGATCGAAGAACTCTTCCGGCACGTCCTCTTCGATCGGCGCCGGCTCGCGCTCGTCCTGGCCCATCCAGACGAAGACGATTCCCTTGAGCGTGCGCGTGGGGAAGACGCCGATGGCCCTCATCCTCACCCCCTTACCCCTCTCCTTCTCCCAAGCCTGGAGAGAAGGAGAGGGGCGATCCCGGGGGAGGAAGTTCCATAGCCGGCGCGGTTAACCTGGCAGCAGCCGAGCCAGCACCCTAGGATCGTCTCCTTCTCCCATTCGTTGCACGATAGGAGAAGGAGACGATCCGACGCCGAGCGTCCCGATCAGCCTACGGTTAACCCAACGTGGCCCCGCTCAGGCAACGCCCAATCGCCCCTCGCCCATCGTGCAACGAATGGGAGAGGGGCCGGGGGTGAGGGCCGAAGGCTATGCCGGCGCGCCCGCTGCCGCCCGGTTCGCTGTTCCCTGTTCCGTGTTCCCTGGCTCGAACACGGCGAAGCACTTATTCGAGTTCAACGCCCAGGTCTCGACGAAGTCGCACTCGCCGGGCGTGCGGCCCAGCGCCTCCATCGCCCCGGCCAGGCAGAACCAGTTGAGCATCTCCTGCTGGCCCGACGATTCGATCTCCGCGAGCGAGATCTTGCGCCAGGTGTCGTAGTCGCCGCGGCGCAGCGCCTCATAGAGGCGGCGGTCGGCCGGCACGTCGGGATAAAGCTGGTAGTTCTTGTCGGTCAGAAAGGCGTGCGACCAGCTCGAGGACGCGATCAGCGCCGCGCGGTAGGGGCTGTCGCGCAGCACGCGCGCCGTGGCGGCGCCGACCTCCATGCAGCGCTTTGGCGAGGGTGAGGGTGGGTCGAGGTTGGCCTCCGGAACGGGGTTGGCGAGGCTGGCGCGGCCGCCCTTCTGCGCGATCACGCGGCGGCCGTAGCAGTTCACCTGGAAGGCGATGAGCGGGTAGGGGAAGCCGGTGCGGTCGTAGTCCAAAAAGAGACGGGTGTTGACGAAGGCGTGGCCCAGCCCTTCTTTGTGCAGCGGCTGGTAGGCGTAGGCCATGTCGATACCCTGCTCCAGCAAGCCCGCCGCGAGGTACTTCGCGGCCTGGCGGTGGCCCTCGACGCGGAAGGCCGTGTCGCGCGGCTCTCCCCAGACGTTGCTCGGGCCGTCGTTGTACCAGACCTCGCGCTGCCAGGGCTGCACCGTGACTTCGTCGTAGGCGAGGATGCAGAACGGCGGGATGATGTCGTCGGTGAAGTTCTCGTACTGGTCGTCGCCCCAGACCACGACGACATCGGGCTTGAACTGGTCCAACACCTCGCGGGCGCGACGGAAATACTGCACCAGGGCGGCACGGTGGGCGGTGGCCGCCGCCACACCGGCGTCGCCGGCGTACTCCCGGCGCAACTGCTCCGGCCAGTTGGCGGGGTCGCGGTAGCGCTCGGGCAGGCCGGGGTCTTTGAGGATGCCGCGCAGAATGCCGGCCATGTTCTGGTCGACGCCGGTAAGCGGTGGGTAGTGGGTCACGCCCAACCCCAGGATCTCGCCCATGCTCTGCTCCTCGTTGCTTCGATCCCCACCCGGCAGCAGTGAGCCGTTCGCGAGCCGTTGCAGGCGCGGCCGCCGCGCGCCGGTTGCCCTAATACAATGCCCGCCGCGAAGGGATGTCAAGCAAACACCGGCGGCATTTGGGGACAGGCCAGAAGGCGCCGATCGGCGGAGCCTCGGCGAAGGAAGGCCGCCGGGAAGACACTGGAAGAACATTCCTGAGACGACATTGACGGATCGCGTACGAATGATTAATCTCGTCGGCGCTGGCGTGGTGAGGAGGTGAGGCGGAAGGCACGAGCGGCGCACGTGAAGGGTGCGCCAGAAACGGAAGGGGCGGTGGTCATGGATGCGAAACGGCTCCTCGGGATCTTCGTGCTAGTTGGCCTCGCGGCCGGACTGCAAGCGCACCCCCCGGCGAGAGCGCAGACCAGTGCTCCTGGTCCCAGCGCCGTTATCCTGCTTCCCAGCGTCTCGCGCGCCTTCGACATCGGCTGGGTTGACCCGGCTTCGCACCGCTACTATCTCGGCGATCGGACAAACGCCGCGATCGATGTGGTGGACACCACCAGCAATACGCTGGTGACGCAGATCGGCGGCTTTGTCGGGGCGAAGGCCAGCAACGACGCATCGGGGCCGGACGGCGTGCTCGTCATTCCCGACGCGAATCAGCTCTGGGCGGGCGATGGCGACAGCACGGTCAAGGTGATCGATCTGACGACGGATTCGATCATCGCGACCATCTCCACCGGCGGCACGACGCGCGCCGACGAGATGGCCTACGACGCGGCGGATCACATCTTCATCGTCACCAACGATGCGGAGACGCCGCCGTACGTCAGCTTGATCTCGACGACCAGCATGACCGTGCTGGGAAAAGTGCCGTTCCCGGACGCCACCGACGGCATCGAGCAGCCATCATGGAGTGCGGATACCGGCCTCTTCTACCAGGCCGTGCCGGTGAGCAAGACGAATGCCGGCGGCGAGATCGACGTGATCGATCCGAAGACGATGCAGATCACCGGCGTCTTCCCGCTGGACACCTGCAAGCCGGCGGGGACGGTGATCGGCCCGAACAGGCAGCTGCTGGCGGGCTGCAGCGACCCCGGCCGCAGCGAGATCATCGACATCGGCTCCGGCAGCATCGTCGCCACGATCACGCAGATCGGCGGCTCGGACGAGGTCTGGTACAACCCCGGCGACAACCGCTACTATCTCGCGGCCTCCGGCGCCACCTCGGACGGCACCAGCAAAGGCCGGTCCACGCCGACGCTCGGCGTGATTGACGCGGCGACGAACACCTGGCTGATGAACGTGCCAACCGTCGGGGCGGCCCATTCGGTTGCGGCCGACCCGGCGACGAACGCGGTGTACGTGCCGATTCCGAACATCGGCATCGCCGTCTACCAGATCCCGTGACGGGCTGCCGGACACTCTCCCGGCGGCGCACGCGAGCTTCCGTTCTGCGAACCGGGCGTGGGAAACCCCACGCCCGGGCGTTCGCTTGCGCGAAAGCCGCGGCGGCGCGAACGCCGCCGCGTTGACAGGGCGCCGCGGCCGTTCGCAGAATGCGGCAACCGCAACAGCGTTCTGCGCCCGCGCTCGCCGCGAGCGGCAAGGAGAGAGCCGATGCCCACGCGCTACACCGACGACCCGATCCGCGTGATCGACATGGACAGCCACTACACCGAGCCGCCGGACCTGTGGACCGGCCGCGCGCCCGCCGCCTTCAAGGACCGCGTGCCGAAAGTCGTCACCAACGACGACGGCAGCCAGCACTGGGTCGTGGACGGCAACGTGCCCTTCGGCCCGCTCGGCTTCACTGTCGTCAAGAAGGACGGCGATAAGGTCCAGGGCGTGCTCAGCCTCACGCGCTTCGAGGATCTGAGCCGCGCCGCTTACGACGTGCCGGAGCGCCTGAAGTTTTTGGACGAGCACGGCATCTACGCGCAGATCATGTTTCCCAACGTCGCCGGCTTCGGCAGCCAGAAGTTCATCCAGATCGCGGACAACGACCTGCGCAAGCTCTGCGCCGTGATCTACAACGACCGCATGGCCGACATCCAGAAGCAAAGCGGCGGCAGACTCTACCCGCAGGCGCTGGTGCCGTTCTGGAACATCGACGATGCCGTGGCGGAGATCACCCGCGCCCGCCACGACCTGGGCCTCACCGGCATCGTCATGTGCGACACGCCGCAGGCGTTCGGCCTGCCCTCGCTCGACGCGCCGCAGTGGGATCGCTTCTGGTCCACCTGCGAGGACCTCGACCTCGCCGTCAACTTCCACATCGGCGCCGGCACCACGGCAGCGTTCAGCCAGCCGTGGAGCACGATCTCGACGCCGACGCGCATCGCCATCGGCTCGGTGGCGCTGTTCCTCGATAACTCGCGGGCGCTCTCCAACATGATCTTCAGCGGCGTGCTGCACCGGCATCCGAAGCTGAAAGTCATCTCCGTGGAGAGCGGCATCGGCTGGATCCCGTTCCTGCTGGAGGCGATGGACTACGAGTTCGACGAGGTGGTGCCGATCGAGGAGAAGCGCGCCCTCTGGGGCGACCTGCGCCCGCGCGACATCTTCCGGCGCAACTGCTACGTCTCGTTCTGGTTCGAGAACTGGGCGCCGCGCAACGCGATCGAGGAGATCGGCGCCGACAACGTGATGTTCGAGACCGACTTCCCGCACCCCACCTGCCTGTATCCAAAGGTGAAGGAGCAGGTGGCCGCGGTGCTCGGCTCGCTCTCGCCGGAGCTGCGCAAGAAAGTCCTGCACGACACGGCGGCGCGGGTCTACAACCTGCCGGTCTAGGGCGTAGGGTGCAGGCGCCGCTGAGCCAGCGCCCGCGATGGGCAGATCGCCGCGGGCCGGGGCATCCGTTGCCTCGCTGCCTCCGTCATTCACGCCGCCCTGTTTAGGACGTAGCGGTGGTTGGTCACGGTGACGCGGCTCTGGGCTAAAAAGGCGAGCTTGAGGCGCGAGCCGGCGAGATGGTGCAGCCCGCGCCGGTCCCGCCCTGCCAGTACCGCAATGAACGCGGGCTACGGCCCCGGCGGAGTGGCGGCGGGAGTCGCGGCCACCGCCGGAAAGCCGGAGACATACTGCCGCGACGCCACGTCGAAGTAGAAGATCGTGCCGTCCTTCGCCTGTAGCTTCAGCGTCTCCCCGATCGCGTCGACGATTTTGATCGCACCGTGCTTCGTCGGGGTGGGATAGTCCGCTCTGTCACCCTCCAGGCTTGCTCCACACGGGCCGAACATCCAGCCCTGTACCACGAGCACTCCCTGGCTGTAGTCATCCAGCGCCGCGCCGGCCTTCCGTGTGCCGGCATAAGCGATCACCGTGTGGCCGTCCTGCGGCGGCAGCGCAATCCATTGGTTCTCCATCAGGTAAGCCGGGCCAAACTCGACCTGCCGCTCGTCCACGACCTGCCCGGCGCCGGCGCTGCGGCCGGAGGGAATCCTCGGCGGGCGGCAGGGTTCGGGCGTGGTGTGCACCGGCGGCGTGGGCCTGGCCGACCGCTCCGCCGGGTGCTCGTAGAAGTAGACGCAGCTACTAATTCCGTTTTGGAGCCCCTGCCGCTTGAACGGCGCCGCCCGATACTCGTCCTCCGCGCCCAGTACGCGCAGGCAGTAGAGCTCTGCCGGCGAGAGGTCGGCCGGGTCGGTCGCGGTGCGCAGCGGGCGCGGCGTCGGCGCCACGTTGGCCGCGAGCGACTGAGTGTCCGTGACCGCGTGGCTGCCAGCGCCGGTGCCCCGGCCGTGCCGGCTGGTCGCCGCCGCCACCATCAATGCGACAACGGCGCTCACCACGCCTACCAGCAGCGCGGCCACGGCGACCCGCGGCGCCCATCTCCCGATCGCGCGACTCATGTGAGCGATGCTACGGCACGACGTGCAGCCCGTCACTCGACGGCGCGCCGTCTACGGCCCCGCCGGCGTGGCTGCCGGCGTTCCCCCCGTTGCCGGGAAGTTGGCGACGTACTGCCGAGTGGCGACATCGAAGTAGAAGAGCGTGCCGTCCTCCGCTTGCAGCTTCAGCGTCTCCCCGACCGCATCGATAATGCGCACCTCACCATTGCGGCCAGGCGTGAGGTAGTCCGTGGGGCTCCCGGTCGTCCAGCCATGATTGTCTCGGCAGGGGAAATCCCGGTACTCCTGCACGATCACGACGCCCTGGCTGTAGTCCTGGGCCGCCGGACCCGCCCGGCGCGTGCCGGCGTATACAATGACGGCGTTGCCCTGGTCGATCCTGAGCCAGGAGTTGAGAAGCTTGTAGCCCATGCCAAAGCCGGTACTGCCCTCGTCGGTAAGCTCACCGCCGCCGAGTGGGCGCCCATGGCGGTACGCCTGCGGGTTGCAGACGTAAGGCGTGCCGATGGGGCGGAGCAGCGCCGCGGGTGAATTGACCACCGGGTGGTTGTAGTACTGAACGCAGTCCACAATGCCATTCTGCAACCCTTGGCGCTTAACCGGATCCCGCCGATACTCCTCCTCCGCTCCCAGCACGCGCAAGCAGTAGACCTCCGCCGGCGAGAGGTGGCTCGGGTCGGTCGGCGTGGCCGCCGTCGCCAGGCGCTGGGCGACGGTGCTCGCGGTGCTCCCACCGGCCGGGCCCGATCCGCGACGGACGCTGCGCTGCGCGACCGCGGCCAGGACCAGCCCGCCGGTAACGCCTACCACCAGCAATCCGGCCGCGATCCGTGGTGCCCATTTTCCCATCGCGCGGCGCACCATCGCCTGTTCTCCTTCGCCTACGGATGATAGGGAAAGCCGTGATTCTGTACGACACAGCTCGAGAAGTCCGGCGGGAGTTGCAGCACATGGCTGCCGTTGTAGACGAACTGATAGTCCCAGGCGATGTCAGAGGACCAGGACGGCGTTTGGCCCGTGTAGCCGGCCCAGTGCGGATCATTCAGCGCATTCCACAGCGCGCCGTACCCGCTGCTAGGTGGATATGCCAGCGCGTTGTTGGGACCCACAGCGGCCACGCACTCCGTCCATGGGCCTTGCGCCACGAACCCGTGCGCATCGGGGACACTCCTTGGATCGTTCGCGGAGCCGTACAGGGCGATGTATTGCCACTCCTGCGCGTAGACGGCCCCGTAGATCTCGGGCATCGATCGAACGATTGGCGCGCCGTAAGCGATGTGGTATACACCGGAGACCGTCCAGTGATTGCCGCCCTGACTGGAATCAAAGCTGATGTTGGCAATGTTGCAGTACCGGCCAGGCTGATACGTGCAGCCCGCCTGACCGGCCCAATTCGGATCGCAGCCGTCACAGGTTCCATAATTGATGAGCGGCCGGGCTCCAGCAACGTTACCGTATGTGTCAAGCCAGGTCGTAGTGTTGCTCGCCGTGTTCCAGTCTGGCTCCATGTCGCTCGCGCCGATCACGATGAAGTCGCCCGCGATGCCGCTGGTGGGGTCATTCGCGGCAGACTGCACCGAGAGCACGAAGTTCGCCCAGTCTATGCCCGCACGGTTGTAGTCGACGGTCTCGAGGCCTTTGTAGTTGTTGGTTCCGATCCCCACCGTGATCGGGATCCTGCCGCCACCGCGAACATAGCCTTGAAGGAAGTTCATGACGAGGTTGCTCACCGTCCCCAGGGTGACCGAGATGCTGCCTGTTGGCGGAAGTAGGGTTCCAGCCTGGTTTCCAACACCATCCGGCGCCAGGTATGTCTGCCGGCCGAGGTCGAGGGCCAGCATGCTGGGCGGGATGCCGCTCCCTCCGATGGCAGCACCCAGATCATTGGCCCTGCCTCCATCGTTTTGCGAGATGTAGGCACTGATCGTCGCTCCCGGCCACGGTGCCTGTACGACGGGCGCGGTGAAGAACTCCGGCCAGGTGTAGGTGGGCCCGGCAGTGGACAGCGTCTGCGTGCAAACCTGCTCGATGTCGGCGCCGTTGCAGGCGGTCACGATCCAGCGGTAGACATCGCCGCTCGTAAGGGCTGGCAGCGCATCGCTGGTGCTGATGCCGATGCTGGCGTTCTGTTGCACGAACTGCCCCGTGTCCTGATCGTAGACATCCACGTAGTAGTGGGTCTGCCCGGGCGCCGGGTTGTTGTTCTGCGTCGAGGCGTTCCAGGTCAAGGTCACCGTCGTGCCGGTGTTCGTCGCTCCATCCGCGGGAGCGGTCTGCTGCGCCGCACTCGGCGCCGGCGCGGTGCTGAACAGCCACTCCGTGGCGCTCCAGTCGCCGCAGCTCCAGTCGTTGCAGCCGTACACCGCCCAGAAGTAGGAGAGCCCCGCCACCAGCCCCTCGCTCGACGGGATCGCTTGCGACAGCGCTGTCCCCGCCGACAGCGTCGGCAGCGTGGAGCTCGTCCCGTCCTGCCAGTTCAACAGCCAGACCCCGATGGTGTAGGTGGTGATCCCGCTCACGCTGTTCGTCGGTGCGCTCCACGACACGGTCGGCGTGGTGCCCTCGGCGGCGGTGTAGTTGAGCGGCGCGCTCTCAGCCGGTCGGTCCGGCGGCGGAGCGGTCGTGAATGGATCCCACGTCGGGCCCCAGCCGGAGCAGGGCCAGTCGTTGCAGGCCTGCACGTTCCAGGTGTACGACTTGCCGTAGACCAGATTGAAGCTCGCCGGCACCGGCACGCTGAGCGCGGTGGTGTAGGCCGTGGTGCCCATCAGCGTGCCGCTGTCGCCGTCGAACACGCCGGCGCTGTACTGCGTCACGCCCGCGTAGGCGCCGCTCGGCTGGCTCCAGCTCAGCGTCGGCGTCGGGCCGGTGTTGTTGACGTTGTTGGGAGAAAGCAGCGGCGGCGCGGCGGGGGCGTTGGCAGTGCTGAAGGGGAACCAGCTCGCGCCCCAGCCCGAGCAGGCCCAGCCGTTGCAGGCGTAGGCGTTCCAGGTGTAGGACGTGCCCAGTACCAGGTTGAAGCCCGCCGGCACCGTGGCGCTGGTGCCGGTCGTGCCCGCCGTCACGCCCATCTGCGTCCCCGTGTCGCCGTCAAACACGCCCGCGTAGTACTGGGTCACGCCCGCGATCGCGTCGGACGATGCGCTCCAGAACAGCGTCGGCGTGGCGCCGATGCCGCTCACGTTGTTGGGCGAGGAGAGCGCTGGCGGCGATGGCGCGTTGGCGGTGCTGAACGGGGCCCAGCTCGGCCCCCAGCCGGAGCAGGCGCCGGCATTGCAGGCCGTGACGTTCCAGGTATAGGAGCGGCCGTAGACCAGGCTGAAGCTGGCCGGCACCGCCACGCTCAGCGCCGCGGTGTAGCCGGTTGTGCCCATCGTCGCGCCCGTGTCGCCGTCGGTCACCGTCGCGCTGTAGACCGTCACCCCGGCGATCACGCCGCTGGGCTGATTCCATGAGAGCGTCGGCGTCGTGCCCGTGCCCGAGACGTTGTTGGGCGCGACCAGCGACGGTGTGCCGGGCGCCGGCGCGTTCATGCTGAAGGACCAGAGCGGGCTCTGCCCCGGACAGCTGCTGGCGTCGCAGGCGAACACCTCCCAGTAGATCAGGTGGCCGTCGGGCATCGTCGGCAGCGTGAACGAGGTGGTAGTGAGCGCGCCGGAGTAGTTGTAGGTGGAGCTGACGGTGCTGTCGAGGTAGGCGACATCGTAGGAGAGCGTGTTCGGCGCCGTGTTCCAGCGCAGGACGACGGGGTTGAACTGGCCGGTGGCGCCGTCGAGCGGGCCGATCAGCGTGGGGTTGCCGGGGCCGGTCTGCGCTGCGGCGGGCGCCGGGCGCAGGAAGGCAGGCGTGAGCAGGAGGCCGAGCAGCAGGGCGCCGAAGAGGGCGACGCGGCGGGGCAGGCGGTACGGCATGGTCGGCGCCTCCGGAGGGCGGCTGGCAGGGACGTGGCGCAAGCGCCCGGTGCGGCGCGCAGCAGCATCAGTGCCCGGCGGGATGAGCGGCCGGAGCGGGCCGTGCGGGTGTCGGCACCGGCGTGCCCAGCGCCTTCCCTGCCGGCGTCGGTGGCGGTGCCGGCGTGGCGAGTCTGCCGCCCGGCGCCGAAGCCTGAGCAGCGGGCGTGGGCCGCGGCGGCGTGCCCGTGGGATGGGCAAGTTGGCTCGACGTGTGCGGCGGAGCCGGCGTGGGCTGCGCCCGACGCGCGCGATCCGTGGCTGCCAGGTGGTCCGGACCGGGATCGTGCGGCGTGCCCGGCGAGGGCGTCTTGAGCGGCGGGAAGGGGGCAGGTGTACCCGGCGGTGCGGAGAGCGCCGGGCCGAGACTGTCGCCGGGGTGGGCGGTGGTCACGGCCAGGAGCAGGAGCAGACGCTGGTGGGGCAGACGTATGGCGGGGCTCCGAACGGCGCTCGTACTCGTACTGAAGCGCTGTCGCGAATTCTACCCCCCATTCGCGTCCTGTCAATACAGATACAGTTACGTATTGGTGATATACGGGCTACAAGCTAGGAGCGAACGCTTGGCCTGGCGGCCTTTCGGACGAAACCGAGTGTCACCGCCCTGCGCTCGGGCCGCCTTGTGCAGCACGTAGCGGTGGTTGGTCACGGTGACGCGGCGCTGGCCCAAAAACGCCAGCTTGAGGCGCGAGCCGGTGAGGTGGTGCAGCCCTTGCTGCGCCGCCTGGCGGAGATCGACGTGCAGATCGTGGCCGAGCGCGCCGACCGCAAAGGCGCGCACGAATAAAGCTGGCGCCCACGAATCCTCTGCCCTGCGCCCTTCGCCCTACGACGTAGAGACGCCGATCAGGTGGCCCAGGACGACCGTGACGCTGGCGGCGATGGCGCCGACCAGCAGCATGCGCGCGGCGCTCAGCCAGGGGCTGCGGCCGTTGACCAGCGAGATGCCCAGGCCGACCACGACCAGGGCCACGGCGGCGAAGGCCGCGCTCAGCCCCAGTGCCAGCCAGTGGTTCATGGAGATGAAGTAAGGCAGCACGGGGAAGATCGCGCCCGTGGCGAAGGAGACGGCGGACGACGACGCGGCCGTCCAGGGCGAGCCCAGCGCCTCCGGGTCCAGGCCCAGCTCCTCGCGCGTGAGCGTGTCCAGCGCCACGTCCTTGTCGCCGATGATGCGGTGCGCCAGCCGCTCCGCGTCATCGCGCGGAATGCCTTTCGCCTGGTAGATCAGCGCCAGCTCCTCCGCCTCCTCCTCGGGCGCCGTCTCCAGCTCGTCCTGCTCCAGCGCGATCTGGCGCTGAAACAGCTCGCGCTGCGAGGTGATCGAGATGTACTCGCCCGCGGCCATCGAGAAGGCGCCGGCGAGCAGGCCCGCGAGGCCCGTGAGCAGGATGAAGCTGCGGCCGGGATTCGCGCCCGCCACGCCGAAGACCAGGCTGAGGTTGGAAACCAGGCCGTCGTTGACGCCGAAGACGGCGGCGCGCAGGCCGCCGCCGGCATCGCGCCGGTGCCAGCGCTCGCCCGCGGCGATCTGGCTGCCGGAGACGCCGCGCGGATTCGCCATTGCCGAGAAGATGCGGGCATGCGAGCGCTCCTGCTGCGGCAGGCCCGCCGCGTCCGGCTGGTCGTCATACATGCTGACGTCCGACAACTCGTTCGCCATCACCATCGGCAGCACGGAGCCAACGCCGAAGCGCCGGCCCGCCGTGCGCAGCACCCGGCCGCGCAGCGAAACGCCGGGCTTCGGCAGCGGCGCGCCGGCGTCGCGCAGATAGCCCTCCCAGCGGGCGGCGTGCTGCTCTTCGACCGCGGCGAGCTGGCGCAGCACATCGGCGCGCGCCGGGTCTTTCTCGGCGTCGGCCAGCGAGCGGTAGAGCGCCGAGGCTTCCCATTCGCCCTTCAGGTTCGCCTGCCAGCGCCGCACATCCTCGCGCGACGCGGGTTTCTGTTCAGCAGCCACGAAGATAACCCCCTGCCGGCGACGCCGCGATACCGGGAGCGGCGTCCGACACGTACAATTGTAGCGGCTGCAGCGGCAGGGCCGATCGGTCGCGGCCTTCGCCGGCGGCCACGGATCGCCGTGTCGCAGTACAAGGTAACGCCCGCGTATGATTGCCGAGGTTTGACAGCGATGGCCCATCTCCTCGTCGTGGAAGACGAGGCGCGGCTGGCACGGCTGATCAAGCGCGTGCTGGAGGAAGAAGGGCACGTGGTGGACCTGGCGCACGACGGCGACACGGCGCAGGAGCTGGGGCAGGCGCCCGGCTTCGACGCGATCGTGCTCGACGTGCTGCTGCCGGGCCGCAACGGCTTCGATGTCTGCCGCGAGCTGCGTGCCGCCGGCGTGCAGACGCCGGTGCTGATGCTCACCGCGCGCGGCGCCGTCGAAGACCGCGTGGTAGGGCTCGACGCCGGCGCCGACGACTACCTCACCAAGCCCTTCGCCTTCGAAGAGCTGCTGGCTCGCATCCGCGCCCTCACGCGCCGCCCGCCCGCCATCGTCCCCGGCGCCGGCAGCCTCTCCGTCGGCGACCTGACGATGGACCTGGTGCGGCACGAGGTGCGGCGCGGCGGACGCCTGATTCCGCTGACGGTGAAGGAGTACGCGCTGCTGGAGTATTTTCTGCGCCACCCGAACCAGGTGCTCAGCCGCGCGCAGATCCTCGATAACGTCTGGGGCTACGATGCCGAGACGGCGGCCTCGGTGATCGACATCTACGTCCACTACCTGCGCAACAAGATCGACCGCGGCGAGCGCCAGCCGATGCTGTTCACCGTGCGCGGCGTCGGCTACTCCCTGCGCAGCGGAGAGCCGGCATGAACGCCCGCGCGACGTTCGGCAGCCTCGCCGCCTGGCGCACGCGCCGGCTGGCCGAGGTGCGGCCGTCGCTGCCGCCCGCGGCGCGGTACCTGCGCAACGCCCGCGTGCGCCTGACCGTCTGGTACGTCGGCATTCTCTTCGTACTGCTGGTGGCGGCGGGGCTCGGCTCGTATCTCGTGCTGGCGCGCGTGCGGGCGGAGGAGGTGGACAGCGACCTGCGCAGCGTGGCGCTCGACCTGGCAAACCGCGCCGCCACGCTGCCGGCGGCGCAGGCAAGCGGCGACGGCCCGACCTACGCCGGCCTGCTCGGCTTCGACGGCAGCGCGTCGTCGGTAAACACCGGCCCGCACTCCGACGTGTTCTACGTGGTCTGGCCGGTGGGCGGTGTGCCGGACGTGTACACGCCGCCGAACCTCAAGCTGAAGGGGTTCCCCGACTCGGCCAGCGTCAACGCGGCGGTGGCCAGCGGCCACGCCGACCTGCGCACGGTGCACAAGGACGGCCAGGCGTACCGCGTGCTCTCGCAGATCGTGCGCCGTAACGGGCAGCCACCCGATATCGAGCAGGTGGGGAAGTCGCTGGGGCCGTACCAGAACGAGCTGCGCGACACGGCGCTGGTGCTGGCCGGCGTGGGCATCGGCGCCCTGGCGCTGGCGGCGATGGGCGGCATGCTGGTGGCGGGGCGGGCGCTGCGCCCGGCGCAGCTGAGCTGGCAGCGCCAGCAGGAGTTTGTCGCCGACGCCTCGCACGAGCTGCGCACGCCGCTTTCGCTGATTCGCGCCGACGCCGAGGTGCTGCTGCGCGCCCCCACGCGGCCCGTTGCGGAGAACCGCGACCTCGTCGAAGACATCGTGCACGAGGCCGATCACCTGAGCGCGCTGGTCGCGGACCTGCTGGTGCTGGCCCGGCTCGACGCGGGCCAGTTGCCGCTGCACAAGAGCGAGATCGATGCCGGCGAGCTGCTCAAGGAGCTGGGCAGCCAGACGGTGCGCCTGCTCGCGGGGCGCGACATCGGCCTGCTGCTGCGCCGGCCGCGCCGACTGGTCGTACATGCCGACCGCGACCGCATCGTCCAGGTGCTGCGCATCCTGATCGACAACGCCCAGCGCCACACGCCGGCCGGCGGCTCGATCACGCTGCGGGCGCGGCGCACGGGTGGCCGCGTGCAGCTCAGCGTGGCGGACACCGGCAGCGGCATCCCCCCGGAGCACCGGGAGCGTGTGTTCGAGCGCTTCTACCGCGTGGACGCCGCCCGCGGCCGCACGGACGGCGGCGCCGGCCTGGGGCTGGCGATCGCGCGCGGGCTGGTGGAAGCGCACGAAGGCCGGCTCTGGCTGCAGAGCGAGCGCGGGCGCGGCACCACCGTCTTCGTCGAGCTGCCGGGCTGATCCGCTCTCCCTCTCTGCTGCGTTCCGGCGCAGCGGAAGTCCGAAACAGGCGTGCGCCGCCACGGCTGCGCCGGTCCTTGGTACGACAAGGGCGCTTGCCCGTTCACCCCGCCGGCCTCGCGACACCGTTTGCACCCGGGTGATCTGCCGGCTCGCCGCGCTTGACTGCCCGGACTGCCTGGCCCGCCCCTGCCAGGACGGCCGGCAGCCGCACCCGCGTCGCCGCGCTACGCTGGCACGCAGAACGGGCGGCGGGTCGATGTGTCCTCCGGCGCCGCCGAGCCGCGACGACCCCGCACAACCACGGACTGAGGAGAAAGGCGATGACCGCTGCCAGGCCCGAGGCCGCTGGCGTTCACTATCTCAACCCCGCCGGCTTGCCCGGGAACCCCGCCTTCAGCCAGGCCGTGGCGGTGACCGGTCCCGCCCGGACGATCTACATCGGCATGCAGAACGCGGTGGACGCCGCGGGCACGATCGTGGGCAAGGGCGACGTCGCGGCGCAAACGGAACAGGTGCTCAAGAATATCGAGATCTGCCTGGCCGCGGCGGGTGCGCGGCCGGAGCACCTGGTGATGTGGACCATCTACGTCGCACAGGGGCAGCCGGTTCCGCCCGCGTTTGCGGTGTTTCAACGCTGGTGGGGCGGCCGGCCCAACCCGCCGGCGAACACGGTCCTGCTCACCCCGGCCTTGATTGTCCCCGACTTCCTGATCGGCATCGAGGCGATCGCCGTGGTGCCGCAGAGCGGCTGAGGCCGCCACCTCCTGGTCTGTCTGCCGCACCGCCTGAGCGGCGCCGTCTCGCCGGGGCCGGACCGCGCGCTGAAACCGCCGTATACTGCTGAGCGGCGGGTCGCGGTGCTGCCCCACGCCGTGGCCGTGGTGGAGGAGCGAGCCGATGCGTGGCGTCGTCTTTACCGGCAACCGAGCACTTGAGATCCGCGGCTTTCCGGACCCGCACGCTGGTCCGGGTGAGGCCGTTGTCCAGATCCGCGCCTCCGGCCTGTGCGGCAGTGACCTGCACGCCTACCGCGGCCCGCAGGCGCTGCAGACGATCAGCGGCCATGAGCCCTGCGGCGTGATCGCCGAGCTTGGTCCCGGTGCGCCGGCGGGGCTGAAACCCGGCGACCGGGTGATGGTGCACCACTACGCCGGCTGCGGCCTCTGCGAGATCTGCGCGATGGGCTTCGAGCAGGCCTGCCCCAACGGCCGGGTCACCTATGGCGGCGGCACGGGGCATGGCGCCAACGCCGACGCGATGCTGGTGCCGGCGCGCACGCTCGTGCCGCTGCCGGACGAGCTCAGCTTCGAGGAGGGCGCCGCGATCGCCTGCGGCACCGGCACCGCCTGGTGCGGGCTGAAGAAGCTGCACATCGCCGGCGGCGACACCGTCGCCATCTTCGGCCAGGGCCCCGTCGGCTTGAGCGGCACGGCCAGCGCCGCGGCCATGGGGGCGCGCGTGATCGCGGTGGACGTCCTCCCGGCGCGGCTGGCGCTGGCGAGGGAGCTGGGGGCCGACGCGGTGCTGGACGCGGCCGCTGGCGACACGGTGGCGGCGATTCGCGACCTCACCGGCGGCCGCGGGGCGAGCGCTTCGCTGGAAACGTCGGGCCAGGCGGCTGCCCGTTCGCAGTGCCTGGAGGCGCTCAGCCCCTTCGGCCGCTGCTGCTACGTCGGCATCGGCGGGCCGGCGTCGATCGACTTCAACCGCGATGTGATCTTCAAGGTGGCCACGATCTACGGCTCGTGGACCTTCAGCAAGGCGGAGCTGATCGCGATCGCCCGTTTCATGGTCGAGCGGAACGTGCCGCTGCAGAAGCTGATCACCCACCGATTTCCGCTGGACCAGGCGGCGGAGGCGTTCCGCACCTTCGACGGCGGCGCCGCCGGCAAGTGCATGATCGTTCCCTGACCGCCTGGCGAGCCAGGGCGTCCCTCCGCTTCAGCCGCCGGAGACCGCCATGCCTTCGAGCGCGGCGAAGTCGGCGTCGATGCGTGCGCCGCGCTGCGCGATCCAGGGGCGCAGGGCGAGGTCGGTGTGAATGTAGCGCCGGTTCTCCCTGATGCCGCGCACGACCAGCGCGGCGACTTCCGCCGGCTCCAGTTGCTGCAAGGTTGCCGTGCGCGCCTGGCGTGCCGACGACGGGGCGCCGAACTGCGCCGGACGGTTGCGCTCCGACTCGTAGATGCGCGTGTTCACGCCGCCCGGACAGAGCACGGAGACGCCGATCCCCTCCGGCGCGAGATCGGCCCGCAGTGACTCGGAGAAGCCGACGACGGCGTACTTACAGATGGTTTCAAAACCGGCGTTCAGGTGCGATCGCACACCTGCAAGCGGGAACCCGAGCCGGTTTTGAAACCATGTCTTAGTCGTGGTGTAGACGCCGCGGTCGGGGGAAGCGCTCAGCCCCGCCGCCGAGGCGGTGTTCACGATCTGCGCCTCACCCGCGCCCGCCCTGCGCAGCAGCGGCAGGAAGGCGCGCACGCCCTCGATCACGCCGAGGAGGTTGACCGCCAGCAGCCAGGCCCACTGCTCGCGCGTCGCCTCCGCCAGCGAGCCCGCAATGTACACGCCCGCGTTGTTGCAGAGCACGTTAACGTGCCCGAATTCGTGCTCGGCGCGGGCCGCGAGCGCCTGCAGCGACGCGGGGTCGCCGACGTCGGTGTGCACGGCCAGCGCACGCACGTCCTGTGAACGTGAACGCAGCTCACTGGCGACCGTCTCCGCCGCGTCGGGCTCGATGTCGGCGACGATCACGTGCATGCCCTCGCCGGCAAATGCATGTGCGAGGGCGCGGCCGATGCCGCTGCCGCCGCCCGTGACCACCGCGATCCTGCCGTGCAACTCCTGCATCGCCGCCTCCAGCCGCCCGCGGCGCGGCGCGCGCGGACGTGCTGATCGTGGGCGCGCCCCGCGGCCCTATCAAACGCGTGCGAGGGCGCGTACGAGAGAATGTACGCCGGTCATCCGGTTTGGCTCCGCGCGGTGGGCAGCACGGGCCGGGCGGCAGCGCGTCGCCGTCCCCACCAGCCCCGGCGTCCGCGGTTGCGGGCAGCGCAGCGTGGCCGTAGGGCGCTATATTCGTAGCGTCCCGCCACGGGCAGGCTGCTATTGCTATGCCGCGCCCGCCGGCCCGGCTGCGCAACGCTGCACACGGACGAAAGGCGGATGAATCTGGACGCGGCAAGGCCGCTGCACGTTGGCATCGCCGGCCTCGGCATGGCCGGCGCGGGTATCGTCAACACGCTGGCCGCGCTGCCGCAGATTCGGCTTGTCGCCGCGGCGGACCCGCGGGCGCCGGCGCTGGCCGCGTTCCGCGAGCGCTTCCGCGGGCACGGGTATCAAAGCCTGGAGGGCCTTTGCGCCGATCCGAAGGTCGAGGCCGTCTGGCTGGCGACGCCCACACACCTGCACTGCGAGCAGGCGATCGCCCTGGCCGAGCACGGCAAGCACGTCGTCGTCGAGAAGCCGCTTGCCGTCTCGTTGGAGGAGTGCGAGCGCATGATCGCGGCCGCCGAGCGCAACGGCATCGCGCTGATCGCCGGTGGGGCGCGCAGCTTCGAGCCGGCCTTTGCCGGGATGCGGCGCATCATCGCCTCGGGCCGGCTCGGGCGGCTGGGCGGGCTGACGACCTGGGCGTTCCTTGGCTGGATGCTGCGCCCGCGCGAGCCGCACGAGGTCGACGTGAGCCGCGGCGGCGGCGCCGTCTACAACCAGGCGCCGCATGCGGTCGACGTGCTGCGTCTGCTCGGCGGCGGGCTGGTGCGCAGCGTGCGGGCGATGACGGGCGAGTGGCTGCCCGAACGGCCTTGCCCCGGCTACTTCTGCGCCTATCTCGAATTCGAGGACGGCACGCCGGCAACGCTGGTCTATAACGGCTACGGCTACCTGCACGCCTGGGAGCTGCTGCCCTGGGGTGAAACGCCGCAGCGCCAGGCGGCGGCGGAGCGGGCCAGCGCCTACCGCCGGCAACTGCGCCTGGGCACGGCGGACGAGTACGCGGCGCGGGAACGGCTGCGCTTCGGCGGTTTACCGGAGCGCCCAGCCGCGGAGCGGGGTGGCACGGACAGCTGGACGCCGGGCGACGCGGGGCTGGTGATCGCGAGCTGCGAGCGCGGCGAGCTGCGCCAGTCGGCCACGGGCCTGTACGTCTACGACGACGACGGCCGCCACGACGAGCCGCTGCCGCCCGGCCAGAGCCTGCGCCTGAACGAGGTGACGGAGCTGCTCGCTGCGATCGGCGGCCGCCCCGCGCTGCACGACGGCCGCTGGGGCATGGCCACGCTCGAAGTCGTGCTGGCGATCATGCAGTCGGCCGCGGAGCGCAAGGAGATCCGCCTACGGCGCCAGGCGCCGTACGGCTGACGCCGCGCCGCAGGCGGCGCGCGTCCACCGCTTCGCCCGCGCCGCGGCGAGGCTCTGCTATGATCGTCGCGATGGTATCTGCTCGATGAACCTGATGCGCTGCACCGTCGTCGATCCCCACGGCGCCGTGAGCTTCGTCGCTCCCGGCGAGGCGCTGCCCGCGCTGGCGGCGGCCTGCGCCCGCAACCCGGCCACCCTGGCGGAGCTGCTGGAGCTGGCCGACCCGCTCTACGCTGAGTTGCGCGAGCGCATCCTCAATGGCCTGGCCCTCTTCGACGAGCGCAACCGGCCCGGCAACTGCGCGGCGATCCACCAGGCGCTCGACGTCTGCGCCCCGCACCAGCAGCCCGTCTTCCGCGTGCTGGACGACCGCACGCGCGAGGCGAGCCTGCAGCCGGTGAAGGCCGGCGCCGTGCTCTTCAACCTGCTGGGCAAACGCATCGTGCAGTTGCAGAACAGCTACCGGCATGTGCAGCGCAGCGGCCGCTTCCGCGTCTTCGACGGCCGCCGGCTCACCAACCGCTCCTTCCACTACCAGCTTCCCGGCGAGTGGGCGATCGTGCCGTAGGCGGCCGCACCTGCATGGCGTTCTCACTTCACTACAGGCTCAGCCGATAGCCGCGGTCTGCAGGAAGGCGAGCGCCCGCGCCAGCAGCGGCTCCGGGTGGCACCAGAGCTGCAGGTGGCCTTGCTTCGGCACGGTGACAAGCTCGGCGTGCGGCAGCGCCGCGGCCAGCTCGCGCACGGCGGGCGTGAAACTGTCCGACCCGCCGCCGTAGAGCAGCAACGGATCGCCGATCGCGTGCAGGCCCGCGGGCGGCTCCCACAGCGCCTGGGCGCGGTAGCGCGCCGCGTGCGCTGCCGGGTCGGATGCGAGCATCACCGGCCGTAGCGGCAGCATCGCCGGGTCGCCGTCGAGCGGCGGCGCAAGCGCGGCGAGGCCCTCCTGCTCGATGCGCGCCGCCGAGCGCGTGCCGACGTCACGACGCGGCAGCCAGCCCACGGCGCCGCCGGCAATCAGCGCCCGCAGCCGGCCCGGATGGGCCGCGGCGAAGCGCAGCGCCAGCAGCGCTCCCAGCGAGAAGCCCCAGCACAGCGCCTGCTGCAGCCCCTCGGCTGCCAGCACCGCGTCGAGGTCGTCGCGCATGGCATCGGCCTTGTACGCCGCGTCCTCGTGAGGGCAGTCGCTGCTGCCGTGGCCGCGCAGATCGGGCACGATCAGCCGGAAGCGCGTCTGCAACGGCTCCGTGTAGCCGAGAGTCTCCCACAGCTCGCCGTTGCAAAGGCCCGGATGCAGCAGCAGCAGCGGCGGACCGTCGCCGAGCACACGATAGCGGATGGTGATCGCGCCGTTCCGGGCTGATCGCACCGGCCTGATCCTCCCGACGTTTGCTGCGGCCACGGTAGCCGATCCGCGGGGCAGCGAGCAGAGCCGTCTGCGCGGGCGCGCCCGGCCGAAACACAGCGCGGCGCCCGCGTCCGATTCGAATCGGACGCGGGCGCCGGCTGCTTCCTGGTGAAACGGCGGGCTAGACGCCGGCGGCGGCCAGCTCGCGTTGCGGGCCGGGAATGCGCTCGACGATCAGCTCGATCTCCGGCTCGGTTTCGATCGGCTCGGCGATCGGCTCGGCCTGCGAGCGTTCACCCAGCCAGCTCGCGACTTTGGGCCAGAGCGTCTGCACCGCCTTGCGGCCCGCCGCCAGGCCGACATGGCCGCCCGGCATCACCACCAGCTCCTTGTCGCTGCTGCCGACGAGCTCGGTC
>Ga0070730_10001225_pt1 | contig 25181 bp, 15 predicted proteins | sample Coa_R1_3_FD_66447 | JGI IMG/M metagenome (GOLD analysis project Ga0070730, IMG submission 66447) | Surface soil microbial communities from Centralia Pennsylvania, which are recovering from an underground coalmine fire - Coalmine... | ecosystem: Environmental > Terrestrial > Soil > Unclassified ... | reverse complement strand
ACGTAGCGCGCGCCGCCATTGAGAGCATCGCCTACCAAGTCGCCGACCTGCTGGATGCCATGCGAGGTGACTCGGGCGACGAAGTGAAAGAATTACGCGTTGATGGCGGAGCATCAGCCAACGACAGCCTCATGCAATTTCAAGCCGACATTCTAGGTGTGCCAGTGGTACGCCCCGCAGTGACCGAAACCACCGCGCTTGGTGCCGCTTATCTTGCAGGACTTGCCGTGAAATTCTGGCCGTCAGGGCTAGATCAATTAGCCTCTGCAAGCGATCGCCGCTTCGAGCCACATATGCCAGCCTCGCAAGCGCGGTCCTTGCGCGAGCGTTGGAACGAAGCCGTCTCGCGATCCAAGAATTGGGAAAAGTAGCGCCTCCGACCCGGCGGCTGTCGTGGCGGCGTCTCGCCGCCACACGCATCAGTCATCACACGGTCGTGTGTTTCGCCGCGCGCTACGGCTCATACCAAAACACCGCTCCCTTGGTGATTGCAGGCAGCGTGAACTTCACCGAATCCCCCTCGCCAACTCCATCGACTGTCTGCACCCCGCCCAGAAACTGCAGGAAATGGCCTTGGCTCGAGCCCTTTGCTGGAACTCGGATCTCAACATCTTTCTGCGCAGTCTGCACCGGATTCGCCCCTGCCACCAACCCTGCGAAATTCGCCAGGAAAACATTCACATGGCCGTCGGACGTCCGCGCAATTGAAGTCGCAACCTGGGCTGACGCGTGAATCTCAATGTTCTTCCCACCTTTCAGGCTGGTCAGGAATTGTTGCTGCGAATCCGGCGAGGCATGCTCGAAATCTTTCTCCATCGCCGCGCCATAGGCCTTCCCCGGGCACTCCACAAAACGGACGACGTTTTGCGATTCGCCTAAACCCGTCGAGTCCGTACCCGTCACCACAACTCGTCCACGTGCGGCAAAATCCTTGAGCCAGCTTTTCTCGTTTTTGCTCAGTACCCGCACATCCGGCAGCACCAGCGTTTGTCCGTGAAATTCCTCCAGCGTCCTCGGAGTCACAATCTGAAACTCGAGATGCTTCTGCATCAGCAGAATCAGAATGCCTCGATACGACTTGATAAATTCATCGCTAAAAAAATTCCGTGTCTGTGGCGAGAAATAGACCCCGATCGGATCAATCGGCGACCGCGGAAGGTAGAACGTCTTCTCGTGCTCGGCGATCCAGTCGAAAATCTTCTTCCGTGTGGGCAGATCATTGGATCCGGCCATGGAATGCCCCGGAGCATCCCAGAAATTCGCGCCCGCCATCACCTGCGACATGGCCAGGTTCATCATCGATTCCGGCACGCTTACTTTCTTGTCGCCATCCCACGAATAATTCAGAATCCATGTCGCCTTCCCTTGCGCGAAGGCGCGGAACGAGTGCATGCCCACCTGATACCGGAACCAGTCAATCGGCCTGCGCTCGGAAGCCAAGTGGTTGCCGCTGCCAAATTCGTATTCGTGCGCAATCGCACCCACTACGGGGTAAAGGCTGTAAACGTCCGCCCCAACTCGCACCGCCTCTTCCTCAATTCCGGGATAGATTTCTGGAATCGTCTTGATCTCGGGATTCACCGACTTCGCATTGTGATCGATCTCCGCCATGAAGTCTGTGAACGTCTGAATCCGGAACTCCACCCATTTCCGAAACGCCTGATCGGAGAAATCGCCCAACTTCAGATCGTGCTTCGCGTCCAATCCGGTCTGCTTTTTGAACGCCGCCACGGTGTAGTCGTCGAAGCTAGCCCAGGTATCTTCCCACCCCTCGAAATGCGTCATCCAGTAGGGGATGTCCACGTAAATGCCGTCAATCCCCGTGGCAGCGATTTGCCGCACGCGCTCCATATAAATCTTCCGCCACTCCGGCGCATAGGGGGTGACCCAGACATCTTCATCCCCCTCTCGAATCCAGAACGCCGTTCCTCCTCCAAAGATTGCCGGCTCGCCCGTGATCTTCCGCTGCAGCCAGTCGGGATGATCTTTCGCCATCGTATGCGGTACCTTGTCGCCATGCGCCGTGATGCACTCGGTCCCTGCGATGTAGACGAACGCGTGATTGCCCACTTTGTGCGTCGCCTCAGCGACCTCCCGGATCGCTTTCAGCTTTTCTTCCGGATGCAGGAAGCTCTCGTAACGCCCCTCGATGTCATTGTCGACTTCAATCCCGAATACATTACTCGCCTGCGCCTTACGCACAATCTCCAGCGCATCGCCGCCTTTCAGCCCGTAAGCCCCGATGCGAACATAATTCGTCCAATCCTGTTTTGGCGCGTCAGGACTGGCTCCCAAGGTCAGAGCAAACGCAAGCGACACCAACATTGCAAAACACAGTTTAGTTTTCATAGGATTCCTGCTGACTTGTTCACGAAAATGAGAAGACAGGCCTGATCCACGCAAATCAGATCAGGCCGCGAACTCGACACTTTCTAGAATTCGAATCGCGCTCCAAACTGCATTCTGCGAAAATTGTTTGTGGTGGATGTGACCGTACCTAACGCGCCATCTCCCGAGCCCAGGTCGGGAAATGCGAAGCGCTGATGGTTGAAAGCATTGAACATGTCCGCGCGCACTTGCAACACTCGCCCTTCGCGGATTTTGAATTCTTTGGAGAGCGAGACGTCCACGTTGCGGATACCGTCGCCTCGCAAGTTGGAGAAGTGCCGGGGGGCATTGCCGGGAATATTGTCGCCAGGATCGCCAAAGCAATCCTGATTCAGAACACTCCCCGACCCGCCACCCTGAGCCGATTCAGCCGCCTGATGATAACTGAGCCCGGTCGAAAGTTGAGAGCAGGTCACGTTCGGTCGCTGATTGCCGTCGGCCAGCAGTCCGGAACTGTTGTAGAGTGCCAGCGGCTGCCCGGACGCGATTGTGATGTTGGGGTACAGCGACCATCCGCCCACAATGGCGTCCAGCACGCCATTCATATCCCTGCCAACCCAACGTTCGCGACCTACGGGAATGTCGAGAATCATGCCCACGCTGAAACGCTGGGGCGTGTCGTTGGAGCCAATCCCATGCTCAACCTTGAGGTTGTCGAGCACTTGGGGATTATCGAGCCACAGGTTCCCCAGCCAGGCGTTGCGGCCGGCGGAGGAATCGTCGGTGGCTTTGGAGAAGGTATAATTTCCTGAAAAGCTGATGTAGTGGCTGGCTCGCTTCTGGAAGCGAATTTGTAGTGAATGGTACCAGGAGTTGGCGTTCAGGGTAGGCAAGCCCTCGAACCCGCCATCAAACTGTGGGAAAGGCTCCAGCAGCAACTGTTGGGGAATCGTAGGATCCACGTAGCGGGAATCGCCTACGTCCGCTGCACTGAATATGGGAGTCGACGGGCACCATGAGCCCGTGGTTGCCGCGCCGGTGGTGAAAAAGCACTGGAACGGATTGGGCACTTCTGTGTTTAGATAGTCGCTAACCGCGGTGCTAGTGGGATCGTGCGTGGGGTTCAAAGCTGCCACCAACGCGTTCCGGATTGACGACGGAAGGAAGTTGCGATTTCGGGTAGAGATTCCTCCGGCGCCGGCCCAAGGTAGGTGCGTACTGCGATTGGCCGAGTAGTCCACACCCACAACGATTTGGCCGGGAAACAGATGTTGAACGCCTAGATTCCACATATAGATCTCGGCGTTGCGCGCGGTGTTGGTATCCAAATCACTGGAGTTGCCGAAACCCCACTGCGCCAACTTGCCATACTTTGTCCCCTGCGGCGGAGACAGGGTCCCTGGCCAAAACGGGCTGTCACAGCCGGATTGCTGCTGTATCGGGGAAGTCCCCAGACAACCAGATTGGTGGTCAAAATTGTCCCGGGTGAAATACATGACTGCTGTTTTCGCGAACGGGGGTCCGGCATACTGGAAGTTCGTGGCCACGTTCATGCCGTAGAAAACTCCTGCCCCGCCCCGTACCACCGTGTTGGAGGCCAGTTGATACGCGAAGCCTAATCGCGGTGCAAAGTTATTTCGGTCCACAGGCGAGTTGCGGTGACCCGAGGTTGGGAACACCGTGGTTCCCCTGATCTCGCCAATCTGTCCAAAGGGGAACAGTCCGGAGGCATCGCGACTAAAAGGCATGTTGATTCCGGTGTCTCCAGCGAAGTCGCTGAACGTGAGCCGGTTGTAGCGCTCGGAGTAAGGAGTGCTCCATTCGTAACGTAAGCCGATGTTTAACGTCAGTCTCGGGGTAACCTTCCAGTCATCCTGCACGTAGAATGCAGTTTCCTTCGATTTGTCCGCAACTGCAGGAACCAGGTGCAGCGAGGCGTCGTGCGGATACCCGGTCAGGATCGTGGCAAACGGGTTCCCCTGGTTGTGGTCTTCGTCTCCCAGACCGTTATTGGGTTGAGAAGTGGTTACATCGCGCGAGAAGCTGAAAATGCCGGTGGGATTGTCCGGTTGCCAGAAGTTATTAAAGAAGACGCGCTGCTCTCCACCGAACTTAATCGAATGGCGTCCTTTTACCCACTGCAAGCCGGCTGAGTAACTGAACAAGGTGTGCGCGAAGTGCGTGTCTACACAGCATTGCGTAAATAGCGAGAGGAATGGGTCATCGACCCCGATGGTGGGCATGCGAGTGAGCCCGTTGGCAGCCAGGACCGGCGGCAGCCCCACCGAGTCCAGCGTTGGATAGTTATTGCTGATTCCAGGTGCGTGCACGCGGTCCACGCTGAACCGGCTGGTCAAAAGTGCCGTAGGAGTGACAGACCAGTTGTACTCCGCGCCACCGTTCTGGACGGTTGTCAGATAAATTGTGCCGTCACCCTGATCGCTGCCGATGATCGTGGGTGTAGTGTATTCGTCGTGATGTCGGCTGTAACGCCCGGCGATCTTGTGTTTGGAATTAACCTGGTGATCTAACTTGACGTCAAACTGCCATGCGGGGGCGGTACCAATAATAACTTTTCGCCAATTGGGATTCGGATATCCACCGCCCGCTATGTTGGGCTCCGGGTAGAGATTCAGAATCGCCTGCCCGATGGGATCGATTGCACTTGCGGGGATCTTGTTAAGTACACCGCCATCGGAGAACTGAGTGTGTAGGCACGGTGTGAGAGACTTTTGGTTTCCCGCACATGGATCGTAGATGCCCGCTTGTGCGGTATCCGAGTTGGTAGGATCCGGCAGGTTGGCAGCGCTTTGCGAGAAGTTCCCTTTGCGTTCCAAGTCTGTGGGTACAATCCCTTCCAGGTTCACCGGATCCTGCTCGCGAACTTTTTCAAAATCCACATAGAAGAACGTTTTGTTTTTCTTCAACGGACCGCCTAACGAGAAGCCGTATTGATCCCGCAGGTGGTCGGGCCTGGGGCCGGTGTTGAAGAAGTCGCGAGCATCCGTTGCTGACCGTTGCCCGAACCACCAGCCGCTTCCGTGAAAATCATTTCCTCCCTGCTTGAGCACCATGTTGACAATGGTGCCACCGTTGTTGCCGAACTCGGCTGAGAAGCTGTTGTTCTGAACCTTGAACTCCTGCACGATCTCGACTGAAGGCTGGTAATAGACGTTGGAGTTGCCTCCCTCGCCCTGTTCCGGCGCGCTCAGCGGGCTACCGTCGAGATTTATCTGCGCAGTGGCATTGCGCTGGCCGTTAGACACAAAATTCGTTCCGGTGGGATATCCAATATCTGCGCCCGTGGTTTCTGTCACTCCGCCCGCCAGGAACACCAGGCCGAACACGTTTCGGTTATAGAGCGGAATGTCACGCAGATACTCGCTGGTGATGTCCGAGCCAAGTGTGGCGTTCTCCGTATCCAGCAATGGCGCCGCTGTTGAGACCTCAACTGTCGTGATTACTCCTAGAGGGTGCAGCGTCAGGTCAATCGTGGTCTGCTGGTCAACTTGCAGCACAACATTCTTTTCCTCGGTTGGCCGAAACCCCGCTGCATCGGCCTTTATCGTGTACCTGGCGGGGCGCAGACCGGTGAGTATGTACAGTCCATGGTCGTCACTTTGCGTCTTGGTCGATATGCCCGTAGCGTCATTGGTGATTGTGACGGTCGCGTGGGTCACCATCGCGCCGGTTTGATCTTTTATAACGCCGCGAATCTGTGCGGTGTAGCCGCCCTGGCCGTATGCGGCTGTCGAAGTGTACGTGGCTAAGAAAGCGAGAAGAAGGAAGGTAAATCGCAGAAAGACACCAAGGCAGCGATGCATAGCAGCCTCCAAAAGGACTTTCATATTATTTCGACTAAACACTATTACTTTCGTTTATGGTCGAAGTCAAGTCAAATCGCAGGGAAAACAAATCGACTTTCTGGAGCGAAACTTCTCAAGTTGCTTCATTTCGGGTATTCGCCAAGCCGGTCTTCGAGACCGCCAAGCACGCTGCAGAATCTGCAAACCGTTGCCGTGTTACGATCAAAAAACTCTTCGCGACCTGATCACAATGAAGTCCGCTCAATGAAAGCCGCAATTTTTTCCTCCCCTAAGCCGATTTCCCAGCGTCCGTTGGAAATTATCGAAGTCGCCGATCCCAGAGTTCGTGCGGGACATGTTCTGTTGCGTGTGCGAGCCTGCGGCGTTTGCCGCACCGATTTGCACATCGTGGAAGGAGAACTGCCGCCAAAGCAGTTGCGGATTATTCCCGGCCACCAGATCGTGGGTGAAGTTGTGGATGGTGCGACTCATGATCTACCCATCGGCTCACGCGTCGGCGTCTCCTGGCTCGGGGGAACTGATGATACCTGTCCCTACTGCCAGAAGGGCATGGAGAATCTCTGCGACTCGCCAACCTTTACCGGCTACACCGTTGCCGGCGGATACGCGGAATACTCCTTCGCTCGCGCGGACTTTGTTTTTCCTCTTCCGGATGTGCTCGACGATCTGCATGCGGCCCCATTGCTCTGCGCGGGCGTTATCGGATTCCGCAGCCTGCGCGTAGCCGACGTCCAGCCTGGCGACCGCGTTGGACTCTTTGGTTTCGGCGCTTCCGCGCATCTCGCGATTGCGGTCTTGCGCGCGTGGAACTGCGAGGTTTACGTTTCGACGCGTGGTAAGTCCCATCGCGAACTGGCTTCATCGCTGGGCGCAACCTGGGTGGGATCCGAAACCGAGAAGCCTCCACTAGAACTCGACCGCGCCGTGACCTTTGCCCCAAGCGGAGACGTCGTCGTGGCAGCATTGGCCAGCCTGCGCAAGGGAGGCGTCGTGGCCATCAATGCGATCCACCTCGATCGCATTCCTCAGTTTGACTACGACAAGCTGCTTTGGGGCGAGAGGCAACTGAGAAGCGTTGCGAACATGACCCGGGCCGATGCGCGCGACTTCCTCGCCTTGGCCGCCGAAATAGGCTTGCGGCCCGAAGTCACAGTATTCTCTCTGGACCAGGCAAATGAAGCATTACTGGCACTCAAGAATGATGCAATCGATGGCGCGGCCGTAATCGTCCCGTAGCCAGGCCCACGCGTTGAAAGGACTAACCTCTATACTCTGCCTAACAACTACTGACTCCAGACTACCGACCACTGACACCTGACTACTGACTTATCGCAAATGCCCCAATAAACAGGATGCAGAACGCAATGGCCTGGGCGAGCTCGTTCCACCCGAGGCGGCGGACAACCAACGGCGCAGGCTTCTGAAAAAAGTAAATCCAGCCACGGATCAGAACCGGCATGAACGCAGCGAAAGCGAACCAGGGCAGAACGTTTCGCAGACACGCAATCGCCAGAACTACCGCCATAATCACCTGACCCACTGCGAAGGCCCAGCCGCGGGCGAATTTATCTCGAACGCCCTCGGCACGAGCCGTGTGGATCCTGATCTGCACGTAATGAATCTGGTCGCCCGCGAAAATCAGATTAGCGACCCACAAAATCCACGCCGTGGCGCCGAACTTTCCGGTGATAACGTAATAAGCGGCTGGCGCCGCCGAGGTCAATCCAACTACACCCACGATTTCCGAGAGCATCCGGAACCGGCGTCCCAACTTCTTAAGCAGCGCTTGACCGGCGAAAGCCAAGCCCACGGCCCCTCCCAACACCCACAACAGGGGATTGTGACCAAACCATAGAAGCATGGCGAGCGCCAGCATGGCGATCGCCCCAAGATAAGCCACAACAAACACGACTTCCCGCCGCTCTTCGTCCGTTTGCACTCGCATGGCGGATGTTCCCAAGAGGCTTTCCACCGGCGTGCGCAGCCAGAACAGCGTCAATGCCGCCGTCAGCAGCAAGACAAAGGAGAAGTAGTTGCTTCCTTCCCGCGCTGCAATTCCGGCTCCTGTAATCATTGGCACAAGCAAGAGTCCCCAGGCCCCGTGCTCGCGAGGAAGGATCAAAGCATGGCGCCGTTCGCGGCGCGCCTTATCGCTTACGTTGGGGTCAGCCGAGGGCGGCTCCGCCCACGTCGTCTGTGGCTGAGATTGTGCCGTAGTCGCCATCATCTCACTTATCTCCATCCTGCCATGTGGATGTGCTGCATCCCCTTCACAGCGCGCATGTACTGCGCACGCTCGAACGCACCCGGATCAGGACAGCGCAACTGGCTCATGCTGCCTTGCATCTGGACCACCGATTCGTATTCATGCTCTTCCATCCAGTCGCGCAATTCATGCTCCAGATGACGAAGATGATTGATCCCATGCCGCATTAACGAAGAACATACCATCGTGACGTTGGCGCCGACCATTAACAACTTCACCACGTCCTCGGCACTGTGGACCCCGCTGGTCGCAGCCAGGCTTGCCCTGAGGCGCCCGAACAGAATTCCGATCCAGGTCAAGGGCAGCCGCAGAGCTTGCGGCGTGCTCAGCAACACATTCGGCCGGATCTCCAACTCTTCCAGATCGATGTCCGGTTGATAGAAGCGGTTGAAGAGAACCAATCCATCCGCGCCGGCTTCGTCCAGTTGCCGCGCCATGTTCGCGAAGTTGCTGAAGAATGGACTCAACTTCACGGCCACAGGAATCCGGACCGCTGCTTTCACTGCCCGCACAATGTCCAGATAAGTTTTCTCGATGTCTGCCGAGGTCAGCATTGGATCGGTTGGAATGAAGTAAATGTTGCATTCAATAGCGTCCGCGCCGGCTCGCTCAATCTCGGCTGCGAACTTGGTCCACCCTCCAAGCGTCGTGCCATTCAAACTGGCAATGATTGGCATTCCCACAGCCGCTCTGGCTTTGCGGATGTGATTGAGATATCCCTCAGGACCGGTGTGAAACTCGGAAGGTTGCGGGAAATAAGTGAGTGATTCTGCGAAACTTTCGGTCCCCTTCGCGAGGTGATACTGCAGGTCCACTTCCTCCTGGTGCAGCTGCTCTTCAAAAAGCGAATAGAGAACCACCGCGGAAGCGCCGGCATCTTCCAGTCGGCAGATTCCGTCCACATCGCGCGACAACGGCGACGCCGAAGCCACAAGCGGCGACGGCAGCTTCAGGCCGAGGTAGTTGGTGCTGAGGTCGATCATCGCAATCTCCTTAATACGGTGGTACGACAATGCCGGGTGCCCCAGGTCTCGCCGTCTTTGCCAGACCTGGGATACCAGGTTATTTCGTCGCTCCAACCGGTGTGGCTTTCTCTGCCACCGGCTTCGCCGGTTCCTCTTTTGCCACAGCCGCCGGTTCCATCTTCCGGCCGGCCATGTATTCATACATCCGGTAGCGCCGCTCCACATCCTGCTGCGCCAGCTTCCACAAACGCTCGGCATCTTCCGGCTTGCTCTTCGTTAGCATCTTGAAACGCGTCTGCTGCAGCAGGTATTCCTGCACCTTGCGAGTAGGTGCGCGCGAATCGAGCGACAGCGGATTCTCTCCCATCAATGCCCGCTCCGGGTGATAGCGATACAGCAGCCATTGTCCAGACTCGACTGCGACCTTCTGATCGGTCATCGCCGTCGTCATGTCGATGCCGTGAGCGATGCAGTGCGAGTACGCGATGATGATGCTTGGTCCGTCGTACGCTTCTGCTTCGAGGAAAGCCTTCAGCGTATGCTCGTCCTTCGCGCCCATGGCCACACTCGCGACATAGACATTGCCGTAAGTCATTGCCATCAGCCCGAGATCCTTCTTCGGACCGGGTTTGCCGCCCGCCGCGAACTTCGCCACCGCCGCGCGCGGCGTGGATTTCGACGCCTGTCCACCGGTATTCGAGTAGACCTCCGTGTCGAGCACAAGCAGGTTTACATTCCGTCCGCTGGCCAGCACATGATCGAGGCCGCCGTAGCCGATGTCGTATGCCCAGCCATCTCCCCCAACAATCCACACGCTCTTCTTGACCAGCATGTCCGCGACCGCGAGCAGTTGCTTTGCGTCGGGCGAGTGGAGCTTACCGATCCGCTCTTTGAGAATGTCCACACGCTGGCGCTGCTCGTAAATGTCGGCATCATCTTTCTGTTTGGCGGTGAGAATTGCGGTGGCGAGTTCATCGCCGATCTGTCCCGCAAGCCGCCGGACCAGTTCCTGCGCGTACTCCGTCTGCTTGTCGATCGAGACCCGGAAGCCAAGGCCAAACTCGGCGTTGTCTTCGAATAGGGAATTGGACCAGGCCGGGCCGCGACCCTCGGCGTTCTTCGCCCACGGCGTGGTGGGCAGGTTGCCGCCGTAGATCGAAGAGCATCCCGTCGCATTGGCCACGATCGCCCGGTCACCGAACAACTGCGAAACCAGCTTCAGATAAGGCGTCTCCCCGCACCCCGAGCAGGCGCCCGAGAATTCGAACAACGGTTCCTGCACCTGCTGCTGCCGGATCGTTCCAACTTTGATTCTGCGTCGGTCGAGTTCCGGGATCTTCAGGAAAAACTCCCAGTTCTCGCTCTCGGGGGCGCGCAGTGGCGGCTGCGGTACCATGTTGATCGCCTTCAACCGCACTTCGCTCTTGTTCTTTACCGGGCAGACATCCACGCAGACCCCGCATCCCGTGCAGTCTTCGGGCGCGACCTGGATCGTGTACTTCATCCCGGCCCATTCCTTGTCGCGCACCTCGCACGATTTGAACGTGGCCGGCGCACCGGTGAGTTCCTTGCTGTCGTAAACCTTGATCCGAATCACGGCATGCGGGCACACCATGGCGCACTTACCGCACTGGATGCAGATTTTCGAATCCCACGCGGGAATTTCCAACGCCAGATTCCGTTTCTCCCAGCGAGCGCTGGCGGTCGGGAAGGTGCCATCACAAGAGAACGCGCTGACGGGAAGTTCGTCGCCCCGACCCGCATAAATGGTGCCCAGCACTTCGCGCTCGAATTTCGGCGCTCCCGGGAACACGGGAGGCAATTCGATCTTGCTGCTGACGGTCTCGGGTACTTTCACTTCAAACAGGTGCGCCAGTGTCTCATCCACGGCGCGCATGTTTCTCTGCACGACTTCCTCGCCCTTCTTGCCATACGTGTCGCGAATCGACTTGCGGATCGCCTCAATCGCCTCATCGCCCGGCAGAACTTTCGAGATGGCGAAGAAGCACACCTGCATGATCACGTTCATGCGCGAGCCCATGCCGGCATCGCGCGCGACTTTGTACGCGTCGATGGCGTACAGCTTGGCTTTCTTGCTGATCAATTGCTGCTGAACCTCGCGCGGAAGGTTGTCCCAGATTTCGTCTTTGCCGAACGGGCTGTTGAGCAGGAACGTGCCGCCGGGCACGAGTGTGCTCAGCATGTCGTAGCGCTCGAGGAAGATCCACTGATGGCAGGCAACAAAGTTCGCCTTCGATACGAGATAACTCGAATGAATCGGCTGCGGCCCGAAACGCAAGTGCGAAACCGTCATCGCACCCGATTTTTTTGAGTCGTAGACAAAATATCCTTGCGCGTTGTTTTCAGTGTTCTCGCCGATGATCTTGATGGAATTCTTATTCGCACCGACGGTACCGTCTGCGCCGAGGCCGTAAAACAAAGCTCGGACCACGCTATCGGGTTCGGTCGAGAATGCCGAATCGTAGTCGAGGCTGGTGTGGCCAACATCGTCGTTAATGCCGATGGTGAAGTGATCTTTGGGTTTCGGACTCCTCAGATTGTCGTACACCGCCTTGACCATCGCAGGAGTGAATTCCTTCGACGACAAGCCGTACCGCCCGCCAATGACTGTGTGGCGACGGACGCCTTCGTCCGTCCCGCGAGCGGAGCGAGCGCCCTCCCGGACGAATGCGTCAGGGACCGCATATTTCTTGCTGATGGCCTCGTGAATTGCATTGACTACATCGAGATACAACGGCTCACCGATTGCCCCGGATTCCTTCGTGCGATCCAGAACCGCGATCTGCCGCACCGTTGCAGGCAGAGCTTCCATAAACGATTTCACGCAGAACGGCCGATACAGCCGAACCTTTAAGAGTCCGACTTTCTCTCCGTGAGCATTGAGATAGTCCACCGTCTCGTGCGCGACTTCTGCGCCGGAGCCCATGACGACGATGACCCGCTCAGCATCGGGCGCGCCCACGTAATCGAACAGCTTGTACGAGCGCCCGACGACCTCGGCAAATTTGTCCATCACCGCCTGCACCTTGGCAGGCGCGGCGTCATAAAACGGATTGGCCGTCTCACGAATCTGGAAAAAGACGTCCGGATTCTGCGCTGTTCCGCGAAGCACCGGATGATCCGGCGAAAGTGCCCGCTGCCGATGTTCGATTACGCGATCCATATTGATCATGGCGCGCATATCGTCTTCGGTCAGCATCTCGATCTTGTTCACTTCATGCGAGGTACGGAAACCATCGAAAAAATGCAGGAAGGGAATTCGAGTCTCGAGCGAAGCTGCGTGCGCGATCAAGGCCAGGTCCATCGCTTCCTGCACCGAATTCGAGCACAGCATTGCCCAACCCGTCGTGCGGCAGAACATGACATCCGAGTGGTCGCCGAAAATCGATAGCGCATGGCTGGCCACCGTGCGGGCGGTAACGTGAAACGCGGTCGGCGTCAACTCGCCGGCAATCTTGTTCATGTTGGGGACCATCAACAACAATCCCTGAGACGCTGTGAACGTGGTCGAAAGAGATCCCGTCTGCAGCGCGCCATGCACCGCTCCGGCAGCGCCGCCTTCGCTCTGCATCTCAACCACGTGCGGCACGCTCCCCCACGCATTGGGAATGCCCTCCGACGCCCACTGGTCGGCCCACTCGCCCATGGGCGAGGATGGCGTGATCGGGTAAATCGCAATTACCTCGTTCACGCGGTAAGCAACGTGCGCCACCGCCTCATTGGCGTCCATGGTCTTGAATTTGCGCTTCATGAATTCCCCCGATCAGACGTATCGCCTGCAGTCACGGGCGTGACCGCTTACGATGACTTCAGGATGCGCCAAGGGGCCTTTGCTTGTCGGGACGTAGGTTCACAGGGGGGTGTGATTAGAATCACACAATCGCAACTATCTCTTTGGCAATACGATGCTTTCGGCTGTATCGTAGCTGCGCTAGGGGGCGTGCATGACGGAACCGCGTGGGCTGTCACGTCGAGAGTTCGTAGCCATCACTGCAGCATCGGTGGCGGCCGCCGCGACCGGGTGTGCAGGTCAGAATGCTAGGGCTAAGAAAGCGAGCGACTCTAATCTGGACTCGCCGAACAAACTGCTGGAACTCTCAGCCGTTGAAGCGGTAGCCCGGATCAAACAAGGCGATATGACCGCCGAGCACTATGCGTCCGCGCTGCTCGGGCGGGCCGGGCAAGCCAAGGCGCTGAACGCTTTCATCACTCTTCCTCAGGAGCAGGTGCTGGAGGCCGCCCGCGCCGCGGATCGTCGTCGTAGTTCCGGTGCCAAGCTTGGCCCGTTGCATGGGCTGCCCATTCCGGTCAAAGACAGCGTCAACACCAAGGACATGCCAACGACCGGTGGAACTCCGGCCCTGCGGCATTTCCAGCCCAAGCAGGATTCTCCGATCGTGCGCACTCTGCTCGATGCCGGGGCGATTGTGATGGGCAAGACGAATCTGCACGAGTTGTCGTTCGGCTGGACGAGTAACAACCAGGCTTTTGGAGCGGTGCACAACCCCTACGACGTCCAGCGCATTCCCGGTGGAAGCAGCGGCGGAACGGCCGTGGCCATAGCCGCGCGAATGGCGCCTCTGGGCATCGCCGAAGATACGGAAGGCTCTATCCGCGTGCCGGCCGCCATGTGCGGCATTGCGGGATTTCGCCCGACGACAGGGCGCTACGTGACAACGGATGTGGTCCCGATTACGCCGCTCTTCGATCAGGTCGGGCCGCATGCGCGCACCGTGGGCGACCTGGCGCTATTTGATTCCACAGCGACCGGCGACTGGACGCCTTTGTCCGCAGCAGAATTGAAAGGGATCAAGCTCGGCATCGCACGCCGCTACTGGTTCGGAGGACTCGACAGCGAAGTCGAACGCATTACCAACGATGCTTTGAGCAAGCTGCAGGCGGCAGGAGTGCAGTTGATCGAAGCCGACGTTCCCGATCTCGCGCGCCTCGTCGATCTGACGACCATCGCTGTTCAGAGCCACGATTTCCGTTTTGAGATGAAGAAGTACCTGGAAAAGTACGGAGCCGGCGTGAGCTTCGAGCAAGTCATCGCGCAGGCGAGTCCCAACGTGCAGCAGGACCTTCACGATGTATTGCCCGGAGGCAAGTATTTCGTCGAAGACAAGTCCTATGACGAGGTGTGCAAGGTGCACCTGCCCAAATTGAAAGAGACCTATCGACAATACTTTGCGCGCACGGGCGTGGTCGCGATCGTCTTTCCCGCGACCATGATCCCCGCTCCGCTCATCGGAGAAGATGTCGAGGTGTCGATTAACGGCAAAAAGGTACCGTTTGAAACAGCGGTCTCACGGAATATCGCTCCCGGCAGCACGGCAGGAATTCCAGGTCTGGTTTTACCCGCTGGCCTTTCGAGCGCAGGCCTGCCGATTTCTCTGGAGTTCGATGGTCCGTCCGGCAGCGACCGCTCCATGCTGTCGTTGGGGTTGAGCCTCGAGCGCTTGTTGGGTCCGCTGCCAGCACCCAAGTTGTCGCCGGCAAGCTGAACAACAATATTCAGAAACTTATGGTCCGGTGCCACCCGTATGGCAGTCCGCGCAGTTGACCTGGCTGAGATCTCCGATATCCACCGGATGTTGGAACGCAGCCGGCGCAGGTGCCGCAGCGCTGGCCGTCCCTTCCGACTCCGCCATTAACGTGTGGCATTGGTTGCAGTCTTTGCCAACCACCCGGCCGTCTGAGCTCACATGCTGACCATCATGGCAGCGGAAGCATCCGTTGTAGTAGTAGTGCCCCAGATTGTTGTTATGAGTTTGCCAATTCAACTTCATCTCGGGAAAGGTCGTCCGCCTGAAGATGGCCTGGGTCTCCGCGACCGCATTGCGAATCTCCAGTTGCTTCGACTTGGCGACGTCGGGATATTTCTTCTCGTAGAAATCCTGTAAGCCGCTGGCGATGCCCTGCATGGCGGCGTCGGTGGTTGCGTAAGTTCCGGTCAGGACCGTGACAGCTTGAGTCTTAATGAAGGGCAGGGAGACGTCGATGCGGCGAGCCAGCAGCGATTGATCCACCGCGAGATCCGGCGGCACATAAATGTGCGTGGGACGGTTGTGACAGTCCACGCAGTCCATATGGTGCTTTTCGCCTTTGGCGATCTGATCTTTGCTGAGCTTCGAATCCTTCGCGTAATACTCGGTGACTCTACCTTGTGTGTCTTCTACGCGGATGTAAGGAATCACTTGTCGCTTTTCATCCGCGGCCACGTAGTCGATCTTGTTGCCGATGTTCATGTGCCAATGGATGCCCTCAGGAGCCCCCGTCGCCGGATCGCCGCCACCGGTCTTAATCAGCATGCGCACCTGGCGCAGCGTGTTCTTCTCATCGCTGCTATAGTGCGAGAACACCTTCAGTTGGCCTCCGTAAAACTTTTTCGGCCAGTGGCATTGTTCGCAGGTCTCCTGCGCCGGACGCAGATTGTGAACTGGCGTTGGAATCGGCCGCGGGAACGTATGGAAGATCGTGGCGAAGACCTGTCGGCTTCCCGACAGTTTTGACTTCACAAACCAGGTCGCGCCTGCACCGACGTGGCACTCGGCACAAGCCACTCGGGCATGGGGGGACAATTGATACGCGGTGTATTCCGGGCTCATTACCGTGTGGCACAGCTGTCCGCAGAACGAGACGGATTCCGTGAACTCGTACGCCTTGTAACTGCCCGCCGCACTCACCACTGCGAAAACAACTAGAAATGTAACAAAGGAAATGACCGCACTGCGCTGGGTGGGATCGTTCAGATCAATCCGCGGATAGAACGCGGATGGCGGCGCATGCTTGCGGCGCTCCAGCAGCATCCCCGCCGCAATGGTCAGTAGCCCCAGAACCAGAAACCCGGGCGAAACCATGTACGCCAAGATTCCTACATAAGGGCTGGGCTTAACGGCAATGGCATCGATGAGGACGAAAATGAAGATATTTGCGACCGCCACGATCATCAAGGCAACGCCGGCAAGACTGACCGGATTGCGCAGTAATAAGCGTGACCGGTGCCATGGTTCGACGTTGGGTGGCGTGGAATTCTCAGTCGCCATGCTGGACCTCAGCGGGTTCAGCTTCTTTTTCAGTCACCGCTTCATCCTCGCTCTCGCAGTTCTCAGCCAACGACGACGCCAGCGTACTGCCATCAAGGCCGTGCTCTTCCTGATAGTGGTGCGCCGTCATCTTCCCATCCCACCACGCCCAGTTCATCGGATACACATCCGGATCGAAGAACACCTGATAGAAGTGCCAGACAATGATTGCCAATGTCGCCAGGATCGCTTCGTACAGGTGAATGGCGGTGGCCACATCGAGCCACCAGCGCGCCATGTGATTTCCCACGAAAACTTTGGCCCACAGCATGATGCCCGTGACGGCCATCACGATCATGCCCCAGACCAGGGCCCAGTACTCGGCCTTTTCCGCATAATTAAAACGCGGAAATTCAGGCTTCCGGGACGTTAGGCCGAGATAGTAGGCGATATTCTGCCACGCGCCCACGGCGTCGTCCAGCTTGGGGAACAGGTCGCGAACCAACTTGCGGCCCTCTCTGCTGAAAATCGCGTCGAACAAATGGTAGACGCTCACCCCCATCAGAACGACGGCGGCAATCCGATGCAGCAGATGCCGCTTGTGTTCGCCCAAGGACAGCATCGACGCGTACCAGGAATCAGGGAACTTCAGGGCGAAGCCCGTCAACACCAAAATGATGAAGCTGGTGAGCAATGTCGCGTGCTGCCAGCGGAAACGCAGCGGCATCCGGCTCACGAATCTGTGTTCCAGCTTGCGGCGCGCAATCACTTTTGCCCGCCAGATGATCAGGTTGTGCGCCAGCATGCCTCCGATGACGACAAAAATCATGCTGAGGTAGAAGCGCCGAATCCAGCGCACCGCCTTGCTGCCGACGTCTGCCGAAAGCGGCGCATCGACGTGCACCTTGGCCGATGTGAACTTCTCTGTCACGCCTGGATGGCACTGCCCGCAGGTTCGAGCCAGATTGGCGCGGTTGATCGTCGATCGCGGGTCGCTGGACGGGAAGATGCTATGCGAACCGTGACAGCTCGCACAGTTGGCGACCACTTGCGATCCCAGCCGCGAAGCCAGCCCATGATAGCTGGCCAGATAGGTCGAAGCCCGGCGGCCTTGTACTCCGAACTCCTGCGACAGTCGAACTCCCTCATGGCAGCGGGCGCAGGTCAGTTGTGCCACGTTCTGCGCCGACACCGGAGAGTTGGGATCGGTGTGTGCCTTGATCGAGTGGATCCCGTGGCAATCCGTGCAAACCGGCGCTTGCCAGTTTGCTTTCGCCACTGCCTGCCCGTGAATGCTCTGCTGAAATTCCTTCGCAATCGAATCGTGGCACTTGCCGCAGGTCATCGGCACGTTGAATTTGAAGATGGACGACTTGGAATCCTTCGCGTCGAGAATCTCGTGCGCGCCATGGCAGTCGGTGCAGACCGCGGCTTTCTCCGATCCCGCAGCCACGGCGTGGCCATGAACGCTCTGCTCATACGAGGCGGCCATCTGCGCGCTGAGACCGCTCTTTTCCATCACAAACTGCTGGCTGTGGCAAGAGCTGCATGTCGCCGGAATATTCGTGTGATGAACGCGAGACTTTGGATCCGCAGCAGGAAGCAATTCGTGCGGGCTGCCGTGGCAATCGACGCAGGTCGCCGCCGCGCTGTTACCGCCTTTTACTGCCCGACCGTGAAAGCTTCGTTCGTACGCAGCTTGTTCATCCGCGTGGCAGCTTGCACAAGTGATTTTTTGCGGGATCGTTTCGTGCGCCGAGCTTTTTACGTCCGTATGGCAGTCCACGCAGGTGAACATGCTGCCATGAATCGAATCTTTGAACGCTTGAGGATCAACGTGCAAGCTGACCGGCTTGCCGTTTTGCTCATGGCTCAGCGAAGCGTCGCTGTGGCAGGTGAGGCATTCGTCCGCCGTGGGTTTGGGAGGTTCTTTCTTGGAACTCGCCTGAAGGGTGCTCGCCGCCAAAAGAAGGGTGAGGGCAACTCCAGGCGCAAAAAGAGCTCGTATTGTTCGCGTGGACATGCTCTCACCCGCCAATTCCTCAAAATTGGATCACTCCGCGCGGCTTAGGGCCGCTCGTTGTTACTTCGCTAAACCGCGAATGTACGTGACCAGATCCTTGATCTCCGCATCTTTCAGCTTGCCATCGTAGGCTGGCATCTTGCCCTTGCCCTTGCTGATGATCTCGGTCAACTGGGCGTCGGATTCAGCCTTGACTTCGGCAGAGGCGAAGTCACGGGTTCCCATCTTGCCGCCCTTGCCGTCCGCACCGTGACACATCGCGCACTTCGCCTTATACGTGGCGGCTGCGTCCTGGGCCACTGCCGGTGAGGCGCTGACTGCGATCAGCCCGCAAAGCAGTACAACGATCAATCCCATATGCAAAAGCTTCATTTGTGCTTCCTCCTGAGGAAGAAAATTTTGTCTGGCACCATATCACAGAGTAGGGATTGCCCGTCGTACTGCATACCTGCAATCCGGCGATACGGATTGCTATGAACTTTGCTTTCGTCCCGTACCCTGAGAACTCACTCGCAGCGCTAGGTTCGCATGAGGGGCAGAGCCGCCCTATGGCAGAAGTCACGCGGCCCTGTGACAAAGATCACACGGTTTTTCCTCATAGATTGTGATGGTTATCACATCCCGGCGTGCGGTTCAGCACTGCCGCAAATGCACCCCAAACCTACGATGGCCGACATGCGTGCCACCTCGCTCCCAGTCAGTCGTGCCAGCCAGCCAGACCTGGCCTGGGATTCTTCTCGATCAAAATCGAGCCGGTCCAACCCATCCGGATTCCAACTGCGGCCGCTCCAGGTGACATGGGAGATGACGCATGCCTGTGACTGGAAAGCGGCGCCATCGCGCGCTGTCGCACGATCGACTCGCGAGCAGCGGAAAGTTTCCACGGCCGAAGCGTTCCATCTGATCGACCAGGTCGCGGACATGCACGTTCCTCTGCTTGCACTCACCGGCGGCGATCCGCTGTTGCGCCCGGATTTGTTTCCTGTGATCGAGTATGCTTCGGGGCGATCGGTGCGGACTTCGCTCACCTTGCTGCCCACTCCTCGGTTGAATGTCGACCTCGTGAGCGAACTCAAAGACGCAGGCCTGATGCGCATCGGGCTGTGGCTGCACGGTTCAACACCAAACTTGAACGACTCCTATTGGGGAATCAAGGGAGCGTACCGGCACACGCTCGCCATCATCGGCGCAGGTCATGAGTCCCAACTTCCCGTGCAGATCAATACCATCATGGCGCGCCGGAACTTTCATGACGTCGAACCGATGATCGACCTCCTGACCAGGCTGGACGTGGATTTGTGGAATGTTTTCTTTTTCGTGCCTGTCAGCCCAGAACAGGAGAGCGAACTGCTCGATGCCGAAGAACATGAGCGGTTATTTGCCAAACTTTACGCGACGTCGAAATCTGTTCACTTCCAGATCAAAACAACAGAAGGACAGCATTACCAACGATACATACTGCAGCAGCGCGCCCGGGAATCCCGCGGACACATTACCGAGGTCGAGGCCATCACCTGCGCGCCCAAAGGGGTTAACGACGGCAAGGGATTCGTTTTCATTAACGAGAAGGGCGAGGTATATCCCAGCCGGTTCCTTCCGCTCTCAGCCGGCAACGTCATCCATCAACCGCTCTCAGATTTGTTCTGCAATTCAGATTTGTTCATGTCTCTGCGCGACAGCTCCAAATTGAAAGGGAAGTGCGGACGCTGTCCGGCACGCAACGTGTGCGGTGGTTCGCGCGCGCGCGCCTACGCAATGACCGGAGACCTTTTCGCTCCTGATCCCTGCTGCGCGTACGAGCCGTAAAACGCACTCCCCAATCGCAGTGGAAGACCTTCGTCGCGATGACTACACTTCGTCCCTCGAGTCCCAGCACACTGAATTCAACCCTCCGGGGCGGTCCCATGCTTTTCTTCGCCCCGCCCAAAATTGTGATTCAAATCACATCGAGATGTGATTCGCTATCCGGCGGAGCTCCTCCGCTCGCCGTTACTATCGGGACCATTGTGGGACATCAGTAGGGGTTAAGTTCCCGAAAGCTTTGATTTTGAAGGAGATTCCTATGAAGAAGGTGGCAATTCTTTTGTTCGCAGCCGTGGCAGTCCTGGTTTTCTTCTCCTACAGTGCCATCGATCCGCCGAAAGTCTCGGCCGTGCCAAGTTATGCACGCCAGACCGGTCTGGCCTGCAGTGGTTGCCACTACACCCCCCCGGAATTGAACCCGGCGGGCCGCAGGTTTAAGCTCCTCGGTTACGTCGATCGGGCGGACGAAACCAAAGTCATAAAAACCGATGACGGGAAGAAGCGTTCTCCGCTGGATCTGCTCGGCACGCTGCCTCTTTCGGCAATGCTGGAAACATCATTCACATCCACGAAATCGCAAGTTCCGGGAACCCAGAATGGCAGCGTTGAAATGCCGCAGGATGTCTCGCTGTTCATTTCCGGAGCATGGACCAGTCACGTCGGCAGCTTCATGCAGATCACGTACAACACGCAGGATGACCATTTCAGCATCGACAATACCGACATCCGCTTTGCCAAATCCACGAAATGGGGAGGCAAAGAATTTGTCTATGGCCTTAACGTCAACAACAATCCGACGGTCGAAGACCTGTGGAACAGCACGCCCGCCTGGGGCGCACCCTGGGTTGCCGACGACTGGGCGCCAACTCCAACGGCCGCGCCCATACTCACTTCGTTGGGACAGGATGTCGCCGGCTTCGGCGGTTACGCCATGTGGGATAACCATCTCTACCTCGATGGCACCCTCTATCGCTCGGAACACGTGGCAAATCCTCAGCCGAACGATGGAACCAATTTTGGGTTCAACGTCCGAGGACTTGCGCCCTATTGGCGAGTAGCGTGGCAACAGCTCACCGGAAAGACCCAATATGAATTCGGCGCCTACGGCATGCACATGCGCTCTACTCCCCTTGCGATCACGGGGCCGGAGGACAACTTCACCGATGTGGCCGTGGACACGCAGATTGATCGCACGATCCAACGAACCGACGTCCTCTCTTTCCGAGGAACCTACATTCACGAAACTGCAAATCTGGCCGGCATGGTTGCTGCAGGAGCTGCCTCGCCGGGTGATCACAAACTGAACACGTTCCTGGCGAATGCCGAATACCATTTCGGCAACAAGTATTCCGCGATGTTTGGATGGTTCGACACGTGGGGAACAACGGATCCCGCACTCTTCACCCAAGACGCAATAAGCGGCAGCGCCAATGGCAGTCCGAGGGGTTCCGGCTATCTCACCAACTTCTCGTACTGGCCCTGGCAGAACCTGCAACTTTCGGCGCAGTACACTGGATATACCCACTTTAACGGCGGCACCACCAACTATGATGGCGCTGGCCGCAATGCGAATGGCAATAACACGGTGTATCTGGTTGCAAGATTTCTTTTCTAACAAAACAAAAATTATCTGATTACACATGGAGCGAAGGAGAACAGCGATGAATTACAAGACAAGCGTCTTAGCGATCTTAGTGATTAGTTTGTGCGCTGCGGCCTGGGCCGGCGACATCGAAGGCAAAGTCACGGGAATGAAAGGTAAGTCGGTGGTTTACGTGGAAGCGGTTGCGGGCAAAACCTTCCCCGCTCCCAAAGACCACCCGGTGATGGACCAGAAGGGACTCGTCTTCTCGCCGCACATTATGGCGGTACAGCAGGGAACCACGGTCGACTTCCTGAACAGCGACACCGTTCAGCACAACGTCTTCTGGCCAAGCGTCGGCGGCGACAAGAAGCAGACCAAGAACCTGGGCACATGGCCCAAGGGCGATAGACGTTCTTTCACGTTCGACAAGCCCGGCGTGGTGCCATTGCTATGCAACGTCCACCCGGACATGGCGGCCTATGTTGTGGTCAGCCCGACTCCGTATTTCGCCGAGACCGACGAGGCGGGCAACTACAAAATCAAGGACGTTCCCGATGGCAGCTACACCGTGACCGCGTGGCACGAAGGCGCGAAGAACCAATCGAAGCCAGTCACCGTGGCCGGCGGTGGCAAAGCCGATTTCGCTTTGAGCAAATAAGGAGCGCACGAGCGGGGAGGGACATGAAGCCTCCACTCCCCGCATCCTCCTTCTCGAACTCCCGGAAGGTCTCAGCCCAGGCATTCAGCAAGTGCCAGATCAAACTTGACGTGCAACTATCACCCGGAATACAAGTGCCGCAATGTTGAAGCGCTTCAAAAATAAAAAAGTTGACGCCGACTGGCTGCACACAAATTTTCCGTGCATGATGGCCTGCCCGGCTCATACCAATGCCGGGCGCTACGTCGGCCTGATTGCCGAAGGCAGATTCGAAGAAGCATATCGGCTGGCACGCGATCCCAACCCTCTGGCCAGCATCTGTGGCCGTGTCTGTGCGCATCCCTGCGAGACAGCTTGCCGCCGCGGCGAAATTGACCGTCCGATCTCCATACGAGCACTCAAGCGGTTCCTCACCGAGCAATACGGGCCGGAGTCCAAGCATCCGATCAACGTCAATGAAGGCCGCGGCCAAAAAAAGCTCCCCTACAAAGTTGCAGTGGTTGGCGGAGGCCCAGTTGGCCTTTCTGCCGCCCACGATCTCGCGCTCATGGGATATGCGGTCACGATCTTTGAAGCGGCTCCCGTCGCAGGCGGCATGCTGTATCTCGGAATCCCGGAGTATCGCCTGCCACGCGATGTGGTAGAGGCGCAGGTTCGTGAGATCCTCGAGACCGGCGACATTACGTTGAAGCTGAATCATGCCGCCGGGCGTGACTTCAAAATCTCTGACTTGCGGCATCAGGGCTTCGACGCGGTCCTCGTCGCCGTGGGCGCGCACCGCAGCCGCGATCTCACCATCCCTGGCGTCGATCTCGATGGCGTGCACAAGGGCATCGACTTCCTCCTCAACGTCAACCTTGGGTACAAGTTCACGATCGGAAAGAAAGTGATTGTCATCGGCGGCGGCAACGTCGCCATGGATGTCGCCCGCTCCGCCGCCCGCGAAGTCGTGAAGCAACACGCAGGCGGTGTGCAGGATGCCGAGCCCTCGGCGGAAAACGTTTCGGCCGTAGCTACCAAGGAGATGGTCGACATCTCGCTCTCCGCGCTGCGCATGGGCGCGCGCGAGGTGAATCTGGTTTGCCTCGAGCGGCGCAACGAAATGCCTGCCGCGCTCGAGGAAATCGAAGAAGCCGAAGAAGAAGGGATCATTATTCATCCCGGATTCGGTCCGAAGCGAGTCATCGGCAAAGATGGAAAGGTCGCCGCTCTCGAGACGCTGAAGACGAAGTGGGTCTTCGACGAGAACCGCCGCTTCAATCCCGCGTTCTACGAAAACAGCGAGACCCAGATCGAGTGCGACACCATCATCATGGCCATCGGGCAGGCGCCCCGGCTCGATTTCTTCACGCCCGAAGATAAAGTCGAGATCTCTCCACGCGGATTAATTGCGGTGAATCCGAAAACGTTGATGACGTCCGCTCCGGGAATTTTCGCAGGCGGCGACTGCGTTTTCGGGCCACGGTTGATCATCGACAGCGTCGGCGACGGCAAGCGCGCAGCCGTCGGCATCGATGAGTTCCTTCGCGGCGCCAAACATCCCGAACCAATCATCGAGGTGGAAGTACTGAAGCGTCATGCAATGCCGCTAGGCTATCTCGATCTCAACCGCCAACCGGTTCCGATGCTCCCGCTCGAGCGCCGTACCGGCGTGACAGAAGTCGAAGTCGGCTACGACGCCAAGAGCGCGATTACCGAGGCCCAACGCTGTCTGCACTGTTGGACCAACACTATTTTCGAAGGCACGCCGGAAGACGGCAGCATGTGTATTTTGTGCGGCGGTTGCGTGGACGTCTGCCCGGAAAAATGCCTGGAACTTGTCTCGCTCGACCGTATCGCGTTTGAGCCCGAAACGGTCAAGCACATCCGCGAGAACCAGGAATTGTTCGGCGTCGAATTTGATGAAGTAAAGGCCGACGAACTGGGCGTGGTTACTGGCGCCGCCATGTTGAAGGACGAGACGCGCTGCATTCGCTGCGGCTTGTGTGCGATGCGCTGTCCGGTGGGCACGATCACGATGGAGTCGTACAACCTGGTTCCGGCCGAGCCCACGGGATTGATTTCCATAGCCGCAATCGGAGCCGGATTGCAGAAGTAGATTTTAAAATTCGCTGTGAGTTTGGGAACAACGCATGGCCGATCAAAACAATGATGTGAATCGCCGCCAATTTTTCATGCGGCTAGGACTGGGCTCGCTCGGCATCGCGGCCGCAGGAACTGCGGCCTTTGCCTATCAGTATCTCGAGCCGAATGTGCTCTTCGAGCCGTCACCGGTAGTCAATGCGGGGAAACCCGACCGCTATCCGCTCGATTCCGTCACGCTCGACGTGAACAACGGGATCTACATCATCCATTCGCAAGAAGGATATTTCTCGCTCAGCGCGGTATGCACGCATCTCGGCTGCCTGACCGCGTGGAAGCCGGAGCTCAACATCATCGCCTGCCCTTGCCACGGCAGCAAATTCGAGCAAAGCGGAAAGAAACTCGAAGGCCCGGCGCCCAAGCCGCTGCCATGGAAGCGCATCTGGCTCAACGATGACGGCGACCTGCTGGTGGATCGCTCCAGCGACGTGCCGGCGCTGGCGCGCGATTCCTTCGTGAGGGTCTGACATGCCGAAAACTATCGACCAACAATTTAACCAATTGCGCGAGACGCGAGTGTGGCGATCCATCTTCCGCA
>Ga0070730_10001224_pt1 | contig 25194 bp, 24 predicted proteins | sample Coa_R1_3_FD_66447 | JGI IMG/M metagenome (GOLD analysis project Ga0070730, IMG submission 66447) | Surface soil microbial communities from Centralia Pennsylvania, which are recovering from an underground coalmine fire - Coalmine... | ecosystem: Environmental > Terrestrial > Soil > Unclassified ... | reverse complement strand
GGAGACGATTTTGTGAGTCTTCAACCGCGCAAGCGGTTTCAGATGACAGGTGTAATCTGAATGGCCTGTGCCAAAAAGGTCAACTGCCAATCTTTGACTATCGGTATGGCCAAATAATTTGGCCTGCACCAGCGACGCCTGCAATAACCAAGAGGATCTAAATGTCACCAAGTACTGATTGGAAGAAACTGTTCGAAAAACTTGCGCGTCTCTTGAGGAAAGAGTTCAGTAGCCGTTTCCCTTTTCATAATGATGGTGACGTATCGCCTGAGCTTCTTTCGATACGCGATGGAATACATGCTTTTCCATTTCCCGTACAGGTGCTTCGACTTGATATGCAAGGCGCGAAGAATCAATTTAGCGAGGGAAACGATATCTGGACTATTGTTCGTTATGATCTAACCAAGAAAAACACGAACCAGCCTCAGTTTCACGGAGTAACGACACTTAACGATATTGCCAGTCGATATTCTCTTCTCGAAAGCGTATTCAATGTTTTCGAGCCGGCTAATCTGTTTAAAGACCCACATCCAACGTCTATTTGGAATTCGGAGAATCCCATGTTTGTGACACAGGTGGTTCCGTATGACATAGAGCATCGGCTCGCACAATATGCCACCGAATTCCATCGGTTCCTCGTGGATAGTCTAGATCAATTCTTTAAGCGTGAATTCTCCAGGGCTACGGATTTCAATCAGAAATACGGACTTACCCCGGATCCAATTCTGAATGAAAATTCTTTACTACAAGCTCATGAAATTACATCAATGTTCGTGAAGATATCGGACTTTAAACCGTTAACTCTGGAGGAAAGGCAGCAGGTGGTCGCCTCGGCAAAATTAATTCCGCAAGTGCCGGAGTCCGTGCAACGTACTTTTTCCATTGCCAAGCGACTTTATATATTTGGTCATTTTGAATACAAATTTTTTACAGTCGCAGTTCACTATGCTTATTTAGCCCTGGAAGCAGCAATTCATAGCCGCTGGGCCATGGAACTGCCTAAGCCATCCAAGCTCTCATTTGGCGATGCCGTTGATATACCCAACCCCAGCCATTGGGGTATCTCAAGGCAGGTAAGGGCGACCCCTCGTAAGCCCATGCTCAATGGTGAGCCATTCCCACAAACCATAGCCGAGATTCTAAAGGCTTTGCTGAAAAAACAGATCATTACTAAGTGGGAGCTTAGTCGCTTACAAATCGGAATTTATCTTCGCAATTCATTGTCCCATCTCGAGTTTGCACCAATTCATTCACCTGATTCGGAGACCCTTTTCTGGGTGGCAGCTTTGATAAATCAAATGTTTGATTCGGTCCCTTATTCACAATCCGTAGCTACTAAAGCGGTCACAGCTGGCAGTTGAGGTTTAAAAGTTCACGAATTTTTGGCCCAGAACAAATTGCGGGACAAAATTGTACTGATTAATCAGAAAATAGATGGCTGTCTGGTGGTCCGCGCCATGATCGCCGCGGATCATGGCCTGATGGACTATATCCTCACGTAACACTTCTCAGAAAATGGCAAAATTTGTCGCTTGAAACGCTGGCAATAGCGTGGTATCACGGTGGCCGCAGTCGTAGCAGACCACACGGCAGGGCAGGAGGGTTAACCAGTGAGTAAATATGTGGTATTGGGCAGATGTCAGGAAAACAGGTTCATCCCCTGTGATATCCCTTGTGATGTTTGGAGCTAACCCTTTTAGATTTTGGGATGGAGATCGACCTGGAGGGGGGTAGGCAGGTTTACCACTGAGTAACATAAATAACGACAGATTTAAGACTTCCAGATAACCCCGAGTTGCCGCTGATTGGACGCTGATGGACGCTGATCAAAAAATCGAAAAAGGCAAACCTGCACAGGCAGGAGTGCCTGTGCCACACGTGTATGGGCGAGCCACCGATTCTGGAAGATGACTGGCTGCTGCTCTGTTTACGGCCCAAAATTCTGCGGATTACACGGCCCCGGCGCGGCTACCGGAGTTGGCGGAGTCGGCGGCGTCTTCCAGGGCACATTGGTGAAGTCAAAAAACTCCAGCAGGTCGGGCTGCGCCATGTCGCGATTGGTAAGGTGTGCGTTCGGCCCGATGAAACGGCTTTCCACAAACCTGATAATCGCCGTATGGTCCATGGGCGTATGCGAGACAAAGTGTCTTCTGGCAAACGGAGATACGATCATGTTCGGGAGCCGGAAGCCAAGTTGCGCCGCAAAACCCTGTTGCGCCGCGGCATCGCCGGGATTGGCGCCGGGATCACTGGAACTAAGATCGCAATGAAGGGAAGGCCCGCTGGAGGGGGCCACGCAAGGCAGAAAGCCGTCTGGATTCACGGCAATGCTGGAGATGTCCGTGGTCACTCCGAGGGCCGCGTCAGTATTGTCGTTTGTGTGGCCCGGCACTGGAGGAACATGGTCAAATGGGCCGCCGCCTTCGTCGTAGCTGAAAAAGTAGACAGAGTTCTGCCATGATGAGCTGGCGATAAAAGCGTTCAGGATGCTTGCCACCTGGGCCTGGCCATTCAGAATCGACTGTCCCGACCCCGGATGTTCATCGTTCACGCCAAAGCCGGCTTCAATGTACGCAAAGCTCGGCAGCGTGTTGTTTGTGAGGTCGGTGAAGAACTGGCTGATTGGGGCAATGTGTGTGGGGTCAATGCAAAAAGCGTTCGCTGGATCGCCCACCGCCTGCAGGGAACTCTGTTTGGGAGGCGTACAGGCAGCGTGGGTGGGGTTGTCGCTGAGATACTTTTGCGCATAACTGAAATCCGCAAAAGTAGTCGACGGGAACTTGTTGGGCGCAGAGGGGTTGCAATTAACGCCGGCAAGGCAATTATCGTCAGTGACCGTATAGTAGATTTTCCAGGAAACGGAGGCACCGTCAAGCTCCTGAAAAATGGGTGTAATGGCCAGCGCGCCAAACTTATCATCCTGCTGCGGATCGCGCACCAGGCCCTGGGTTGTGCCGCCGCTCATGGTCGCAATCCGATTGGGAGTGCTCTTGCTGGCAACCGGCGAGAACCAGCGGTCGGACAGCGCGAATTATGACGCCATGAAGTAGTAATAGTTGAGGAACTGCTGGTCGTAATAGCCCATGGCCCGCTTGCCCTGGAGATCGGTGAATGAGCCGCTTCCCGCTCCCGATTTGGCGAAACCCTCGGCCACGTGGACAAACCCGTCCATCAGGATGGGCCGGTTCGCGAGGAAATCAAAACGGTTTACCGATCCATAGCTCTCCAGCCACGCTGAACTGTCGTCATCAATGCACGTGCTGGTCAATTTGAACGGCGTGAAGGTGTCGCCCTCATCATCCTGGTTGGAGAATTTGTTCAATTTATCGTCAATGCCGTCAACGTCGTATTCCTTGCCGTCGTCACCGATGTTGAAACGGTTGGCAATGCGGTAGGGATTGAGCATACCGAAGTAGGTGTCAAACGTCCGGTTCTCCTGCAACATGAAGATCACGTGCGCAATGGAACCCACCGTTCCCGGTGTGGGGGACGGTGTCACCGTGACAGTGGCAGATGCCTGCGCGGTTTGCCCATTGTCTCCGTTCGCGGTCGCCGTGTAGGTGATGGTCGCAGTGGGGCTTACCGTTTGTGTTCCGCCGCTTCCTGGCAATGTAAAAGTATTGCTGTCTAAATTGTCAGTGATTGTGACTTTACTGGCGTTTTGGGCTGTTACTGAAAGACTGCTGGATTGTCCTGCTGTTATCGCAGCCGGATTGGCGGCGATGGTTACCGTTGGCGCCGCGGTAGTTGTGCCTGGTGGTGGAGCGGCTCCGGTCGTGGATGATGCCACACCTCCGCATCCACTTATGGCGGCAATCAGAAACAAACCCGCGAGATGGACCAGGATAAGACGCAGCGGACGATTACCGAAGAGAGGCGAGTGTAACGTCACGACTAAATCAGAAGAGTCCAGGGAAGACGGAGTTGCCAGCAGCAACTCCAAATGTCAGGAACACTGGATCGAGCGGATGCGTTCGACGGTACAGACCGGGAACATACCTGACAAGACAGATCTGGTTTTTTGCCGCTGATTTGCGCTGATGGACGCTGATCAAAAAAACGAAGAAAGACAAACCTGCACAGGCAGGAGTGCCTGTGCCACACGGCATGGGCAAGCCACATGGGGCATGGGAGATGCGTGCGGTCTGGAGATTGGGCTGATCGTGGCAAAAATCTTCTCACGGGCTGTGCTAACTCCGGCGACTCATTTATACTGGCTGGTTTCACGGGCGGCTGAATGACGGTTCATTTCCCAGGCCGCAGGACTTTAACTTATGAAAATTCTGGTTTGCATGAAGCAGGTCCCGCAGAAGGACGCTCCGCTCAAGCTGAATGAGGGCGGCTCCTGGATCCGCGAGGATGTTTCGTATGAAGTCAACGAGCCGGACGCCTATGCTCTGGAAGAGGCGCTGCGGCAAAAAGAGAAGCATGGCGGCGAGGTGGTGGTGATTACCGCCGGTCCGGCGCGGGCGCAGCAGGTATTGCGCGAGGCGCTGGCCAAGGGCGCGGACCGCGCGATCCATCTGGAAGACAACGCCTTTGCCGGGCTCGACGCCAACAACATCGCCAAAGCATTCGTGGCGGCGCTGCAGGATGAGAAGTTCGATCTGATCTTTACCGGCCTGCAGTCGGACGATTATGGCTACGCGCAGACGGGCGTGATCATGGCGGAACTGCTGGGATGGCCGCATGCCACGATCATCATGGAAATCCAAAAGAGTGACGGCGGCATCCGTGTTAAACGGGAGCTTGAATCCGGTTTCTTCCAGCACGTGGCCATGCCGCTGCCGGCGGTGCTGACGATCCAGTCGGGCATCAACAAGCTGCGCTATGCCACGCTGATGGGCATCAAGCAGGCCAAGAACAAGCCGCTGCGCAAGGTCGCGCTGGACGAGGTGAAGTCCGTACTGGGCGATAACCTGCAGAAGATTGAAAAGCTGTACATTCCGCAGAAGAACAAGAAGACCGAGATGCTGGAAGGTCCGGCGGCGGAAGTGGCGAAGAAGCTGGTGGAGAGGCTCCGTAATGAAGTCCGCGTGATCTGATCGTCCGGGCGTTTCATCAAGGTCCACGCGGCGAAAGGGGAAGTCCTTATGGAGCGGATAGATTACGATCCCGAGGGCGGGAATTATCTCCCGATAACGCAGCGTGAAACCGGAAACACACTGGTGGTCGCGGGCATGATTATGCTGATCGCGGCGCTGGGATGGTCACTGTACGTGGGCTGGGACATTCGCGCGGGGGGCAGCCTGATGCAGGGCCTCTTTTATTCGGATGTGGCGACAGCGCTGGTACTGATGGTTTGGGGATCTCGCAAAAGGATGCGACAAAAGACATAAACAATGGCAGACACAATCCTGGTAATTGCTGAACAGCGTGAAGGCAAACTGAATCGCGTCTCATGGGAGACGGTAACCGCGGCGCAGGCTATTGCGGCCGAGACCGGCTGGGGCATCGAAGCGGCGGTCTTTGGCAACGGCATCGCCGGCATTGCCACGGAGATCGCGGGCAAGAAGGTGGCGAAGGTGTATGCCGTCGAGTCTCCGAAACTCGACAAGTACACGCCGGATGGCACGGTGGCCGCTCTGCGGCAACTGGTTGAGGCGAAGAAGCCCCGGCTGGTGCTGATGCCGCACACGTATCAGGTGCGCGACTTCGCGCCGCAGCTTACCTCGGCGCTCAAGCGCACGCTGATCAGCGATGCTATCGGCTTCCACAAGAACGGCGAGAAGCTCATATTCACGCGGCAGATGTTCCAGGGCAAGTTTGCCGCCGACGTATCGTTCGCCTGCGATCCGCCGCACTTTGTTACCTTCCAGGCGGGGGCTTTCCGCGGAGACAAGGCCGAGTCCGGCGCGTCCGCCGCTCCGGTAGAGACGGTGAATGTGGAGATCGCGGACAACGTGATCCGCACGCAGCCGGAAGAGCCATTTAAAGAAGCCAAGCAGGCGGTGGACCTCACCCAGGCGGAGATCATTGTTTCAGTCGGGCGCGGAATTAAAGAGCAGAAAAACATCGAGCTGGCCAAAGCGCTGGCCGATGCTCTGGGCGGCGAGATCGCGGCGTCACGCCCGATTTGCGATTCCGGCTGGCTGCCGATGGACCGCCAGATTGGCAGCTCGGGCCAGACCGTGGCCCCGAAGGTCTATTTGGCCGTGGGCATCAGCGGAGCCATCCAGCACATTGTGGGCATGAAGGGCGCGCGGACGATCATTGCCATCAATAAGGACGCGGAGGCGCCCATTTTTGAAATTGCCGACTACGGCGTGGTGGGCAATTTGTTTGACGTTCTCCCGGTTCTCACCGAAGAAGTGAAGAAGGCGAAGGCGGGCGGGTAGCTTCTTAACGATCATGACGCACATTATTGATTTCAACGTGCCGCCCCTCCGGGGCTTTTCGGTTCTACCTCGCTTTCCCAGCGCTTACGCGCTGGGCTACATAATTTCGCCCCTTACGGGGCTTGGGGTTGGTTTCGACACTTGGTTGTACTTGCGCAAACGTTCTGCGCGAGATTGATTGGGTACAATTTGGCCCTTGCCGGTACGGTGCTGGTGTCATATTGAGCTTCGCGACAGCATTCTGAGTCTGATTTAACTGGATAAAACCTGATGATCTTTCGTAAAACGATTGAGGGAGTCGAGCGTCCGCAGATGGAGGCCGACGTCACCATTGTGGGTGGCGGGCCGGCGGGCATGGCGTGCGCGCTGCGTTTGTCACAGCTGATTGACCGGCACAATCGCCGCCATCCGGATGCGCCGCTGAGCAAAGAGAACATTTATGTGCTGGAGAAGGCGCGGGAAGTGGGTCAGCACTGCCTCTCCGGCGCTCTGCTCGATCCGCGCTCCATGGACGAGCTGTTGCCGGGCTGGCGCGACGAGGCTCCGCTCGATGCCGAGGTAAGCGAAGAGAACGTTTACTTTCTGACGAAAGACCACGACTACAGATTTCCGCTGACGCCGCCGCCGCTCGAGGACCACGGCAATTACGTGATCTCGATCAATCGCTTTGTGAAGTGGCTGGCCGAGAAGGTGGAGCAGGCGGGCATTACGGTGTTTACCGGCTTTGCCGGGTCCGAGCTGCTGGTGGAAGGCGAGCGCGTGACCGGCGTGCGCACCGATGACAAGGGCGTGGACAAGCAGAACCAGCCGAAAGGCAACTTCGAGCCCGGCTATGACCTGAGGTCGAAGATCACGGTGATGGCAGAAGGCTCGCGCGGATCACTTACCAAACAGCTGGTGGGCCGCTTTCATCTGCAAGGGCAAAATCCGCAGGTGTATGGCGTGGGCGTGAAAGAGCTGTGGGAGGTGCCGTCCGGACGCGTTCGCGAGGGCGAGGTCATCTACACCATGGGCTGGCCGCTTACCACCAAAGAGTACGGCGGCGCGTGGATTTACGGATCGAAAGACAATGTGGTTTCCCTGGGCTATGTGACTGGCCTCGATTATGAAGATCCGCGGCTCGATCCGCAGCGCGTGTTGCAGCAGTTCAAGCAGCATCCGATGATCGCGCATTTGCTGGAAGGCGGAAAGATGATCCGCTATGGCGCCAAGTCACTGCCGTATGGCGGATGGTATTCCATGCCGCCGCTGGCGGGCCATGGCTGGATGATCGTGGGCGACTCTGCGGGCTTTCTCAATTCGCAGCGGCTCAAGGGCATACATCTGGCAATCAAGAGCGGCATGCTGGCGGCGGAGACCGCGTTTGAGGCGATGGTCGAAAACAACTTCAGCGCGCAGAAGCTCCAGGACTTCAAATTGAAAGTGGACACCAGCTGGATCAAAGACGAGCTGTGGCAGGTGCGCAACTTCCATCAGGGATTCGAAAAGGGCATGCTGCATGGCCTGTTTCACACGGCGCTGCAGCAGATGACCGGCGGAAGAGGCCTGTATGAGGTCTATCCCACACATGCCGGACACACGCGGATGAAGCGCCTCGGCGAGCTGCCGGCGGATGGGGGCGACCGTGCGCAGCTTCTGGGCAAAGCCAAAGGCGACGGCCGGCTGACCTTCGACAAGTTGACCGATCTTTACCACTCCGGCACAAAGCATGAAGAAGATCAGCCGGCGCATCTGGTGATTCACGATACGAATATCTGCAACACGCGCTGCGTGGCGGAGTTCGGCAACCCCTGCCAGAATTTTTGTCCGGCCAATGTGTACGAGATGGAGGAGACGAATGGCGGCAAGGCCATCCATCTGAATCCGTCGAACTGCGTGCACTGCAAGACCTGCGACATCATGGACCCCTACGAGATCATTACGTGGGTGCCGCCCGAGGGCGGCGGCGGTCCGAATTACGACGGGATGTGACCCTGAGCTACGCTTTCGCCTGTAAAGGAGTGGCAAGGCGGGAAGCCGCGGCGCCCGCGACTGCCTGCTGCAGGCGAATGCCGGATTCAATTTGCCGCAGCAATTCCAGAAGCGGTTCAATGCCCTCGAGTAATTGGGACTTATTCAGGAAAGCGAAGACGCCCTCATGGCGAAAGTGCTCTTCATAACTGTGGGAGAGACCGGTGATGATGATGACCGGGATATTCGCGGTGACGGGATTATGCTTTAAGGTCAGGAGCACCTCTTCACCGCTGAGTTTGGGCAGCAGCACGTCGAGCAGGACCACATCGGGCATGACTGACTGAACCAGTTTGAGTCCCTGCTCCCCGTCTTCGGCGGTGCAGACGCTGTAACCAGCCTTATGCAAAAGACGTTCGCTCATCGTTTTGGTCAGGCGATTGTCTTCAATCAATACGATGCGGAGCATACCCATACCTGGATGATCGGCAAGATGTGGGCGGAATTTAGGGCTCTGTTTGAGGTGGATGCAGTAAGTTGAAGGTGGAAAAGGACTTAGCTGGCGGTCTATGGCCTTAAGACCTGGGCTATTGGCTTTTTGGCCACTGGCCTTTCGTTGCCAGGGATTTGTGAAACCGCCCGGCGGATTGGCTCAAAAAGCGTTATTTGCTGTGCTGCTGGGCGAAACCGGCTGGTGTATGAGGCGGCGTTAATGGGCATATAATGTTTTTAGGTTCCGACCATCTTTGCCTTTGGGCATACCCGGGTGATGATGGCGGTTCCCTGCGGAGTTGCAGGGACGAGGGTTTGGCGGGAAACGGCCAGGCCTCCCGTTTGGAAAGGAACCACACCTGAGTGTGTGCCTTCCTTTGTTCCATCCCATGCAGCTTTGCCATGAAGCTTTTTTGTAGTGACACGTCACATCTGCTGGACCAGAGTGTGCCGGGAGCGGTCCTTACATGCGGCTGCGCGACAAACACGGACGAGACATCACCGATCTGCGGGTGAGCATTACCGACCGCTGCAACTACCGCTGCGTCTATTGCCGCACCGGCAACGAGGGCGCGCTCTACTCGGAGCTGCCGTTTGCGGAGTATCTGCGCATGGTCCGCATTTTCGTGGAGCTGGGCATCGAGAAAGTTCGGCTGACCGGCGGCGAGCCGTTGCTGCGCGGCGGGATTGTCTCTTTTGTGCGCGAGATTGCGCGGCTGCGCACGCTGGATGGGAAAACGCCGGACATCGCCGTGACCACCAACGGCCATCTGCTGGCGGAAATGGCCCAGCCGCTGAGGGATGCGGGTTTGCGGCGCGCCACCATCAGTATGGACGCGGTGGATCCCGCCAAATTTGCCGCCATCACGCGAGTCGCCTCTGGCTATGACAATGTGCTGGCCGGCATTCGCGCCGCCAAACGCGCGGGCCTGGAGCCGGTGAAGGTCAACTGCGTGCTTCTGCGCGGGTTTAATGACGACCAAATCGTGGAGTTTGCGAAATTTTCCCGCGATGAAGGCGTGGTGGTGCGCTTTATCGAATTCATGCCACTCGAAGAAGACCGCGTGTGGTCGAAAGAGATTGTGGTAACCATGGACGAGGTGCTGGCAAAGCTCAACACGTTTCGTCCGGTGCGCCAGCTTCCCAATGCTCCCAGTGAAACGGCGCGGCGTTACACCTTTGACGATGGTCTGGGCGAAATCGGAATCATTGCGCCGGTATCGCATCCGTTCTGCGGACACTGCTCGCGCGTGCGCCTTACTTCGGATGGCAAGATTCGCACCTGCCTGTTTTCCCTTCTCGACCATGATCTGGCCTCGCGGATGCACGACGGCGCGGACGACGAAGAGCTCGCGGCGTACATTCATACCGTAATCGGACACAAAGAGGCGCGGCACCACATCGGCGAGCCGGAATTCATCAAGCCTTCGCGCAGTATGGTGCATATCGGCGGTTAACGGGGGGCGAACCCTCTCAGATACTCTCAATTTCTCGCGAATTTGGCCCAAACAGGGGATAATCTCTTATTTGACCGATACTTTTAACGTGGAGACGGGCCGAGACCACTCATGCCTTTGGTTGTCGATGTAGCCGGTAAGACCGACGTAGGAATGGTTCGCACGAACAACGAAGACAACTTCGGCTACGATTCGCGCTACGGGATTTTTGTGGTCTGCGATGGCATGGGCGGACAGGCCGCGGGCGAGGTAGCCAGCAAAATTGCCGTGGATACGATTCTCGATTACTTTCGCGATGCACGCTCCGGCAGCTTTCCTCAGGAAGGCCAGCCGTTGCCGGATATATCGGTGCTGGGCATGGCGCTGGCCAGTGCGCTGCGGCGGGCCAATCGGGCCATTTATGATGCCGGGCAAAAGCAGCAAGCGCGGCACGGAATGGGGTCTACGGTGGTTGCCGCTCTGCTGCGGGCGAATTCGCTGCGCGTGGCCAATGTGGGTGACAGTCGCGCCTATTTGATTCGCAGCGGCGCGATTGAGCAGCTTACGGAGGACCATTCGCTGGTTATGGAGCAGGTGCGGCGCGGATACCTGACACTGGCGCAGGCGGAAGAATCGAACATGCAAAACATTATTCTGCGCGCGCTGGGCGCGGAACCCGAGGTGCAGCCGGACGTGCATGATCTGATCGCCCTGCCGGGTGATCTGCTGCTGCTGACCTCCGACGGGCTGACCCGGCATGTGCGCGATGAAGAGATTCTTGAGATCGTCAACGCGTCTTCTTCGCTCGAAAAAGCCTGCGATGCTTTGATTAAGGAAGCCAAAGATCGCAGTGGAGACGATAACATTACCTGTCTGCTTCTTCGTATGGAGGAATCCTCATGGTACAAAAGCAAGTGGAAGAAGCTGTTTTCGGGAGGCCGCGAATGGCAAAACTCTATTTAAAGTTTGAACAACAGGTGCTGAAGGAAGTCTCGCTCACGCCTGCCACCCTGACGATTGGCCGCCTGCCGGACAACATGCTGCAGATCGATAATCTGGCGGTCTCCGGGCACCATGCCAAAGTCACGTGGGACGACGGCCACTACGCCATTGAAGACCTGGGTTCCCTGAACGGCACCTATGTGAACAATCAGCGGGTGGGCAAAGCATCGTTGCGCGATGGCGACCAGGTGCTGATCGGCAAGCATGTGGTTCAGTTCCGCGATGAAACGCACGTGCCCGAACCGGCCGCTCCGCCCAAGCCCATTGCCACGCTTGACCCTACCGTAATGCTCGATACGCGCAAGGCCCAGGAGATGCTGGCCGGGCCGTCCGCGGCTGGTTCAGCGCCGGCCGCCGCCATGCCGCCCAAAGACCGCACTGGCGTGTTAAACGTCCTCGACGGCAAAGCCGATCAGGCGCAGTATGTGCTCACCAGCAAAATGACCATGATTGGAAAGTCCAACATGGCATCGATCCGTCTGAAAGGCCTTTTCGCGCCGAACAGCGCCGCGCTCATCAGCCGCCGCGACGGCAAATATTTCATTGCCGCTTCCGAGGCCAAAATCAAGGTCCGCATCAATGGTGAAGAGATTACCGGCCAGCACGAACTCAATGACGGAGACATCATCGAGGTGGCCAGTCTCAAGGTTGCTTTTAGCTTTCAGGAGTAAGGATCGTCCGGGAGTTCAGATCGTCGACGAAAAAGATCGCCCAGGAGAAAGCCCGTCGCGTCCGTGACCTTTTCCGGCGCAGCGGGTCCAATCAAGACACATATGAAAAAGATATCGGTTGTTTTGCTGTTTGCCTGCGCGGCACTCTCTGTTTTGGCTCAGACGTCTGACACCACGCTGCCTTATACGCCCAGCCTCGACGTAACGGCCATGGACAAGTCCGCCAATCCCTGCGTGGACTTTTACCAGTACTCCTGCGGCGGATGGAAGAAGAACAATCCTATTCCGCCCGACCAGACTTCGTGGAGTGTGTACGGCAAGCTGTATCAGGACAATCTGGTCTTTCTGCGCGGTATCCTCGAGCAGGCGTCCGCCGCTGGCGGGCAGCGCGATGCGATCACCCGGCAGATTGGCGACTTCTACGCTGCCTGCATGGATGAAGCAGCCATTGAGAAGCGAGGCGTAAAGGCAATCCAGCCGCAGCTTGAATCCATTGCCGCGCTCAAATCCACGCATGATCTGGCGCTGATGGTTGCGCGCCTGCAACAGGGTTCCCTGGGGGCCATACCGTTTGCCGGCGGCTCACGCCAGGATCCTGACGATTCCGAACAGCAAATCGCCGGCATCGACCAGGGTGGAATCGGCCTGCCCGACCGCGATTACTACACCAAAGACGACGCCAAATCCAAAGAGATCCGCGAGCGCTATGTGCAGCACATGCAAAAAATCTTCGAGCTGCTGGGTGACTCTCCGGAAGCGGCGAAGAAGAACGCCGGAATCGTCATGAATCTGGAGACGGCGCTGGCCAAAGCGTCGCTCACCCGCGTAGAGCGCCGGGATCCTTACAAGCGCAAAAACAAAATCAAGCTGGCCGACCTGAATGCCTTGGCCCCGAATTTCGACTGGCAGGCGTACTTCCATGAAATACAGGCGCCGCCCTTTGCCATCATCAACGTGGCGCCGCCGGCGTTCTTTCAGGAGTTCAATGCCCGTCTGGCCAGCGAGCCGCTCGAGAGCTGGAAAATTTATCTGCGCTATCACGTAGCCAGCGCCGCTTCGCCTTATCTCTCGGCTGCCTTTGTGCAGGAAAATTTTGAGTTCAATGCAAAGTACCTGCGTGGAGCCAAAGAGTTGCAGCCGCGCTGGAAACGCTGCGTGCAGTACACCGACCGCGATCTGGGTGAAGCTTTGGGCCAGGCTTATGTCCGCAAAGTGTTTTCATCGGAAACCAGGCAGAGCACGCTGGTGATGGTTGAGGGCATTGAAAACGCCATGCAGAAGCGGCTCGAACAACTCGACTGGATGGGGCCGGAAACCAAACAGCAGGCGCTTACCAAGCTGCACAGTCTGCGCAACAAGATTGGTTATCCCGACAAATGGCGCGACTACGGCACGGTCGAAATCACGCGCACGGATTTTCTCGGCAATGTACGGCACAGCACGGCCTTTGAGCGCCGGCGCAACATCGTGAAGATCGGCCAGCCGGTGGACCGCACCGAGTGGGGCATGACTCCGCCCACCGTGAATGCCTACTACAACCCGCAAATGAACGACATCAATTTCCCCGCCGGCGTGCTGCAGCCCCCGCTCTACGACGCCAAAATGGACGATGCCCCCAACTACGGCAATACCGGCGGCACCATCGGGCACGAACTCACCCACGGCTTTGACGACCAGGGCAGTAAGTTCGATTACAAAGGCAACCTGAAAAACTGGTGGACCGACGACGACAAGCGGAAGTTTGAAGAACGGACAAAGTGCATCTCCGACCAGTATGCGCAGTACGTGGTGGTGGATGACGTTCACATCAACAGCAAGTTGACGCTGGGCGAGGACGTGGCCGATCTGGGCGGAGAGATTCTGGCCTACAACGCGTGGAAAGAGGCCACAAAGAGCAGCCAGCTGGGACCGGTGGAAGGCCTTACGCCGGAGCAGCGCTTCTTCGTGGGCTTCGCACAGTGGGCCTGCGCCAATGAGCGCCCGGAAGAGCTGCGCCTGCGCGCCGTAACCGATCCCCATTCGCCGGCAACCTACCGTATCAACGGCGTAGTGGTGAACATGCAGGAGTTTCAGCAGGCGTTCGCCTGCAAGGCCGGCCAGCCCATGGTGCGCGAGGACCGCTGCCGGGTGTGGTAGCGTTTGGGCTTGAAATTCAGCACGGAAGTGCTAAAGTTGCGAAAGAGACATACGATTAATACATCATGGAGCAATACCTCGAACAGCTTTGCGGCGAAGAGACCGTTCTTCTGGTGGATGACGAAGAGCTCCTGCGTACGGTAGTCAGTGATTTGCTCAGCCAGCTGGGCTATCACGTGCTTCCGGCGGCCAGCGCCCAGGAGGCCCTCACCCTCGCCGATGAGAAAAACGGAATCGATCTGGTGGTGACCGACGTGGTGATGCCCGGCATGTCCGGTCCGGAGCTGGTTAAGAAGCTGCAGGAATTACGGACGGACGTGAAGGCTCTTTACATCTCCGGCTATACCGGCGGAAAATTCGCCGACTTTGAAATCGGCCCCGACCCCGTGCTGCTGCAAAAACCCTTCACCATCAAAATGCTCGCCGGAAAAATCCGCGAATTGCTGGATGCCTAAAGCACTCTTCCTGCTGTGTGCTTCAGGACACAGCTTCGCGTTACCGCGTACACAACAGCGCAACTTTTTCTTGTATTTAAGTGCTTAAAAATCAATGACTTGATACGTGGTTAAGCGTTTGCTCTTACTCCCATTGCCTGAGGATTACAGGATGATGGGGGAGAGGCAAAATGGAAACGCAAAAACAGAAAATCAACAGCTCAAAATGGTTCCTGCTGTGGATCGCAATTTGGATCATGGCGCTGATGGCGTTGTTCCCGGCACTGGCGCATGGGTAAACATTCCTTGTGTTTGTCTCTGCCTGCAAAACCTGGTAAATGCGATTTCAAGCTGCATCAGCAGCATTTTGTTTGGAGATTTGCGCGGAAGAATTTTCGAAAGATATTGTTTAATTGATAAACTTTAATCAAATTTATATCAAATTTTTTCGCTTGATTTTAATAAACGAGGAGTACACTTTAAGCATCTATTGAGTACTGGCGAAAGCTCTGTTCGCCCTGAAATCAAGGCTTTTTGCCAAATATGGTCCAGGAGGTACCATGCTCGCGAAATGTGCCAATCCAGCATGCTCAACTCCACTGGTATACCTGCGTGAAGGGAAAATCTTCACCATGGAATGCTCACTTGACTCAAAATTCCGCCCTGAAGGTCCAGTTCTGGCCAAACCTAAACCAGCTCGCAAAGTAGAGCATTTCTGGCTCTGCGGACCGTGTTCCATGCAGATGACAATCACTTATGATCAGCAGTGCGGTATGCAGGTGGTGCCGAGAAACATTCGCAGAGCATGTGCGGCAGCCTCCTGACTTTCAAGATTAGCCAGCCACGGGAGGAGCAGCCTCCCGTTTTTCTTTGCCTGACTCGCCCGTTGGATATTTCGCCGTCCACGAATACCAGCGGATCTTGAGTACGTCGCACCCCATGCGGAAGCCGTCACGATATGGATGGATGGTCGAGCGCTCGTCATGTCCCCAGATCACGGGGACCTCGGCGACCTTCAGCCTCTGGCGATGCGCCAGATAGAGCACTTCAGGATCAAAACCCCAGCGGCTGATGCGCTGCAAAGGAAAGATTTTCTCCGCCGCCTCGCGGGTAAAGGCCTTGAAGCCGCACTGCGTGTCGCGATAAGGAAAGCCCAGCAGGCCGCGGACAAACAAGTTATAAATGCGGCCTAAAATGCGGCGCTTCAGCGGCTGGCGGTGATATTGCAGTGAGGAATCGAGCCAGCGCGAGCCAATGGCCACGTCCGCGCCCTTTTCCATTTCGGCAAACAATTTTTCTGCTTCGGCAATGGGGGCGGAGAGATCAGCGTCGGTAAATAAAAGAATGCTTCCGCGCGCCTGCATCATGCCATTGCGGACTGCGTAGCCCTTGCCCCGATTTCCCGGGTTCCGCACCAGGCGAATTTCCGGGCTCTCCTCGCCCATGCGGGTGACGATCTCCGTGGTATCGTCACTCGATCCGTCGTCCACTACCACCACTTCGGCGCTCCACTGCTTCGCGCGCAGATGGGCGACCAGATTTTCCAGAGTAGCGCCAATGCGCCGGCGCTCGTTATACGCAGGCACGATAATGCTGTATTTTGGCTGTGGCTGGCTCAGGAGTGAAATATAGCAAGGGCGATATTGTTCTGCCAAACTCACGCGGCGTCTTCCCGCTTGCTGAGCATGGCAAAGAAGGCAGGCACCAGCTCGGGGTCCCACAGTCCGCGCTTGGCTTCGTGGAGCATGGTTTGCCGGGCCTCTTCATGGCAGAGGGCTTTTTTATAGGGGCGTTCCGTGCGCAGAGCATCGTAAACATCGGCCACCTGAAGCACGCGCGCCACCAGAGGAATGTCTTGTCCGGCAAGCTGGTCTGGGTAACCATGGCCGTTCCACTGTTCATGATGGTTACGGATGATGGGCAGCACGTTGCGGAATGAATTGAGCGGGCGGCAAATCGTTTCGCCAATGACCGGATGCTGCTTCATGATCTCCCATTCCGCCGCCGTGAGGCCCGTATCTTTCTTGAGGATCTCGTCGGGAATGGAGACCTTGCCCAGATCGTGCAGGTACCCGCCGCGTTTGAGCGTGATGACATGGTCGGCGTCGAGTCCCAGATAGCGCCCCAGATCGGCGGCATACTGGGCCAGACGTTCACAGTGATTGCCCGTATAAGGGTCGCGTTTTTCAACTCCCAGAGCGAGGGCCACCAGCACCGCTTCGGCGTTTTCCAGCTCGTCGGTGAATTCCTTCAGTTTCAGCAGCGAGCGCACGCGGGCAAAGAGCTCTTCCGGATACAGCGGCTTGCTGAGAAAGTCGTCGGCGCCGGCTTCAATACCGCGCACGCGGTCATCGCGGTCGCTCAGGCCGGTGATCATCACCACCGGCACCAGCCGGGTAATCGGATCATCCTTCAGCTCGCGGCACAGCTCATAGCCGGACTTGCCCGGCATGACCACATCAAGCAGCACCAGGTCCGGACGCTCCGAACGCACCAGCTCCATGGCTTCGTCCGCGTCGGTGGCGGTGATCACTTCATATCCGCGTGAGGTAAGCAATTCCCGCAGAAGGAGCAGTGTGTCCAGATTGTCGTCCACCACTAATATCGACCGAGTATGCATCTTCTGCCGAAGCCCCTGGCCGTTCCCTTGAGTTAGCGTGTGCATCCGATGATCAGACGGAGACTCCCGATTCGAGGTTGCATTTGCGCTGCTCAAATCTCATTATGCCACCCTCGAAGGTCTCATGAAAGGCCCGTCCTTAGGGACATGTACCTGACAATAAAAATACTCTTGCATCAAAAAAACAGGCCCGGCGCGCTGACGCTGCCGGGCTCTGCTTTGACTTAAGGGTAAGGACGCTACTATTTTTTCGCAGCACCCTTTTTGCTGGCGGCTCCCGCTTTTCTCACGGGCTTTCTGCCAGGCTTCGCCTTCGGCTTTTCGCGGCCGCCGATCAGCGAGAGGGCATCGACGGTGTTGAACGGGAACTGCTGTACTGATGTTTGTCCGGTGGATTCGAGCGTGATGTCCACGCGGCGGTTGCTGGCCCAGACGATCGTCTGCAGATTCTGTTGCTTCAGTGTTCTGGCCTTTTCCTCGGCGGTCATCTCGGAGTTCTTTTCCACCAGGTTTTTCACATCGGCCGGGGCCAGGTTCTTCTCTTTGCCGTGCGCTTTGGTGTCGAGACTGGTTTCGGGAACGCCCTGCTGCACCAGATATTTCTTTGCCAGTCCGGCGCGGCGTTCGGAGAGCGCGAGGTTGAACTCGGTGCTGCCGCGAGAATCGGCATGGGCCTCGAGCAGCAGGCGCGCGTCAGGCTTCACCTGCAGATAACGCTTGAAGTCGGTGGCTACGGTGTTCAGGGTCTGTTTCTGGCTCGGGATCAGGCCCGCGTCAGGACTGGTCCTGGTCGGCAGATTGGTCGGATAGTAGATGCTGTGCAGAGACAGGCTGCGCGGGGTCACTTCCACGCTCACCTGGCAGTCTGCGGCTCCGCCGCGGCCATCTTCCACATGGCCGTTCACGGTCACCGCGCCCTGGGCGCTCGAAGTATCCAGCCGGGCCGAAGCGCCGGTGCCGCTCAGCTGTCCGCCGCTGGTCTTCCAGCTGTAGGTCAAAGGATCGCCGTCAGGATCGCTTGCCGTGGCGGTAATGTTGACCGGATCTCCGCTGACCACCGAAGTCTTGTCCGCTGCGCAGGTCATGGTCGGCGGATGGTTCGGCTTCGGCTCCACAGTGAAGCTTGTGGTGCTGGTTGCGGTGCGCTGATGTTCATCCGTCCCCGTGCAGGTAACGTTGCACGAGCCGGGCTGCATGGTGGTGGTATCCGCGCTTACGTCTTCTCCGTTGCCGTTGATGCCGCAGGTCGAACTAACGGCCACTCGCACTTTGTCACCCTGCGGGCTGGTGGCATTCGAGCGAATGGTGATGGCGCCGCCCTGAATGATGCTGCTGGGATTGGCTGAGCAGCTAATGGTTGGCGGCTGCGGTACCACCTGCGGCTGCGGCTTCGGCGGCTCGATTACCGCCTTGGCAGGGTAGCCAAAGTTGAACACGATTCCCGAGGAGAGCCGCGCGCCATTCTGCCGGTTCTTGCCCGATCCCGGAGGAATGCCGTCATTGAATTTGGTGAGCAGATATTCCGCCTGGAACAGACGGATGGCAATATGGCGGCTGGCATTCCAGTCCACGCCGCCGCCGAGCAGCGAGCCAAACACATTGGCGTGCGTGTTGATGCCAGGGGCGGAAGCCGTCAGGCGCGCCACGCCGAACAGTGTGTGGAAGTAAGGCGTCCATTTGGGGTTGTTGCGCGCGGTAAAGACCGGGCCGAACATGTAGGTATAAAGCCGTCCGTCCGTTCCCGGATTCAGCTCTTTGAATGTGTAGCCGCCGAAATCGGCCTTCAATCCAAACCAGTCGCGAATGTTTCCCTGAATGGAACCCGTGCCGCCGAAAAGGTTGAACGGCCCAAAGCTGGGAGTGGCCGGGGCCGGAGCTACCCGCAATCCGCCATTGATGGTGGTGTGCGCATACGAGAATCCGAGAAAGCCAGTCAACGCCGGCGTGTCTTCACCCCGAAGCGAGGAAGAGCTTGTTGACTGCATGACCGGATCGAAAGTCGCTGGTTGCGGCGTGGTGGCCGCCGCCGCGCTGTTAGTCGCGGCAGAATCTTTCTTTGCCGGATTTGAATCCTCGGCCATTGCCGCCGCTGAAAATAAGAAACCCAGAATCGCAACAACAAAAACTCGCATGCTGGAACGCATCATTTCCTCCTAAAATCCAAAATAGCCCTGAATGATGGAGCTGTTTGACAGCTTGGGAACCCACCCTGGAAAACTGCTGATGAAAAAACAACTTTGTCCGAAGACTCTGAATTATATACTCCGAATCCGGCGGCTTCCGGAGCCAAACATCGGCCCATTACCTAATCGGTAAATAGCTGTCCGTGAATCAGGAGCAGGACTACAGGATGATGTTAGAGCTTTATAATGGCGGCATTATGAGATGCTGTGCGCGGATGCTGACTCTGATTCTGTTGCTGGCGAGCAGCAGCTTTGCAGCTTCCAAACCGCACGTGATTGCATTCGGCGCCTGGCGTGTAGTCAAACCCGCGGAGCCGAATGAACCCTCGCTGCGCATTCGTCCGTTGTTTGTGGACGGCCGGCAAAAAGAGTACACCGCCGGCGCCGTGCATGAAGTCACGGACCGCCTGTTTGTGGTCCGCCGCGTTTACCGCATGAACGATTCACTTCCTGAAGAATCGGAAAAGCCGGCCCGCTGGACCTGGCAGCCCGGCGGATGGATCAGCGTGGACCGCGCCACCGGACACATCGCGCAGCTGAATCTTTTCGGCTGGGATCCGGCGGTTTCTGAAGCAAGCTGGTATCGCGATTACGTCGCCTACTGCGGCACATCCGATGATGGCAGCAAAGCTTATATGCTGGTTACCCAACTTGGCCGCCGCAAGCCAGTATTACGCAAAGAATTTCCTGGCCCTTCCTGCTCGGCGCCGCGCTGGGAGCGCTCGCCCAGCCGTGTTACCTTTGTTCCGCCACAGGGCGAGAAAGTCACGTTCGTAGTGCAGGGCCGCACCGCCGATCTCGAGGAAAATACCGCGTCGGAAGAGGCATCGCAATGAAGAACCTGCAGGAATATCTGGATGAAGCCGCCATTGCCCACGGACACCTCTGTGCCGGCCAGGTGCTGGGTGTGCGCATGGCCATGACGGGTCTGAAGAAACTGGGCATCGAAGATCCCAAAGGCAAAGACCGCAAACGCCTGGTCACCTTTGTGGAGATCGACCGTTGCGCTACGGACGCGGTCGCGGTCGTTACCGGCTGCCGACTGGGCAAGCGCGCTCTGAAATTTCGCGACTGGGGAAAAATGGCCGCCACCTTCGTCGATCTTGAAAGCGGACGGGCCATCCGCGTGGCCGCGCTCGAATCGTCCAAAGATCTGGCGCGCAGCCTGCACCCCGAGCTGCCGAACAAGAACCAGCAGCAAATGCTGGCCTATCAGGAGATGACCGACGAGCAGCTCTTTGCCGCGCAGTGGGTGCGGGTAGAAGTCCCGCCGGAAGAGATGCCGGGGTACAAAGGCGAACGCATTGTGTGCGCGGAATGTGGTGAGGGCATCAACTTTCGGCGAGAAGTGCATACCGGCGGAAAAACACTCTGCCGCGCCTGCGCCGGCGAACGCTACTACCAGGTCATTGACTGACCGGCTCCGGCGTTACAGCCACCGCTCATCGCGATCATTCACTGACGTATGGTGTTTTTTGTGTTTGTGATGATGGTGATGGCGTTTGCCGTAATCGTTCTCATGATTACCATCGCGAACCGCCGCCCAGGCAAAACTGTTTAAAACCAGCGACAGACCGAGAAGAAGGACGAGGCGTAATTTCTTCATCTTCGCTCCTCTCAGGAAGGGTTGCTATACCCCTCAGCGCCCCCCATTATGTTCCAGAACTGCTCAATTGCAACACAATAATGTGGATGGCAGAAAGAGGTACTTTGGATGTCACGCCGTGGATACAGTCGCACTGTTTACGAATTCGTGATTGGAAATGGGCGTGGTTGATTTCAAAACTTCGCAGTATTGGACAGTTAAGCTTTAACTGATATTGTTGCGCCATGCGTACCCGAATGTGCGTGCTGTTGGCCATGCTGCTCGCTCCATATCTACCTCTGCGTGCCGGAGACTTTCTCACCGCGGGGCATATCGTCTCTGACCGCAATGGAGACCGCTGGGCCAGGCACACTCTGAAAAAGCTCTCGCTGGAAGAGAAGATTGGCCAGATGTTCATGGTCCGCGTTCTTACCCGCTTCATGAATCATGACGATCCGGCTTTTGTCGCCCTTCGCGGTCAAATCTCCCGCTACCACATCGGCTCCGTGTTGCTGACGGTTCCGGCGGAAGGGCCCTTTCTGGATCGCAGTGAGCCTTATGAAGCCGCCATGCTGGCCAACGAGTTGCAGCGTGAGTCGCGCCTGCCCCTGCTGGTGGCCGCCGATTTTGAGCGCGGACCTTCCATGCGTCTTCGTGGCGTGACGGAATTTCCCCACGCCATGGCCTTTGGGGCAGCAGGCAGCCCGGAACTGGCCGAGGAGTTTGGCCGCATCACCGCCCGCGAGTCACGCGCTTTGGGAGTGGAGTGGAATTTCTTTCCCGTAGCGGACGTCAACTCCAATCCGGCGAATCCCATCATCAATACCCGCGCTTTCGGTGAAGACCCAGCGCAGGTCAGCGCGCTGGCCTCGGCTTATATTCGCGGCGCTCGCCAGGAAGGCATGTTGACCACGGCCAAGCACTTTCCCGGCCATGGCGATACCGCCACGGATTCGCATTTAGGGCTGGCCGCAGTCGACCGTACCCGCGATCAGATTGAGCAAACGGATCTGGTTCCGTTTCGCGGCGCCATCGCCGCCGGAGTGGATGGAGTGATGGTGGCGCACGTCACCGCGCCCGCGCTGGAGCCGGATGCCGAACGGGTCGCCACCACTTCGCCCCGGATTGTGACCGATGTGCTTAAAAAAGAGATGGGCTTTCACGGCCTGGTGGTCACCGACGCGCTCGAAATGGGCGGCCTTGTCCGCCTGTATCCTCAGGGCGGCTCTGCCGCTGCCAGCCGCGCTGCCGTGGATGCCGTTCGCGCCGGCAACGATCTGCTGATTCTCCCTTCCAGTCTGGAAGGCGCGTATGACGGTGTCCTGCGGGCCGTCCGCTCGGGCGAGATTTCCGAGTCGCGCATTGACGAATCGGTGCTGAAGATTTTGAAAACCAAGGCCAGCGCCGGCCTCGACAGGGCGCGTCTGGTGGACATCAATGCTGTTTCCGGCATCGTGGCCAGCCCTACCAGCCTGGCTTTTGCCGCCCGCGCCGCGGCCGCTTCCATTACCCTGGTCCGGGAGAATGGGCGTGTTCTGCCCCTCAAAAATCATGGAACTGCCGCCGGAGCCGTTGCGTATGGTTCTTCAGAGCGTCAGGGAAGTTCCGTGGTCTGCGTGGTGCTCACCGATGACGTGCGCACGGAGAACGGACGCATGCTGGAACGCGAGCTGCGCGCCCGCATGCGCGACGTGAGCATCTTTTATGTTGACCCGCGAATCGCATCGGGTATGGCCCCGGTGGTCGAGCAGGCGGTGGCGTCGGCAGGCAGGGTGATTGTGGCGGTGTACATGGTTCCGGTGGCCGGAAAAACAGTGGCCAGCAACAACGGCGGAGCGGGCAACAGCATTGCTCTGGCGCAAACTCCAGGGGCGCTGTTGCAGTCCATTCTGGCGAGCGCGCATGAAAAAACGGTCGTAATGGCCATGGGCTCGCCCTATATCGCGACGGATTTTCCGCTGATCGAAAATTATCTCTGCGCTTATTCGAATGTCCCGATCTCCGAGAGCGCAGCCGTGAAAGCGTTGTTTGCCGAGATTCCGCTGCGCGGACATCTGCCCGTAACTATTCCCGGCTTTGCCCCGCGCGGAGCGGGAATCGAAAAACCGGCAGCGCGCTAGTTCGTATTTCGAAAAAAGAATGGAGCAGCTATGAAGACTTTTCGCATCGCACAATTGTGGATCGCCGCTCTCGCGCTTTTGCTGCTCGGCGGCTGCACTGTCAGCACGCATGAGAAGAAAGACGCTTCGGGTAAAAATGAAGACGTGGATATTCGCACCCCGCTGGGTTCACTCAGCGTTCACAGCGGGAATGTCGATGTGAAAGACACCGGCCTGGCGGTCTATCCCCACGCTCGCCCCCTGCCGCACAATAAGAATGACGAAGACGCCAACGTGAATATCTCCACCCCGGTGTTCGGACTGAAGGTGGTGGCCGTGCGCTATGAAAGCGACGATCCGCAGGACAAGGTCCTCAGCTTCTACCGCAAAGAGCTGGGCAAGTATGGCAGCGTGGTCCAGTGCAGCACCAGCGGAACGGAACTGGATTTCAAGCACGAGGATGATGACGATGACGGCCCTGTCACCTGCAAAGACAGTGACAAAGGCAGCAAGAACGGAAACATAGAGCTCAAAACCGGAACACGGCACAACCAGCACATTGTGGCCATTGATAAGCAGGGCTCCACCACCAGTTTTAACCTGGTCTATGTGCGTATTCACACCGGCAAAGACAAAGACGTGATCTGATGGAGCTGGCCCGGGATTGAGTCGAGCGCGGGCGCTCCTATCCGCGCTGTATCGTGGCGAAAGTACGCATCGACACGGGCCTCATCCGCCAATTCAGGGTTGCGAAGGCAGATGGGCTGCTGTACCTTGAGAGAAGAATGGAACGGCCATGTTATCGCTGCGGCACGTTGATCGACGAGCAGATTATCTTCTGCCCCGGCTGTGGTGCGCCCCAGATCCGGGTTTCCGCGTCACGCGATGACTCGGATCTTTCTGAAATAAGCCCCATTCCCTTTCCGCAGGATCATACTCTTCCTCAGGACCATGCCCATAATCCGGCCGTGCTTTCCGCGGGAGCCGGGACGTTCTCGCTGACCGAGGTCCGCTGGAAGAAGTTTCTCCGCATCGCACTGCCGTTTGCATTAGCCAACGGTCTGGTGACGCTGCCGCTCGGGAAACTGGGATGGTTCCTGATTGTCCCCGCCAGCGTGCTCTTTAGCATATTCCTCTACCGCAGACAGGTCCCAGGCGCGGCACTCACTCCCGGACGCGGGGCGCGCATGGGCGCAACCATCGGTCTGCTCAGCGCGGGCTTTTTTTCGATAATTCTGGGGGCCTCCGCCGTTTTAAAGCCAGATGACTTTCGCGTTCTCATACAGCAGTTGCTCCAGCAGGCCGCCACGCAAAATCCCAATCTCCAGGCACTGCAGATGCTGCAATCTTGGTTTCAGGGGCCGGACGGTATGGTCCTGTTTGTCGCGCTCGTTGCGATTGTGTCTTCAGTTTTCTTTCTGGTATGCACGTCCACGGCCGGAGCGCTGGCCGGACTCTTCTCTGCGAATCGCGCTGATCGATAAACCCGCCTAATGTCAGCTACCGAATCGTCTTTTTTATGGAATCCTGCACCTGTTACCTCTTCAGTTCTGCGGCAATGAATGGATAACGGATATCCAAGAGTTCCATGGAATACAGGTTTTTTGAGTAGTCTCTAACGATATCGAACCGCTGCTGAACTAAAGTATCATCACTGTTCGGACGTGGCCTCGTTATCGTCTTTCCGATTGCGTCTTGTAAGTCTTGGGGCAGCATAACATTTGGCTTGACAAAACAATTCGCGAAATCCAAAGTGAACCAGCCGTCTTGGATGTTGAAAGCATCAAGAATCTCGGTATGCTCACCTTTGTACACATTGAGCTTCTGGTGAGCGAGTCTTAGTTACTCCATTCGTAAGCAAGATACTTATTCAATGATTTCGGTGTGTAGTGATCCACGCTGGAATAGGCAGGCACCCACAAACAGCAGTAGGCACATACGCCTTTGTACGCGCTCCGAAGATCATTGAGACAGTTTCTCCACAAATCCACCAAAAAACAGGGGACAAATACCTTTTGTGATATCTGCCCCCCTGTCTCCGTCATACCGTGAGTAACGGTTCCCTGCTTTTTAGTGATTGCAGTTCGAGCACGCCGTGGTGGTGCCGGCATTCTCTCCGATCTGCAAAGTCACGGTCACCGGATTAGGCACATCCAAATCTACATGGCTGATCGTCGCCGAGTAGTCAAAGGAGGTACTGCTGCCGTGTTCCGCTTGAATGTCAAAGTCCACGTGCAGGCCATTGACG
>Ga0070730_10001223_pt1 | contig 25216 bp, 28 predicted proteins | sample Coa_R1_3_FD_66447 | JGI IMG/M metagenome (GOLD analysis project Ga0070730, IMG submission 66447) | Surface soil microbial communities from Centralia Pennsylvania, which are recovering from an underground coalmine fire - Coalmine... | ecosystem: Environmental > Terrestrial > Soil > Unclassified ... | reverse complement strand
GTTTTGAGCACGACGAGCCCGGTCATGTTGCCGAGCCCGTGGGCCCACTGGTTCAGGCCGCCCAGGATGATGCTCTGGAAGATGGTCAGGATCAGCGCTCCGGCGACCACGCCGGGGATGCTGCCCAGGCCGCCGAGCACGACCATGACCAGGATGATGGTCGACACCGTGAACTGAAACATGTCCGGCGTCGCCGTGGTCAGTTTGGCCACGTGGAACGTGCCGGCCAGGCCGCCGATGCCCGCGCCAATCGCGAACGCCAGCAGCTTGTAGTGGACATGATCGATGCCCATCGGGCCAGCCGCCAACTCGTCCTCGCGGAGCGCGAGCCAGGCGCGGCCAGTGCGGGAGAACTGGAGCCGGTAGCTCATGAACACCATCACCGCCACCAGGCCCACGATCAGGTAGTAATAGGGCCACGAGACGAACCCGAAGTTGAAGCCGAACAGTGTCGGCGTGGCGACGCCCGGCAAGCCCTGCGCACCATTCGTGATGGTGGACGCGTTGCGCAAGACGATCGGCACAATTTCGCCGAACCCGAGGGTGACGATGGCGAGATAGTCGCCGCGCAGCCGCAGCGTCGGCGTTCCAAACAGCAGACCGAAGCCGGCGCAGATCAAAGCCGCTATCGGCAAGACAACCCAATAGGAGAAGTGGAGCTGGGCGACATCCCCGGTGCCGAACCGTACCTGGCTTACCTGCCCGAGCCAGGTGAACGGAATCCACAGCACCGACCAGGGAATCTTGAGTTGAAACGACGCCGCCAGCCCATAGGTGTAGGCGCCCAACGCGAAAAACGCGGCGTAGCCGAGATCCAACAGCCCCGTGAAGCCCACGACGATGTTCAGTCCGAGGGCCAGCAGGACATAGGTGCCGGCGTTGGCAAACCCGTCGATATCACCGCCGTTGCGGTCGATCAGCGGCACGACCAGCAGCAGCACAAACGCCACGCTCCAGCCCAGGAACGTACGCCGTGAAGCGGGCAGGCGGTCCACCCACGGCAGGACGAAGGTGAAGCGTCGCGGGCTGGCCACGACGACCGCGGCGGGTTGGCCGACGATACCCGCCGGCTGAAGTGTGTCCGAGACGTCGTCGATTGGGGCGGTGCTCATGCCCGCTGTGGACGCTGCATGCCGACCAGTCCGTTCGGTCTGAACACGAGGACCAGAATCAGTATCGAGAAGATGACCACATCGGACCACGAATTGCCGATGAACTGTCCGCTGAGCGACTCGACAAAACCAATGACGAGCCCGCCTAACACCGCGCCCGGGATATTGCCGATCCCGCCCAGGACCGCCGCCGTGAAGGCCCGCAAGCCAGCCAGGTAGCCGACGATGTACGAGGTCAAGCCGTAGTACACGCCGAAGATCAGCGCAGCCGCCCCCGCGAGCGCCGACCCGATGAAGAAGGTCAGCAGGATGATCACGTCGATGCGGATGCCCATCATGCGGGCGGCTTCAGAGTCCTGGGCCGTTGCCCGCATGGCCTTGCCGAGCCAGGTGCGGCGCACGAAATAGTCGAGGATCACCATCAGCACGATGGCGGCGGTCCACAGCAGGACGTTTTTCAGCGTGATCTCGACGGTGGAGCCCAGCACGCTCCAACGCTCATTCGGGATGAGCGACGGAAACGGGACGTTGTTGGCAAAGTTCGTCGCGTACAGGATCAGGCTTTGCAGAATGAGCGACACGCCGATGGTCGTGATCATCGGGGCGGTGCCCGAAATGCCGCGCAGCGGCTTCAGGCAGACGCGTTCGATGAGCGCACCCAGCACCCCCGCGGACAGCATTGTCACCGCGAAGGCGCCGACGAAGACGACGGCCAGGGTGATGCCGCTCAGCGGCGCAGCATTGCGGCCATAGCCGAGAAAGGCGAGGAACCACAGGCCGAAAAACGTGCTCGCCATAAACACGTTGAAGTGGGCGAAGTTAATGAGTTCGATGATGCCGTACACCATCGTAAAACCCAGCGCCAGCAGCGCGTACATCATGCCTAGCGACAGCCCGTTAATGAGCTGTTGCAGGAAGACGGCTACATCAGGATTCATAAGTCAGCAGTCAGCAGCTAGCAATCAGCTATCAGCGGTGAAGTCCGAGCAGGTTGTTCGGACTCACAGCTGACAGCTGACGGCTTGACCGCTCGTGACTACGTCTGTGGCGCCGAGCCCTTGTACTGGTACTTGCCGTCTTTGACCTGGAAGACGGAAATGATCTTGTCCTTCAGGTCACCGTTGGCGTCAAAAGAGATGACGCCTTGCAGGGTTGGCAGGTTCGTTTGCTGTGCGTAATCGCGGACATTCTCGCGGGTGATCGGCATGCCGTCGCTGATCAGGCGGCTCACCGTGTCGTTCACGACCATCACCGCGTCGTACATGGTCAGCGCGTAGTCCTGCGGTGAGGCACCGAACTTCGCCTGATACCTGGCCACCCAGTCCTGCGCCACTGGCTCGTCGATGGTGTCCGGCGCGGCGATCGTCGCGAACCAGTTCTCGGCGGCTGGGCCAGCATCCTGTGGGAAGGCCACCCCGTACATCCCATCGCCACCCATCTTGGGCAGGTTCGGCATGACGTCATTAGCCTGCTTCGCGAGTTTGAGGCCGGCTTGCTGGACGCCACCGTAGTACAGCGCATCCGGGTTCATGGCCTTGATCTTGGTCAGAATCGTCGTGTAGTCCGATTCCTTCGGGTTCAGCTTGTCGTGACCCAGCACGTTGACGCCCTTGGCCTTCGCTTGCCCTTCGAACGAATTGGCAATGCCTTCACCATAGGCGCCGGTGTCATCCAGGATGTAGACCGACTTGATGCCCAACGTTTCGGCGGCGTAGTTCGCCATATACGGACCCTGGTAGGCATCCGTCGTGACGGTTCGGAAATAGATCGGCTTGCCGTTCGGTCGGTACTGGCTGGCGAATGTCGGGTCAGTGATATCCGGGTTGGTCGAGCTGGGCGTGATGAGCAGCAGGTCAGCCGCCGATGCAATCGGCGCCATAGCTTTGCCCGCACCGCTCATCATCGGGCCTACCACGGCCATGACGTCGTCTTCGGCTACGAACTGCTTGGTGTTGGTGGCGGCCTGAGCGGGATCGTACTGGCCGGCTGCCACGGTGCCATCATCCTTGAGCAGTGGCTGAATCATCACCTGCCCGGCGATGCCACCCTGCGCGTTGATTTCGTCGATCGCCATGAGCGCGCCATCCCGAATGTTGGCGGCGTCCGCGGCATCGGCACCCGTGAACGACAGGTTGATGCCCAGCACGATCGACGACGGAACCTCCGACTGGGCCGAGACAATCGGCGCAGCCGCTGGCGCGGCGCTCGCAACCAGCGCCAGGCCCGCAATGAACGACGTCGCCATACGGCGGCCCAAAAACATGCGCATGAACCCTCCTATTGACTGCTCCCCGAGCCGACAAGTGTGGCGGAATAGTAGTGACGCCTACTTACGCTGTCAACGCGTCAAGCTGGTGCGGCACAGACGAGTGTTGGGCAGGATCGTAGAAGCGCCACCGAGGGGCGTCATTGTGTAAGCTGCCCAACTTCCGCGGCCGATCTTCGGCAGGGGTTCAGGCTGGCGCGAAGACGGCGTCCCCGACGCTGAGCACCGCTGGCTCACCCAGATAGCTCACGTAGAACCCACGCATGCCGTGGCGCAGGAACTGCAGGCCCGCCGTGGCCGCCTCGCCGCCCGGCTGCAACGGGTCGAGCCGCAACGCGTACCGCGTGAACTCGAGACACGGCTCGGCCACGATGATGTGCTCGAGATGGACTCGTCGACCATCCTGGAGCGCGATGTCCAGACCGTCGAGGAGCCGCTCGGGCGCGACCTGGTTGTCGACGGCCACCAGCACGTTTTCGCCCGCGATGCCGTCGACCAGGTGCGGACCGAACCGCTCGCGCATGCACGCATAGTGGGCGGTGAAGCCCACCGACATCCCGTTGGCGTTGGCGACGTTCTTGCTGGTCGGGTGGTGGACATGATGCACGTCGATCACCGGCTCGCCCGCCTCGACCAGCCCGCGGACGCCGCTCGCGGTCAGCTCGAGCTGCTCGACTGACAGCAGGGCGGCCGGATCGTAGTACCGCCCGTTCGCCGCGCCCGGCGCCGAGGCCAGCTTCAACGCCGACCGCTGCACCTGCAGTCCGACGATATGCCCGAGCTTCAGCACCGCCGGAATTGTGCCAACCTTAGCATAATCGTGTCAAGGTTGCCCGAGTGGTGGTACCCTCGGGCACATGACCGACGCCTCGGCCCACACCCGCAGTCCGGTCTTTGCCGAAGACTCCAGCGCCGCGCCCGCGGACCGTCAAGAAGCCATCCGCGCGGCCATCGCCGATGCGCTTCGGCCCCTGCTCAAGGACGGCGCGGTGCGGCTGCCGAGCATCGCACACATCTGTCGCGCCGGACGCGCGAGCTGATCGTAGGGCGTCCTCGCGGCGCCGACCACACCCCCAACCGCGGTCGATCAGCCGTCGAACGCACTCTGCAGGTCGCGAGAGCCACGTCTTCAGTGGTTTACCCTGACCCATAGCCAGGAGGTCGACACAGGATGATCAAGCGCATCGCGGTAATGGGCGCCGGCGCTATCGGCTCGGTGGTCGGGGGGATGCTGACGCGGGCGGGACGCGACGTGACGCTGATCGACCAGTGGCCGGCGCATGTGGTGGCGATGCAGACGGGTGGGTTGCGGCTCTCGGGGACGTGCGGCGAGCACGTGGTGCCGGTCAAGGCCGTGCAGCTGTGCGACGCCCAGGCGATCGGTGAGCCGTTCGACGCAATCTTCCTGGCGGTCAAGGGCTACGACACCGACTGGGCCACCCTGTTCGCCATTCGCTTTCTGAGCCGGCCAGACGGGGTCATCGTCGACTTCCAGAACGGCATGAACGACGAGCGCGTCGCCGCGCTGGCCGGACGGGACCGCACCCTGGGCTGCGTCATCACCATTGGCGCGGGGATGTACGAGCCCGGGCACGCCCTGCGCACCGACACCGGCACCGTCGGCTTCAAGATCGGCGAGCTCGATGGCCGGGAAACGGAGCGTGCGCGCGAGCTCGTGCGCATCGTCGACGACGTGGCGGGCGCGAGGCTCACGACCAATCTGTTCGGCGAGCGGTGGTCCAAGCTGGCCACCAACTGCATGGCCAATCCGCTGGCCGGCCTGAGTGGACTGGGGTCCGCGGAGATCCGGTCGGAGCCGGTGCCGCGGCGGATCGCGATCCAACTGGCGGCGGAGGTGATCCGGGTCGGTCGCGCGGCCGGGTACGAAGTCGAGCCCATCTTCGGCGTCGAGGCCCAGCGCTTCGTGGATGCCGCCGAAGGACGCGGCGCCGAGATGCTGGAGTCCGACATGGCGGCCGGTGCGCGCAGCCTGGCCGGGGGTCGGCCGTCGCTGCTTCAGGACGTGCTGCGCGGGCGTCGAACCGAGATCGAAGAACTGAATGGGTTTGTGGTTGCCAGAGGCCGAGAACTGGGCGTGCCAACGCCGATGAACGCCGCCGTGGTGGCCGAGGTGCAGCGCCACGGCGTCGGGCTGCTGCGGCCCGATCCGAAAAACCTCGAACCCCTGGCCGCGCTGCTGGCAGTCCCGGCATGACACTGACCGGCCAGCGGCTGATCGCCGAGATGTTGCACGGCTACGGCGTCAGCCACGTGTTCTTCGTGCCCACGATCCTCACGCCGGCCCTGGCGGCCATGGGCGAGCTCGGCATCACGCGCGTGACCGCGCACAGTGAGAAGGCCGCCGCCTACATGGCGGACGCCTAGGCCCGCGCCTCGCGGCGGCCCGGCGTGTGCATGGCCCAGACCGTCGGTGCGGCCAGGCACCGGCTACTGAGCCATGTGAACTATCCTGTGCGTAGCGGGAGGACGGTGCAGCAACCATGGTCCAGACAATCGAACAACAGCTATCGCCGAGCCAGCAGAAGAGCCACTACGAGGCGGAGGGGTACCTGGTCTTTCCTGAGCTCCTCGACATGGCCGAGCTCGCCACGCTACGGGCGGCGCTGGCGGAGGTGCTGCTCGAGGCAGAGGGACTGACCGAGTCCAACGACAAGTTCTCTGTCGTCCCCTCAGACGACGGCACGCGCCACGTCGTGCGGCGGATCTTCAGCCCGATCCAGCATCACCCGGCCTTCTACGACCTGGTCTTCAACCCGAAGATTGTGGACGTGGTCGAAAACCTGATCGGCCCGGACATCCAGCTCCACCACACCAAGCTCAACCTGAAGCCGCCGAGCAAGGATGCACGCTTCGAGTGGCACCAGGACTACCCGTTCTTCCCGCACACCAACTTCGACCTGTTGGCCGTCATGATCATGCTGGACGACTCCACTGAGGACAACGGCTGCCTGAAGATCATCCCCGGCAGCCACAAGTGGGGTCCGCGCAACCACCTGTTCGCGAAGGACGGGGCCTTCTCATCGCAGCTCGAGGACCGGAGTGTCCTCGAAGATGCGTCGCGGTGGAAGACGGTGCCCGTCCCGGCCGGCGGCATGGAGTTGCACCACTGCAACATGCTGCACAGCTCGGGGCCAAACCGCGGCACGCGTCCGCGGAGTGCCATCGTCATCCAGTACCGCGCCGCCGACAACGTCGCGGTCGGCGGCAATATGGCGAACTTCGGCTTCGGCCTGCAGATCCGCGGCACCAATCCGTATCGCGTCCGCATGATGGGCGGAACGTTCCGTCTGCCTGGTCAGATCTCCGATCCTCTCCAGCGCGACGGTTAGCGCTCCCAGCCCATCAGCGAACCCCCTCAGAAAAAGACGCGAGCAGCGGTACCGTGCAGGCTGGTCACCGTGTAGGTGTCCAGTTGCCCGGTGTTGAGGGCTGGGACCAGCGAGAATCGATGGACGGTGGTGATGCCCTCGGTCTGGATCGGGATCACCTGCTCGCCGGGCAGATTGACATGGGGCAGCACGACGCTGAATGACGTCCAGCCCGAGTCGATCGTGCGGCGAATGCTGACACTGACGACCAGTCCCAGGTCGCCGTCGAGCTGGCGGATCTCGTCGCCCTTGAACGTCAGGGTCTGGTGCGTGTCCTGGTACGTGAAGTGTGGCTGGCCATCGACTCCGTTGAGGGCGACGGTGACGTGGCGCCCGCCGCCACTGAGCTGAAACAGGTTGGCCTGAATGAGCGCAGGTGCCTGCTGAGCGGTCGCTTGCATGGGATCCTCCTCTACGCGTCCTACATAAACGCGCGGATCCAGCACATTCGCGGATCGGCTCAGGTGGGCGGCGTGTAGAGCTCCTGGAATGAGCCGATATGGGGGTACAGATCGGCAGCCAGCACGGACAGGATCTGCCGCAGGTGATCCAGATCGTGGTATGCCCACTCCGCGACGTACGTCTCGACCGTAATTTCGCCGAAACGCTGGTGATGGACCACGTGCGCGCGCTGTTCCGGCGTCAACTTGCGTAGCCACACGAGGTTGGCGCTGCGGGCATCGGCCCAGTCATTGGACATCTGGCGCGGCTCGCCTGGCGGTGCAGGTGCCTGCCCGGCCAGGTTCTCGAAGCGCAGGTTGTTCTCCTGCGAGGCGCGCAGCACCCGCGGACCCATGGCGACGGTCTCGGCGTGCAACAGGTGGGCCAGCACCTCGCGCGGCGACCACGCCCGCTCTGACGGGCGCTGATCCGTTGCCGACCGGGGCAGATTGCTCACGATCGCAGCCAGTACCGGCGGCGTGCCTGCCAGGATGTCGATGGCACGCTCGAAATTCAAATCAGCCACCCGGTGATTCTAGACGCGTCCCAATCCTGAAGCGCTCGATAATTGACCTCAGGCTCACCCTCGGCTCACATCCGGCGTCAGCGCCGCCGAGGCAGGGCGCCCACGCCAGCACGCTCTGGCGCCAGACTGGCGGACGCAGCCACATCGGCCGCGGAGTCGAGCCGGAAGCCAGCGCCTCGTCAGCCCGCCGATCGGCAGCCGCTTCACGGAGTAGTTCGGCGTGGCGTTGCCGGGTCAACACGTAGACGCTCATCGGATCCAGCATGCGTTACTTCCTTTCGCGTATCAGGCGCCGAACGAGATCAGGCCCGATAGTCGGTGATGCAGTTGATTCGGTCCGTCCAGCAGGCCCGTGACCGGCCGCAACAGGCCCCAGAACCACTCAGCATCGAGTTCGACCTGTGGTTCTGACGTGCTCTGCAGGATGGCCGCGCGAATCGCGCTAGCCTGTGCGTCGGTGAGTCGATGGCTGCCTGCCCAGCGGGTAAGCAGCGACTCCACATCCTGGGCGGGGTCGATTGGCGGGGTGGTCATACGTTCACTGCCCTCGCGCGGCGGAGCTCGTCGGCGAGCCGACGCCGCGCCTGCGCCAGGTGGTAGCGGACGGTGCCTGAGGGTTGGCCCAGGGCCTCGCCGATCTCGGCGCTGGTTTGTCCACCGACCACCTGGAGCACCAGGGCGACCCGCAGGTCGTCGGGTAGGCGGCGGATCGCGCGATCGAGCTCACGCAGGTCTTCCTGTTCCACGAGCGCGTGTTCAGGCGGATCGGCCCACTGCTGCGTGACCCGGGCGTCGGTGTCGACGGCGGCCTGTGCCGCCTGGCCGGCGGCCCGACGGCGGTGGTGGTCCACGACCAGGTTGCGCGCCACCGAAAAGAGCCAGAACCGCCGTCGCTCGGGCGGCAGGGCCTCCAGGCTGGCCTGACCCCGCCACACCCGGAGAAAGCACTCCTGGAGCAGGTCGAGCGCCTGCTCCGGATCGGACGTGCGGCCGAGGAAGTAGGCGTGCAAGCCCTGGCGATACTCGAGGTAGACCGCATCGAAGCGGCGCTGCCGATCGCGCAGCTCCACCGCCTACGTCTCCGCATCGTCATCGGCCACGATGCGCCCGTCGCGGGCGACTGTCAGGACCTGGAGCATCGGGACGAGGGTGCGCGGGGCGATGATTCGGCCATCCAACACGATCGCGGCGACCGCGCGTTTGAGTAACTGGGGTGAGACATCGGCTTCGAAGGTGAATTTGCCGTCGAGGACGAGGGTGATCGGCTCGTCGAACAACTCGAAGAAGCCGGCTGAGAACGAGTCCTTGCCGTCGAAGAGGCGCGGGCTCGCCGAGGAGAACACGATCTGCCCGCCGACCGCGGTCAGACACCCGGTCAGCGCCGCCTCATGTTCGCGCGGCGCGACGATGTGGCCGACCGCAACGACGCGGGCGTATCCGATCGCGTCGACCGGACCGACGATGACCAGCTGGCCGAGCGCAATGAGAATGTCGGTCGGTTGGCCGCGCGGATTGGCGAGATCGGCGCCGGTGATGCGCGTGCTGCCGAACAGCACCTCCACCGTGGCGCCCGGCGTGTACGGGTAGTAGACCACCTGCCCGCTCATGCGACTGAGGCCGGCGCCCAGGGCGGTCTCGCTGCCGACCGGCGCCACCACCTGCCCCATAGTGATGAGCTGAGAAAAGCCGACGCGCTGGACCGGGGTCGTGATGATCAGCTGCCCGGCCACCACCAGCACCTCGTCCTGTGGACCGTCCGCGTTCGCCAGGGCCTCCCCGCTCAAGGTGACCTGCCCGGTCATGACGCGGACCGTCTTGCCATCCGGGATCGGGACAGTCGCCGCCACGTTCTGCATGGGAATGGTCATGAGCTTGCCGAGCAGGCTCGCCGGCACCAGGATCGTGGCGACATTGACGATTCGGCCGACCCCGTCCAGGGTCTGCTCAGATGTGGCGCCCGTCAGATCGAGCAGCGCCACGTTGCGGATCTCTCGCTGGGTGTCTTGCATGTGCCCTCGCTTCTCAAGCATGTGTGTTCGCTAGAGAAGACGCACGCGCGCCCTCGAGTGTTGGGAGTACCCTCATGCTGCTCATGCGGGTGGACTTCCTGGGTCACGCCACACTCCTCGTACGACTCGGGGAGCTGAGCATCCTGACCGATCCCTGGTGGTCGGGCCCGGCGTATCGCGGACAGTGGTATCCGTATCCGCTGCCGGTTCCAGAGCGATTCGATCTGCGCGAGCTGGACGCCGTCTACATCTCGCACGGCCACGAGGACCATCTCCATCGTGAGACGCTGAGTGAGGTGTTGCGCGCGGCCCCCAACGTCCTGGCGGTCATCCCCCAGCGCTACGACACCGGCATGCGCGATTATCTGCGTCGGATCGGATTCCGGCGCATTCGCGAGGTCCCCGGCGGCACACATGTCGACGTCAGACGGGGACCGCTGTCGGCGCGTCTGCGCGTCTTCACCCATATGGATGACAGCATGCTCAGCATCGAATCCGGTGGGCAGGTGCTGCTGAATGCGAATGACGCGTTGCACGCGTCGCGCCGCGAGTTGATTGAAGAATACTGTCGCGTGCTCCGCCGGCGGCTACCGCGCATCGACTATCTGTTCTGCGGTTTCGGCGGGGCGAGTTACTTCCCGAACTGTATCCATGTGCCCGGCAAGGACGACGTCACCGTGGCGCGCGCGAGGGAAATCTTTTTTCTGCGCAACTTCGCGCTGATCACCGATCGACTCCAGCCTCGCCAGGCGTTTCCGTTCGCGGCCCATTTCGTACTGCCGGATGCCCACAACTGGTGGATCTCCGAGACGCGACTCCAGATGGCGCCGCCCGCGGAGGCCGTGCGTCGACTCGCGCCGGAGCTGCGCTCTGAAGTCCACGACCTGCAGCCAGGCGATTGGATTGAGAGTGGGACGGTCCACGCGTCGGCGTATCCAGGGATCGCACCCGAGCGAGCGCGCCGCGAGGTTGTGGCGCGCTACGGTCAGCCGCCGGCGCCCGCGCCCCTCACCAGCGCGCAATACGACCGTCTGGTCGACGCGACCCGGGCGAGGGCCACGCAACGCGCGCGGACGCTGGGCCCGAGCGAGCGGCTGGACGCGGTTCTCCGGCTCTGGGACCACCCGGCGGCCGACATTCGGGTTGTCGTCGCCGACCAACGCGCCGACGTGGCGCCGACGACGTCGACCAACTCGGATACGCCGCCCGAGGTGATCCTCGGGACCCGCTCCGACCTGCTCTGGGCCATGATGCAGACGCCGTTCGGGCGCGACCTCCTCACCGTCGGCTACGCGGTCGACATCCGTTTGCGCTCGATCCAGGAGATGGCGAACAACGCCCACGAGCGCCTGCTGAACCTGCTCGCCTATCCCCAGCCGCGCTGGCGCGAACGGTTTCGACGCCAGCCCGGCCGCGTGCTGGGCTTTCTGCTCGGCGATCCGAGCATGCGCTACGCGCTCAAGTCGAAACTCGGCCTCGCTCGATCCGCCCGCATCGACGCGACCGAACGCGGACTCTACGCCATCAGCGACTGGGCCGAGCTCGCCCGCACGCCGGAGTAGACCCGCGTCACTCCGGCGTCGACACAACCCCTCAAGCCTGAACTCGCGAGTGGCGGCGGTGCGATTCGCGCACGACCAGGCGCGGCTCCAGCACCATGTGCTGGCCGGAGGTCGCTCAACAGGGCGTCGGGTGGCGACCGCGTGCGCGGGGGTGGCACTATCGATTGAGTGAGCCAGGCCGAACGAACCGTTCCAGCGTCGTTCGAGCCTCGTCCGGTCGCCTCGCCGGCGGCCTGGCGGCTGGGTGACCTGTCGGAATCGCGCCGCTGGGCGTACTACCTGCTCCTGCCGAGCCTGCTGCTGGTCGCCGCGGTCGCCATCTACCCGGTCACCTCGGGTGTGTGGCTCAGCTTCCAACGCTACAACCTGTTGCGCGCGCCCGTGCCGAGCTTCGTCGGGCTGATGCAATACGCCGACCTGGCGGCGGACGCCGTGTTCTGGACCACCGTGCGCAACACCGCCGTCTGGGTCACCGTCGGCGCCTTCTCCCAGTTCCTACTCGGCCTGATCACCGCCCTGGCGCTGCATCGCAAAGGGCTGCGGGTCGGGCTGCTGCTGCGGGTTGGCCTGCTCCTGCCCTGGCTCATGCCAACGGTCGTCGCCGGCCACATGTGGAGTCTGCTGCTCGATTCTCGCATCGGCGTGCTGAACGACCTGCTGGTCCGGCTCGGCCTGCTGCACGGCTACGTGGCGTGGTTCGCCCAGTCCGAGACGGCCATGGGCGCGGTGCTGCTGGTCGACCTGTGGAAGAACTTTCCGTTCTTCACGCTGCTCCTGCTCGCCGGCCTGCAGGGCGTGCCCGAGGAGCTGTACGAGGCGGCCGAAGTCGACGGCGCGGGCGCGTGGTACAGCTTCCTGCGCATCACCCTGCCGATGTTGACCCCGGTCATCGTCGCGGCCGTCATCCTGCGCGTCATCGGCCTGGTGAACTCGCCCGATCTGATGATCATCCTGACCCACGGCGGCCCCGGCCTGGCGACATACGTCCTGTCGCTGCTGGCGTTCAACGACGCGTATACCGGCTTCGACTTCGGCGCGGCGGCCGCGGTCGCCACGGTGATGCTGGTCCTGCTGATGGCGTTCACCTCGGCGTATGTGCGCGTCTCGGGTGTCACCCGTGATTAGGTCGCGGCGGCAGACCCAGCGCCTGTACGACGGACTTGCCTACGCGGTCCTCATCGGCACGTTCGGCTTCGCGGTGTTTCCCATCCTGTGGACGCTGCTCACGTCGCTGAAGCCGAACGCCGACATCGTCACCGCCGAGATCCAGTACCTTCCGCTGCGCCCGACCCTCCAGAACTACGTCACGCTGTGGGGCCAGGCCGGTTTCCCGGTCATGTTCGTCAACAGCACCATCGTGACCGCCTTGACCGTCCTGGTGTGCCTGGCGGTGGGGATCACCGGCGCGTACAGCCTGTCGCGCTACCGCTTCCGAGGGCGCGGCCAGCTGCTGCTCTTCTACCTGGTCATCCGGATGTTTCCGGCCGTGCTGCTGCTGCTGCCGATCTTCATCGCGCTGCGCGTCCTCGGGCTGTACGACACCCACCTCGGGCTGGCCCTGGCCTATACGGCCTTCCTGCTGCCGGTGTGCATCTGGGTCCTCAAGGGCTTTTTCGACAGCATCCCGCCCGAGCTGGAGGACGCGGCGCGCATCGACGGCTGCACGCGCGCCGGCGCGATCGTCCGGGTGGTGCTGCCGCTGGCGCGGCCCGGCGTGGCGGCCACCGCGGTCCTGGTCGCCATCTCGGCGTGGAACGAGTTCCTGTTCGCGCTGATGTTGACGACCAGCCAGGGCATTCGCACCTGGCCGGTCGGCCTGCAGCTGATGGTCGGCGAGTATCAGCTGCCGTGGGGGCTGCTGACAGCCGGCGGCATCATCAGCATCGCGCCCATCCTGGTGTTCTTTGCGCTCGTCCAGCGCGCGCTCGTGCGCGGGTTGACGCTGGGCGCGGTCAAGGGCTGAGTCTATCTCTGGGGAGGAGCATTCTGTATGGACCGACGTCATTTCCTGAAAGCCTCGCTCGGGTCCGGGAGCGCCCTGCTGGTCGCCGCGTGTGCGCCGCAAGCGGTGGCGCCGCCAGGTGTGTCATCAAGCGGTGCCGCCACGAGTGGGCCCGCGCCGGCGAGCGCGCCAGCGGCGACGATCGCGCCGGCGGCGCTGACCGGCACCGTCAGCTACTGGCACACCTTCACCAGCCAGAGCGAGATGGACGGTCTGGACAAGGTGACCAAAGCCTTCAACGCCAAATACCCCAAGGTGACCGTCAACAGCGAGAACGTGCCCAACTCCGACTTCATGGCCAAGTTCACCCTGGCGGTCCAGGGTGGCGGCAAGCCCGAGACGACCATGATCTCGAGCGTGCGCCTGCCAGACATGGTCACAATGGGCGGTTTGATCGACCTCACGTCGCGGGTCGCGACGTGGGACCAGCGCCAGTACCTGCCGCCGGAGCGCTTCAAGGACGCCACCGTCAACGGCAAGATCTACGGCGTCCCGAGCTTCGCATTCGTCAACTGGATGTACTACCGCGCCGACTGGTTCAAAGAAGCTGGTCTGGCGCCACCCAAGACCTTCGACGACTTTCAGAATGCCGCGATCAAGCTGACGGATCCGTCCAAGAACCGGTTCGGGTTCGGCATGCGCGGCGCCGGCGGCGGCGAGGGCTTGCTCATCGAGGTCATCCGCTCGTTCGGCTCGCCCATCGTCGACGACAAGGGCGAACCGGCGATGGATCGGCAGAAGGCGACCGACGCCGTCCGCTGGTACAGCGAGCTGTACACGAAGTACCACGCCGTGCCGCCGAGCGTCACCAACGACAGCTTCCAGCAGATCATGACCGGGTTCAGCACCGGTCAGACGGCCATGCTGTGGCACCACACCGGGTCGCTGATCGACGTCGGCACCGCCCTGGGCGCCGACTCCGGCAAGTTCGGCACGCTGCCCAGGCCGGCTGGACCCGCGGCGCACATCGCCGACGTGAGCTACTCGTACAACGGCATGAGCGACCCGAAGAACGCCGACGCCGACTGGGCCTGGCTGGACTTCTGGGCGCAGCCTGATACCCAGATCGCCTTTCTGGAGTCCACCGGCTACTTCCCGTCCAGCACCAAGGTCGCCGACGACGCGCGCGTGCAGAAGAACCCGTACTACGCCGCGGCGATCGAAACGCTGAAGTTCGGCGGCCCGGCGCCAGCGTTCGCCGGCTCGTCCAACTGGGGGCTGACGGTGGTGCTGCCCAACTTCCAGCGGGTGCTGCTGGGCGAGATCAAGCCGGAGGAGGCCGTGGACGTGATGATGAAAGGCCTCGACAAGGCGGTCAAAGGGTAGTGCGATTAACCGATCAAGTTGCGGTGGTGACCGGCGCCGGCAACGGCATCGGCCAGGCCATCGCCCGCGCGTTCGCGGCTGAAGGAGCCCGCGTCGTCGTGGCGGACATCGACGCCGACGGCGCCGCGGCCACCGCGTCCTCGATTTCGTCGACCGGCGGCACGGCGCTGGCGGTGCCAACCGACGTGACCTCGCCCGAATCACAAGCTGCCCTCTTCGCGCGGGTGCGGGACACGCTCGGACGCCTCGACGTCCTGGTTAACAACGCTGGCGTCTTTCACGTCGCGCCGCTGCTGGACTTTCCGCTCGAGGCCTGGCGGCGCGGCTTTGCGGTCAACCTCGAGGGCGCGCTGCTGGCCACCCAGCGCGCCGGGCGCATGATGCAAGCGCAGGATCCGCATCCGGTGACCGGCTGTCGCGGCAAGATCGTGAATATCAGCTCCGGCGCAGCTGAAGTGGGACGTCCCTTCTTGCCGGCCTACGGCGCCAGCAAAGCCGCGCTCAACCACCTCTCGAAAACGTCGGCGCTGGTGCTCGGGCCGCACGCCATCGCAACGACCGTGCTGTATCCGACGTCGGTCCGCGAGGGCATGTTTGGGCCGATTGCCGAGCAGATGGCGGAGTTCGAAGGCATGCGCCCCGAGGATTTCGCCGCGCAGCGGGCCGCGGGCAGTCCGCTGGAGCGGCTCCAGAAACCGGAGGAGGTCGCCGCGATCGCCGTGTGGGTTGCGGCGCAGCCCGGCATGCGCCTGAACGGTCGACTGGTCCACACCGAAGCGCACGTCGGACTGCTGCCGTGAGGTTGCGACTGGGCGTTGCCGGTGGACCGGTGCCGCGCCTACCCGCCGACCTGGACCAGCCCCTCGCACGGCAGCTCGCCGGGCTCGGAATACGCGTGCTGACGACCCACTTTCAGCCAACTCCGCAGGCCGTCGCCGAACACGCCCGCCATGTCCGCGGCGTGCTCGCGGACCAGGGAATCGCGATCGTGCAGGCGACCGGCTACAACCCGCAGCTCACCCATCCTGACGACGCCGTGCTGGCCTCCGAGCTCGAGCGGCTGCGCGCCGCATTCAACACCGCCCGCCAGCTGGGCGCCGAAATGATCATCAGCGGCTGCGGCTCACGCCACCCGAGCCACTTCTACGGCCCGCACCCGGACAACCACACCCCGGCAACCCGCGAGCGCTTGATCAGCAGTCTGCGGCGCGTCGTCCCGTGGGCAACGGACGCGGGCGTCATCCTGGCCCTGGAGTGCCACGTCACCACCGCGCTCGATACCCCCGAACACATCCGCGAGATCATCCAGGCCGTGGATTCGCCGTGGGTGCGCGCCAACTTCGATCCCGTCAATCTGCTCGGCGATTTTCAGCAGGTCTGGCACAACGCCGCGGCGATGCGCCACATGTGGCGCACCCTCGGCACGTGCTACACGAAGTCCGCTCACCTCAAAGACGTCGTCACCGACGCAGACTTCGTCGTCCACATCTCCGAAGCGGCCCCGGGCCAGGGCCACCTCGACCTGGACGCGTACTTCGATGTCGTCAGCCAGCTTGGCGAAGACACCGCCGTCATCGTCGAACACCTGCCCGCCGACCAGGCGCTGGCTGCCATCGCCTACGTCAAACACGCCGCCGAACAGCGCGGATTCACGTTCGCCTGAGCCGCGGTGGCCAGTGAGTGATGCTGGAGCGCGGGGCGCTCAGCGGCGCGTGAGCGGCACTCCTGAGGCCGCCGCCTGAGCCACCTCCGGATCGAGCTGGAGGCCGAAGCCGTCGGCCAGCCGAGTCAGGTAGTTGAAAATGCCCACGATGTGGCCCACTTCCAGCAGCCCTTCGTCAGTAAAGCCCAGGTCACGCAACGGCTGCCAGTCCGCCTCAACCATCCGGGTGGGGGTGGCGCTGAGCTTCTCGGCGACCGTGCACAGCGCCCGCTCGCGGACCGACAGGGAGGTGACGCCCCGCCAGCGGTGCTGCTCGATCGCCTCGACGACGTCGGGTCGCCCACCCTCGACACGCAGAAACTCTGCGTGGGACTGCGTTCAATAGTGACAATCCTGCGCCGCGGCCGTCACGGCGGCAACCATCTCCCGCTCCGCCCGGCTCAACTCGCCCGGACCAAACATGATCTCGCGGAAGAGTGGACCGAAGAAGGGCGAGATCCGGCGGTGCGCCGCCCGCAGGCGTGGCATCCCCATGATGAAGCCAAAGTCATAGGCCGAGGCCCCGCCCGCCGGCATCGCGGCCTGGATCTCCGCGTCGCTGGGCAGGGCCACCCAGGCCTGCCTCTCGGCTCGTGCGCTCATAAAGCCGATCCTCCCAAGGTTGTGGAGCCGCTAGTCTAGTGCATGATCAGCCCGCCGGTGACGTTGATGGCCTGGCCGGTCAGGTAGTCCGCTTTGCTGGTCGCCAGGAAGCCGACGACGTTGGCGACGTCCGCCGGTTGCGCGCCACGGCCGAGGGGAACGGTGGCGACGCGTTCTTGCCAGTACTCTCCGGGTTGCTTGCCAAGGCGAGCGACGCCCACTTCACGATCGATCTGCGCCCACATCTCGGTGTCCACATAACCTGGACAGACGCAGTTCACCCGGACCCCCGAGTCCGCGTAGGCGACCGCCAGGCTCTTCGTGAGGCTGATCACGGCCGCCTTGCTGACCGCGTACGGCAGGCTGTTGGCTGAGGCCACCTTGCCGGCCATCGACGCCACGCTGACGATGACGCCCCGCCGCGCGGCCAGCATGGTGGGCAACACCGCCTGCGCGCAGAACAGGACCGCTCTGGCGTTGACCCCCATGACCGTATCCCAGTGCTCCTCGGTGATCTCGAGCGGCGACGCCGACCGGTAGATCCCGGCGTTGTTCACCAGGATGTCGATCCGACCAAACATCTGCAGCGTCTGGTCCACCATCGCCGTTCGATCGGCGGCGCGAGTGACGTCGACACCTACCGCCAGCGCCTGCCGGCCCGCCTGCTGGACCGCCGCCGCCGTCTCCGCCGCCGCCGCCACGTTCAACTCAGCCACCGCGACGCTGGCACCCAGGCCTGCCAGTTCCAGCGCGATTGCGCGGCCAATCCCGCGTCCGGCACCTGTCACGATCGCGACCTGTCCGTCGAGTTCCACTTGACGCCACCTCGTTTCTCGTTCGGGAAAGCTCACCCAGGGTAAACCGCTTGTCCTCCATTCGACGCGGGCGTAGGCTGCACCTGGGAGGACGCCCCATGCGGACAGTTGTCGACACCATCCTGCCGACCACCATGGTCGGTTCATACCCACGGCCGAAATGGTTCAACTACCAGTTGCTCGGTCGCGACGTGCGGGTTGCGTTCAAGCACGTCGACCACGCCGAGGCCTTTGCCGACGCGACGGCGGCGTCGATTCGCGACCAGGAGGAGGCCGGCCTGGACATCGTGACCGATGGCCAGATGTGCTTCGACGACTATGTCGGCGTCATCGGCTCCTTCTGCTGGTACATGTACGAGCGCATCCCGGGCTTCGACCCGGCCAAAGAAGAACATCCAAATGCCGTCGGTGCGGCGAGCCTGACCCGGGATCTCGCGTTGCTGTCCGATTGGGGTGGCGTCATCAACAGCGGGCCGGTGGGGCCAGGCGCGCTACGCCTGGTCGACCTCTACAAGATCGCCGCGCGCTCAGCTTCCAGACCGCTCAAGGTGTCGGTCGGCGCGGGCCCGGTGAATCTCGCCTGGCACGTCTACTATCAGCACTACAAGGACGCGCGCGAGCTGTCCTACGCGCTGGCGCCCATTTTCAATGCCGAGATGAAGGCCCTGGTCGCCGCGGGCGCCACGTTCCTGCAGCTCGAAGACCTGGGTCCGTGGCTGCCGCTCTTCACCGGCAACAACGAGGACTTCAAGTGGATCGCCGACGTCTATCGACAGTGCATCGACGGCGTCGACGCCAAGATTGCGCTGCACTTTTGCTACGGCAACGCCTGGGGCAACCAGCTCTCGGGGCTCATCACCGCGGGCTATGAGGCCGTCCTGCCGTACTTCTACGACCTGCCGATCGACCAGTTCGTGCTGGACTTCGCGAACCGCGACATGGCCGGCATCGACGCGCTGCGCTCGCTGCCGAGCGACAAAGAGGTCGGCGTCGGCGTGGTCGACGTCCGCACGAGCATGGTCGAGACGCCGCGGACGATCGCCGAACGGATCCGCCAGGTGCTCGGGGTGGTACCGGCCGAACGCGTCTACCTGACCACCGACTGCGGCATGAAACCCCTGCCGCGGATGGTCGCCAGGATGAAGCTGCAAGCCCTGTCAAACGGGGCCCAGATCGTCCGCCAGGAGCTTGGAGTCCGAGGTCTCGTCACCAGCACCCCTGGCTGAAGCCGCGGACCCGGAGCCAGGGCGCGTCAGTACCCTGGAGCTGTTCTTCGACCTGGTCTTCGTCTTCACCATCACCCAGCTGACGACGGTCCTCGTCACCGACCCGACCCCGCGCGGGGTACTCCAGGTGGCGCTGATGCTGGGCGTCATCTGGTGGATGTACGGCGGCTACGCCTGGCTGACCAACGCGGTCGCGCCCGACGGCACTGGCCGACGCCTGCTCCTCCTGGGAGGCATGGCCGCCTTCCTGCTGCTGGCGCTGGTCATCCCGCGCGCCTTCGCTGGCGGCGGCGCGGCGTTCGGGCTGGCGTATCTCGTCGTCGTCGGCGTGCACGCGGCGCTCTTCACCCGGACCTCTTCCGAGAGCGCGGTGCGGGCCATCCTGCGGATCGCCCCGTTCAATATCGCCTCGGCGCTGCTCATCCTCGCCGCGGGCGTCGGCGGCGGGCTGCTGGAGTACGGCTTGTGGGCGCTTGCGTTCGCGTTGGAGTGGGTGACGCCGAGCGTGGCCAGAACCGAGGGATTCGAGATCCGCGCCGCGCACTTCGTCGAACGGCACGGGCTCGTGGTGATCGTCGCTATCGGCGAATCGGTGGTGGCGATCGGCATCGGCGCGGCCGGGCTGCCGATCGACGCGGGCCTGGTGGTCGTCGCCGTACTGGGGCTGGCGCTCAACGCCTGCCTATGGTGGACGGTCTTTGGCGGGGACGATGACGTCCGCGCCGAGCGAGCCCTGGAGGACGCACCGCTGGCGCGTCGGCCCACGCTGGCGCTGCACGCGTTTGGCTACTGGCACCTGCCACTGCTGTTCGGCATCATCGCCATCGCGGCCGGCTTGAAGAAGGCGACCGGACTTCCGTCCGGACCGCTCGAGGCGGCCGCCGCGATCCAGTTGGCCGCCTGCGTTGCCGTGTTTCTGATCGCCGCCGCGCTGGTGTGCCGAACGCTCGGCATCTCGCACGGGCCCTGGCGTGGGCTCGCCGCGGTCCTCGTCCTGTTCACCACGCCACTGGGCGTCTGGCTGTCGGCCACCGCCCAACTGGCGGGGCTGGTGGCCCTGCTGGTCGCGATGCTCATTGCCGAGTCAGTCCGCGCGACAACCAACCACCTGGCTTAGCGCACGCTGCTTGTGTAGAAGCACCACCACTTGCCGAAACGGCCCGCCGGCGGCACACTGGTGCCGGCCCGCTATCGGCCGCACATGTCGATATTCGCGTCGCGGGTTCGTCTACTACATGAAGGAGCTCACGATGACCGGAGTACGCGTCCTGGTAGGTACCCGCAAAGGCGCATTCGTCCTGACGTCCGACGCCAAGCGCGAGCAGTGGGACGTCAGCGGACCCCATTTCGCCGGCTGGGAGATCTACCACCTCAAGGGCTCGCCCGCTGAGCCGGATCGGCTGTACGCATCCCAGACCAGCGGCTGGTTCGGACAACTGATCCAGCGCTCCGACGACGCTGGGAAGACGTGGGCGCCCGTGGGGAACAAGTTCACCTACGAGGGCGTCCCAGGCATGCACCAGTGGTACGACGGCACGCCGCGGCCCTGGGAGTTCAAGCGCGTCTGGCACCTCGAACCGTCGTTGACCGACCCCGACACGGTCTACGCCGGGGTTGAAGACGCCGCCCTGTTTCGCACGTCCGACGGCGGCCAGACATGGTGCGAGCTCGCCGGACTGCGCGGCCACGGCTCGGGGCCGTCGTGGCAGCCCGGCGCCGGCGGGATGTGCCTGCACACCATCCTGCTCGATCCGAAGAATCCGCAGCGCATCTTCGTCGCCATCTCGGCCGCGGGCGCCTTCCGTTCCGAGGACGCCGGCCAGACGTGGCAGCCCGTAAACCGCGGCTTGAAGTCCGAAGGCATCCCCGATCCGAATGCCGAGGTCGGCCACTGCGTCCATCGCCTGGCGATGCATCGATCTCGGCCCGACGTCCTGTTCATGCAGAAGCACTGGGACGTCATGCGCAGCGACAACGGCGGCGAGTCGTGGCAGGAGATCAGCGGCAACCTGCCCACCGATTTCGGGTTTGCGATCGACGTGCACGCGCACGAGCCTGAGACCATCTACGTCGTCCCAATCAAGAGCGACTCGGAGCACTTTCCGCCCGAAGGGAAGCTGCGCGTGTATCGCAGCCGGACCGGCGGCAACGACTGGGAGGCGCTCACGAAGGGTTTGCCTCAGCAGGACTGTTACGTCAATATCCTGCGCGACGCGATGGCGGTGGACTCGCTCGATGCGTGCGGCGTGTACTTCGGCACCACTGGCGGGCAGGTCTACGCCTCGGCCGACGCCGGCGACCACTGGAGTCCGATCGTGCGCGATCTGCCCGCGGTGCTGTCGGTCGAAGTCCAGACACTGGCATGATCCGCGTGGTCCTGCCGGCCCACCTGCGCACGCTCGCGCGGGTCGGCAGCCAGGTCGAGCTCGACGTCGCGGGCCAGGTCACGCAGCGCTCGGTGCTGGACGCGCTCGAGACGTGCTATCCGATGCTGCGCGGGACCATCCGCGATCATACGACGCAGCAACGCCGCGCGTTCCTGCGCTTCTTTGCCTGCGGCCAGGACCTGTCGCACGAGTCGCCGGATGCCCCGCTGCCCGAAGCGGTCGTGCGCGGGACGGAGCCGTTCCTGGTGATCGGGGCGATGGCCGGCGGCTGAGAGACACCCCGCGTTTGTCACGGCGCTTGGTGTGGACTGGACTTAGCACCGCGTCAGCGGCGACCGGCGGCTGCGGTGGCGTGATCGCTACGCGACGCGTCGGCACGCCGGCGAACTACACGCCGCCGTATAGCGACTCAGAGCCACCTCACGAATCGAGGCCGATGCTGAGGACCGTGCTCGGGAGTTGCGGTGAGGGTTCCTTGTGCTCGGTCACCGCGGTGCCGATCGCAAAGAACTCGATCGCGTTGTTTCCCCAGCCCCAGCTGCTTTCCTGCACGCGCACGCCGACAATGCCCGTACCACCCCGCTCGACTGCCTCGGCTTGCATACGCTCCAGCGCCAGCTCGCGGGCGGTGTAGGTCGCCTCCGAATAAATCGTCAGCTCGGTGTTGCGGCCGGCCGTCTTGAGCGACTGCATCAGGCCCATATGGCGGATGTGGTAGACGCACGCGCCCATGGCCAGGCTCACCGGGCGGTAGCCGGTCTCGATCAGCTTCCAGAAGTCCTGGCCGCTCAGGTCGGAGGTGAACGGGCGATTGTCGTGGGTGCGGTAGTGCTCGCCCGCCTCGTGACGGACGGCCGTGCCGATGGCCTGAAACTCGAGGACGTTGTCCTCCATAGCGTAGTCCTTGAATTCGAGTCGGACACCGACCACACCGTCGGCCCCGAGCAGGTCCGCCTCTTCCTCCATGCGCGTCATCGCCAGCTCGCGCGCCCCGTACATGGCCTGGGTCAAGACGGCCAGCTCCTGGCTCTGGTTCCAGTTCTGCCATTGGAAGCCAACGTGGTAGATGCATGAGCCCATCACCAGCCCGAGCGGCTGGAACGCGGCTCGACGCACGAGCAGGAACTCGTCGACGGACAGGTCGCTGGTGAAGAAAGTCGGCGCTCCGCCCTCGCCGCGCATGCTCCGCAAGCGCTGCTCGGCACCGGCTGGCAGGCCGACCCTCGAACCGGGCGTATAGCTCATCACACTCTCCTTTGATGGGGGGGGGGTTAGTCGCTAACCGTGGAGGAGTCTCGCCAGCGCGTCGCGGCCCGCACCGGTACGCTCGAGCTCAGTGCCCAGCGCCAGACCAAGCTCGTCCAGCCAGCGTTCAAGGGGCAGCGTGTCGGTGCGCACGGCCACGTCGCGGACGACGCGCGTGCGCCTGGCTTCCAGCGTATCGCGCCGACCGCGCTCGAGCACGTAACGTAGCCCGTTCAGTTCGACGGTCACGCCGGTGGTGTGCTTCGGGCCAATCAAACCTCGCGTGCGACGCACCGCGGTCTGGGCAGCCAAGGTGCCCTCCAGGAACGTCGCGAGTTGTTCCAGCAACGCCTGCTGGTCCTGCTGATAGCGCGCCAGCAGCGCCCCACTCACGCCGAGGTCTTCCCAGTCGGGCGTGGGTGGCTCAGAGTCTGACATGAGGCGCGCGCCGCAAGACAGTTTACGCCTGTGGCTGGCCGGCCACCGCAGCCTGCCCATCGGCACGGGTCTCCGGGGCGCGGGTCTCGGAACCGCGCCCGCTAGCTTGTCGCGTATCCAGGCCGGGCAGCGCGTCCGCTCGAGATCGCGCGATCGACGCCCGCGAGCCAGGCAATACAGGCGAAGCGCGCCCCCGCACCGAAGGGCTTGGGGACGCACTTCGCCGCGAACCTCCGGCTAAACGCGTGCTTCGAAGATCCGGTTGAATGGCGTCGCCGTCGCGCGACGAAAATGGCTCAGGCCGGCGGCCGCGGCCACCCCGCGCAACGTGGCGTCCGACGCAATCGTGCCGAGCGCGTGACCGCTTTCAGCGATCGCGTGCGGCGTGCAGATCAGCACGGAGGCCCCCGAGTACACCCGGCCAACGGGGTTGTGGTTTTCAGCGTCAGTTTCGCCGGCCATTGGCTCGACCAGCATCACGGTGCCGCCAGGCGCCAACGTCTGCGTCGCACGCCGCAGGGCAGCCGTTGGATCGCCCATGTCGTGCAAACAATCGAAGAACGCGACCAGGTCGTAGCCGCTCAGCGGGGACGGGAAGTCGGACGACGGTGCAACTTCGAAGCTGAGCCGATCGGCTATACCGGCTTCGGCGGCTGCCCGACGCGCACGTTCGATGGACGGCGCGTGATTGTCGAAGCCGAGGAAGGTCGAGTTCGGGTACGCGCGGGCCAGGATGATCGTCGACGCGCCGTGACCACAGCCGACGTCGGCGACGAGTGCGCCGCGCTCGAGCTTTGCCTGGACGCCTTCGAGGGCGGGAATCCACTCCTGGACCAGGAACTGCTCGTAGCTGGGGCGGAAAAAGCGTTCGACGCCCGAGAAGAGACCCGTGTCGTGCTCGCCCCAGTGCATGCCCTGGCCGGTGCGGAAGGCCTCAGTGATCCGCGGCTCGGCCCGCATCGCACTGATCAACATCTGGTACCTACCCGACAGCGCGCCCAGCGCGGCGGCGTGCTCCGGCGGCAGCGAATAGCGGCCGGTGGTCGCGTCAAAGTCCAGGTATCCTCCGGCGGCCTGGTTCACGAGCCATGGGTGCACGTACGGCTCGGCGGTGCCGGTCCGCTGCGCGAGCTCGGTCGGGGTCGCCGGACCATCGTCGGTGAGCGCACCGTACAGGTTGAGCTCGTCGCCGATAACCAGCAGCGTGGCGCTGGTCAGCGAGCCCCAGTCACCGACCGCCTTGTTGACGAACGCCTGCAGCTTGTCGCTGTCCAGCACTGGCTGTTCCGCAAGAGCCATCGCGAACCCCCTGCAACGGCGCCGGAATTTTCCTTCATCAAAGGCTTGCGCCGTTGGGCAGGTCCTACTCTGACGGCCCTCGCCGCGAGGCTCATCGTGGGGTGTACGGAACCTCGCCATCGCGAGTACGGAACGTGGCAGAGTCAGCGGTACGGATGCTGGCGCGCGATCCAGGCCGCCACCTGCGACCGATTCGTCAGCTGCAACCTGGCCAGAATCGCGCTGACATGTGATTCGACGGTTCGCTCGCCGAGCACCAACCGTTCGGCGATGGCTCGGTTCGACAGGCCCTCGCCTACCAGGAGCGCCACCGAGCGCTCGCGTGGGCTCAGGCCCGCCTGGTCTCGGCGACCACGCGGCGGTCGCGGGCCCATCCGCCGCACAGACGACTCGACGAAGGCAGCGCGCAGTTCATCCGGGACGCCCTCGGCCATCTCCGTTACCGATGCCTCGGCAGCCTCCCGCGCACGATGCGCGTCGAGCTGGTCGGCTCGAGCCGCTCGAGTCGCTGCCGACGCAGTGCCTACCTCTTGAGTTTGCCGTGAGCTTGATTTTCGTACGCCGGCAGCGACCGCTGAGAGGACGAACTGTTTGGGAGGCCGGCCCCGGCCCGCTCGAAGCCGTTGCCTTGCACGCGCCGCCAAGGGCTCAGCCGAGCGACCGAGTTCCTTGCGTCGCACGAGTCCTGGTTTGAAAAATCAGCGGGCTACATGCATCGGCATGCACGTTACAAGATCAAGGTAGCGCTACCCTTGCCACAATCCTGCGCGCCGGCTCCGGAGTGGTCGCACTGCCTGTGACGCTTGACGAGTTTGCGAGCTGGCGAGCGTCGAGCGTCGAGGCTCCTGGAAACTACCCTGCGGGGTGG
>Ga0070730_10001222_pt1 | contig 25223 bp, 16 predicted proteins | sample Coa_R1_3_FD_66447 | JGI IMG/M metagenome (GOLD analysis project Ga0070730, IMG submission 66447) | Surface soil microbial communities from Centralia Pennsylvania, which are recovering from an underground coalmine fire - Coalmine... | ecosystem: Environmental > Terrestrial > Soil > Unclassified ... | reverse complement strand
GTCGTGATCCGGATGCTCTTGAGCACCCGCGCCGACAAGAACTCCCAACGCATCATCCAAACCGCCTACCGGCGCGTGCTCACCAGCTTCGAGAGCTTCGACACCACGGTGCTGCTGAACCCACGCTAGAGGCCTGGGGGCGATCCGCGCCAACAAGCTCATACTATCGTTCCCGCAAGGTCGAGGGACTCTATGTATCGCCAAAGCATTCAATTTCCCGCCAAGGACTTGGGGCTGCGCGAAGACGTTCACGCCTTGGGAACCGTGATCGGCGAAACCCTTCGCGATCAAGGCGGCGAGGAATTGTTCGACCTCGTGGAGGGAGACCGGCGCGCGGCGATCGCCCTCCGCGAAGGCGAGGCGAAGGGGAGCGGCGATGGGCTGCGGCAGCGCACCGAGGGCCGCTCGCCATCGTCCGCCACGGACCTGACGCGGGCATTTTCGATTTGGTTCTTGGCGGTCAACACGGCCGAAAAGGTCCATCGGATACGACGGCGCCGGCAATACTTGAGCGATGCGACCACGGCCCAGCCCGGCGGTATCGCCGATTGCATCATGCGGCTCGAGCGCGAGGGTCTGCCGCTCGAAAGGACGCTCGAGTTGATCTCCTCGATGAGCATCGAACCGGTGTTCGCGGCCCATCCCACGGAGTCCACGCGCCGCACCATCCTGCGAAAGCAACAGCACATCGCGCACGACTTGCTGGAACGCTTGAACCCGCTGCTTACCCACACGGAGGGCGAGACACTCTGGGCGCGCGTGCGGCTCGAAATCACGAGCATCCTGCAGACGGAAGATCACCCCCGCGAGGCGCTCACCGTCGCCGATGAACGCGAGCATGTGCTTTTCTACCTGGTCGAGATCCTGTACCGGGTGGTTCCGCTTTTCTACGAGGAAGTGGAGACGGCGGTGGCGCGGGCCTATTCGGTTCCGGTGGAATCTTTGGATGTGCCGAGCATTTTGCATTTCGGTTCGTGGGTGGGCGGCGACATGGACGGCAACGCCGACGTGCACGCCAAGACCATTCGCGAGACGCTGCACCGCCACCAGCAGCTCATCGTGTCGACCTATTTCGATGAATGCGCGCAGCTCGCCGAAACCTTGAGCCAGAGCGCGAATCGCGTGCCCGTCAGCGAGGCGCTGAAGCGGCGCATCGACGCGTACGGCGCGCTGCTCCCGGGTGCGCAGGAACTCGCGCCCGCGCGTCATGACCGGCAGCCCTATCGCATTTTCTTCGGCCAGATACGCGAGCGCCTCAAAACCACCTATGACGGCCGGCCCAACGCCTACCAGAGTTCGGACGAGTTGCTGGCGGACATACAGCTCGCCGCCGAAAGCCTGGTGTCCAATCGCGGACGGCATGCCGGTTATTTCCTCGTGCGGCGCTTCATGCGGCGCGTGCGCACGTTCGGTTTTCATCTGGCGACGTTGGATATCACGCAGCATGCGCACGTCCACGATGAGGTGATCGGGCAGGGTCTCGGACTTCCGGAGTGGCCGACGTTTCCGCCGCAGGAACGGCTGCACCGGTTGCGCGATTTGTTGGCCCGCGACCAGGGACCGACCGGCACCTTCGACGCGATCGGCCGGCGCAGTTTGTGGGTGTTCGAGGCCATCGCCCGCGCGCGCCACCAGTACGGCGGACGCGCCATCGGGGACTACATCGTGAGCGGCACGCAAGGTCCCGAGGACGTGCTCGCGGTGCTGCTGCTGGCCCGATGGGCCGACATCTCCGACAAGCGCACCGGGGAGTGCCCGCTCGACGTGGCGCCGTTGCTCGAGTCGATTGCCGCGCTCGAAGCGGCGGGCGATGTGCTGCGCGGCCTCCATGCGGAGCCCGCTTATCGGCAGCATCTGGCGACCCGCGGTGATCGCCAGCAGATCGTGCTGGGGTACTCGGACACGAACAAGGAGGGCGGCATCGCGGCCTCGCGATGGGCCTTGCAGGTGGCGCAGACGGAACTGCTCGACGCAGCGCGCGACTCCGGCATCAAGCTGACCATTTTCCACAACCGGGGCGGCACGCCGCCGCGCGGCGGAGGCCGCACCGAGCATCTGGTGGAGGCGGCGCCGCATGGAGCGATCCGCGGCGCGCTCAGGCTGACGGAGCAGGGCGAGGTCGTGAACCAGAGCTATGGCCTGCGGCCGATCGCCATGCGAACGCTGGAGCGGACCTTCGCCGCCGTGGCGTTGGCCACCGCCCATGTCGATCAGGCGCCCGCGCCGCCGGCGCACCTTGCGGCCATGCAGACCATCGCAGCTCGCAGCCTCGAGGCCTATCGGCGGCTGGCCTACGGCAACCCCCTGTTCTTCGATTTCTTCCGCGCGGTGACTCCGCTCGACGTGATCGAGCGCATGCATATCGGCTCGCGGCCCGCCATGCGCGCCGGCAAAGTGGGCTTGCAGGGCTTGCGGGCCATCCCGTGGGTTTTCGCGTGGACTCAGAGCCGCCATATGCTCCCGGGCTGGTTCGGCTTCGGCACCGGCCTTGCGGCCGCCGCTCTGGACCACGGTCAAGCGGTATTGGAACGCATGCTGATCGAGTGGCCGTTCTTCCGGCATCTGCTCGACGACGTGGAGGCCATGCTGGCGCGGACCGACCTCGAAATCGCGGCGCATTACGACGCTCTGGCAGGCGATGAGTTGCGCTCGCTGCACGAACCCATCCGCGAGGAGTTTACGCTGACGGTAACCCAGGTGCTGCGGCTGCGCGGCACCGCGCATCTGGCCGACAGCGATCCGACGCTGCAGCGATCCATCGTGCTGCGCAATCCCTACATCGATCCGATGCACCTGATGCAGGTGGATTTGCTCAAGCGCTGGCGTGCCACCGGGAGGGGCGACGCGGACCTATTCGCCGCGCTGCGCGCCACCATCAGCGGCATCGCCCAAGGACTGCAGGCAACGGGTTAGGCTAATTGTTCATGAACAGTCGGTTCATGCACGGAGGCCGAATTGGCCAGGTATTGCGCAGCAAGACGTGCCGCGCAACCCGCTCCGGGTTTCAACACTCGGGCACGTTGACCGCAAGGCCGCCCTGCGAGGTTTCCTTGTAGATGGTGGACATGTCCAGCCCGGTTTGACGCATGGTGGAGATCACCTGATCGAGGGATACCTTGTGCGACCCATCGCCGCGCAGCGCCAGCCGGGCGGCGTTGATGGCTTTGACCGAACCCATGGCATTGCGCTCGATACAGGGGATTTGGACCAATCCGGCGACCGGGTCGCAAGTGAGTCCCAGATTGTGCTCCATGCCGATTTCCGCGGCATTCTCGATTTGCTCGTTGCTGCCGTTCAGGGCCGATACCAGTCCGGCGGCAGCCATGGAGCAGGCCACGCCGACCTCGCCTTGGCAACCCATTTCCGCCCCGGAAATGGATGCATTCTGCTTGTACAGCATCCCCATGGCGGCGGCGGTGAGGAGGAATCGCATGACGCCGTCATCGTCCGCACCCGGTTCGAATCGCCGATAATAGTGCAGCACCGCGGGCACGATTCCCGCCGCGCCGTTCGTCGGTGCGGTGACCACCTGGCCGCCCGCCGCGTTCTCCTCGTTGACCGCCAGGGCGAACACGTTGACCCAGTCGAGTGCATGCATCGGACTCGCCGGATCGCCGCTCATCAGCTGGCGGTACAGCTTCGGTGCGCGCCGGCGCACGCCCAACACCCCGGGCAGCAGACCTTGCGCTTCGAATCCACGGCGCACGCAGTCCTGCATCACCTGCCAGATGCGCATGAGCTTGGCGCGTATCTCGGCATCGCTGTGCCACGTGCGTTCCCGCGCGCGCATCAGCTCGTGGATTTCGAGCCCCAGGCTGCGTCCATGCTCGAGCAGACGGGCTCCGGAATCGAATTCGATCGGGGGTTCCGCACGCGCCGCGGTGCTGCCTGCCGCGGTGCCGGCCTGCACGATGAAGCCGCCGCCGACGCTGTAGTATTCCTCGCGCGCGAGCACGACCTGTCCCGCGTCGTGCGCGGTGAATCGCATGCCGTTGGTATGGCCGGGCAGTACCTGGTCGACGTGAAACAGCACGTTGAGCGGTTCGTCGAAGTCGATCTCGTGGCGGCCGAGCAGGCGGATACGTCCCGCCGCGCGAATGCGCCCCAAGGTGGGTTCGATGTCGGCGGGATCGATGGTGTCCGGGCTCAAGCCCTCCAACCCCAAGAGCACGGCGCGATCCGTACAGTGCCCGCGTCCGGTCAACGCCAGCGACCCGTATAGCTGCGCCGAAACCTGGGACGTCCGCTCGAGCAGTCCGCGATGGGCCAGCAGCTCGGCGAAACTGCGCGCGGCGTTCATCGGCCCCATCGTGTGTGAGCTGGATGGACCTATGCCGATTTTAAAGATGTCGAAAACGCTCAAACTCATGGGAACCTTCACCTTCTTCTAGGAATCCGTTTGCATTTCCCCGGCAGCCTGCAAAAGCGGGCTTGTTGCCGGCGGAAATGCTGCTGAAAAAGCGCCGCAGGCAATTCCAGTGAATTCGATGGCGCCGCAGGCGGCGTTTTCCAATGAACCGGAAAGCGCCCGCGCGTGACTTTTTACAATGAACCGGCGGAGCACCGCGGCCGCCTTTTCCAACGAACCACGGTCTCGATGATACGCTGCCCGCCCGCGCTCCGCCTCAATGCGTGCGGCGAATGATAGAATCGACAAGGGCGTGGGTTGTCGCAACATCGGGGGTGTTAGATGATTCGTTTACCGTTGGTCCTTACCGCGTCGATTCTGGCAATGGCGCCTCTGACATTGTCGCCGGCGCACGCCAAGGGCGCCGATGCCATTGCGGCGGCGGTTGCCGATGCAAGCCGCCCCGATACCGACAAGCAGCGCGACGCGAATCGAAAGCCGGCCGAGACTCTCGCGTTTGCGGGCGTCAAACCGGGCGACCGGGTCGCCGAATTGCTGCCGGGAGCGGGCTATTTCACCCGGCTCTTCAGCAAGGTCGTCGGCGCCGGCGGACGAGTGTACGCGCTGGTGCCGGCGCCTTCGCCGGACGCGCCTCCGGACGCGCTGGACCGCGCGGCGCGGGTCAAGGCAATCGCCGCCGATCCGAATTATTCCAACGTCAGCGTCGTGGTCGAGCCATTCGCCCAAATCAAGACGCCGGAGGCGGTGGATTTGGTCTGGACGTCCCAAAATTATCATGACCTGCATAATTTTCCCGGCGTCGACGCGACGGTATTCAACCAGTCGGTCTTCGATGCCTTGAAGCCGGGCGGCACCTATGTGATCTTGGATCACGCCGCCGAGCCGGGGTCGGGCGTCAGAGACACGGCCACCTTGCATCGAATCGACCCGGAAACGGTGAAGAAGGAAGTGCTTGCCGCGGGGTTCGTATTCGTAGGCGCGAGCGATCTGCTCCATCAGGCCGATGATCCGCATACCGTGAAGGTGTTCGATCCCAGCGTTCGCGGCAAGACTGACCAGTTCATTTTCAAGTTCCGCAAGCCGAAGCCTTAGCCGGATCATTCATGAACGGTCAGTTCGCGCGCGCTTTCCGTTCGTGAACGAGTCGGCTTGGACAGCCGGCAGAGTATGTCGATGTGATCCGCCGCGCGCCGGCGCGAACTAAGGAGGGTTGCCGCTGTCAACCTCTATACGTCCCCGGCGTTTGACGGCATATGTGGCGGAGGTTTTCGAAGATCATGAATTCGGCGTCATGTTGGCAGGGCGCGAAAGTGCGGCTGCGGGCTCTTGCTTCGGGTGCAATGCGCCTCGCGGTTCCCGCTGCGGTGGTCGTCGGGTTGGCCGCATGCGTCGCACCGCCGCCGCGAACCGTCGCCGTGCGCGCACCGCCGCCGCAGAAGGTGTTCGTTTACCCCTCGAACGGTCAAACTGCGGAGCAGACGGATCGCGACCGCTACGAGTGTCACCTGTGGGCAGTCCAGCAAACCGGTGTCGATCCCAGCCGCGATACCAATCCCTATGAGCGCGTGGTCGTGCAGCCTGCCAACCCACCCGGGTCAGGAACCGCGGCAGGTGCCATCGGCGGAGCGATCCTGGGGGCACTCATCGCCGGGCCGCGCGACGCGGGCGCCGGAATGGTGCTGGGCGGCGTCACCGGCGCCGTCGTTGGATCCGCTGCGGATGCCAGCGCACAGGAACAGGCTCACATGACGCAGCAGCAGCTGAATCAGCGGGCCGCCGAGGGCCGTGCCCGCGCGGACTCATACCGGCGCGCACTGGGGGCATGTCTTCAGGGCCGGGGCTACACCGTCAGTTAGTAATGGCTACACCGTCAGTTAGTACGCGAGCCGCAGCTTCCGGCGCCGCAGATTCCCGTCCCGCAGATTCCCGCGCGCGTCTCGAGGGTCATCAAGCGTCATGAGTCATGGTTCCTCAATCGCCTTGCTGTCGTTGGCGATCCTGCTGGCGGGCACGCCGCTCGGTTCGTCGGCGGCTGCTGCGCAAGACCAGCGCGCGCATAGCGAGCGCCCTCAAGGGCGGCCGGGCGGCGGCGAACGCTCCGAGGCGCGTCCCGGCGGTGGGGTCCGGCAGGGCGGCGAGGGCCGCCCAGCCTTCGACGGGCGCGGACAGATCCTCGACCAGCGCTATAACCACGGACGCTACTATCCTCCGTTGGGCACCGTTCGCCCGACATTGCCCGGGGAGTATCGACCTTATTATCGCGGGCGCGATCGCTATTACTTCAATGGCGGCGTCTGGTACGCGCCGCGCGGGCCGGGATTCGTGGTCGTAACACCGCCGCCGGGGCTGGTGATTTCGGTGCTGCCTCCCTTCTACTCGACGGTGTGGATCGGCGGTGCCCCGTACTACTACGCGGACAATGTCTACTACACATGGCAGCCCGATCAAAACGGGTATGTGGTGGTCGATCCGCCCGACAACGCGGATCAGCCGTCGCCGCCGCCCGATAACGCGCAGGACGCGCCCAACGATCTGATCATTTACCCGAAGAACGGGCAGTCCAAGGATCAACAAGCAGCGGATCAGTTCGAGTGTCACAGCTGGGCCAAGAACCAAACCGGTTTCGATCCGACCGAGGCCGGCGGGGGTGTTCAATCGGGGGACGCCGATCGCATCAGGAACAACTACAACCGCGCGATGTCGGCCTGCTTGCAGGGCCGCGGCTACCAAGTCAATTGATCGTGCGCGCCAAGCGAACTCGCGGCCGGGGGAACACGATTCGCGATACGCGGCTGCATGGTTCGCGCTGCACGCGACCCGCATGCGACCCGTGCCCAACGGAGTCAGCACGAAGGGTATCTGTAGCCCTATGGGGCTGTACGGTGCGCGACAAGCGGTACGTGAGTACTCGGCGCGACCGCAGTGCATTGGTCGCAACCCGGCGACAGTTCGCGCTTTCAAATCAATTTGTCAATAATCATCTCGACGAAGGATTCGGCGATGCAAGGAGGATTTTGCGATGGAATACGACGACATCGACCTGAAGCATGCATTCCTCAATCGGCGCGATTGGGGCAGTTACTTGAGCGCGCTGCAGAATGCCGCCAGCTACCCGAAGGTCTGCGAAGCACTGAAGCTCAGCCGGGACTGGTTCACCCAGGGCACTTCCTGGCTCACCCATGGCGCCTCGCAGGCGTCGAGCTGGCTGGTCGGCGGTACCAAACTGCAGGACAAACTTAGCTCGGGCTGAAGCCGGGCGCGTCCAGGCATTTTGCGCGAGCCGCGCGGTAGGCGCGATGCGTTTCGGGAGTTGGTCCACGCCAACTGCCCTGCGCGTTCGGCGGGTGGTTCGCGCCGCCGGCTATACCCCAAGCGTTTGGAGTTGGCTCGCGCCGCCGGTTCCATGGGCGTTTTGGGGGTTGGCTCGCGCCGCCGGTTCTACGAGTTGGGGGAGTCCCCGTCCTTCGGCTTTTTGCTGAAATTCCCTTCCGGTGATACCGTTCTGCGCCAAGGCATGGAACGATGGCGCAGAGCCAACCACAACGGCATCGCACTTGCCACGCCCCCAACTTCAACGGAGCATTGTTATGTCGACATCCACCGATCTTAAGGCTCGTAAGGCTGCGGCCGTACCCAACGGAGTCGGCACGAAGGGTATCTACGTAGCCAAGGCCGAAAACTCGGAGTTGTGGGACGTCGATGGCCGGCGCTACATCGATTTCGCGGCCGGGATCGCGGTGCTCAACACCGGCCACCGGCACCCCAAGATCATGGCGGCGGTCGCCGAACAAGCGCAGGCATTCGCGCATACCTGCTTTCACGTGGCGTCCTACGAGTCCTATGTCCGGCTCGCGGAGCGGCTCAACGGTCTCGCGCCCGGCGATTTTCCCAAGAAGACCCTATTCCTGAACTCCGGCGCCGAGGCGGTGGAAAACGCGATCAAGATTGCCCGCTACCACACCAAGCGGTCGGCCGTGGTCGCATTCTCCGGCGGTTTTCACGGGCGAACGCATATGACGATGGGGCTGACCGGCAAGGTGATGCCCTACAAACGCGGCTTTGGACCGTTTCCAGCCGAGATCTATCACGCCGAATTTCCGCAACCCTATCATGGTGTTACCACCGACCAGGCGCTCGCCGATATTGACCGGTTGTTTCACGCGGATGTCGATCCCAAATCGGTCGCCGCCATCATCGTCGAGCCTGTGCAAGGCGAGGGCGGTTTCAATGTCGCGCCTTTCGACTTCCTGCGCGCGTTGCGCCGGCTTTGCGATGAGCACGGCATCGTGCTGATCGCGGACGAAGTTCAAGGAGGCATGGCGCGTACCGGCACGATGTTCTCGATTGACCATTCGGGCGTGGTGCCCGATCTCATGACCCTGGCCAAAGGTCTGGGCGGCGGCTTCCCTCTGTCGGCGGTGACGGGGCGCGCGACGATCATGGATGCGGCGCACCCGGGCGGGTTGGGGGGAACGTATGGCGGCAATCCCATCAGCATTGCGGCCGCCCACGCGGTGCTGGACGTGATCGAATCGGAGGGCCTGTGCGCGAGAGCCGCGCGGGTCGGACAACGGATGCGGAGTCACCTCGATACTCTCGCCAAAGAGCTGCCGTGCATCGGCGACGTGCGCGGGCTCGGCGCGATGGTGGCCTTCGAATTGGTGAAGGATGCCAAGACCAGGGAACCCAATGCCGACCTCACGGCCTCCATCCTGGCGCATGCGGAAAAGAAGGGTTTGATCCTGTTGTCGTGCGGTACATCCGCCAACGTCGTGCGGCTGCTCGCACCCCTCACCATTCCGGATGCAGTATTGGACGAAGGCTTGACGATTCTCTCCGCCGCGGTGCGCGACGCTTATGGCCGCGAATCCAAGCGGGCGGTGGCTTAAGGCGAAGGGGTATCTGGATACCCAAGTACGCGGGGCGGCCCTTGGCGATCCTTATCGTTTTTCAATTGAAACGATAAGGTGCAGATAGGATAGCGATAAGATCCCGCAGGCTATTTATCTTGGGTTACAGCCGAAACGTGGCCGTAATTCCAACGGTGCGCGGCCTGAACGTCCAAGCGTTTTGTTGCGGCGAGGGCGATCCGGCCGGATTGTTGGTATCCGCCTGCCCTAGCGCGTAGTTGATGGTGGGATGCGTATCGAACAAGTTGTCGACGAAGGCCGACAGCTGCCAACCTGCGACATTCACGCCGGAGCGCAGCGAGAAAAAGCTGGTCGCCGGCAGCGTGTACGAAAAGCCGGAGTTGTACTGCGCGGAATTGGGATCCTGCACCGGAGAGAGCCACGGGTTGCGGGCGGCATATTCCCAGTCCAAGCGCGCGAATGCCTTGAGCCCCGCCAGCATGAAGTCATACTGCGGGCCGATGGCAATGTTCCACGGCGGGTTTGTCCCGGGAGCGAAGTCGATGGCGGCCTCGCCGGCGATGGCATCGCCCGCTATCGCCAAATTATTCTTCGAGGTCGCGCTAAAACGCGCATTCGTATAACCCACGGCGGTCTCGACGGAAAATCCCCCGCCGAGCACGACATTTGCCTGCAGATCGAATCCCTTGGACACCGCCGTTCCTAAATTGTCGGTGAACTGCAGCGCGCACGACCCGGCAATGTAGACATTCTGTTGGATCTGGTTCCACTTGATGTAGTAGACGCTGGCGGCGAGCTGCAGCCGGTCGGCGATGAGATTCTTCGAGCCGATTTCATAGCTCTGAGTGGTGTCGGAATTATAGTTCAGCGGCGCCTCTCCGCTCGGGTAGCCCTCGGCGACGAGCCCCGGCCCACAGTAAGAAGGCAGCGGAGGGTTGAAGCCCCCCGGTCGAAAGCCTTTCGCATACGTGGCGTAGAACAGATTGTTCGGGTCGGCTTGAAACGTTATGGAAGCCTTCGGTGTGAGTGAATGCTGCGAATACACGCCATTGGCCGTACTCGCGCCGTAGTTCTCCAGACCGTCGGAATAATGGGTGAGGTCGCCCGACAGCTTCGCATAGCGCGTGCCGACGGTGAGCTTGAGCCGATCGGTCACGCTGTAGCCGACTTCGCCGAAACCGGCGAGCTGGCGATCGTGCGTCTTGTTGTTGTTGTAATAGATGTCGCACTGGGGAAAAGTCTGCGGTGTGCTGTGGGCGGGGTCGCTCGGACAAGAGTAGTAGGGGCCGTAGACGTCAGTCGCGTTGACGCCGAATAGATATTGATACAAGTTGTTGATGTACGGGTCGTACAGCTCCTCGATGCTGAGCTCCGTGGCCAGCGACCAGAATGCACCCACGGTCCATCTCCACCGACCGCCATCGTCGTTCGATTGCAGGCGAATTTCGTCCGTCCAGATCCGTTGGCGGTTCGTCATGGTATTGGGGGTCACGTAGCCTGCGACGCCGCCGGGCGGCAAATGGATGCCCTTGCCGTCGAGCAGCGGATACCAGGAGCACGGCGGTGCTTCGCCTCCGGCACAGCCCAGCCCGAGTCCGCCCGAGCCGTCGGGATTCGTGGGCCAGCTCAGCGTTTGAAAATACGAGAGGTCGAACGCCGTACCCTGATAGGCGGTGAGTTCGTCGCGGTGGTAATAGGAGGTATTCCAGATGAGCGTGCCGATGCCAACGTCCGCCTCGAGCTTGACCGCGCCGAGATAGTACTCGTCCGGATCCGGCATGCGTTCCGGAGTGCCGTTGATGAATCGTCCGCTGCCCACGTCGGAATATGCGGGCCAGAATGAGCTGATGTCGTGCTTGCGCGCGTTCTGGTAAGAAAAACTCGGCGTGATCTTGAGGCCTTCAACCGGTTGCACCAGCAGCGCCAGGCGCGCCGCGATGGTATTGGCATGATTGGCCCGGCGGTCGACGACGTCGAGCGTGGTCGGGTCGATCCGGTCGATCCAGCCGCCATCGTACCGGTACCACACACTGGCGCGATATCCCAACACATCATTGACTAGGGGGCCGCCGTGGGCGACGCCGACTTCGTAGCTGGGATCGCCGTAGCGCGTGAAGGAGACCTCCGAGCGTGCATAGGTCGATTCTTTGGTGACGCTCGGCTGGTTCATGATGTACCGCACCGTCCCGCCTTCGGAACCGGAACCGAACAAGGTCCCCTGCGGGCCGCGCAGAACTTCCACTCGGTCCAGGTCGAAGGTCTTGGGCAGTGTGTCGTCGGGATTGAAGCCAAGTGCGCGCATTTGAATGGGCGTCTCGTCGATATAAATGCCGGTCGTGCCGGCGCCCCCGGAGGAGGAAATTCCCCGGATGGAGATCGCGTTGGTCCCCGACGTGTCGATGGACACGCCCGGGGTGAATCGCACGATGTCTTGGAAGTCCTTGATGCCCTTCTGGTCGATCATGTCCTGGCTGAACGCCGTGACGCTGATCGGCACCTTGCTGATGCTTTCCTCGCGGCGGGTCGCCGTCACGACGATTTCCTCGAGGCTGCCGGCGGCGGCCGGTTCGGCGGAGGCGGCTGCTTCGTTGGCGGACGCCATCGGTCCCGGGTAGGCGCCGACACCTACTATAAGTGTGCATAAAAACAACATTTTCCATGAAACCGGCTTATTTAAAGGCTTCGATGTTGTAGTTTGCATCATGTCACCGTGAGCTAGTTATATGATCAGATAACATCCTCGGCGGACAGTAGCACCGAGCAAAAACCGGCGCAACCGCAGGACTGGGCAAAGGGGGGCGCAGCCACAGCACTCAGCAAATCGGCGCAACCGCAGCATCGAGCAACAACGGGGGCGCGAGCGCAGCACTGGGCAAAAAATCGGCGCGACCCAGCACCGAGCAAAGACTGCGCGATCGCAGCATCGAGCAAAGACTGCGCGATCGCAGCATCGAGCAAAGACTGGCGCAACCGCCCGCAGGCGTAGGCCTGCATGTGCATCGACCCACGCTCGCCGGCGATGGCGGCGAGCCCCGGTGGCGACGGGGGGTCGGTTGCTGTGACCGGGTCCGTCGGTTTGGCGGACGCTTGAATAACCCGTCCGTGCCACGCATTGCTGCATGGCACGGACGGACGGCTCCATGGGCGAAGCTAGTCGCGGTAGGTAAAGGTCAGGCCGACGGTCCGCGGCCGGTACGTGAACTGCCGTTGCAGGCGGCTGTTGCCGTCGCCCGGATCGATGGACCACTCGTAGTTGGTCACCGTATGGGTGTCGAACAGATTGTCGCAGAACGCGGAGATCTGCATCTTGCCGAAGTTCACGCCCGTGCGCGCGGAGGCGAAATTGGTCGGCGACAGGATGTAATAGGCGGGGTCGTACTGCAGCGAATTCGCGTCCTGGGAGGGCGCGCGCCACTTCGGCCGGGTCTGATATTCATCGTCGAAGCGTACGAAGGACTCGTGATCGAGGACGCTGAACTTGTATTCCAAGCCGAGGCTCAGAGTAATGGGTGCGTTGGGCTGCCCGCTTTGACCGCCGCCGCTCTCCCCGGTGATGGCATCGCCGGACGACACCACCGGGTTGCTTTCCGTTGGCGATAGTTTCGAATCGCGGCTGTAGCGCGCCTCCGTATATCCGCCCGACAATTCCACGGTGAAGGCGTCGGTGAGCGCCATTTCGGCTTGGAAGTCGACGCCCTTCGCCACCGCCTGTCCGAGATTGGAAATGAAGGAGATCTGGCAAACCGGCGGAACGACGGTCTGCTGAATGTTGTTCCAACGGATGTAATAAATGCTGCTGGCGATCTTGAACCGGTTGTCGATGTTGTTCTTGGCGCCGATCTCGAAGCTGTTGACCGTATCCGAGCTGAAGGTGGGCGGCGACTGGCTGATGCCGAAAGCGGTAAAGTCGCCCGCGCAGGCGGCATACGGCACCGGATTGTTGGCGCCGCCGGGCCGAAACCCTTTGGCGTAGCTCGCGTAATACAGGTTTCTCGGATCCATTTGATACGAGAAGCTCACCTTGGGCGTGAACGAGTTTTCGGACTTCGACGAATTCACGGTCTGCGGCGACAGGAACAGCTGCGGGCCGCCGGTGAGGCTGTTATTCGTGAACTTCAAATGCGAGTAGCGTGCCCCCACCGTGAGCTTGTATTGGTCGGTGAAGGAATACGTGCCTTCCCCGAACCAGGCGATCTGCTGATCCTCGGCCTTCGTTTGCAGGAAATACGAATCGTTCGGAAAGCGCGGATCGTACAAGACCGGGTTGCCGTTCAGATCGGTGAAGAAATTGTCGTAGGTGAGGCCGGTGGCTGCCACCGACAACTGGTTCAACTGCGGATCGTGAATCTGTTCCAGATAGGTCTGGCGGTTGTGAGTGAAGAACACGCCGGTGGTCCAGATGAACGCCGATGTCGGGTCGTTCGACTGCAGCCGGATCTCCTCGGTGATGTTCTGCTGGCCATTGTCGATGGAGGCGGGCGAACGGTAATTCAAGGCGCCGGCGGGCAAATGTACGCCCGTGCCATCGAGCAGCGGATACGGCGTCGAGGCCGGGGTGGTGGTTCCGTCAGGCAAGTAGTTGAGAAACACACCCGATTGATAGAACCCCAGGTCGTACAGGGTCCCGTCGTAGCCGGTTTCCTCCTTGCGATGGAAATAGGCGGTATTCGAGATCAAATTGGCGAACCCCAGGTTGGCTTCGATCTTGAGCGCCGGCAACTGGAACCGGTCCGGATCGGAGCGCTCCGTGGGATCGGCATTGACGAATCGATCTTTGCTGGGATTCGAGTACAGCGGCCAATAGTCCTCGTTGTTGTTGCGGTAGCGATCCTGGTAGTAGAAGCTCGGCGTCACCGTTATTTTGTCGGTCGGCGCCCACACCGCCGACAGCCGGATCATGGTGGTGTTGTCGAAATTGGCGTTCTTTTGAACCCGCGAGAGCGTCACGGGATTGATCTGATCGATGTAGCCGCCGTCGCGCCGGTACCAGACGGTGAGGCGCGCGCCCAAGACGCCGTCGATCAACGGCGTGCCGCCCGCGACGCCGGCTTCGTAGCTCGGCGCACCACCTTGCGTGTATGCCACTTCGTCGCGGCTGTAGAAACTCGTCTTGGTGAGGCTGGGCTGGGTGGTGATGTAGCGTACCGTGCCGCCTTCCGATCCTGCGCCGAACAGCGTGCCCTGCGGGCCGCGCAGCACTTCGATGCGATCCATGTCGAACGATTTCGGCAGCGTGTCGTCCGGGTTGAAAGCCAAGGCCCGGATTTGGATCGGCGTGTCGTCGAGATAAATGCCGGTGGTCCCCGCGCCGCCGCTCGAGGAGATGCCGCGGATCGCGATGTTGTTGGTTCCGGTGTTGTCGATTCTCACACCCGGCGTGAAGCGCGCCACGTCCTGGATGTCCTTGATGCCGCGCAGATCCATGGCTTCCTGGGTGAGCGCGGTGACGCTGATGGGAACCTTGCTGAGACTTTCCTCATGTCGGGTGGCGGTCACCACGATCTCCTGCAGAGGGCCCGTGCCGGCATCGTCCGCCGATGCGCCGGCCGCCATCGCGGCGGCTCCGCAGAGGCCCGACGCCGCGATGAGGGCCGGAACGAGCGCCGTCAGCGACAGCGCCCGCCGATCGTGGCTACCATGCAACGTGAGAATTTCTTTACATGTCCGCATCGAGCATCCCCAGCTAATTTTGAACGGTCGGGGCAATGCCCCGCGTTGCTTGAAAGTATTGTAAGAGCGCCAAGATAGCGACCGGCGGTCCGAAAGGCAAACCGGGAACAAATATGGATTCGTCGGCGTGGTGGATGTGCAACAGCGTCAGCAGGCGGGATTTGCCCGGTGGCGCGGCGACCGCGCGCTCGAAATCGAGGGCAGGGCCGCGCGGACATCACCCCTCCGGCAACTTTGTGGGATCATGAAGCGATGAATGCCACCGCCGACCGCCCGCGCGCCAAGAGCCTCCGACCGCTGCGCGCGCTGCTGCCGTTCCTCCGGCCCTACCGGGGAATGATGGTGGCCGCACTGGGTGCGTTGCTCATGGCCACGGTCGCCATGCTGGCGCTGCCCGTGGCGCTGCGCCAGCTCATCGACCACGTCGTTGCCGCCAAGGACGCCAGCACCCTGAATCGATATCTCATCGGCTTCCTGGGCGCTTCGGTCATGTTGGGCGTGTTTGGCGCGCTGCGGTTCTTTCTGGTGACCTGGCTGGGCGAGCGCGTGGTCGCCGACCTGCGCTCGGCCGTTTACCGGCGCGTCGTGCGCATGGATCCTCTGTTCTTCGAAACCACCCGCGTCGGTGAAGTGCTGTCGCGCTTGACGACCGACACGACCCTGGTGCAGGCCATCTCGGGCGTCAATTTGTCGATCATCTTGCGCTCATCGTTGAGCCTGATCGGCGGGCTCGTGATGCTCGGGCTCACCAGCGCGAAACTCATGGGCATCATGCTGGTGCTGATCCCCGTGGTGGTGGTGCCTCTCATCGTCATCGGCAGGCGGGTGCGCGGATTGTCCCGCGCTTCCCAGGACCGCATTGCCGACACCAGCGGGCTCGCGGGCGAGACCTTGAACGCCATCCAGACGGTGCAGGCCTTCACCCTGGAGGATCTGCAGAGCGAACGCTACCGCAAAGCGGTCGAGGACAGCTTCGATACCGCGGTACGCCGCACGCGCGTGCGCGCCGTGCTCACGGCGGTCGGCATCACGCTGGTTTTTTCGGGGATCACGTTTGTGCTATGGCTGGCCTTGCGCCAGGTCCTCGCCGGCACGATGACCGGAGGGCAACTCCTGCAGTTTCTGCTCTACACCGGTTTCGTCGGCAGTTCCGCCGCCGCGCTCACTGAGATGTGGGCCGAGATGCAGCGCACGGCGGGCGCCATGGAGCGCCTCAGCGAATTGCTCGAGGCGCGGCCGACCATCTGTTCACCGCCGCACCCGGTCGATCTGCCGGCGCGAGTCACCGGCGCCATGCGCTTCGACAACGTCACCTTTCATTATCCATCGCGGCCCGACGCCGCTGCACTGGCCAATTTCAGCCTCGATGTCACGCCGGGCGAGACCATCGCCTTCGTGGGACCGTCGGGGGCGGGAAAGAGCACCACATTCCAGCTGTTGCTGCGCTTCTACGACCCGGATTCCGGACGGGTGTTGATCGATGACCGGCGGCTCGCGGATCTGCGTCCGGAAGACGTACGCGCGCAAATCGGCCTGGTGCCGCAGGATACGGTGCTGTTCGGTGCGAGCGCGCGCGAGAACATCCGTTATGGCAGGCCCGGCGCCACCGATGCCGAGATCGAGGCTGCCGCGGTTGCCGCCGCCGCGGACGAGTTCTTGCGCAAGCTGCCGGAGGGCTACGACACCTTCCTGGGCGAGCGGGGCACGCGTCTATCGGGCGGACAACGTCAACGGATCGCGCTCGCCAGAGCCATCCTGAAAGATCCACCCATCCTGCTGCTCGACGAGGCGACCAGTGCGCTGGACGCGGAATCGGAGCGATTGGTGCAGGAAGCTCTCGAGAAGCTCATGCAGGGACGAACCACCATCATCATTGCGCATCGCCTTGCGACCGTTCTCAAGGCGAATCGCATCGTCGTGATGGATCATGGCCACAAGATTGCGGTCGGCACGCACGCGGAACTCCTGGTCCAGAGTCCCTTGTACGCCCGGCTCGCATCGCTGCAGTTCGCTCAGATCGGCAGCGACGCCGCCGACGCCGCGGCGAGGTGAGGCGGCCAAACGGCTCAAATCCAGCCGTTTGCGCACTGCAAGTTGAAATCACGCGACCGTCGGTAACTCGCGCTAGTCATCGACGATCCGCCGCGCGGTCAGAAAGCCGCGCGCGTAAGGCGGCGCCGCGAGCGAATCGATCCGGACGTGTCCGCCCGCCGACGGGGCGTGCACGAAGCGCTCGCCGTCGATCGCGATCCCCACGTGCAGATCCTTGCGCGCCAGGTGCATGAACACCAGGTCTCCCGCCCGCAATGCGCGGCGCGCGATCGGCACACCCGCGTGCATCTGTTCTTGCGCGGTTCGCGGCAACCGGATACCGGCGCCGCCCGTGGCGTAAACCACGAGCCCGCTGCAGTCGAATCCGCCGGGGGCCGCACCGCCCCAGCGGTACGGTTGACCGAGCATGGCCTTGGCGCGATCGACGATCCGGGTCCGGTTGTCGGTGGGCGACCCGGACAGAGGCGGCGCGGAAGAGCGCGCCTCGGACGGCGCGCCGTCGGGGGCAGGCCGGGTTCCGGGCGCCGTGGCGCAGGCGGCGAGTGCCAATGTCAAACCGACGATCCGGACGGCTCTGAGCATTGGCAGTCACTCACCTCATGAGCGTCGCCTCTCGCGAGGCGTCGGAGTCAACGAGGTGGCCAGGGCGGCACCCACGATGCCGGCTTCGGAACGCAGTGCACCGATGCAGAGGGCCGTATCGCAGCGAAGTTTCGGCATGAACTTTTCCGGCTCCTCGGTGATGCCACCGCACAGCACGATGAGATCCGGCCACAGCAGCGCGTGCATTTCGTTCAAGACGAGGTTCAACTCCAGCGCCCAGGCGTCCCAGTCCAGGTTGTTTTCCACCTTGGCCCGCCCGGAAGCGCGCAGTTCGGCTTCTTTGCCGCGCACCTGGAGATGCCCGAATTCGGTATTCGGCACGAGCCGTCCGTCGACGAACAGGGCGCTTCCAATGCCGGTTCCCAGGGTGAGCAGCAGAACGGTTCCCGCCACTCCCCGTGCGGCTCCATATTGCAGTTCGGCGAGGCCGGCCGCATCGGCATCGTTGATGGCTACCACCTGCCGGTTGAGGCGCGCGCCGGCAAGCTGGGCCAGCGGCTGCCCGATCCACGCCTTGTTCAAATTCGCCGCGGTGCGCACCGTACCGCCGATGATGACGCTCGGAAACGCCACTCCGACCGGATGCTCGCCGGGCACATTCCCGACCACCTGGGCGAGGGCCGCCAACAACTTCTCGGGGGAATCTTGGGCGGGCGTCGGCGTGCTGAACCGTTCGCTCACGAACTTCCCCGTCTCCAGATCGATCAGCGCGCACTTGATCGATGAACCACCCACATCGACACCTACGCCCAAGTTTGAAGTGGCCAACGTCAGCTCCGCAATGTGATGCCATGCACCCGATTCGAGGCGCCCGTGTGAAATACTCGTACAGGCGCTTACCGCGCCGACAGTATACTAATCCGCGGCCCGCAATCGACTGAAACGGCGAACAACACTTGATCGACACGCATATCACGGAAATCGCCACGGACCGGTGTCGGTGAAGTCGATTCAGGAGGGTTTGCCGCACCCCTTGGGCGCCACCTGGGACATGCGCGGCGTGAATTTTGCGGTCTTCTCGAGCCATGCCACGCGCGTCGAATTGGCGCTGTTCGACGCCGTGAGCGGCACGGAATCGGTGCGCTACGACTTGCCGGCGCGGACCGGCGATGTATGGCACGGATTCCTGCCGGCGCGCAGCGCCGGTCCGGGTGCGCACTACGCGTTCCATGTGGACGGACCAAACGACCCGGAGCGGGGACACCGCTTCGATGCTTCTCTCGCGCTGATCGATCCCTATGCGCGCGAGTTGTCGTTCAGCGCGCCACTTCGATCGCGGGTCGTCGACGGCCGTTTCGACTGGGAGGGCGATCGGCCGCCGGCGATCCCCTGGCGCGATACGGTGATCTACGAACTGCATACCAAGGGATACACGTGCTTGCATCCCGGCGTTCCGGAGCCATGGCGCGGAAAATACCTGGGGTTGACCGCGCCGCCCGTCATCGATCATCTGAAATCCATCGGCGTGTCCGCCGTGGAGCTGCTTCCCTGCCAGTCATTCGTCACCGAGCCGTTGCTGCGCGCCCGAAACCTCACGAATTATTGGGGCTACAACACCGTGGCCTGGTTCTCCCCGGCCAATGAATTCGCGGTCGCGAACGCGGTGGTCGAATTCAAAACCATGGTCAAGGCGCTGCATGCCGCCGGGCTCGAAGTCATACTGGACATCGTCTTCAACCACACGGCGGAAGGAAATGAGTCCGGTCCGATCCTCAATTTCAAGGGGCTCGACAATTCCGTCTACTACCGGCTGCTGGCGGATAAACGCCTCTACGATAACGTCACGGGTACCGGCAACACCGTCAACTGCGAACACCGCCAAGTTCGTCAGCTGATCGTCGATTGCCTCAAGTACTGGACCGAGGAGATGCACGTCGACGGTTTTCGTTTCGACCTGGCCACAGTGCTGGGGCGGGAAGCCGGCGGCTTCAACGAGCATGCCGAGCTCTTCAAGGCGGTCCGCGCCGAACCCGCTCTGGAGCGGGTCAAGCTGATCGCGGAACCCTGGGATGTGGGCTGGGGTGGCTACCAGCTGGGCAAGTTTCCCGCCGGGTGGGCGGAGTGGAACGACCGGTATCGCGATACGGTGCGTTCGTTCTGGCGGCGTGATGGCGGGCGGATCGGCGAACTGGCCGAGCGCTTCGCCGGTTCCAGCGATCTATTCCGGCACAACGGCCGCAAGCCCACGGCAAACGTCAATTTCGTCACTGCGCACGACGGCTTCACGCTGCACGACCTGGTGTCGTACAACGACAGGCACAACGAGGCGAACGGCGAAAACAACACCGACGGATCCAGCAGCAACTTGAGCTGGAATTGCGGCGTCGAAGGGCCCACGGAAGATCCGGCGGTCAATACCTTGCGCAAGCGGCAGATACGAAACATGCTTGCAACGTTGATTCTGTCGCAGGGCGTGCCCATGCTCCAGGCGGGCGATGAATTCGCCCGAACCCAGAACGGCAACAACAACGCGTACTGTCAGGACAACGCGACGTCCTGGGTCGATTGGACGCTCTGCGCCGCCAATCAGGACTTGGTCCAATTCGTGCGCCTGCTCACGAAATTGCGGCGTCAGCATGTGGAACTGCGGCGCGAGACTTTTCTCAAAGGAACCGCTTCGCGGACCGGGGTCAAAGATGTGAGCTGGTTGCACTTGCGCGGCGGGGAAATGTCCGAGAATGACTGGCACGACGGCAGTCTTCGAACGTTGGGCGCCTTGTTCGGCAATCGCAACAATACGGCTCACCGTTTGCTTTTTCTGCTCAATGCCGCCGGTGAACCGGTGGAATTCAAGGTCCCCGCGGCCGGTGCGGGTTTGAACTGGGTCTGCCGGTTCGACACGGCGCGCGAGCACGACGAGATTTGGACAATGGCATTTCCGGATCATTATTCGCTGGTCGCGAGCAGCGCCGCGCTATTGGAGTGTTGATACCTTGGATCCGACACTGGTCGAAAAACTGGCGCGGCTGCGCGGCATCGGCGACGCCTACCACGATTATCGCGGCGAGCTGCGTTACTTCAGCCTGAAGACGAAAACGGACATTCTGCGCGCCATGGGCTGCAGGGTGGATGATCCGGCGGCCCTTGCCGCCGACTTCAAAGACGCGCAGATCGCGCGATTCGGGCGTTTATTGCCGCCGGTCGCCTCGGCGCGAGGCGACCGTGCGGGAGTCGACCTCAATATTCCGGCGCGGGACTTCGGCGCGACCCTCCTGTGGACCGTCAATCTGGAGGACGGCAGCCATTGCGAGGGCGTGGTCTCGACGGCGGCGTGCGCGGAAATCTGGCGCGGCGAGGTCGATGGGTCGTGGATCACCCGCCGGCGATTGGAGTTGCCCGTGGCCTTGCCGCCCGGCTACCACGAATTGGAGGTCAAGATCGCGAGCGCGGTCACCCGCTGCGCGCTGGTGGTCTCGCCGCCCGAGTGCTTTGAACCCGCCGCGATCGTGTCCGGCGGCCGCGTGTGGGGTATCGCCGTACAGCTGTATACGGTGCGCTCCAGGAGCAACTGGGGGATCGGAGATTTCGGCGACCTCAAATCGTTGATCCGCTGGCTGGCGCCGCACGGCGCCGGGTTCATAGGGCTGAATCCCCTCCACGCCCTGGCCCCGGCGGATCCCTTGCGGTCGAGTCCCTATAGTGCCTCGAGCCGGCACTTCCTCAATATCCTGTACATCGCGGTTCCGTTGGTGCCCGAATTTGCCGGGTGCGCGCGGGCGCGCGCCGCGGTCGAAGACCCCCGGTTCCTGGAGCGTCTGCAGCGGCTGCGCACGGCAGACCTGGTCGACTATTGCGGCGTTGCCGATGCGAAGTTCGAGATCCTGGAACTGCTGTTTCATCAGTTTCGCGACCAGCATTTGAACGAGGCGACCGACCGGGGACAGCGCTATCGCGCGTTCGTCGCAGGCGGCGGCGCACTGCTTCAAGCACACGCACGCTTCGACGCATTGGATCAGCACTTTCGCGCGACGCTGGCGAGCGACTCGGGCTGGTTGAGCTGGCCGGAAGAATACCGCGATGTGAACGGGCCTGCGGCGTGCGGGTACGCGGCCGCTCACCCGCTGCAGGTGGAGTTCTATCTGTACCTGCAATGGCTCGCGCACGACCAGCTCGTGAGCGCGCAGGCCTTGGCGCGTGACCTCGGTATGCCGATCGGCCTGTATGGCGACTATGCGGTCGGCTCGAATCCGTCCGGCTCCGAGACATGGGTGGATCAAAGCAGCTATCGCATGGGCGCGGAGATCGGTGCCCCCCCGGACCCGCTTGCTCTCCGAGGACAGGGTTGGGGCATTCCTCCGCAGGATCCTTTCGTGATGGAAATGCAGCGGCTGCAGGGATTCACGCAGCTGATCCGCAACAACATGCGTTATTACGGCGCCCTGCGGCTCGATCACGTGATGTCGCTGTTCCGCCTCTGGTGGGTTGCGGCCGGCGACTCCGCGACCGACGGCGCCTATGTTCACTATCCTCTGGAGCACCTGCTCACGGTGCTCACCCTCGAGAGCGCGCGCGCCGCTTGCCTGGTGGTGGGCGAGGATCTGGGTGTGGTCCCGGACGAGATGCGGCGCGCCATGCCTGAATTCGGCCTCTACCATTACAAAGTGCTGTTGTTCGAAAAGGACGCGGGGCGCTTCAGGCGACCGGATGAATTTGTAGCGCGTGCGCTGGGTACGGTCACCACTCATGATATGCCGACGCTGCGCAGTTTTTGGGAGGCCCGCGACATCGAACTGCGGCGCCGGCTGAATCTATACCCCGGCGTGGACGTCCAGAGCGAAGTCACGCGCGAGCGGGACCACGACCGGGCCGCACTGCTCGCGGCCCTCGAGGAACAGGGGCTGCGGCCCGCGGCGCCGGCGGCTCCATCGGATCCCTTCACGGCCGATCTCGCCGACGCGCTGCACGTGTATCTCGCCCGGTCGCGCAGCCGGCTCGTGTCGCTGCAGATCGAGGATCTTCTGGGGATGGTCGATCCGGTCAACGTTCCGGGCACCGACCGGGAGTATCCGAACTGGCAGCGCAAATTGACCGCCGACATCGAAGACATGATCAATCGGCGGGATCTCGACGAGTCGTTCGCCGCGGTGGACCGGGCCCGCAGAGCAGAGCAGCCTGTCTGAAGTATTGCGCGTGGGCCGCGTCATCAACACTGACTAGTCAGTTCCAATGGTCCGGTCTCGCCCCTCACCCGCGCCTTCCTAGCCATTTCGCGCGATTTAAACATTCTCCGTGGTGGCGCACATTACCCCTGTCGTCTCAATGAACCACCTATAAGGAGATTGCAATGAAAACCACCAACACCCAGGCCATTCGGGCGGTCGCGATCTGCACTGCGGTTGCGCTCGGTTTCAGCGCGGCCGGCGCGTCGGCCGCCAGCTCAAAGAGCCAGCTCGTCAGCGATGGAGTGAACAAGTACGTCGTTCGGTTCCCCGATCTTGATTTGAGCAAGATCGATGGTGCCGCCACCCTATATAGCCGCCTAAGCTATGCAGCGACCGTGGTCTGCAATTCGCTGCATAGCCGAGACTTGGGGATTGCGGCCCGATATCGGGCCTGCGTAGCACAGGCCCTCGCCAATGCCGTCAGCAACGTGAATCGTCCGCTCGTGTCTCAATACCACGAGTCGCGCACCAGAGGCATCAAGGGCGCCTACGTTCAACTCGCGAAGGGCAATTGAGGTTGGTCGCGGATGCCATACCGCGCGGTCGCGGCAAAGCGCGGTATGGCCAGAAAGACGGATGCCGCCAACACAAGCACCTCATTCCTTCACTGCGCCTCCACACTCAAGCTGTTGCGTAAGAAGAGGCTAACACTGCTTCTGGACGCAACTCGCCCGCAAGCTCGATGATGATGTCCGCGGGAAGACCTGCACGTCTGGCGGCTTCGCGGATTGCATCCCCACTTTCCGCTTCATAGAGACAATACGTTCTACGTTTGTCCGCGGACAAAAACGAATACAGCCATTTCACACCAACGCCGGTGTTGATTTCGACCACCGCCCTGAGATCCGCCTCAGAAGCGTTCAATTCCTCGGCGAAATTTCTCTCTATCATGAATAGTGCCATGATCATCTCCGTCGGGTTAGCTGGGAGCGGGAACCGAGTGTGGACGCTGAAGTCCGTGCCGAATCGCGTAGGTCGCAGCCTCGGTACGATTGGCACATTGGGTCTTGTTCAAGATGCTGCGGACGTGGGTCGCCACGGTATTGAGACTGATCGCGAGAACCAACGACACATCCTTGTTGGTCCTCCCGATGGCAATCAGACGCAGAACCTCGACTTCGCGAGAAGTGAGGTCATCCGGAAAATCGGCGCTGCCGTCCCTGGCGTGCAGCAAGGCGTCGATATCGGCGACCAAGCGCGCCATTCCAAATCGGCGCGCGAGCTGTTCAGCCTCGCGCAGCAGCTGAAGGCCGAGTCGCCGATCCGCCTCGGCCGGCTGCGTCGACAGGAAGGTGCCATAGCGGAATGAAGTCCGAGCAAGGGAGGGCCAGGCGCGCATTGCGCGGTTGTGCGCCAGGGCATAGTCGAAGTGTTGGCGGGCGAGATCCGGCCAATTCGCCGTGCACGCCAGCATCGCCAGATAAAGATCGGTGGCGCCGAAGCACACGGCTGTCGGATGGTTGGCCGTCTGCCGGGCATAGGGAAGCAATAGCCGGTAGAGCGACTCGGCGCGCCGGGTATCCGCCAAGGCACAACAAGTCTGCGCACAAAAAGCCAGGCAGGCCACATACATGTCATCCTGGCGGATGGCGCCATCGTCCCGATCCATCAATCGTTCAAAAATTCCCCGCGCCTCGGGGAGCAAGCCTATTTCCGCATAAATGAGCATCAAACCCGGTTCCCACATGCGCATCGTTGCACTCGCGGCCATCTCCTTGATTTGCGGCGCCAATGCGTGCAAGCGGCCAAGGTCGCGGTTCAGCGCAAACATCTGCGCACCATAGACGCCGTCCGCATCGCCGCGGCGGGTCTTGGTGCCGATTTCCAGCAGTTCTTCGATCCGGCTCTCCAAATCGGTCCACTCCCCGCGCAGCAAGGCCAAGGTGACGCGGTGGGTACGTGCGTAGTACTGATGGAGCCCGAAGCGCGCCGTGCTGAGGCTCTCGTATTGTTCCAACAGGGTTTCCAGCGCCTCGAGTTGGCCGGCCTCGAAGTAGTTCAGTGCCTGCCAGTAATAAGCTTCCGCTAAAAGGTCGGCGCTCGCCGTCGAGCGGGCTGCTGCGACGTACTTCTCGCCAATCAGGATGCGCCGCTGCAGGGTCTCAGGATCGCCGCGCAGCGCCATCACCGTGAGTTGATAGCAAGCGCAACGTGCCGTGGCGTCGCAGATGCGGCCGGCCATTCCCAGGGCTTCATCGACCAACAGGTGAAGTCGCGACTTGTTCGTCAATGTCCTCTGAGCGAACGCCAGGGTTGCCAACGCCTTTGCGCGAGCGGACGAATCCGCCTCGGGCAGCAGCGCCAGCGCGCGCTCGAGCAATGGAATGATATGCCGTTGTGCAAGATGCTGCGACGCCATGGCCAGGAACACCAAGACATCAACCAGCAATTCCGCGTTGCCCATAACGCGGGTCCGATTGACGCCTTCGAGCAGCACGTCGATGGCACGATCGGGCTGCCCCAGCAGCCGTAGCGCCGAACCTTTGAGAATGTAGG
>Ga0070730_10001221_pt1 | contig 25226 bp, 23 predicted proteins | sample Coa_R1_3_FD_66447 | JGI IMG/M metagenome (GOLD analysis project Ga0070730, IMG submission 66447) | Surface soil microbial communities from Centralia Pennsylvania, which are recovering from an underground coalmine fire - Coalmine... | ecosystem: Environmental > Terrestrial > Soil > Unclassified ... | reverse complement strand
GCGAGGTCGATGGTGGTCGCGTCGGTCCCTCTTGCGACAGGCGGCGGGATGCTAGCGCTACACTTCAGTGCTGTACCATAGCAAGTCGTCGCCAATCGACTGGTGGAGGTTTATCTGGCGTTCAGCACGAAAAAATCATCGCAAGCCTACGAGCGCACGTTGGGAGTGCTCATTGAGGCCAGCAGTTCGTCTTCCCGCGGCCCCGCGAATTTTGGTAAATATCCCCTCTTCATGGAGCGTGGTCGCGGCTCTCGCATTTATGACGTCGACGGCAATGAATACATCGACTGGATGATGGCTTTCGGCGCGTTGCCGCTCGGTCATGCCCACCCCGAGGTCGTAGAAGCAATCACCGAGGCCGCCAGCACGGGAGCGCACTTTGCCACCGCCACTCTGGTCGAATTCGAAGTTGCGGAGATGATCCAGAAGATCGTTCCCAATGCCGAACGGGTGCGCTTCGCCAACACCGGCACCGAAGCCGTGATGGCCGCTATCCGTCTTGCCCGTGGCGTAACGGGTCGTCCGAAGATTTTGAAATTCGAAGGCCACTATCATGGCTGGCATGACGACCTGCTGGTCAGTTCTAACGTGTTGCCCCCCGCTGCTCTGGGACTCCGCACCGATCCGGTGAAGATTGCGGACAGTTCCGGCCTGAATCGCACCGCTCTTGACGACACGATCGTGGTTCCCTGGAATGATCTGGCCGCTCTTGAGCGCGCCATCACAAATTATCCTGGCCAGATCGCTGCCATCATCAGCGAAGGCGTGATGGCCAACATGGGCGTGATCCCGCCAGACGAGGGATATCTGCAGGGCTTGCAGAAATTGGCGCGAGCCAACGGAATTGTCTTCATTCTGGACGAGACGGTCACTGGATTCCGCATCGCTCCTGGCGGTTGTCAGGAGTATTACAAGCTCTCGCCCGACCTGGTGACTTTCGGCAAGGCTCTCGGATGCGGCCTGCCCGTAGCCGCGCTCGTGGGCCGCGCAGAGATTATGGATGCCCTGCAGTGGGGCGGTGTTTTGCATTACGGCACGCACAACGGATCACGCATAGGAATGTTCTCCGCACGGGCGAATTTGCGCGTGCTGACTCGCGACGATAACGCCTCGTTCCGTCACACCTGGTCGCTCGCAGAAAAGCTCTGCGCGAGATTGAGAGAGCTGTTCCGACAGAAAGGCCGCGCTGCCATCGTGCAGAATGTCGGTCCGATGTTTCAGGTGATGTTTACCGAACAGCCCGCAATCCGCGACTATCGTGATTTCTGCCAGCATGTCGACCGTGCCGCCTTCCAGAAGTTCGTGCTCACGCTGTTTCCATTCGGCGTCTATGCCTCACCCTCTGCGGCGCTGCATTCGATTGTTACCCTGGCCCATACCGAACAAGACGTTGAATTCACTATCGAGGCCGCAAGCAAGGCGCTCGACGCCGCGGCCGGAACGTCCCAATGACGACGCCGTCTAAGATTGCGGAGCAGGCTGCCCGACTTTTATCGCTCGCGGATGAGGTTGCGCTGGTGACGGGCTCTGCCTCGGGCATCGGGCGCGGCATTGCTCTGTGCTTGGCGAACATGGGGGCTTGCGTGGCAGTGCTCGACGTGGACACGTCAAAAGGGGACCAGACTGCCAGCGAAATCGGAGCACACGGCGGAAAAGCTCTGTCGGTGAAATGTGATGTCCGCAGCGCGGCCGACTGCCGATCCGCAGTGCAGGCCGTCATCGAAAGATGGAGCAAGATTGACATCCTCTGCAATTGCGCCGGCATTGCCATCCGCAAAGATGTCGTTGATCTGAGCGAGGATGAATGGGACAGCGCTCTCGATGTGACCCTGAAAGGAATTTACCTGCTCTCGCACGAAGTCATTCCCCAGATGATCCCCAACGGCGGAGGCAGCATCATCAACATCGGTTCGGGATGGTCACTGAAAGGAGGACCGAAGGCTGCGTCCTACTGCGCCGCCAAAGGCGGAACCGTGAACCTGACCCGTGCCATGGCAATCGACCACGGCAAGCACAACATCCGTGTGAATTGCGTGTGTCCCGGCGATGTCGACACGCCGATGTTGCGCAGCGAGTGCGCACAGCTTGGCGGAGATGTACAGCAGTTCATGCGAGAAGCTGCCGAACGCCCGCTGGCGAGAGTGGGTACACCCGAAGACATCGCTAACGCCGTCCTGTTTCTGGCAAGCCCGATGGCCAGTTGGATTACTGGCGCTGCCCTGGTCGTCGACGGCGGAGGTCTTGCCTAGCATGAAATGTGAAAGCGGCACACTCCGAAGTGTGGAAGGGCCCCCTTTAGAGCCGCATATGTGATCCGAAGAATTATTAGGGCTCTCAGCCACGCCGTTGCCGCGCCGCCTCGTACAGCACAATGCTTCCCGCCACACCCGCATTCAACGACTCCACCTGGGATGTATGAGGAATTGCCACCAGTTCGTCGACCTGCGCCATCAGCGTTTTCGGCAGCCCTGCTCCTTCGCTGCCGATAAACGCAGCGAACGGTCCGGTGAGTCGCGCTTGATCGAGCGCCGTCCCCTTGTGTGACGAAGTCGCAATTAATCGCACATTCTCTTTCCGAAGCTTGCCCGTGACCTCTTCCATTCCTCCCGCGGCCCTTGCCACCAGGACTGGAAGACGAAAGATCGATCCCGCCGAAGCCCGAATCACTTTTGAGTTGAACGGGCTTACCGTGCCCTCGCCCAGCAATACGCCCGCGCTGCCGAAAGCCTCCGCCGATCGCAAAATGGTCCCCAGGTTCCCTGGATCCTGCAGGCCGACAACAACGATTACCGGTCCGATCTGTAAGCGCTCCAGCACATCCGCCAGCGAGAACTCTTTCCAGCGCACCAGCGCCGCCACCCCCTGTGGAGTCTCGGTCGGTACAGATCCATCGAAGAGCTTGTCCGGAAGCAGCAGGCTTTCTACATGCGTTCCGATCTGTGGCATCAGCCGTTCTGCTAAATTCTGGGCCGATTCTTTGAAGAAGATTGCCCGAAAGCGCAGCCCGCTTCGAATTGCCTCCTCGATGATGCGCCCCCCCTCGATTGCGCAATCGCCATTTTCCGTCCGCTCGGCCCGCGCAAACGCCTGCCGCAATTCTTTCACTAGCGCATTGTGGCGCCCCTCGACGCGGCGAAGGCGCTGCTGGGGGCTTGCTGGGGGCGGTGAGGGTCGATTCATCTCAGAAGAAGCCTTCCATCGGACTGCATCATACTCCGCCGCCTCGTTTTGCTGCCCTTGCAGTATTATGATAGGTTCCGCACTCTAAATAATCAGAGCCGTAGGAGTTCAGAAGGGAGCGCCGTGCGCGCCGAGATTGTAAAAATTAATTGCGAAAATCCTGAATTGTCCCTGGTCAAGTATGCCGCCGATCAGATACGTTCCGGCGAAGTACTGGGCATGCCCACCGACACGTTTTACGGATTGGCAGCCGACCCCTTCAACCTGCGCGCGGTGGACAAGGTATACGACATCAAGACGCGTTCGCGGCACAAGCCCTTGTCGCTACTCATTGGGAGCACCGACCAAGCGGAAGAATTGGCAAAGCCGTTGCCCGAGGAATTCTACGCTTTGGCGCGAAAGTTCTGGCCCGGCCCGCTGACTATCATCGTCAAGGCGGGTTCGCGTTTGCCGCTAAAGGTAACCGCCAATACCGGCAACGTCGCCCTGCGCGTGCCCAATGCCAAGATTCCGCTGGCCGTGGTCACGGCCGCGGCGATCCCGATCACGGCAACTTCCGCGAACCTAAGCGGGGCGTCGGAATGCACCAGCGCCGAACAAGTCCGCGATCAACTTCAGGGACGGATCAACATCATTGTCGATGGCGGCACTTCCCCCCGCGACGTCGCTTCCACGATTGTCGACCTGAGTGACGAGTCAGACCGCTGGCGCATCATTCGCGAAGGCGCAATTCCTGCGGACGAGATTTCCAAGTTTTTTGCTCAGGGATGACCGACGCCTCTACCATCCAGCTTCGGTCGGCACGCTGGTGGGTTCGTCTGCTGATCTTGCTGGCCGGTACGGTCCTTCTGTTCCTTGTAGTCACTATCGTTCGCATAGTCGAAACCGCCGAGCGGCAGGAAATTCATCCTGCCGATGCTATTGTCGTTTTTGGCGCAGCCGAATATTCCGGCCATCCGTCCCCGGTCCTGCGCGCCCGTCTCGATCACGCCCTCGACCTTTTCCATCTTGGCGTGGCTCCCGTTGTGATTACGACGGGAGGAGCGGCCTCGGATCCATTTTTCAGCGAAGGAGGCGTGGGGCGCGATTATCTGATGCATCACGGAATTCCTGAGCGCAGCCTGATCGCCGAAACCCAGGGGCATGACACTTCAGAATCCGCTGTGCGGGTGGCAGTGATCATGCGCGCCAACGGCCTGCACAGTTGTGTTGCCGTAAGCGACGCCTATCACGTCTTCCGCATTCGCAAACTGCTTGAACATGAAGGCATCCGCCCGGTCTACACTGCTCCCCGGCTGGACACGCGACCGCACAGCATTTTGCAGCGTGGGATCGCGGCGCTCCGCGAAGCCACCAGCTATTTGTTGTGGGAAATTGGGATTACTTAGCAGTCAGGTCGCGAGCCCGCCGAGACCGTGTACGGAAGCAATCTCGTAGTGCGCAGCTCGGGCATCGTACCGCGCAAGATATTTTCTGCGTTCCTCGGGGATGACCGCCGTCTCGTAATCGGCTCCGGCAACGGCCCGAATCGCATCCAGGGACTCCCACAATATGATCGTAATAAACTCCACTTCCTCGCCCGCATTCCTCCGGAGCAGATAGCTGCCTTTGTACCCTTTCACTTTGCTGATGCCAGGCAGAAGCTCAGGTTTCAGCATCGCTTCGTAAGCGTCGGCATGCTCTGGCCGCGTGTACCCGTGCCAAACTCTTGCAATCATTCTTCCTCACATTCGGCGAACTACCATGACATTCGCTTGCGCAATTCCGTGATGTGCGCCACATGATGTCGTCCGTGCCAAGCATACAGCGCGAGCGTCTTCTCCAGTGTCATGGGCCCGAGCTCCGGATGACGGAAGGTCCGCTTCCATTCTTCCGCCCCGAGCAGTCGGAGCAGCCGCACCCAGCGGTCGTGCAGGGACTCGAGCAAGGCCAATGAGACCTCAACTGGGGTTGCTTTCACGTCCGGGGTTTGCGCCCATCGGTCTTCGGCGTACGGCTTGATCGTCGGATCATCCTCCGTGAGGCCCAACTTGAAGCGGATGTAGGCATTCATGTGGCTCTCCGGCACGTGGTGAACGACTTGCCGGACACTCCAGCCGTCAGGACGATAAGGAGTTTCGAGTTGCTGTTCTGAGAGGCCCTTTACCGCCGCCTGTAGCCTGGCGGGCGCTTCCGCAATCTGATCACAAAAAGCCCGCCGCTGGTCTTCACTTGGCGATGCGTCGTAGCTAAATTTGCCAACCGGGTAACGCAGGTCGTTCATCGTGCCCCCTTATTGCTGTGATTTGGATACAGAGATGAGCGTTAGTCCTTTTGGGGTTCAAGGAATCACAGCCAATAAAAACAGGGAAAGGCCGTGCCGGAAGCTGACCAGTTAGCTACAACCTATTGTGGCTAGTCTCCAGTGGGCCCATTGCCTCTGGCTTTGAATTTCGGTTCCTCGTGGCAGGAGCGTAGTGCATCAAAGAAGCGTTGTAGGCTAAACTCTCTGTGCCATTGAGTTTAGGATTAACCCCAGCCCGGTTGTGGGCCGTGCTAGGGAGTGCCTGCGAGGGAACTATGCCATCGTCGACCTGGTCCGGGCATTTAACGTTCGGACTCATCTCCATGCCTGTACGCCTCTTCTCTGGCGCGCGCAGTTCCGGCATTTCGTTCAACATGCTGCACCGGCCGGACAAATCGCGGCTCAAGCAGCAATACGTTTGCCAGGCCGATGGCCAGGTTGTCGATCGCACCGAGATCGTCAAGGGCTACGAGTTCCGCAAAGACGAATACATCGTCATCGAGCCCGACGAGATCAAAAAGATCGAGCCGCAGACCGCCAAGACCATGGAGATTCTCGAATTCGTGAAGGCCACCGACGTCGATCCGGTCTATTTTGAGTCGTCGTATTACATGATGCCCGAAGAAGCTGGACGCCGCCCCTACGCCCTGCTGACCAAGGCACTGGAAGAAAGCGAATATGTCGCCATCGCCAAAATCACGATGCACAACCGCGAGTACACCGTGTTCCTGCGCCCCCACGAAGGCGGGCTGATGCTGCATACCATGTATTACTCGGATGAAGTACGCAAGGTCGAAGGCTTCGGCGCGCCCGATGTCGAACTGAAGGAAGCCGAAGTAAAGGTTGCGCATCAGTTAATCGAGGCGCTTGCGGACGAGTGGGATCCCGAAAAGTACAAGGACACGTTCCAGGAAAATCTGAAGAAGCTGATCGAAGCCAAGCTGGAAGGTGGAGAAGTCGCCGCGGTTGAGAAGCCGAAGAAATTGGCTCCGGTCGTCGATTTAATGGCGGCCCTGAAGCAAAGCCTCGCTCAAATGGAAGGCAAGAAAAAGCCCGCCGCCACGGCGAAGCCCGAAGAACGAGCGCCTGCGGCCAAATCTCGCCGCAGCCGTTAGCTCCGCAGTTCGCGAACCGCTTTCGGCTCTGGTCCCTGGATCGTACGATGTTGAAGGTTTAACTACAATCTCGACGATCCATGCATCCCGCGCAGCCCTCCAGGCATCCTTCGGTAAGCTAGAGAGCTGAGAACTCCGTGCGCTTCCCTAGCGCATACGCGTAGCAACCGCTACAATAATCGATTCTGTCATTCGAGGTTTTGCTTCGGGGTGCCGATGAGTCTTAGACGTGTGAGTGGGCTGGCTGCTGTCGCGATCGCAGTTATTCTCGAAGTGGCTTGCGGCGAGGTTTATCGCCCAGTCGTGATCCCGATCAACACGACTCCTCCCAATCCGGCAAATTTTCACGCGGTCTTCGGTATCAGTACCAATGCTCCAGGCAATCCGGGTACGGCACTTCAGATCGATGTCTCGGGAGACTCAAGCATTGGCGTCGCTAACATGGGCGTGAACCCTACGCATGCAGCCATCCTGCCAAATAACTCTCGAGTTTTCGTGGCAAACGCCGCTGGGGATCCGTGCAATGGAGTTGACGTCATCACATCGTTTAGTCCCGCGGGGGACAGCACAATAGCGACCGGTCTGAACAATCCCATTACCTTTACCCTGCCGAATGTAGGCACGGGGCAATCTGCTTCTTCCGGAATCGCTGCCATCAGCGAATCTGGGAATCTGGTGACGGTCACACTCAGCGCGCCCTTGACGAACGCGGTTGCCGGCGCTTCGATCGTGATCTCAAACGTAGTAATTCCGGGAGGAGGTGCGAATGCGCTGGGGTACAACGGATGTTTTCCCCTTCTCCCCGGGAGTAGTGGTTCAACCGTTCAATACGTGGATTCGGTAAGCGGGCTGGGCGCGACCACGGGGGGAACGGCCACCGTTCCCGTCTTCTGCCGGTATATCCCTGACTACATCACCACCACTCAGACGACCGTAGTTTATGAGGCGAACTATGGATCCGACGGCGATCCGAATTGCAATCTGCCCAGCACGGATTCCGTCGCAGCCCTCAGTCCTGTCACCAGCGCCATCACGCACATCGGTTACCTCCCCGCAGGTTCACACCCGGTCGCCATGGTGGAGACTCCGAATGCGCAGAATCTTTATGTCATGAACCAGGGCACGGACAGTTTGGGCAATCACACCGTCACCGACCTCTCTCCGACAGACTTGTCCATCGTGGCGAGTATTTTGCTAGGCAATACCCCGGGAAGCGCTCCCATTTGGGCGGCAGCGCGCGTCGACAACCAGCGGGTGTACGCGCTTACCCAGGGCGACATTGCTACCCAGGAAAACGGCAGGCTTGTTCCCATCGATACGGCGAGTAATACCGTGCTCTCTGCGCAGGCAAGTCTTGCGCAATTAGGGGTCGCGCCGAATTTTCTGTTGTACGATCCTCATCTGGCCCGTCTGTACGTAACCAATCCCGGGATCCCGAATCCTACGGCAGCCAATCCCGGAGATGCAGCTGTGTATGTGTTCTCGACCAGCGGCGGTACTGATTCCACGGGTGTGGCCAACGATACGCCTATGCTCCTGATGAAGATCCCGATGACTATCGGTTCGGCCGCGTGCCCCGGAGGATGTCAACCGGTCTCCGTCGCGGCCTTGCCGGACGGTTCTCGTTTCTATGTCGCCAGCTATGTCAACCAGACGAACTGTCTCGATCCCGTCGTTGGGGCTGCAAATCCGTGCATGATACCCATGTTGACTGTATTCGATGCTCTCAGCATGACGGTGAAGCCGGCTTTGTCGTCGCCTCTGTCTCCTTCAATCTCCTTACTGACTTCCGCGCCATTCGCGGCTAATCAATATGCGGTCCCCACGGTCACGTCCTGTGTGCCCACTCTTCCGTATGTTCCTGGTCCAGGTTCAACTCGTTTCCGCATGTTCACAGCCGCGTCCTCCGACAGCAGTCATGTGTATGTGAGCATTTGCGATGCGGGCGTTATTGCCGATGTGAGCGCGGTTTCCAGTTCGATTGCAGCTGGGGGAACCAACGCACCTGATACTTTGATATCCGACTTGCCGACTCCGTTCAGCGCGGCAGCGCCCGGCCCGAGTGGACAACCGCCAACGCAGAATCCTGTATTTTTGTTAACGGGACAGTAGGGCCTTCGCCAAGGCTGCTGTCTTGTTGAGGTGAGGGTAGTTGAAGTAGCAAACGGGGGCGTGCTCTCAGCGAGAGACTTCAGCACTGACGCTTTCTTTTGCCGCGTAATGCGAGTCCACGTATCCATCAAGAATCTCAATAAACTCCGCGACGATGCGATCGCCCTTTAGTGTGGTAAATAGGCGTCCATCCACGTAGACCGGTGCTTTGGGTTCTTCAAATGTTCCAGGCAACGAAATGCCGATGTTGGCATGCTTCGATTCGCCGGGCCCGTTGACCACACATCCCATGACTGCGAGCTTCATCTCTTCGACGCCAACGTAGCGGCCCTTCCATGTAGGCATTTGCTCGCGCAAGTAGGATTGAATCTGCTCCGCCATCTCCTGGAAGAAGGTGCTGGTCGTGCGCCCGCAGCCAGGACATGCTGTGACCTGCGGTGTAAAGCTGCGAATGCCCATGGACTGCAGAATCTGCTGTGCGACGCGAACTTCTTCGGTGCGATCGCCACCTGGTGCGGGAGTCAACGAGACGCGGATTGTGTCGCCGATGCCTTCCTGCAGCACGACGCCCATCGCGGCGCTGGAAGCGACCACGCCCTTCGCACCCATGCCGGCCTCGGTGAGTCCCAGATGCAGCGGGTAATCGCAGCGCGCGGCCAGAGCGCGGTACACGTCAATCAGATCCTGCACGCCGCTGACCTTGGCACTGAGAATGATCTGGTCAGGGCGTAGTCCAAATTGCTGGGCCAGTTCCGCCGAATGCAATGCGCTGACTACCATAGCTTCCATGGTCACTTCGCGCGCGTCTTTGGGCTCAGCCAACCGCGAATTCTCGTCCATCATGCGCGTCAACAGGGTCTGATCCAGCGATCCCCAATTGACTCCGATCCGGACCGGCTTCTGATATTTCACCGCGACTTCAATCATGGTACGGAAATTGGAATCGCCTCCGCGCCCGATGCTGGCATTGCCGGGATTAATGCGGTACTTTGCGAGATCTCGCGCGCATTCGGGATACTTCGTGAGCAGAATGTGGCCGTTGTAATGAAAATCGCCGATAATCGGCACGCGCACGCCTTGTTTGTCGAGTTGCTCGACAATATGCGGAACGGCAGCGGCCGCCTCGTCATTGTTCACGGTGACGCGAACTAATTCCGATCCAGCTCGGGCGAGAGCGACCACTTGTTGCACGGTCGAGGCGACGTCGGCGGTGTCGGTGTTGGTCATGGATTGCACCACAACCGGTGCATCGGAGCCGACACGCACACCTCCAACTACTGCCGTTACGGTCTTTCTACGTTGAATCGTAGCCATAATGGGAATCTTTATTTTATCACGTGGAAATGCGGGCCCTCGGGTCGCGCCAAGCTGCGCTGCTGGTACTCCACAACTCGGGCGCAGCAGCCCGACCCAGTGGGGGAATGGGGCTTGGATTTGTGAAGGTCCCTTATGGCTCGCCGGCCCGGCGGTCAAAACGCGTGTAATGGCTCCTTAGCAGCAGCTTGAGCCGCTTGGGGCATAATACGTGGGATGAATACGAAGACGAATTGGCTTAGATGCTCGCCGCATCTCGAGGTAGGCCCTCGGTTGGCCGTCTTTTAATCAGGAGGCTGTGATGGAGTTCAGTAATGATTTCCTGCGAGCCGGACGCAGACGAGCGCTCTCGGGCGCAATAACTTTCCTGCTATTCGTGTTTCTGGGGGCCACAAGTGCTTGGGCGCAGACCGTCACAACGATTTTCAACTTCAACGGGGCAAAAGGATCGAGTCCATTTCTCGAGACACTGACGCAGGGCCGCGACGGCAAGCTCTACGGAACGACCAATACCGGCGGCGCCAACAACGTGGGCACGGTATTCCGCACGGACCCGTCAACGGGCCGCGAAGGCGTGATCCACAACTTCGACGGGACCAACGGAAGCAATCCGGCTGGCGGCCTCACCCTGGCGAACGACGGCAACTATTATGGGACGACGCAGTACGGTGGAAGCGCGGGTCTCGGTGTGTTGTATAAGATCACCTCAGCCGGAACTTACACGGTGCTCCATCAGTTCCTGGGCGGGAGTGATGGAAGCAATCCTTATGGTCCACCGATTGCTGCCAGCGACGGCAGTCTTTATGGCACCAGCAGCGGCGGCAACACCGAAGCGCCTGCCATCTACAAGTTGACGCGCTCCGGCGTGTATAGCGTCATTTACACCTACGACAAGGCGACCACCGGATGGCTGGTCTACGGTCTTATCCAAGGCAGCGACGGGCTGCTCTACACCATGTCGAACCAAGGCGGCACGGGCAATTGCGGCACGATCGTGAAGCTGACCCTGTCCGGCCAGGTGAAGGCAACCCTCCCGTTCAACTGCGCCAATGGCGGGAATCCCGTTCTGCCCCTTATTCAGGCGAATGATGGCAATTATTACGGCACGACCTTCGGCGGCGGAACGCACAACCTGGGAGTGATCTTCAAACTCACGCCTTCATTCGCCGAAAAGGTTCTCTACGAGTTCGCGTCGGGAACGGCCACGGAGCCTGAGGCTGGGCTTGTCCAGGGAACGGACGGCAATCTCTACGGCGTTACCACGACCGGCGCGGACGGGAACAGCCACCTCTATCGCTGGAATTTGTCGGGCGGATATTCCGATCTCTACACCTTCACCGGAGTGGATTATCTCGTCGCGCCTCTGCTGCAGCATACCAACGGCCGGTTCTACGCACCTTCGTGGAGGTTCGGCACCGACAACCAGGGTTACATTTATTCGGTCGACATGAAGTTCGGCCCCTTCGTGACGTTCGTGCGATCGCTAGGAAAGATCGGCAGTACGGCCGAAATTCTCGGACAGGGATTCACCGGCACAACCAGCGTCACCTTCAACGCCATTGCCGCAACCAGCTTCAGAGTCGTCTCCGACACGTACATAACCGTAGTGGTGCCTGCAGGCGCGACCACCGGGCCGGTCGTAGTTACCACGCCCGGAGGGCAGCTGACCAGCAACAAGAGCTTCAGAGTTTCGCAGTGAGCGTCGTGCTCAAAGTTGTGACGAATGTTGACGGGACAATGCAGTCATCCTCAACGAAAAAGTCGTCGGGGGCATGGCAGTACGGATTTCGTAACAGAGAACCCCAACGCGCGATTCTCCAACCATTTCTCGGTGCCGGGCGCAACCGGTTTGAGATCCCTTGTTGAGGCAGTAATTAGATACTTGTGGTCAACTGTTCTGCAACCCAAACACCGGATTTCGTAACGAACTTCATGTTTCCTGCATCCCTAACTATGGGCGGTCTACCATCTCCTACCGCGATTAGGAACCAAGACCGACCTCGGCCCCGATCCGTCGGGGAAGCGCTTCTCCCACTCCGCTAACTTGTCCGCGCAAATGGAGGCTATCAATGAACCACCGCATCAAATCCACCCGAACGGAGAAGAAACCAGTCAACATCCAACGCGATGCGCCCGCTGCGCCGCAGTGGCCCAGCTATAAGGGCGACTCACAGTTTGTGGGAACCAGCCCAAGCGGCAGAGTAACGGTATACGTCGATCCCTCGCTAGGTGATCAAGCCATGCAGAATGCTCAGGACCTGGTCAACGACGCCGATCGCGTGGCAACCGCTAACGACGGGATTTTCGGTACCACAGGAGGACCGGTCAGCGTCGTCGTGTTTGCCCTCGGCGGCGCGACTGACGGTACCGGAGGCGCCGACCACATGGGTTGCGATTACACCACAGGAAACGCCATCGAAGTGGACGCTTCATTCGGTAACTCGGCGCGGGTCTCCGCCTTGTTCGAAGCCGAACTAAGCGAATGCTCTATGAATGGCAACTTGTGCGGTCAAAGCACTGGCGAGTCCCTTTCCCGTTGGTGCGCCGCAGTCATCGGCAACAATGCGTTGTCCGATTTCGCGACTGCCCCGCAATGGTTTTCCGATGGCATGCCGGACTTTGTGAGTAAAACGGACAACACCGATCAGAACGCCGACAGCACCGGCTGCGGAATGGCCTTTATCTCCTGGATGATGAGTCAAGGCTACGGATTGGAAAAGATTGCCCCGACCATGGTGAACCTTGGCGATTCGGGCACTCTCGCACAACTCTATGCCTCGCTCACCGGCGACTCTGCTGGCAATGCCTGGACGAACTTCCAGAATGCGATTGCGAATCTGCCAGGTGGCATTACCAATGACGATCCTTTCAACGGTTTGGCTCAACCCACCCAAATGGCACACTTGGCGCCTCAGACGGCGGAACTAGTGGGCAGGGTGTTCGCCTCCATGGTGGCGGATCTCACTGCCGGCCATAACCCAGAACAACTCGCAGCCAACGTGCGGGCAGCAATGCTCCCCGCATCCCGGCACAAAACCGCAGCCTTGTGCGAACCCAAATCCAAACGCTTACTCCCACCCGGAAAGAGCGCGAGGGAATCAAGGAGCGCGTAAAACAAATCAGCCGGCGGCAATCGCCGTCGGCTGATAATTTTCAATGGGAAGATGATTTTATGGCAGCTTGTCTGCCAGCCCCGGAATCGTCTTCATCAGGTCGTTGTAGATGACCATCACCGCGAACAGCACCAGGAACACGAACGCCGCCTGATAGACCCGTTCTTTGATGTTCATGCTGATATCGCGGCGCATCAGGCCCTCGATCAGCAAAAACAGAATCACCCCACCATCGAGAATCGGAATTGGCAGCAGGTTGAAGATGCCGAGGTTCAAGCTGATGGCGGCCGTCAAGCTCATGAGCGGAGTCCAGCCTTTTCGCCGCGCCGCTTCTCCGGCAGCCTGGCCAATCCGGATCGGTCCTTCAATGGAGCGCATGGAAATCTTGTGCTGCACCATCTTCTTAACCAGTTCCAGGATGAGCAATCCACTCTGCCGGTTCTCGTGCAGAGACAGCTTCAGCGCCTCTGCGAACGGAAGCGTCTTCACCTTCATCTGCATGCTGCCGATGCCGATGCGATACCACTTATCGGAAAGCACCGGCTGAACGGTAAACGTCTTCGACTGCCCATTCCGAAGAACTGAGATCTCGATTGGTTTGTCTTTGGTCTCCTTCAACTGCTCGACCATGGCCGCCAGCGCCGGAACTGGTTTGCCGTCCACGGATATGATCTGATCGCCTTCTCTCAGCCCGGCCTTGTCTGCAGGCATGCCGCTGACCAGGTCAGTAATGATTACGCTGCTCTCTTTTGGCGCCCAGCCGGCATAGCCGATCTGATCCACACCGGTAGGTTCGGGCACGACAGTCTTGTCCAGCAGCTTCCCGTTGCGCTCCACCTGTACGGTAAGGGGCTGTCCCGGATTCAGAGCTTCCTTCAGTCCTACTTGCTCCCAGCTCGGATTCTGCACATCGTCGATGCGCGTAATGCGGTCGCCCACTTCGAATCCAGCCTTTGCCGCTGCCGTGTCTTTGAGTACCCATCCGATCACCGGCGGCTGATCGTCCACAGCCGGGTACTCGTAGTGCAGCATGTAGACCGAGGTCAGAAGAATAATAGCCAGCAGGATATTCATCGCCGGTCCGGCAATCGCGATCAGAAAGCGGTGCCAGCGCGAATGATTCAGGAATTCCCGCGGATCGTCGGTCCGCTGATCCATGGGATTCTCGCCGCTCATCTTGACGTAGCCGCCCAGAGGAATGGCGTTGATCCGATAATCGGTCTCGCCCCTGCGGAACCCAATCAGCCGCTTGCCGAAGCCGATCGCGAACTGCTCCACCCGCACACCAAGCCACTTGGCCACGGCGTAGTGGCCAAATTCGTGGATCAGGATCATGAAGCCCAGGACGGCAACGACGGCAACGAGAGAAGTCAAAAAATCAGACATGGTTGAGGTACGTATACTCCCACTGGTTAGATTCCAAAACTACGCAAAGGATGTTGCCCGCGGTTGTTGAGTTTTCTTCACCTTGCCCGCCAGCCCTTGGGCAATCCTGCGGGCGTCTCCGTCCGCTTCCAGCACTTCCTGAATAGACTCCAGAGCCCCCGAATTTGTCACAGCAAGGACCTCTTCGATGATCCTGGGAATCTGGTCAAACCGTATACTGCCTGCTAAAAACGACGCCACTGCCACTTCATCAGCGGCATTGAGCGCCACAGTTTTTGCGCCCCCCGCCTCTACCGCCTCATATGCCAAACGCAGGCAGGGGAATTTTTTCAGGTCCGGCGGGCCGAAGTCCAGATGACGCAAGTCACTGACCGCGAACTTCATATCCGACTGAATCCGGTCCGGATATGTTAGGGCATATAGAATCGGCAGCCGCATATCCGTTACTGAAAACTGTGCAAGTATGCTGCCATCCACGAACTCCACCATGGAATGAATTGTCGACTGAGGATGGACAATCACTTCCACTTTCGCAGGCGGTATGTGAAATAATCTGCACGCCTCGATCACCTCAAAACCCTTATTCATCAGAGTGGCAGAATCGATGGTAATCCGTCGGCCCATTTTCCAGGTCGGGTGATTCAGTGCCTGCTCTACGGTGATCGCGGCAAAATCCGCCTGCGGTGTATTCCGAAAAGGCCCGCCAGAAGCCGTAAGCCAGACGCGTGAGACTTCCTCGATGCGGCCGCCACGCATGCACTGATGCACGGCATTGTGTTCGCTATCGATGGGCAGCAGCGCGACACCACGTTTACGAGCTTCGGCGGTGATCAACTCTCCTGCGGCGACCAGGCATTCTTTGTTGGCCAGCCCCAGCGTTTTTCCAGCACGCACTGCTTCGTACGTGGCTTCCAGTCCTGCGACTCCGACGATCGCGCTGACTACAAAATCAACTTCATGATGCGTTGCCACCCGCACCGTCCCGGTAGCGCCTTGGACAACTTCAATCTGGCTCAATCCTTCTTTTTTGAGGCGTGCCCGCAAAGTATCGGCATCGGCCTCGGCCGCCATTGAGACGACCCGCGGGCGCCAGCGCTGCGCCTGCTGGAACGCAGCTTCGAGGTTGCTTCCCGCGGCGAGCGTCGAAATCTGAAAGCGGTCCGGATAGGACTCCGCCACGCTGAGCGTGCTGCGCCCAATCGAGCCGGTCGACCCCAGGATGGCAATACGTTTCATGGTTTTAAGAATTCACCGGCCCGTTCATTTCGTGAATGCCGGCGCATAGCGTTCAATCCAATCCCGCTGTTCCACGGTTTCCGGAATGGCGACGCCGCGCGCCGCGGACACTACATCCACCGCAGATCCCGGACTCATACCATTCTTAATGAGTAAGCAAGCGGCTACGAGCCCCGTTCGCCCAACTCCCTGGCGGCAATGGACTAGAACATTTCTTCCGGCCGACAACGCTTTGTTGACTTTTTCTAGTTCGCCCCCAAGCTTTACTTCCGATTGTGGAACTTGACGGTCCGGAATTGGAAATGAAGAATATTCCAGACCTAGCCTTCTGATTTCAGCCGCTTCCTCGCGAAGATCCAGATCGCGCTCTTCCTCGGGCGTGAGAAGAGACAGAACCGAGTTGATTCCTGCACGCTTCCATTGGGCAATCTCGTCTTTTAACCAGTCTCCACCGCGTGGACGAGCCGATAAGGCCACTTTTCCCGGCCACGGACCGTGGATCCAATGGAGTTCCGTCCTCATTCCTATTCTTCCTGCTCCCGTACAATAATGTCCCTCGGCAAGCGATCTACCGCGATGCCCCGGCTGCGGAGAATACAAATCCGGTGGTGCCCATCCAGTATAGTTCCATCCCGCCGGGTTTTGAGGCAACCATCCTGCCCGGGTAGGAGCGAAGCCAGCAATTCCTCCGTTGACAGATGGTCCATTTTCGCTAGCTTGCTCCCATTGAGAGAACTGTCAGGATGGAGTGGTTTCAGGGGTGGGAACTGCTGTGAATCCGCCATTTCCTTCGTACAACTACTGCATTACGCGCCAAGCCGCATAGTACCACAGCACTGGAGCCGCAAAGAGCAGCGCATCAATACGATCCAGCATGCCACCGTGACCCGGAAGGATTGCTCCCGAATCCTTCACTCCGGCACCGCGTTTGATCAGTGACTCAACCAGGTCGCCAAGCTGCGCCGCAACATTCAGCACAATCGTCAGCACGATGACGGGCGCCATCGCCGGCCGCTCCAGGCCAAACAGCCCGTCCCGCCGCTCGATTAATCCTGCGCGCAGCAAAGCCGAACTCAACGGCAGGGAGTAGTGAAAAAGCAGCCACCCCACAGCAACGCTTGCGATCACCGAAGCCACCGCGCCTTCCCAGGTTTTCTTCGGGCTGATGTGCGGAGCCATGAAGTGCCGTCCTATCGACTTGCCCACGAAGTATGCGAAGATGTCTCCCGCCCAAACCACAAGTAACAAATACAGCAGATAGAACGCTCCCGCCCACTGCTGCCGCAACTGCACCAGCATGGCCATTGGCAGCGCGATATAAGTGAAGGCAAATACCGAAGCCGCGGCCGCCGGATATCCGGCGCGCAAAGGCTCATCGCGCATGGCACGAGTCAAGAATATGAACGGAGCAATCGCCGCCGTGAATCCTATCGCGACCAAAAACTTTCCCGTCGAAAGCAGCGGCGTTCCGCCTGCTGTACTAACGGCCAGGATGAGGAACAACAGTGCTGTAAACAGATAAGTCGGCCAGGTCAGCGGCTGCACGCCATAAGCGTCGGTCAGCTTGAGGAATTCATGAATGGTGAGCAGCGCCACGATGCCGGCCACAACCGCCAGCACCGGCACCGGCGCCCGAAGGATCAGCACCAGCACAATCGGAATCAGGACGACTGCGGTTGCGATGCGTTTTAGCAAGGGAAGTGGTGAATAGGACGGCTACGATCTTGGCATGAATCCGAAATTTTCACCAGAGACGAGTCACGAAGAAACTATTTCCTTCGCATCTTGCGCGGTGGAGTTCTCTGCACCCTCTGTAGGTATGCTTTCAGGAGCGTGTTTATCCCCATGGTTGAGCCCACCATATCGCCGCTCGCGCTTCTGATATTCGGCGATTCCCTCCAGCAGGTGCAGGCCACGAAAATCCGGCCATAAAGTGGGCGTGACATAAATCTCCGCATAGGCCAATTGCCAGAGGAGGAAATTACTCAGCCGCATCTCGCCTGAAGTTCGCACCACCAGGTCCGGATCGGGCAGATGCCGGGTATACAAATGCCGCGAGACGGTGCCCTCATCGATCCGCAGATGCTCAAGCCCGCCATTCTGTGAAGCCGCCTCGACCATGGCGCGGAACGCATCCACCAGTTCGCTGCGCGCGCTGTAGTTGAGTGCCAGCGTCAGGACCATACCGGAGTTAGAGGCAGTGGCTGCGCGCGCCCACTCCATCCGTCCTTGCACGTCTTCGGGCAATTCGTGCTGCCGGCCGATATACTCCAGCCGGATATTGTTCTTGTTCAGCGTGGGCACTTCCGCCTTCAGGTAGCGGCTCAGCAGCCGCATCAAGAATCCCACCTCGGTGACCGGACGCTTCCAATTCTCTTCGGAAAACGCGTAAAGCGTGAGTGCGGGAATATGAATGCGCGCCGCAGTTTCCACCGTCGAACGCACTGCCGCAACCCCGGCGCGATGCCCGGCCACGCGCGGCATACGGCGCCGCTTGGCCCAGCGCCCGTTGCCGTCCATGATGATCGCGATGTGTTTTGGGAGCCGCGCCGCATCCAGCCGTCGGTAAACTTCGCCTTCCCTGCGGTCGAGCCCCGTGGGTACTTTGTCCTGCAAAGTGGCCTCCCAAAGAGGCTACCACAGCAGGCAAGGGACTGCAATGAGTGGGTTCACCTGTGGCGCGGCCTCCTGCAGGTGCCACCTGCTGCTCTAAAGCTGCCTAATTTCCTCCGGAACAACCTTCAGGTCGAGCTTCTCGGTCCACCGCAGCACGGTGAACGAGCAGCTCACGCCCACGCGCACCTCGGTCAGGAGCCGGTGCAAGTCGTCGACACCGGCAATTGGCTGGCCCTCCACGGCCACGATAATGTCCCCGTCGCGCAACCCCGCTCGCTTCGCTGGGCTGTCATCTTCGACCGAGAGCACCAGCGCCCCCGTTTCCTTCGGCAGATCGTAGAATCGCACCACTCGGCGGTGGACCGGTACGGTCTGCGCCGAGATCCCCACAAAGCTGCGCCGGATGCGGCCATCCCGCAGAAGCCGGCTGGCCACAAACTTCGCGGTATTGATCCCAATGGCAAAGCAAATCCCTTGGGCAGGCAATATCGTGGCCGTGTTCACGCCGATTACCCGACCCGCCGAATCGATCAGCGGCCCGCCCGAATTTCCTGGATTCAGGGAAGCATCGGTCTGAATGACATCGTCGATCAGCCGTCCGGAGTAGGAACGCAGCGACCGCCCCAGCGCACTGACCACGCCTGCCGTGACGGTCGACTGGAATCCATACGGTGCGCCAATCGCGATCGCGACCTGTCCCACGCGTAGCCGCTGCGAGTCTCCTAGCTCCGCCGCGACCAGTCCCGGCTCGTCTATGCGGATCACGGCCAGGTCGCTGGCGGGATCATCCCCAATAAGGGTAGCCGGCATCTTCCGTCCATCGGACAAGGTCACCGCAATGTGTGTCGCCTCATGCACCACGTGGCTATTGGTCAGGATCAGTCCATCTGGCGTGAATACGAACCCTGATCCTCCGCCCTGCCGCTCGCGAGGTTCGCCGGACCGAGTGCGGCGAGTTGCCTGATGTACCGCGATGTGCACTACCGAGGCGCTGATACGTTCTACGGCCTTGATAACTGCGGTGGAATAGGCATCGAGCAAGAAAGCGTCGTCAGCACCGCCGCTTGGAGCCTCTCCACTGCTCTGATTCCAGGCCCGCTGGCCCGAAATATCGTCCGTCGCCCCGGTTGCCACTGTTAAAGAATTAAATCGAGCTTCCGAGTTCATGCTGGATAGATGTTTGTCGATCTAGTTCGGATTCATGGTGCTCGGCTGAACCGAACCCGTAGGCGTCGGATTGACCGAGTTTCTCCGCCGCTCGCCAGAGCCCGAAGACCTCAACATGCTTCGCAGAAGCGCGTCCATGACGCTCTCCGGCAGGATCTTCGGCAAGGTCGCCAGCAACTTTGCGTGCTTGCCGACGCGATAGCGGAGCCGAGGATGCCTCGCGGTCAATGCATGGTGCACAGCCATAGCCACCACGTCAGGCGAGCTTCCAGCCTTTTCCATCGCATACCCGCGCCGGCCAAAATGCCGGATCATTGCCCCGTATTGCTGCTGAGCTTCCACGGGAAGATCGCTGATGACTTGTTCAAGATCGCCTAACGTTTTATCGACTGCGGGGGTCGAGATCGAGCCAGGTTCAATCGCAATGACCCGGACTCCAAACGCATGCATCTCCAGCCTCAGCGTATCGCTGATCTTCGCGAACGCACTTTTACTCGCGTTCAACAGGCCGCCGAAAGGGATGGCTAGATTCACGCCCACCGAGGTGATGTTTACCAGCCGCCCTCGCCGCTTTCGCAATGAACGCGAAAACGCCTGGATGGCGGCCAGTTGACCAAAGAAGTTGACCTCGAAGATCTGCCGCACGTCCTGCATGCTGGCATATTCAAGTGGACGTAGCATCCCAATTCCTGCGACATTCACCAAGCCATCCAGTCCGCGCCCCCCAGCCTCGGAGTCGATTTCTTTCGCCGCGGTCGTAATCGAACTATCGTTTTCCATGTCCATCAGCACCGGATACACGTTCGTTGGGAAATCACTTTGAAGCTTTTTTCGATCTGCTTCCTTGCGGACGGTGGCGAATACCAGCCATCCGGCGCGGCTCATGCGCGCGACACAAGATCGTCCAATTCCGCTGGACGCGCCAGAGATAACAACACTTTTCTGTGACGTAGGCATGACTGACCCCTTAAACGGAGGATGAAGGGTCAGATGCGGTCATTGAGCGCGAAGTTTCCGAAAGTACAAGAACGAAAAAAGCCGGGACCAAGAAACTGGCCCGGCTTCAGTGTTGGCTGGTTGCCCGGATAAACTTGAATTTGCGCCGAACACTACACCATCGGCGCAACGAATTTGAACTTTACGCGCTCCTCCGCGGACGCACCGTCATATCCCGCACCTGCGTCAGGATGCTCGACATCTGCATCCCGTTTAGTTGCGAAACGAACGGCAAGAGTTCGGAGATAAATTGATCTTTCATCAATTCATTGATTTCTTCCTGGCGGCTGCGTTCTCCGCCGCTGAGCAGTTCGGGCACAGTGACCTCCAGTGCGCGCGCCAGCCGTTCCAGGGACGACAGCGTAGGCGTGGCCTTCTCGTTCTCGATCTTCGAAACGTAAGTGCGGGGAACCGCCATCCGCCCAGCCAGTTGGCGTTGGCTCAAACCACTTCGCAGCCGCAGCGAACGGATCGAGGTCGCCAGGTTCAGATGTCCACGGCCGTTGCCGGGCATCGGCATCATCACCGGTGGGGCGACCTCAATCGGCTCGGGCTCGGGTTCCTCGTCCAGAGACGCGTGGCAGCGTCGGCAATTGTTGTTGGATGTGCGGAATTGAACTAACAGGCAGTGATCGCAACGAACGACTTCCCTTGAATCGACCGGGGCAAGAGTCGTGGCCATCGGGTTGTGGGAGTGCCAGAGCTAGCAACTCCTTACAGCCTTGCAGGAACTCTTTTGGGGGAGAGGTTCAACTGCAGGCTCAATCTGCGGCATGCAGCCTGTGGAAGTCAAGGGTAAAATGCACAAAAAGTGAGACATCTTCGATAGCATAGTCAAACCAGTAGATGAAACTCCGCAGTAAACAGGGGAACTAATGATTGATCGTGAATCCGCGTGGTGTTTACTAACTGAGTTCACCCAATCGGAAAGTTTGCGCAAGCATGCGCTGGCCGTCGAGGCCTGCATGCGCGCCTGCTCGAAAAAGTTCGGCGACGGATCTCGCGCAGCCGAGGAACTCTGGGGACTGGTCGGTCTGATCCACGATTTCGACTACGAGCGCTGGCCCACTCCCGAAGAGCATCCCTACAAGGGCAACGAGATTCTCAAAGAGCGCGGCTACTCCGACGAAATCCGCCGCGCCATCATGTCGCATGCGGAATATTCCGGTGTTAGCCGTGATACGCCCATGGAAAAAGCTCTCTTCGCCTGTGACGAGCTTGCCGGATTCATCACTGCAGTCGCCCTCATCAAGCCCGGCAAGTCCCTCGCTGAGGTCGATGCCAAGTCGGTGCGGAAAAGGATGAAGGACAAAGCCTTCGCCCGCAAAGTCAATCGCGACGACATTATCAACGGCGCCAAAGATCTTGGAGTCGACCTCGACGAGCACATCGCCTTCTGCATCGAAGCCATGAAGCCGGTCGCGATAGAACTGGGCCTGGATGGCAGCGCCGCCACGTTACCACCGGCTTCCTCTGCTCAGAAATAGCGTGCAAGCCCGATTTCTATGGCCGATAATCTCCTTTCCGCATGGACACACCAGAAAATGATCTGCAAGCAATCCGGCAGATCATTGCCGAGCTAACCACTCGCGTTTACCGCATCGAGCGCAGGCTGCAGATGGATGTGCAAGCTGCGCCCCAGCCGCAGACTCAACCTGCCTCCCCCGCCTCGCCGCTGGCTGCTCCGCCTCCCCGCAACGCGCCGAACTTTGCTCCGGTGCCGCCAATCCCCCCTCCACCGTCTATCGTGGCACCGCCTCCGCCGGAAATTGATCTCGAATCGCGCATCGGGTCGCACTGGCTGAACCGCATTGGCATCGCCGCCCTGCTTTTCGGAATTTCCTACTTCCTGAAACTCGCCCTTGACAATAACTGGATCGGCCCAACGGGCCTCGTCACTATCGGAATCCTCGCCGGCATCGCGATCGTGATCTGGAGCGAGCGCTTCCGCAGGCACGGCTACAAGGCATTCTCCTACTCTCTCAAAGCCGTCGGCATCGGCGCACTCTATCTTTCGCTCTGGGCCGCGTTCCACGTTTACAGCCTGATTCCGAGCGGCGTCGCTTTCGCCATGATGGTGGTTGTGACCGCCGCCACGGCGGTCATGGCTTTGTCGCAGGACGCGCAAATTCTCGCAGCATTCGCCCTGGCTGGAGGATTTTCCACCCCACTGCTGCTCTCGACCGGGGAGAATCACGAAATCGTTCTCTTCACCTACGTCGCCATTCTCGATTTTGCGACCCTGGTCCTGGTGACCTTCAAGCCTTGGCGCCGCCTGCTCGTCATGAGTTATGCAGGCACGCTGCTTCTCTATATCGGATGGTACGCAAGTTTTTATAACCGCAGCCAACTCGGCCTTACGCTCGCCTTCGCCACATTGTTCTTCGCCATTTTCGCGGTGGCGCCCCTGGTTACGCTTCAACCCGAAGGCGAAATCCCCCTCCTGGCCTCGATCCCTGCCGTTTTGGCATTTGTGAATGCCGGCGTCTATTTCCTGCAGGCCTACGCCATGATTCAGGAGGTCGACAAGACCTACATGGCGTGGTTCGCGCTGGGCCTGGCCGCGATTTATATCTTCCTCAGCCGGCAGATACATGCCAGAGATCTCCACCCCGGCGCCGCACAGATCCTGTATTTTCTCCACCTCGCGGTCGCCATCGGCTTCATCACGGTTGCGATCCCCATTCGCCTCGATGCGCACTGGATCACTATTGGCTGGTTCATTGAGGCCGGAGTCCTGCTCTGGGTAGGTAATCGCATCAACTCTGATTTCCTGGATATTCTTGCGCTGGCTGCCCTTGTCCTGGGAGTGGGCCGCTTGCTGTTGATCGACAATTTCCAGACAACGCAACTGATCTTTAATATGCGCATGGCGACCTATGCCGTCGCAGTCGCCGTGTTGGGAGCCGTGGCCTGGTATGCATCTAAGCGCAAAGACGAAGCTGCGCGCACCGTTGCCGCAATCGCAGTTGTCGCGCTCAACGCCCTTGCCTTGATCGGGCTGACCCGCGAGGTGGCCGATTATTTTAGCCGCCAAATCGCGGAGGTTCGCCCAACAGTATTCAATCAAGGAAGGATCGGATATATCGACCTCCACCACAATGACACCGAGCGCGACTTCACCTATTCCGCTCTCTGGATGGCCTATGGCGCCATGTTGATGATCGTCGGATTCCTGAGAAAGAGCGCCTTCGTCCGCTGGCAGGCCCTGCTGCTCATCGCCGCCACCACCGTGAAAGTTTTCGTCTACGATGTTTCCCAACTGGATCGCGAGTACCGCATCGTCAGCTTCATGGTTCTGGGAGTCTTGCTGCTGGCGATCTCGTTCGTCTACCAACGCGACTGGCTGAAACTCTCCTCAAAAAGCTCGGCCAAGGGAGAAGGGATCTCCACCAGTCCATGAAGTTCATCTCTGCTCTATTCCTCCTGTCTTTGCTCGCGGATGCTCGTCCCGAGCAGGCCATTCCATATTTCACGAATGTTCGCGATGTTCGAGTCGCTCAGGCTGCCCAGCAGAATTTCTTTGTGGTCGACGAGGATTTGTGGAACCACTCGCGCCCGGACCTTGGAGACCTGCGTCTTTATGATGGCGATTCTCCCGTGCAGTACTTGCTCTCCGAGCAACGCGCCGGAATATCTTCCGAAGAAGTCGAAGCCAAGATCCTGAATCTAGGGAGCGTTTCGGGCCACACCGAATTCGATATCGATGCCGAAGGCCTGGCACAATATGACCGCATCCGCCTGCGTTTGGACACGCATGATTTCGTGGCCACCGCTTCGGTTTCGGGCGGAAGTGCCGCCGGGAAGGCAACGGAAACCGAACTCCCGCCTTCGACGCTCTACGACTTCACCAAAGAACAACTGGGCTCGAATTCCCAGCTCAAACTTCCGGCTTCGACCTACCGTGTTCTCCACGTCAAACTGTCTCCTGGCATTCGCCCCGAGCAAGTGAAAGGAGCGTCCATCTCCAATCTGCGTGAGCAGCAGGCCTCATGGACCAAGGTAGGCTCGTGCGCCGCTCCACAACAAAAACAGCGGATCACCGTGATCGCGTGTGATGTGCCCGCGAGAGTCCCGCTCAACCGCATTTCGTTCCAGATCGCGCCTGACAAGGTGAACTTCCGCAGGACGGTCAGCGTCGAGGATGTTAAGGGCGTGCAGTTCGCCAGTGGAGAAATCACCCGCGTGCGCGTCAATCGCGCCGGAACGCTGGTGACAAACGAAGAACTCGCCGTGAACCTTTCAGGCAATCGTGGCCAGATTATTATCAACATTGACAATGCGGACAATCCGCCGCTTGACATCATCGCGGTGCAGCCACTCAGCGTCGAGCGCCGCGTTTACTTCGATCCGCCCCAAGGAAAGGCCAGCTTAAAGCTGTATTACGGAGACGAGAAACTTTCAGCTCCAGTCTACGATTATGCGCGTTTCTTTCACCTCGCCGATTCCGCCGCACAGGCACAACTCGATCCCGGCGCGCACAATCCGCTTTACACCGGACGCCCGGACGATCGCCCTTTTTCCGAGCGGCATAAGGGAATTCTTTGGATCGCGATGTTATTTGCGGTTCTGGCCCTTGCAGGCTTGGCACTTCGTGGGCTGCGGAGTCAAAGCGTTAGCTGACGGCTGGCCGCCCCTTCCGTTACAATCAACGATTAGCCTCCGTAGGAACCTCGAATAAGCGGTGACTCCAGCCAACTCCAATCC
>Ga0070730_10001220_pt1 | contig 25226 bp, 24 predicted proteins | sample Coa_R1_3_FD_66447 | JGI IMG/M metagenome (GOLD analysis project Ga0070730, IMG submission 66447) | Surface soil microbial communities from Centralia Pennsylvania, which are recovering from an underground coalmine fire - Coalmine... | ecosystem: Environmental > Terrestrial > Soil > Unclassified ... | reverse complement strand
GACACATTCATCGATTCATCCCCACCATTCAAGACGGGCGCACCGAGGCGCACCAGAACCCACTGAATGCGGAGCTACCTGGGTCACACGCCCGACCACACTCTCAGCAGCTGCTCGCTGCCCGAGACCACCGCCAGTGGCCCGGCTCGAACGCGTCCCAGTAGCGGGCGATCAGCCAAAACCACTCTTTCCGTGATTGCGGCCCGAGCAAGCCGAGAACGACGTCCGGATTGAACCCAGGTTTCGGCTCCAGCTTGCCGAGCGCAAAGAGTTGGATGTCTTCGAGCAGCCCTATAACCATGAGGTTCCGTACATCTCGCGATGCGCCGTCCAAGATGCGTTCGACTTCGTCAAAGAGCTCCCGCAGGCACTCTCGATTGCCTACGGTAACCTGATCCACCACCCACTCGGCGACCACGTTGATGTGGATGTACTCGCCATCGTCGTGCGCGAAGTTCAGATGCTGGCGCCAGACGTCCTGGAAGCCGGGACAAACACTTACGACTCGGCGCACGGCTTCCGACTCAGAGATCATCTGCCCAGCCTAGCGGCGGTGTTGGCGAAGAGGTCATCTACGACGTTGGCCGCCAGCTTGCTCATCTGGGCCCTGACGCCACCATCCGCGGGCGGCTAATCTCCAGCCTCGGTGGAATCGGTGAACCTGTCGATTCAAGATGCTCGGCGCATCGCCATCCGCGCCCAACGGCTGGCCGGCCCGCGGCCCGAGGCCACGGCGGAGGGCCTGATGGACATTGCACGCTCGATCCGGGTCATCCAGATCGACTCCATCGCCGTGGCCGGCGCGCCGACACAGTATCTCGTGCCGTTCTCGCGGCTGGGACCTTACGACCGCGCGATCCTCGATCGGCTCGTTTTCGTCGACCGCCGGTTGTTCCACTACCTCGCACACGCCGCGTCTCTCGTTTTGACAGAGGACTTTCCGATCTTCGCGACCACGATGCGGCCGTATGCGAAACGCACCGAAAAGTGGGCGTTTCGTGCGGCCGAATGGATGGAGGCAAACGCCGACCTGCGGCAGCAGGTTCTCAGTGCGATGCGGCGGCGTGGGCCGTTGCGATCACGCGATTTCGAGGACACGGCTACGGAGAGCTGGCAATCGACCGGCTGGACCGGCGGCCGCAATGTCAACCAGATGCTGGAGCGACTGTGGGTTGAGGGCGAGATCACCGTGGTCGGCCGCGACGGCAGCGAGCGCATGTGGGACCTGGCGAAGCGCTGGTTTCCTGCCTGGACTCCGCGCGAAAGACTGTCCGCGAAGGCCCGGTCGGACCGGGCTGTAGACCTTTCGTTGAGAGCCCTGGGTGTGGCCACCGAACGTCAGGTTTACGACCACTTCACGCGCTGGGCCTACGACGATCTCAAGGGCTCGCTTCGGCGGTTGGCGGACCGCGGCGAAGCCGTCCCCGCCACGGTAGCGGGTCGGGTCGGCTTCTACCTCCATCGAGACTATGTCGACCATCGAACTGCGCCATGGCGCGGGCGGACCGTCCTGCTGTCTCCGTTCGACAACCTCATTGCTGATCGGGCGAGGACGAAGATGCTCTTCGACTTCAGCTTCGGCATCGAGATCTACGTGCCGGCCGCGAAGCGCAAGCGGGGTTACTACGTCTTACCGATCCTGTCCGGCGACCGCCTCATCGGATCCGCCGATGTGAGGTTTGATCGATCCGCCCAGCGGCTCGTCGTCCCGAAGCTGATGTTCGAAGAGGGATTCGGCATGACCCCTGCGGTCCAGCGTGCGATCGACGAGCTCGAGACGTTCGTTCGCAATTCTGGCTAGACGCAAAGCTGAGAATGAGCGGGTGAGATACGGCTCGGCGACAATCGTCGACCAGCTGCGGTCGCTCGAGTTGCAGGAACCTGGCGCGGCGGCTGCGGCGATTTACGACCAGCCGATCGCTCTACGGCTTCTGTACGAGGACCCAGCTTCCGGCGAAGAGCACTATCTAGTCCGTTATCCGGCCGGCGTGAGAGGTCGCCCTCACCGGCACACCGCCGCCCACACGATCGTCGTGCTGGAAGGGCGGCTCGATGCCAATGGCCAGTTGATCGGGCCTGGCGCATACGCCCATTTCCCGGGTGGCGAGCCCATGCAGCATCAGGCGACTGCGGATGAACCCTGTCTGTTCGTCCTGCTGTTCCACGGCGCGTTCGACGTCGAAGCGCTGAGCGAATGACCTCGGCACCGGTTTCTCGCGTGGACGGCGGGGTGGACCGCATTGCCGAGGTCAGGCAGCTTGTTGTCCGCCGACTGAAGACACCCTGATTCCGCAACCAGGTGTTTTGTTCTCGAGACGTGGGCCTATTTGGCGGTGCGCTCCGCGGCTGTCGCGGCCGCTCGAGCCGTTCTTGGCGTGACCATCCATCTGCGCTGCTGCATGGCTTCGTTGATCTGCGCCACCGTCGCAATCAGGTTCTTGAGGGCCGTGTAGAAAAGACTGCTCATGAACAGGTAGTAGAGAAACCACGCCGGGTGCCGGCGGATCTCGCGGTGCGCGAGGTGCCAGGCCAAAACCGTCTGGGCGGGGCCCGTCCCCAACGTGAAGATGGTCGTCAGCACGAAGATCGGCACCAGCCAGTCGATCCTGTCGACGCCGCCGAACTTGAGCGTCCAGAAGATGATGATCGGGATCATCTGGTTGGCGATCCACGGATAAACCTCGCGCCAGGTCAGCAGGTGAAACAGCCCCAGCTTCTGCCGGAACGTCATCTTCCGCGAGGCAAGGCCGGGGATGAGATAGCGGTACGACACCTGGAACCACCCCTGGGCCCACCGCATGCGCTGGTTCCACAGCGCCCGCAGGGTCACCGGCGCCAGCTCCCGCGAGACCAGGAAGGGATCGGAGGCGATCCGGCGGCCCTCGAGCACCGCCCGCATCGACGAGTCGATGTCTTCGGTGAGCATCGAGGCATGCATCCGCGTCTCGTGAAGGAGATGAGCTTTCCAGTAGCCGTTGGAGCCGCCGAAGATCCCGAAGTCGTGGAGCCGGGCGCGGCCGGGATGGCTGACGGCATAGATGGCCTCGAACTCGACCGCGACGAGGCGCGAGATCCACGTCTCGTCCCCATTGCGGACCATGCAGTGGCCCTGGACGATGTCATACCCGGACGCGAGCCACCGCCAGGCGCGCCGGAAGCAGTGCGGGTCGGGATGATGATCGGCGTCGAATATGCCGATGAACTCGCCTGTGGCCTCGGACAGCGCCGCGTTCACGTTCTGTGCTTTGGACTCGCTTCCCTCCACCCGCAGCGCCATGAAGCGGCGGTCCGAGCGCGCCAGCTCTCGCAGTGTCTCTTCGACGTGCATGGGTCGGGGAGTGTTGTAGGCCAGCACGATCTGCAGCCCGGCCGGGTAGTCGATTCGCTGAAACGCCCTGATCGTCTTGACGATGGTCGCCGCTTCGTTGGGGAGGTAGGCCGCGATGATCGCGGTCGCCGGCACATAGTCCTCCTCGGGCAGGCGAGGCGGGTGTATGGGTCGCAGCGCCAGCACGCCTTCGGTCCAGATTAGGAGTGCCGTCGCCAGCAGCGCAATCACGACCACGACGTACACGATGCGAACGACGTCGAATCCCACCGCGTCGAGGAAGAGGTAGATGGCAAGCGGGACTGCTATCGCCAGGAACTGCGTGATCAAGACCTGGCCCGGGATGGTGACGAGCAGCCGCAGAAGCCCCGACCGCATGGGCGCCCGCCGGCGTTTGGCGATCGACTTCATCGTCGGCACGTAGAGCACTGGGCGCAGGTCCAGCTGAAGGTCTGCATGCTCCATCGCGATCGAGCAGCGCTCTCCAAGCTCTCTGGCGTCCGAATCCACTCCGAACTCGACGAAGGCGACCACTGGAGTGAGCTGGAAGACCTCGTCGCCCGCGGTGAACTGGTGGGCGGCGATCCGCTCCATCAAGTCGGACAGGCGGCGCCGCGCCTCGGACTCCAGGGTTTCAGGCATCAGGAGCATGAAGCGGACGCCGTCGTCGTGAGCGAGCACGTCGAGAACGCCGGCGCCGGATGAGATCAGGGTCGTCGCCTGCAGCTCGATCTGGTCTTGCACCCGCGAGGAGAAGCGCGAGCGCAGCCGCGCGAGCTCGTGCAGGCCGATATAAGCGACTACGCCCTTGCGTTTCGACTTCCTGGCGCGCGCCACCTCGCGCTCGAGCTCCTCGGAGAACCGAGGCTCCGACAGGACGCCCGTCGGCCGGTCGTGGGCAAGGCTCGCGGCGGGTCCAGGAGGTCGATCGATCTTCGCCCTCACCCGGGCCAGGAGCTCGGGAAAGGCGAAAGGCTTGATCAGGTAGTCGTCGGCGCCAAGGCCCATGCCCGCGACCACGTCCTCGGTCTCGCCCCGAGCGGTGAGCAGGATGAACGGCAGTGCTTTCGTGGTGCCCTGCGCGCGGACGCGGGCGAGCAACTCGAACCCGTCCATGCGCGGCATGTTCACGTCGCTGATGACGAGGTCGGGGCGGGCCTCGCTAAGCTTGGCCAGCGCCTCTTCGCCGTTGGCGGCGTAGACGACGTCGCACCCGGCAGCCTCCAACCCGCGACCAACGACCTTGCGCATCATCCCCTCGTCTTCGACGACGAGGATCGACGCCTCGATGCGCACGGCGGGAGGTATGGGCCGGGCTCTTTCCGGTGCGGATCGACTCAACTAGCGTTCACTTATCGGCTGGATGTCGATCGCAGCATAGGCTTCAAACCGGCGGTAGGCATCCTTATGCTCACTTTCGCGACGTTCGCGCGCTGGCGCTGGCCAGGGCCGAGAGCCACGAGGAGCACCGCTTCGCGCGCCCGTCCTTCCGAGTTCGCGGGCGCATCTTCGCGAGCGTCGCGGCGTAGGGCTCCGAGGGCCTGCTGAACCTGCCTGGCGCTTAGAGCGCGACCGTCCTGGAGCGCGATCGCAGGTGCGCCCGCGCTACAGCTTCGAGGCCATCTTCGCGGCGAGCTTTGTCGCCAGCGGCTTCGGGTTGGCCGAGCCGAACCGGCCGCCGCAGAGGGCCCCGCCGAAGACATCCCCCTTCACAAAGCCGAAGTCGAAGATCCAGACCGCGGGCGGCAGCTCCAGCCGGGCGCTGAAGAAGCCCCGATCGCCTACCGTGAGCGACTCCACCGGTCCGTACGTGGCCGCATGCAGCTTGCCGGCGTCGTACTGGCCGGACTCCTTCGCGACCACCACGTTGCAGGTGTCGCCGGTCTGGTCGCGGTACGCGCATGACGGCCCGTTGCGGAAGCCGATCAGTGCGTGGCCGAGCGTGCTCTGAAAATCAGGTGCCGACAGGTAGTCGCAGGAGTTCGCGAGAACCGCCTGGCTGTTCCCGCCGGCGGATGATGCGCCAACGCCGCATCCCGTCAACAGCATCACGAAGACAGCCGGCGCCCACCGCTGCATGGCTAAATCCCCCGACCTGTATGAGGGAAGGCGGCGCGAAAACTTGCGGCTAGTCGACGGCGGAGATCGGCACCGTCATCCGCACCGTGGTGCCGGATGGCGTCGAGCTCGCGACGATGATCTCGCCACCGTGCGCGGCCACGATGTCGTGGGCGATGGCGAGCCCGAGCCCGCTGCCCTTCGACTCCGGCCCGCGAACGAACCTGTCGAACACGCGCGGCAGAACATCGGGGGCGATCCCGGGCCCGGTGTCCGAAACCGAGATGGCGATGCGTTCGCCAGCCCTCTGTGCGGAGACCGTCACCGACCCGCCGCGTGGCGTGTACCGGATGCCGTTCGCGACCACGTTCCCGAGCGCGCCGCGCATGCGAACCGGGTCCACGTCGGCCGGCGGCAAGCCTTCGACGGCTTGGTCGACCAGCTCGACTCCTGCTGCCTCGGCCCTCGCCGCGAACGTCGCGACCGTCTCGCGGACCAGCTCGGCCGGGTCGACCGGCTCGCGGTTGAGCACCAGGCTCCCGGTGTCGGTCAGCGCCAGTGCGCGAAGGTCCTCGACCAGCACCTCCAGCGATCGCGTGGCGTCGACGATCGGGGCGAGGTGCTCGGCGTCCGCGGGGTAGACGCCATCGGAGATCGCCTCGGTCTGCGCCTGGATCACGGCCAGCGGCGTGCGCAGCTCGTGCACGACGTCGGCGAGAAAGCCTCGGCGCTGCTCGTCCGCCGCTTTCAGCCTGGCGGACATGGCGTTGAAGGCGCGAGCGACGGACCGCACCTGTGGCGGACCGTACTCGGAGATGCTCGCCGAGTAGTCGCCCCGCTCGACCCGCCCTGCCGCATCTATGAGGTCATCCATCGGCCGCGTGAACCGGCGCATGCCCCGCCCGCCTACGAGCAGCAACAACACGAGCACCACTGCGAAGAACGTGCCCACCGGAAGACCGCCGAAGCGGCCGGCCAGAGCGCCCACCGCGGCGGACGTGACCACCGCGACGAGGGCGATCACCGCGATGAATATGCAGCCGAAGCGCAGCACAAGGGGCGCCGGCCCGTAACGGCCTCGGCCCCAGCGGCGGCTCGGCGGCCACGACCGACCTTCCGGCCACCACGGCGGCCGGTCATGCGGCGGGGGCCCCCAGCGCCGGCTCATGGCTGGGCCGGCGGCTCGGCGAAGCGGTAGCCCACCCCGAAGACGGTCTGGAGGTAGCGAGGTGACCGAGGGTCGGGCTCGATCTTGCGGCGGAGATTCTTGATGTGCGCGTCGATGGCGCGCTCATAGGATTCGAAGGCCACTCCGCGCACCGACTCGAGCAGCTGCGCGCGGGTGAACACGCGACCTGGCTGCCTGGCCATGGTGGCGAGGAGCTGGAACTCCGTCTTCGTCAGGTCGACGCGCTGCGCGCCAAATCGCGCCTCCATGCGGGGCACGTCCAGCTCGACGTCGCTGCCGACGCGAATCATCTCCGCCGGCTCCTTCATGCCCTCGGCCCTGCGGAGCACGCTGCGAATTCGAGCCACCAGCTCTTTCGGGCTGAACGGCTTGGTGATGTAGTCGTCCGCGCCGAGCTCGAGGCCGACGAGCTTGTCCGTCTCCTCGCTGCGGGCCGTGAGAATGATGATCGGAACGTCTCCGTCGCGGCGCAGAGCGCGGGCGACATCTAGGCCGTCCTGCCCGGGCAAGCCGAGGTCGAGCACGATCAGGTCGGGGCGGCCCGTGCGCGCCGTGCGCAGAGCCGAAGGTCCATCAGACGCGACCAGCACGCCGAAGCCACCGTGCTGGAGGTAGTCGCGCACGACCTGGACGATGCGCGGCTCGTCATCGACGACAAGGATGGTCGCCACTACGGCGACCATCCTAGTTTCAGCCGATGTCACACCGACCGCTGGTCGGGAGGTGGAGGAGGTGGAGGGGACGATCCCGGCGCCGGCGTCGCAGGCTGGTCGCCGTGTGCTTTGGAGTGCCACTCGCGCATGCGCTCGTCGATCGCCGGCGGCACGCCGCCGCCGTAGTGGCCCCAGCCGCGGCCGTAGCCCCTGCCGCCCCAGATCGCGAATCTGGCGACCCGGAAGATCACGAACAGAATGAAGAGGAAGAACAGCAAGCCGAAGATCCATCCGAAACCGAAGAAGTGCGGGCCGTAGAACCCGCCGTAGTACGGGTACGGGTACGGGGCGACCGGCGCCGCCCCCGGCGGCACGTGCTGCGCGAAGCCGTCCGACCAACCCGCCTGGTAGGCGATGACTCCGACCGTAGCGATGATGATGGCGGACACCACCACCCAGATCAATCCGAAACCGCGTCTCATGTCGATCACTCCTTTGAACCCGAGAACTGGATGGCTCTCAGCATTCGGTGGAGTTGTGAACGAGTTGTGAACGCCCCGCGGAGGCGGGGTGGAGGTCTCTCGGTTAAAGCTGTTCGCCAAGCGTCCGAAATGCCGCCCCGAATACAATCAGCGCCCATGAGAGGGTCAGGTGGCCAGCCTGCTGGTCAGGGGCTTCGCGTTCGGCTTTCTGATCGCGGCCTCGCCCGGCCCGATCTTCTTTCTCTGCCTTAGGCGCACCCTTCTTCGGGGCTGGCCCACCGGCGTCGTCTCCGGCCTCGGGGTCGCCACCGCGGACGCCTTCTACGCGGCGATCGCCGTCTTTGGGATCGCCGCGGTCACCACTGTTCTGGCGGGGGGCGCAAAGGCGCTGACGCTGGTGGGTGGGGCTGCGCTGATCGGCGTCGGGTTGAGCGCGGTGCGAGACAAACCTCGAGAAGCCGGAACCGCGGCGCAGACCACGAGCCGCGGCCTCGCCTGGGCATATGCATCGACCCTTGGCCTGACCGTCACCAATCCCACGACGATCGTTTCGTTCATCGCCCTGGCGGCGGCTCTTGGCGCCGGGCTGCGCGGCGGGTTCGCGCCGCCGGCGGTGGTCGTGGCCGGCGTAGCTCTTGGGTCGGCGACCTGGTGGAGCGTCCTCGCCGCGCTGGCCGCGATTCTCAGGGCCCGCATCACACCGTCGGTGGCCAGATGGATTGGTCTCGTCAGCGGCCTCGCCATCGCCGCCATCGGCGTCGTCGCGGTCGTCGCGGCATTACGATCAAGCTGAATGGCCGCGGGTGATATCGCGCCGAACCAGCGCGTTCAGAAGCGCCTGGACAACGACGTCGTCGTCTGGTTCACGACCGTCGGTCCCGATCGGCGGCCGCACGCCGTCCCGGTCTGGTTCTGGTGGGACGGACATTCCTTTCTGATCTATTCGATCCCCGGCCAGAAGGTGCGCGATGTGCAGGCCAATCCCAACGTGCAGCTTCATCTCAACACCGACCGGTCCGGTGACCTGGTCGTGCGCTTCGATGGCGTGGCGGAGATCCTCACCGACCACGCGCCCGCCTACCGCGTCGGCAAGTACATCGCCAAGTACCGCGAGCGGATAAAGGGCTACGGCTGGACGCCGAAGGTGTTTTCCGACCGCTACCACGTGGCCATCCGCGTCCGGCCGACTCGCTTCTACGCGTAGCCTTCTGACTGTGAACCATCCATTGCGTTTCGGCCTCAAGCTCTCGGGACAGGACACGACCATCGAGGCCCTGCGGGCCGTCTGGCGCATAGCGGACGAGTCTGGCTTCGACCATGTTTGGGACTTCGACCATCTCGCCTCCATCGGGGAGGGCGGCCCCGACCGGCCGATCTACGAGGGCTGGACGCTCCAGGCCGCGATGGCCGAAGCGACCAAGCGCGTCCGCATCGGCTGCCTGGTCACCGGCAACACGTATCGAAACCCCGCCTTGCTGGCCAAGGAGGCGGTCACCGTCGATCACCTGTCGGGCGGTCGCCTGGAGTTCGGCGTCGGCGCGGCCTGGGCCGAGATCGAGCACCAGATGTACGGGTTCGAAGGCCTGGACCATCGCGTCGGCCGGCTCAGCGAGTCGCTGCGCATCATCAAGTCCCTCTGGACGGAGGAGCGCACGAACTTCGACGGCCGCTACTACCGTATGAAGGACGCGATCGCGAACCCGAAGCCGGTGCAGAAGCCGCACCCGCCGATCTGGATCGGCGCGTCGGGGGAGACCACGATCCGGCTCGTAGCCCGTTACGCCGACGTGTGGAACGCGGCCGGGGGCGACCCGGAGGGGACGCGCCGGCTCGTCGGAATGCTCGAGCAGGCGTGCGCGGCGATCGGCCGCGACCCGTCTGAGATCAGGCGCTCGGTGCAGTTCGACTGGGACGGCCGCGACCGGTCCCAGCTGCTGGACCGGTGCGGCGTGTACCTCGAGCAGGGCATCACCGAGCAGGTGGTCTACGTTCGCGGCGGCGAGCCGCTCGCCCTGGCGCACAAGGTCGCGGAGTCCCTGGCCGAATTGCGCAAGCTTCAGCCCGGTGCTACTGCGCGAGAATTGCGCTGATACAGGACGGCTCATCTATAGGAGGGTGGACATGGCGGACAGCGTCTATCGCGTGACCGAGCTGGTCGGGACCAGCACCCAGTCCTGGGAGGCGGCCGCCAAGTCCGCCATCGAGACTGCGTCGAAGTCGCTGCGCGACCTCCGCGTCGCCGAGGTCGTGCGTCAGGACGTCACCATCGAAAACGGAAAGGTCAGCACCTATCGCGTGAGGCTGAACGTCTCCTTCAAGTACGAAGCCTCAGCGGCTCCGGCGCGACGCAAGAAATAGACCTCACCCTAACCCTCTCCCCTGACGGGGAGAGGGAATCTTTCTCCTTAGGGCGCCGTGGCGGCCTGGATCTGACAGCCCGCCGCCTTGAGCTCGTCCAGCGCCTGCTGGCCGGTCTCCGGGTTCACCGCGGCGCACAGATTGACCAGCACCCTCACCTGCAGTTCGTGCTTACGGGCGTCGAGCGCGGTCGCGCGCACGCAGTAGTCGGTGGCGATGCCGCAGATGTCAACGTGGTCGACCCGGGCCTCTTTGAGGACGTCGATCAAAGTGTGCCCGCGCGGATCGAGAGCCTCGAAGCCTGAGTAGGCGGCGGTGTGCTGGCCCTTGTTCAGCACGCTCTGGATCAGCTTCTCCCGGACCAGGTTTGTGATCGGGGGGCAAAGCGAGGCGCCGGGTGTCCCGATCACGCAGTGCGGAGGCCACGTGTTCACGAAGTCGGGGTGGTCGGAGAAGTGGTCGGCGGGGTCCTCGTGCCAGTCGCGCGTCGCCACCACGAAGTTGTATTCGCCCTTGAAGTGACGTACGTGACGGGAGATGAGCGCGGCCACCTGGGCGCCGCCTGCGACTGCCAGGCTTCCGCCCTCGACGAAGTCGTTCTGGACGTCGACGACCAGCAGCGCGTTTCTCATGCCGGACGCTTCCCCTCCGTTCGAAACACTGTAACTACACTGGCCTTATGGCAAGCGTGATCGTAGCGGGTGCGCGTACGCCCATCGGCAAATTCGGGGGCGCTTTCAAGGAGGTCCCGGCGGTCTCTCTGGGGGGCCACGCGATTCGGGCGGCGCTCGAGCGGTCCGGCGTCGCGGGCAAGGACGTCGACTACGTGATCATGGGTCAGGTCCTCCAGGCGGGCGCCGGGCAGATCACCGCCCGCCAGGCCGCGATCGAGGGCGGCGTGCCCCAGGAGGTACCCGCCATCACGATCAACAAGGTCTGCCTGTCGGGCCTGAACGCGATCGCCCTGGCCGACCAGCTCATCCGCGCGGGCGAGGTCGAGGTGGTGCTCGCCGGGGGGATGGAGTCGATGTCGGAAGCCCCGTACCTCGTGCCCAAAGCTCGATTCGGCGCGCGTATGGGCAATGCCGAGATGGTCGACTCCATGGTGCACGATGGCCTGTGGTCGACCTTCACCAAGCAGCACATGGGCGAGAGCTCGGACGAGGTCAACCGCGAGCTCGAGATCGGGCGCGAAGAGCAGGACGAGTGGTCGGCTCGATCGCACCGGCGAGCGCAGCACGCGTGGGAGAACGGAGCGATGGCCGCGGAGGTCGTCGCCGTGACCCTGCCGCAGCGACGCGGAGCCGCCGTGCGCGTCGAGCGCGACGAAGGCATTCGCGCCGACGCGACCGTGGAGTCGCTCGCCAAGCTGCCCGCCGCTTTCAAGAAGGACGGAACGATCACGGCGGGCAACGCCTCGCAGATCTCGGATGGCGCGGCGGCGGTCGTCGTGATGTCCAAGGAGCGCGCGGAGAGGCTGGGTCTCGTGCCTCTGGCCGAGATCGTCGCTCACGGCATGAGCGCCGAGCGATACGCATGGCTGCACACGGTGCCGGCGCTGGCCCTGAGCGCCGCGCTCAAGAAGGCCGGCCTCGAAGCCTCCGACCTTGACCTGGTCGAGATCAATGAGGCCTTCGCCGCGGTGGCGCTGAACGCCACGCGCATGCTCGGGCTGGACGAGGAGCGCGTGAACGTGAACGGCGGCGCGGTCGCGCTGGGCCATCCGATCGGAGCCAGCGGCGCACGCCTCGTCCTGACGCTCGCGCACGAGCTCAAGCGGCGCGGCCTCACCACCGGCGCCGCGGCCCTGTGCGGCGGCGGTGGCCAGGGCGACGCACTGATAATCCGCCGAGCCAACCACTCCGCTTGAGCAAGGTCGCGCCTTACGGATCCTGGGCGTCACCCATCTCCATCGAGCTCCTGCTCAAGGGCCAGCTCGATCTCGAGATGCCGAGGTGGGACGGCGACGACCTCTACTGGATCGAGGGCCGCCCACTGGAAGGCGGCCGCAGGGTCGTAGTCCGCCGCTCGGCGACCGGAGAGATCGCCGACGTCACGCCCGTGGGCTTCAACGCGCGCACGCGCGTCCACGAATATGGGGGCGGCCAGTACGCCGTGAGCGGCGGGACGGTCTGGTTCGCGAATTACGACGACCAGCGCATCTACAGGCAGCAGCCTGGCTCGAGCCCGATCCCCATCACTCCCGCCGTGGATGTGCGCCATGCCGACCTGCAGGTCGACCCCGAGCGCGGGCGGATCTACGCGGTTCGCGAGGACCACACGACGGGAGCGCGCGAGGCGGTGAACTCGCTGGTGGCCCTGGACTGCGAGGGCAAGCGAGACGCCGTCCACATCGCGGCCGGCAACGACTTCTACTCGTCGCCGCGCCTGAGTCCCGACGGCAAGCAGCTGGCGTGGCTCACGTGGAATCACCCCGACATGCCGTGGGTCTCGACGGAGCTGTGGGTCGCCGAGCTCGACGACGAATGCCGTGTCCGTGCCTCGCGCCGTGTCGCGGGCGGCAGCGCGGAGTCGATCTGCCAGCCAGAGTGGGGGCCTCGAGGCGAGATCTACTTCACCTCCGACCGCACCGACTGGTGGAACCTGTACCGCGCCCGCGGCGAAACTGTCGAGCCCCTGTGCCGCCAGGCATCAGAGTTCGGTGGCCCGCAGTGGCTCTTCGGCATGACCTACTACGGCGTCCTTGACGCCTACGAGCTCGTCTGCCTCTCCACGCAGGCCGGGAACACAAAGCTCTCGAAGCTCCAGCTCGGCAGCGGCCGGTTGGAGCCGGTGGAGCTGCTGTACACGCAGCTAAGCGACCTCGTGGTCAACGGCCGGCGCGCCGCGCTCATCGCCGCCTCGCCCACGCTCTCGCAGCGCGTCCTCATCGTGGACCTGGTCACGGGCGCCCAGGAGGTGGTGAAGGCGTCGACCGACACGCACATCGACCCCGGCCACTTCAGCATCCCGCAGATGGTCGAGTTCCCGACCGAGAACGGCCTGACGGCGCACGCGATCCACTACGGGCCGAAGAATCGCGACTTCACCGCCCCGCCGGGGATGAAGCCTCCGCTGGTCGTCCACGTCCACGGCGGTCCGACCAGCTCCTGCAAGCCGACCTTCGATCTCGAGATCCAGTACCTGACGAGCAGGGGATTCGCCTACATCGACGTGAACTACGGCGGATCCACCAGCTACGGTCGCGCCTATCGCGAGCGGTTGAAGGGCAGATGGGGCGAGGTCGATGTCGAGGACAGCGTCAACGCGGCGATGCACCTCGTGCGGCTCGGACTCGCCGATCCCGAGCGGGTGGCGATCACCGGTGGCTCGGCCGGCGGCTTCACCACGCTGCTGGCGCTGACCAAGCGCGACTACTTTCGCGCCGGCGCCTCGCACTATGGCGTCGGTGACCTGGTCACCTTCGTCAAGGACACGCACAAGTTCGAGTCGCGCTACCTGGATTGGCTGGTCGGGCCCTACCCCGAGCGCGCCGACCTGTACCGAGAGAGGTCGGCGGTCAACTATGCGGATCAACTGAGCTGTCCCGTGATCCTGTTCCAGGGCCTCGAGGACCTCGTCGTACCGCCCAGCCAGGCCGAGCAGTTCGTGGCCGCCTGCAAGGCCAAAGGCCTGCCCTACGCGTACATCACATTCGAGGGCGAGCAGCATGGGTTTCGCAAGGCGTCGAGCATCCGGCGCTCGATCGAGGCCGAGACCTACTTCTACTCGCGGATCTTCGGATTCACCCTGGCCGACGCGGTCGAGCCGGTAAGGATCGAGAACTTCTGAGACCCCTGGTGTCGGCGAGAGGAGTTGAACCTCCAAGCCCTTTCGGGCACCAGATCCTAAATCTGGCGCGTCTGCCGTTCCGCCACGCCGACCCGAAACCTTGACCAGGTGGCCTAAAGTTACGGTCTCGATGACGATCGGCGTCAACGCACAGACGTTCGAGCGGGCGCCATGGGTGTAGGCAAGAACGGGCAGCGATTCGGCGGCTTCAAGGTCCTGCGCGAGATCGACCAGGACAGCCTGGGCACGCTGTATGAAGCCGAGCATCCGCGCCTGCACCAGAAGGTGGCGCTCCGCACCGTTGGCGCGGCCGCGGCCCGCGACGTCAGCTACTCGCGCCGTTTTCTGCTCGAGCTGCGCTCGTACGTTGCGCTCGAGCATCCGGCGATACCGCGGCTCTACGAGCTGGCGTACGACGGCGACTGCCCGTACCTCGTCACCGAGATCATCCCGGGCAAGACTCTCGACGACGTCTTGACGGACAGCGCCGAGCACGATCCTCTGGGCGTGATCGAGCTGCTGGAGCCGATCGCGTCTGCGCTCGACTACGCGCACTCGCGTGCGACCATCCACCGTGACGTCAAGCCCGCCAACATCCTGCTCGCCGACGACGGGCGCACGATGCTCACGGGCTTCGGCCTGGGCACCATCGCATCGTTCAGCAACGGGCCGGGGACCGCGGGCACGATGGCGCCGGACTACGTTGCGCCCGAACGGCTGGTCGGACGAGAGGTCGACGCCCGGGCCGACGTCTACTCGCTGGCCGCCGTCATCTTCCATGCGGTTACCGGCCAGAGGCCGTTCATGTCGAGGAGCTGGATCGAGACCCTCAGCCGAAGGCTTTACGAACCGCCGCCGAGCGCGCGCGACGTCGCTCCGACCCTACCCGAGGAGTTTTCGCGAATCCTCCAGCAGGCCATGGACCGCGAGCCCGCGCGCAGGCCGCAGACGGCAGGCGAGCTGCTGTCGAGCCTTCGCGACTCCGTCGACCCGCCCGCGCCCAGTGAAGAAGAGACGCCGAAGGTGCACTGGCTGCACCCCCACATGCACCGGAGCAGCATCGTCGTCAGCGGCCTGCTCGTGCTGGTGGTCGGAGTGGCCGGAATCGCCTGGGTGCTCGACGGCGAAGGCCTGAACCTGGTCGTGCGCCTGACTCACGCGCTTGGTCACTAGAGGCGGCGACTCAGGCTAAGTCGTCGTCCTTCCGTCGATCATAAGCACACCGCTGCAGGTGAACAGGCGGTCGATCTGGAAACCAACATTCAGGTTCGAAGGATCGTCACCAAGGGCGGATCCGATCTGCTGACCAGCCTGCTGCGCGGGGATGTTGAGCCCGAACGCCGTCGCCGCCAGCGGGATGATGCCGAGGTTGCCACCGTGTGCGTACAGCAGCAGGGTGCCGGTCAGCCCGACGCCGTTGTAGCTGGCGCTACCGTTGAGGACGGCGCCGCCGATCGAGTCCCCGACGATGTTGACCTTGAGGTTGCTGAGGCCCGAGACCTGCACCGCGGCCGCGAGGTCCGCTCCAGTGTAGGAATGGCGTACGGCGCCCAGTTGCTCGATGTTGGCCGTGGCGCACGGCTCGAGGGCGGCGACGCTCAGGTACGGCGTTTCGCCGTTGGGCCCGAGGCCGCTGATGCCGATGACGTTGAACTTGTAGATGCCGGCGGGTGGATCGATGAGCACTTTGGTGATCACCGACGGGCCGGTGACGCTGTACAGCTTGCCGTCGGGCGCTTCGATCTTCAGCTCCATGAGGCTGCCGGGGTAGGCGAGCGCTGCCTTGATGTCGCTGCCGCCGGCGAAGCTGTAGGTGTACTGCTGCTGCTCGCCGTTGTGCAGCGGGGCTCCGACGAAGTCCTGCTCGGTGCCGGGCGTGGTGCCTTGCTCGGCAGCCTGCTCAGCGGCGAGGTCGCCGACGAACGGGTCATTCGGGTCCGGCTGGATGGGCCCTGGTGAGCCGATGTTGCCCTGCGGGTCGATGCTGACCTGCTCGCCCGCGGTGAGGTGCACGTGTGTCTTGCCGTCCACGTCGAGGACGCCCACGAAGAGCTTGATCAGCACCGATCCGTCGGTGTTGACGACGATCTCGAACTGGGTTCCCCTGACCGACGCGGTGGTGCTGTTGCCGACGACCTGGAAGCTAGCCCCGCCGACGAGGTGCTGGACGGTCGTCAGCGTACGGCCGACCTTTTCAATGATGGAGATGTCGTGCACGCTGCCGTCCTTCGCGAAATGCGAAGAGTTGAGGGTGATCTCTGAGCTGTTCGCGAGGCGCATCGTGCTCCCGTCAGGAAACCTGATCTGGCCCCGGCCTTTGGCGTCGGTCTTGACCGAGTCGCCAGGCTGGACGACCGTGCCCGAGGTGACGTCGGCGTAGGCGCCGCCGGCTCGGGCGACCGACACGCTGGGCACGAAGACGGTGACGACCGCGCCGACGTTGGTGGCGGCCGAGGCCGCCAGGTTGAGCCCGATGCCCAGGCCGCCGACGATCAGGACGATGATCACCAGGGCGATGATCAGCCGAAGGCCACCCCGGCCCCTTCGCTTGATCGGGGGTGCTGCTGGTGCCATTGACGAGCCGAAACCTTAACAGTCGGGATGGCCGTATCGATCGGAATACCGCGTTACGGCTTGTTTTGAGCCCTCAAGGCCCGGAGTGCGGAGGCAGACCTCCTTCGCGGATCGCCTAACGTGGTCGGTTCATGTCCCGCCGCGCCGTTCTGCTGTTCATCGCCATGTGCGTCATCTGGGGCATCCCGTACCTGTTCATTCGCATCGCCGTCAGCGAGCTCCCTCCCGTGGTGCTGGTGTTCGCACGCACGGCTGTGGGCGCCCTGGTGCTCCTGCCGATCGCGCTGGCCCGAGGCGAGGTCAGGTCGCTGCTCAAGCTGTGGGTGCCGCTCGTGGCCTTTGCCGCGATCGAGATCGGCATTCCCTGGCTGATGCTCTCGAACGCGGAGCAGCGCATCTCGAGCTCGCTGGCGGGACTCCTGATCTCGGCGGTGCCGCTGGTCACGTGGGTCGCGGCGGCGGCCTTCGGTCGCCGGGAGCAGATCAGCCCGCTGAACATCGCGGGCCTGCTGCTCGGGCTCGCCGGCGTCGCGGCCATCGTAGGTTTCGATCTCCACGCGTCGGACGCGCTGGCGTTTCTCGAGGTGGCGCTCGTGGTGATCGGTTACTCGGTGGCGCCCGTGATCCTGTCGCGCTTCCTGATGGGCCTGCCGCCGGTGGGCGTGATGGCGGCCGCGCTCACGCTCTGCGCCATGGCCTACGCCCCGGCGGCGGTGCTGCAGTGGCCTGCCTCTCGACCCAGCCTCGGCGTGATGGCTTCGGTGGCGGTCCTCGCGGTGCTCTGCACCGCGCTGGCGTTCCTGCTGTTCTTCGCGCTCATCGCCGAGATCGGCCCGGTGCGAGCGACGGTGATCACCTACATCAACCCGGCCGTGGCCGCCGTCCTCGGCGTCGTCGCGCTGCGCGAGAGCTTCACCGCCGGCATGGCGGTCGGCTTCGTGCTGGTCATCGCGGGATCGACGCTCGCGACGCGGCGTCGTGCACTAAGCCCGGTGGCCCTCGATGACCATCAGCCCGCCGGCCGCGGCGCATGAGTAGACGCGGTCGACGATGTAGTCCTGCGGGATGGAGCTGATCGACGCGTTCGCCGAGGTCAGGCGCGAGACGACCTGGGTGGTGATGTTGATGCCGCGGACCGTGATCTGCGTGACGACCGCGCCGAGGTTGGGGGTTGCGGCGTAGAAGTCGATCGTCCACGAGATCTCGGTGCCGCCGAGATTCGAATAGTAGTACAGCCGGGCCGAGTTGCTCGATGTACCCACGATCTTGATCGTGATGCCCGTGACCCCCGACTGGGACATGCTCGCCTGCAGCTGATCCGTGCTTAGCGTCTGCCTGACGACGGTCCCGGTGTCCACATTCCCCTGAGCGCAAGACGCGTTGGTCGCGAAGGACACGGCGAAGGGCTCCTCACCCGGAACGTCGACCGCATGCACGATCGCCCTGTAGAGCCCGGGGGGCCCGCTGACGCTGGAGCTTCCGCCCCGCAGCACGTGCTGGCCTCCCAGTGGGTCGATCACCGTCAGCGTCATCGAGCTGCCGGGGTAACACAGGGCCACCGACACGGTGCCGCCTGGCGAGCGATAGTCAACCTCGGCCGTTTGCCCGTTGGAGAGGGAGTCGCCGGTCGTGGTCTGCCGCGTTCCGGACGTCGTGCCGGCCGATACCGCCCTCCCGCATTGCGATGCGAGCGCGAACGGGTCTTGCTTGTCGGGCGTGATGGAACGCTTGGGAGCGAGGTTGCCGTTGGGGTCGGCGTCGACCTGCTCGCCGGCATTCAGCGTCACCGTGGTCTTTCCGCTGACGGTGACGGTGCCGTCGAACACCTTGATCTGGTTGCTGTGGTCCGGACGTACTAGGACCTCGAACTCGGTGCCTCTCACCTCGGCGCTGACGGAATGTCCGCCCACCTGGAAGCTCGAACCTCCAGCCAGGTGCTGGACCTCGCTGAGGGTCCGGCCGATCTTCTGCTGGATGGTCGCCGACTTGAGGTTGCCGGTGTTGGTGAGCTGCGCCGCCTCGATCGTGATCGTGGTGTCGGGAGAAACCCGCATCAGCGAGCCGTCCGGAAACTGCACGGTGGCGTGGCCCGTGTGGCCGGTGCGCACCGAGCTGCCGGCGTCTAGCGACTGGCCCGAGGTGGCCGGCTGATACCCGCTGTCATTGTGTCCGACGTCAACCGGGGTGCTCGCGACCAGCAGCGCCGCCGGGGCCGCTACACCCGCCGACGCCTGCGCGACAAAGAAGAAGTAGCCGCCGCCTAGCATGAGTAGGATCACCAGGGCCACGGCCCCAAGGCAGCCGAGGCACCCGACGCTGCATCCCGCGCAGCCTGACTTCTTGGCCGGGGGCAGCGGAGTGGAGGCCTGGACGGGGGGCGCGGCAGGCGGCTGGATCGCCATTGCGGCGACTCTAGCTGGAGGTCGTGGCGAAGTCGATGACTAAGCGAGCAGGACCGGCAAGCGTGAAGACCCGCATGCATGCCGGCGAGCCCAGCCCAAGGCCCCAGGACACGGTGCCTTCGAAGTCCCCGGTCAGCCGCGCCTCCTTGAGGACTGGAAAGCCTGCCTGGGTGAAGTCGGTCGATCCGCTGTAGGTGGCGCTCTGGCTTGCCGATTTCACGGTCACGAGCACGCCAGCGGTGCCGCTGAGCGTGATCGTCTGCCCGCTGCCCGCCTGGGTGAAGACCGGTTTGGCCTGGCGTTTCACCGTGTATTGGGGCACCGGGGAATCGAACTGCATGACGAACCGGTCGTAGCCCGTCTGCTGGTCGACGCGGACGGCGGTCACCGCTGCGATGCCTGTGCTCCCGCCCGTAGCGTCCTTGCATGCGAACGCGGGCAGGTTCGTTCCGGGGGGTGTCGGCGGGGTGACGGGAGGTGGCGTGATCACGGGGCCGGTGCGAGCGGAGGAAGCCGGGTCCGATGAGACCGCGGCCGCGGGGGAGGTGGTGGCTGTGCACCCGAGCAGCAGCAGGCTCAGGGCGGCCAACGCGACGGCTCGCACCGGGGAATGATAATCATCCGGCTTACCCAGACGGCGCCGAGGTGGCGGAATGGCAGACGCGTCGGTCTCAAAAACCGATGAGGGCAACCTCGTGCGGGTTCGACTCCCGCTCTCGGCACCAGCGATCGATCAGCGCGGGGGCAGCAGCACCTCCGTGAGGAGCTCCGCCAGCCAGGCCTCGTATGCGGCCGGCGTCCAGCCTTCCGCGCCGACCAACTCGGCGTAGATCTCCCCTCCGGTGAGTGCTCGGATGAGGGCCGTGGCCCGGTCGCCGTCGAGGCCGTCGCGGAGCTGGTCTTCGAGGCCGGCCACGATCATCCGGAACGATCTCGCCCGATCGCTCTTCCAGCCCGCGAGCATCCTCGCGACATCTGCGTCCGAGGCCGCCGCTCCCTCGAGCATGGCCCGCACGCCGCGTTCCGACTCCCACTGCCGGCGGCTTGCATAAGCGACGAGAGCCAGGCGCCGGCCGAGGTTGGGTTCGGCCAGGCCGGTGGCCACTGTCTCCATCACCCCCGCCTCGGTCAGCCACTCCTCGCAGATGGCGCCCAGGATCGCCTTCTTGGTGCCAAAGATCGCGTACACGGTGCGTGGAGAAACGCCCGCCTCTGCCGCGACGCCCTCGATGCTCGTGGCTGCGTATCCATGCTCGCTGAACAGCGCCCGGGCCCCTTGTGCGATCAGGCGTCTGGTTTCGAGCGCCTGCCGCTGGCGGTGAGAAACCCGTTCGGTCTTGACTTCAGGCATGCCTCCCGCTACAGTACCACCGCAGAGACTGCAGTAGTACTGCAGTGATTGCATGATTACTGAAAGGGGCGAGCAAAGAATGGGCGATGTGGAGAGGGACGATGCAGTGGTGGTCGGAGCCGGTCAGGCCGGGCTCGCGAGCGCGTACGAGCTGGCGCGGCGCGGGGTGAGCCATGTCGTGTTGGAGGCTGGCGACCAGGTCGGCGACCAATGGCGGAACCGCTGGGATTCGCTGCGATTGTTCACGCCGGCTCGCTTCGACGGCCTTCCGGGCTCGAAATTCCCGGCGCGCCCGGACAGCTTCCCGGGCAAGGACCAGCTTGCGGATTACCTCGAGGCGTACGGCCACGAGCATCGGCTCCCTATTCGCACCGGCGTGCGCGCTCTCAGCCTAGAGCGCGCCGGCGACGGCTACCGGCTGGAGACGTCCGCCGGGACGATCGCGGCCGGCCACGTCGTGGTCGCGACGGGCTACCAGGGCCCCAAGATCCCGGCCCTGGCGGTGGACATCAAGCCTGAGATTCGCCAGCTCCACGCCTCGACTTACAAGAACACATCCCAGCTCACCGGTGATGTGCTGGTGGTCGGCGCCGGTACGTCGGGGGTCGAGATCGCCATCGAGGCCGCCAGAGCCGGCCACAAGACAGTGCTGGCGGGCCGCGGAACGGGCGCCATACCGCCCATCTTCTACGCCTTCGAGGGAAAGATCTTCTGGTTCTACGCCAACAAGGTCGCTTCGGTGCGGACCCCAATCGGCCGGCGCATGAAGCCGCTCGTCCTCCACCACGGCGCGCCGCTCATCCGGGTCACGATGCGCGAGGCGCGGGCCGCCGGCGTCGAGCGCGTACCTAGGCTGACCGCCGTCGACGCGGGCCTTCCCCTTTGCGCTGACGGGCGCCGGCTGCAGCCGCAGACCATCGTGTGGTGCACCGGCTTCGCTCGCGACTACTCGTGGATACGCTTCCCGGTCGCCGGCGCCGACGGCTATCCGAAGCACGTCGGCGGAGTCGCCGAAGGCGAGAAGGGGCTCTACTTCATGGGCCTGCCCTTCCAGACGCGCCTGGCGTCCGGATTGATCGGAGGTCAGGGCCCAGATGCCGCCCTTGTCGCCGAGACGATCGCCGCACGGTTGCTCACGGCACGCCGAGCCGTCCTACCAGCTGCCGCCCCCGCCGCCGCCGCCACCCCCGCCTGAGAACCCGCCGCCACCCGAGAAGCCGCTGCGGCTCCCGGCGCTGGGTGGCGTATACGTTATGGCCCTCGAGATGCTCGAGTTCATCGTCTCGAGGCTGCTCGCGAGCAGCGCGGCCTGGAAGGGCCCCGTGCCCGAGTACCACGTGTTCGTCGCCGTCGTGTCGATGCCTTCGAAAGCCTTCGCCCACATCGAGACACAGCCGAACACGATCGCGTAGGGAAGCAGCTGCGTGAAGATGCTCGCCTTGGCCGCGAACTGCTGGCGGTACTTCTCGGCGGTCGTCATGTAGAGGCGGAATCCCAGCGTGCGCTGCATCAGCTCGCGGCCCGCGGCGGTCCGCTGCGGCATGAATGGGAAGCTCACCGTCAGCACGAGCCCGGTGATGGCGACCGCCGCGCCCACAAGGCCCCATCCGAAGCTCAGGCCTAGGATCACGGACAGCGCGCACCCGGCGAGGACCACAGCGATTCCGAGGCATCCCCACGACGCCCTTGCCTGCCGCGGGCTGCTGCTGAACAAACGTCGCGTCACCGAGTCGGAATAGATCTCACGCTCAGCCTTCGCGAGAGTTGGCGCAAACGTGCCGTGCAGTTCCGAGAGCCGGACCTCGGTGCGGCCGGCGAACATCGCGTCGATGATCGTCGTCTCGTACGGCATCAGAGCCGTCATGTCGCCGCCTTTCCAGATGAACTTCCAGTCGGACCACTCGGGCATCTCCGCGATCGTCATGTAGCCACGCACCGCGAGGTCGACGATGGTGGCGGTCACATCCTTCGGGTCTGCGGATTCGTCGAGGATCAGTCCCAGCTCCGCAGGCCGCATGCCCTGCGGCGGCTCGAACTCGACGGTGACCGGCTCCCGAGCGAACGCCGGCGCTGCGCGCTCGCGCGGGTCGTGCGTCAGATAGAACTGCGTCAGGTACTCGCGGTCGCGCCCATGCACCATCCAGTTCCACACGACCAGCCCCACGCCTGCGATCAAGACCAGCAGGGCCAGGCCCACCGTCAGCGGGTTGATGTCGAAGGCATCCTGCGGGAACTGACGCGACCGCGCCTCGAGCAGCGGCGCCGGGACCGTGACGGCGCCGGGGGCCAGCGCCGCGACCACCGACATCTCCTCGCCGCTGCCGAGCTCGCGTGTCGACGCGTAGTTCACCGTGTCGCCGGACTGCGTGTACTCGCACTTCTCCGTCGATCCAGGCGCCCCCTGGAAGCAAGCCGCCTTCTGGAATGAGCCCGAGGGAAGGTTCACGGTTGCGGTCACGCTCTGCTTGCCGACCGGCCAGAGCGCGCCGTCGACGTTCCAGAACACCTCGTCGTGGTCGGAGAACGAGTTGACCGCGCCGAAGACGGAATAGGTGATCACGTAACGCTGCGCTCCGCTCACCAGCGTGCCCGAGTCGCCGATCTTGATGACCTCGTTGTCGGTATCGACGTAGGCCTGATAAGTGACCGCCTCGGAACCGTTCGTCACCGACAAGACGCTCAGGTTGTAGTAGCGGTCCTCGGTGTCGCTGTAGTGGTAGCGGAGAGGGATGGTCCGGAAGATGCCGTGCTTCTGCTGGACGCCGAAGTCGACCTTGATGTCCTCGACCACGGTCAGGGTGGAATCGGCGCCGACGTCGATGCTGGAATGGAACGAGGTGATGACCCAGCCCCCGTCCGCTCGAGCCGGGTGGATCGAGATCGAGGTCGCCACCGCGCTCACGATCAAGGCGCAGATCAGGCGCGCGAGAGCCTGGCGCCATCTCATCCCGCGCGATCTTACGTATAGTTGCCGTCCCGTGACCAACATTCGCCATGACATCCGAAACGTGGCGATCATCGCCCACGTCGACCACGGCAAGACCACCCTGGTCGACGCCCTCCTGAAGCAGAGCCACACCTTCCGCGACAACCAGGACGTGGGCACGCTGATCATGGACTCGAACGATCTCGAGCGCGAGAAGGGCATCACCATCCTCGCCAAGAACACATCTGTCCGCCACGGCGACGTGACCATCAACATCATCGACACGCCCGGCCACGCCGACTTTGGCGGCGAGGTGGAGCGCGTGTTGAACATGGCCGACGGCTGCCTGCTGCTGATCGACGCGGCCGAAGGACCGATGCCCCAGACACGCTTCGTGCTTCGCAAGGCGTTCGAGGTCGGCCTGCGCATCATCGTGGTCATCAACAAGGTCGATCGCAAGAATGCCGACCCCCAAGCCGCACTGCACAAGGTGCACGACCTTTTCCTGGAGCTGGCCGAGGACGCCGATCAGCTGGAAGCGCCCGTGATCTACGCCGTGGCCAAGGAGGGGAGAGCCGGTCAGCAACCGGATGAGCTGACTCCCGACCTAGAACCTCTGTTCAAGACGATCATCGAGCACATCCCGGCTCCCGTCATCGAGCCCGGAGGGTTTCAAATGCTCGTCGCTAACCGTGCTTACGACGACTACACGGGACCGATGGCGATCGGACGCATCTCGCGAGGCAGCGTCGCCCCGGGCGACACGGTGGCCGTGCTCACCAAAGCCGGTGAGCCCCGGCGCGCCAGGGTCGTGCAGGTCCTTGTCTATCGCGGGCTTGACCGAGTCGCGGTGGCGAGCGCGAGCGCCGGCGACATAGTCGTGCTCACCGGGCTCGACGTGGTGGCCATCGGGGACACGCTCGCGGATCCGGAATCGCCCGACCCGCTCCCGCGGATCGCGATCGACGAGCCCACGGTGAGGATGACGTTCGGTGTCAACACGTCGCCCTTCACCGGCCGCGAAGGCAAGTTCTCTACGACTCGGCAGCTCCGCGCGCGGCTTTACAAGGAGCTCGACACCAACCTCGGGCTCCACGTCGAGGACACCGAGGCGGCCGAGCGCTTCCTCGTCAGCGGCCGCGGCGAGCTTCACCTCGCGGTGTTGATCGAGACCATGCGCCGGGAGGGATACGAGTTCGAGGTGTCGCGTCCGGAGGCGATCGTCAAGACCATCAACGGCCAGCGCATGGAACCCCTCGAAAGGTTGACGGTGGACGTCCGCGAGGAAAACCTCGGCGCGGTGACCGAGGCCCTGGGCAAGCGGCGCGGCGAGATGATCGAGATCGCCTACGACTCCAAGGGCGGCGTGCGCCTGGAATATCTGATCCCCACGCGCGGCCTGATCGGCTTCCGCAACAGCTTCCTGACGCTGACCGCGGGGACGGGCCTGATGGGCTCGATTGGAATCGGCTACCGGCCTTGGGCCGGCGACTTCAGGGAGCAGCGCAACGGGGCGCTGACCGCGTCGTCCGCCGGCACGACCCTCGCGTTCGGGCTGGCCGGGGCGCAGGAGCGTGGCACCACCTTCGTCGAAGCGGGGGAGGAGGTGTACGAAGGCATGATCGTCGGCATACAGAAGCGTCCCGGAGACATAAGGGTCAACGTCTGCCGGGAGAAGAAGCAGTCCAACATCCGCTCGTCGACGTCCGACATCTCGGTGCGCCTCACCCCGGCGAGCCGGCAGAGCCTCGAGCAGTCGCTCGACTTCCTGGCCGACGACGAGCTGCTCGAGGTCACGCCCAAGCATCTGCGCCTGCGCAAGCGCCACCTCACCGAGGTGGACCAGTCCCGGGCGCGCCGCGCCACGGAGACTTCAGGCACACGCCGGTAAACGGATGAGGGGCCGGCGCGGCCGACCCCTCGAGTCAGCCTTCTAGGCTCCGACGCACGCGGCGCTGAAGCTGTTCGTGATGACCTCACGGGTACTGAAGTCGCTGATGCTCGCGAACTCAGTCGATATGTCGGTCAGCAGCGACACGGTGCCGGACAGCGCGGCGAAGGTGTTGGCCGAGGTGCCGACAGCGTGGGCGACTGTGGCACCTCGGCCAACACC
>Ga0070730_10001219_pt1 | contig 25243 bp, 24 predicted proteins | sample Coa_R1_3_FD_66447 | JGI IMG/M metagenome (GOLD analysis project Ga0070730, IMG submission 66447) | Surface soil microbial communities from Centralia Pennsylvania, which are recovering from an underground coalmine fire - Coalmine... | ecosystem: Environmental > Terrestrial > Soil > Unclassified ... | reverse complement strand
GCGGGTGCTGGCGGGCGGCCTGCACCTGCACATGTTCCAGCGTTCCGGGGACGTGCCGGTCGGCGTGCCGGCCAACATGATCCAGTACGCGGCGCTGCTGCTCATGCTGGAACAGCTCACTGGCATCCCGGCCATGACGTACTACCACACGATCTCCGACGCGCACGTCTACGAGAACCAGCGGGAAGCCGTCGCGGCCATGCTGGAGCGGGAGCCGCGGCGGCTGCCCACGGTCCGGCTCACCGAGGAGGGCCGGAAGGTCACCGACATCCACGAGTTCCGCGCCGAGCACTTCGAGGTCAGCGACTACGAGCCGCACCCGGCGATCTCGTCCATCCCGGTCTCACCATGATCGTTTCGGTGGTGGTGGCCGCGTCCGCCAACGAGGTCATCGGGGCCGAGGGTACGCTGCCCTGGCACCTGCCGGGGGACATGCGCCGGTTCCGCGAGCTGACCACCGGTCACGTGGTGCTCATGGGCCGGCTGACCTACCAGTCGGTCCTGGACCGGCTCGGGCACCCGCTGAGCGGGCGGACCTCCGTGGTGGTGAGCCGGACCCTCGGCGAGACCGGGCACCCCGCGGTACGGGTGGCCAGGTCGCTGCCGGAGGCGCTGGCCCTGGCGGAACGGCTCGCGGCCGAGGCGGGGGACACCGAGTTCTTCGTCATCGGCGGAGAGTCGGTCTACCGGGAGGTGCTGCCGCTCGCCGACCGGGTGTACCTGACCCGGGTCCACGGTGAGGTGCCCGGCGACCGGGCCATGCCGGACGGCTGGCTGGCCGGGTTCGAACTGGCCGCCCGGGACGACGAGTCCGGTGCGCGGGGCCCGCTGCGGTACTCCTTCCTCGACTACGAGCGGGCGGCGCGGTGAGCCTGTACTGCTTCGAGAACGTCCGCACGCCGCAGCAGCGGGCCGAGATGGCCCGGCTCGACGCGCTGGGCATCTGCCTGTTCTGCCCGGAGCACCTGGCCAGCCACCCGCGGCAGCGGATACTGATGTCCACCGAGCACTGGAGCGTCACCCCGAACGAGTACCCGTATGCGGGCACGAGCCTGCATCTGCTGCTTGTGCCCCATCAGCACGCGGGAGACCTGCTAGAACTCAGTGATGAGGTGCGGAGCGACTTCTGGGTGGCGCTCGCCGCTACGGCGAAGGCCCACGGGGTGCGGCACTACGGCCTGGGCGTCCGCAACGGGGCGTGCCAGTTCACCGGGGCGACCATCACCCATGTTCACGCGCACGTGCTGGTGGGCTCGGAGGATCCGGCCGCCCCGCCGGTCCGGATGAGGTTCAGCGCCCGGCGCGGGTATCCACCCAGATCAGGATGATGCCCGCGGCGCGCAGCGTCTGCTCGCCGTGGAGCACCGAGTACTGCCCGGCGAAGAAGCACCGGACGAATCCGGCCTCGGCGATGAGCCGGGCGCACGCCGGGCACGGGAAGGTCGTGGTGTAGAGGTCGGCGCCGGCCAGGCCCGTCCCGTCGCGGGCCGCACCCGCGATCAGCGCGGCCTCAGCGTGGATCGCGGTGGACAGGTCCGCGCGGATGCCGCGCTCGAACGAGTCCCGCGGGTCTCCGTCGAGGTAGGGGGCGTACTCGGTCGGGTGGTGCCGGTTCCAGGCTTGGCCGAGCACCCTGCCGTCCCGGACGGCTACCGCGCCGACCTGCCGCCACCAGTCCGAACTGTGGTCGGCGAGATCCTGGGCCCGGCCGAGCAGTTCGCGGGGGAGGTCGGCGGCGGTGATCTCGCCGTCGAAGCCCACCGGCGCCCTGGCCGTCGCCCAGTCCCGGTCCCAGCGCAGAAAGGTCCGGTCGAACACCAGGCTCCGGCCGTCGCCGAGCCGGTAGCGCTCCGCGATGTCCCGCATGATCTCCTCGTCCGGCAGCACCAGGGGGTCGCCGGTGACCGCGGCGGCCAGGCCGTCCGGCTCGACCACGCGGACGCCGGCGGGGCCGCCGGCCAGCCGCAGGTAGCCGGCCGCCCGCTGCGCGGGCAGGGCCCGGATGTCCTTGGCCAGGCTGGGGTAGCTCTCGGTGAACCCGGCGCCCAGAAGCAGGACCTCGGCGGCGTCAGCGTGCCGCCGCAGGAACGCCTCGTACCCGGCATGGATCACCGGGAGGTAGAGCAGTACTTGCTTCACGGGGATGCCGGTGACCTGCCCGGCTCGCCGCCGTCCCCGGCCGGCCCGGTGTTCCCGGGCGCTTCGGTGTTCCCGGGCGCTTCGGTGTTCCCGGGCGCTTCGGTGTTCCCGGGCGCTTCGGTGCCCCCGGCGGGCCTGGTTCCCGCGTCCCCGGCCGGTGGGTCCCATGGTTCGGGCAGACCGAGCTGAATCCGGCGGAGCCGGGCCGAGGTGCTCACAGTCGCCATCCGCTCCAGGACTTCGACTCGCCCGCAGTAGTGCTCCTCGAGATCGGCGATCTCTGCCCGGCTGTAGGTGTCTGCGGTGGCCACCAGCACATCCGGCCGGATGGTCTTGATCAGCCGCCACCGCTCGTCGCTCAGGTGCTTGAGCGTGACCAGCCCCACCCCGCGCTGGTGCGTCACCATGCGCAGCCGTTCCATCTCGGGCACCGCGGGCCGGTGCGGGCCCTTGCGGGCCCGGATCTTCTCGTCGCTGTCCAGGCCGACGATGAGGAAGTCGCCGAAGCGCCGGGCTGCCTCCAGGTACATGGAGTGGCCCTCGTGCAGGATGTCGAACGAGCCGCTGGTGAGGACGACCTTCAGGCCCAGCGTGCGCAGCGCGCCGACGATCGCGTGAATCCGCTCGTACTCCGGCACGTAACGCAGTCCGAAGTTGGACGCGTCGGCGAACAACCCGCTGTTGACCAGGGCGAGCGACCCGTTCGCCACGGCCGGGCCCGCCCCGTTTCCCTGGGCCGCGGGCGTCTGCTCGTCCGCGTGTGCACTCTGCGGCCACCTGCTCACGGGGCCGATCATAGCGGCCAGGGGCCACCGGGCAGGGGGTCCGCGTGCAGGCGCGCCGCAGGGGCTTCCGTGGCGATCAGCGCGGCGGCCCGGGCCATCATCCCGGCCGGGCCGCTGAGGAGGATGTCTCCCGTCCCGGGCGGCAGATGCGCCGCGGCCGCGTCGGCAACCGGTCCCTCCAGGCCGCGGTAGCCGGGCTCGCCCGAGACCACCGGGACGACGGTCAGCGACGGCCGGGCGGCGGCCAGGCGCGACAGATCGGGCAGGTCGTACAGGTCCGCGGCGGTGCGCGCGCCGAAGAACAGCCGGATGGCCGGCCCGGGGCCCGCACGAGCCGGGCTGGTCAGCGCCTCGGCGATCGCCTTGACCGGGGCCAGGCCGGTCCCCCCGGCGATGCACACGACCTGGCCGGAGCGGACCGCGTCCGCGGTCATCCGGCCCCGGGCCCGGCCGAGCACCACGGTGTCCCCGGGCCGGGTCTGGTGCACCAGGGCCGTGCTGACCCCGCCGCCCGGCACAGCCCGTACGTGCAGCCGGAGCAGCCCGCCCGGTGCCGGGGCGCTGGCGATCGAGTACTCCCGCCAGACCCGCGGGCAGCGCGGCACCTGGACGCTGACGTGCTGGCCGGCCAGGTAGCGCAGCGGCGGGTCCGGGCGGAGCGCCAGGACGGCGAGATCGGGGCGGCGCAGGTCATGTTCGACGACCTCGGCCAGCCACCAGGCCGGCTCGCCGGCGGCTCCCTCGGCGGCCGCAGCGCCCGCCGTCATCGCCGCGGTGATCGCGGCCAGGGCCCGTTCCCACGCCACCTGGGCCTGCGCCGACCAGGATCCCGCGCAGAACGCCTGCACGGTGGCCAGCAAGGCGTCGCAGAACGGCCCGTAGTGGTGCTCGGTCACGCCGAACTTGCGGTGGTCACGGCCCAGTTCGCCGAGCCAGCGGCTGAGCGAGTCCGGCTGGTCTAACGACCACGCGCAGCGGGTCAGCGCGCCGAATACCAGTTTGCGGCTTTCGCTGAGACTGAGCGGGAACATGGGCCGCAGTTCCGGGTTGTGCGCGAAAAGCGTCGCGAAGAAATGCGCCATGAACTTCTCGGACTGCGGCTCGAACACGGCGAGGCACTTCTTCACCAGCCTGGCATCGGCAGCCGGCACCCGGCCCGCCCCGGTTTCCGCCGGTTTCTCCCCGCGGCCCGGTGACCCCCCGTCACCTGGGGTCATGCGGTCCCGGCCAGGCCCAATCGCCATGCGCAGGAGTCTGTCATCGGTGCCCGCATACCCACAAGCGATTCCGGCCACTTTGTGAGTAAACCCGTTTTGCACCGAATCAATGACCACCGGTACGAAATAGATCAGTAAGGAAAACAATCCTTACTGAAGTCAATCGATTGTAAATCGAAATTGTGCATCGTATGCATTCGGCCAAGGCCCCCGCGGGAGGTCCGGCGGCGTCAGAGCGGGGACTGGTAGTTGGCGATCCAGTGGGTCTTCAGCCAGAGCAGGGCGCTCGACCAAGCGCCGGTGACCTCTAGGAGGCCGACGCCGACCAGCAGCGCCCCGCCGGCCAGGCTGAACGCGCGTGCGTGCCGCCGGGCGAAGCGGAAAGCGGTCACGCCGCGCTCGAACGCCGCCGCCACGATCAGGAACGGGATGCCCAGCCCGAGGCCGTAGGCGAAGGCCAGGATCGCCCCGCGCACGGCGGTGCCCGAGGTCATGGACAGCGTCAGCACCAACGTAAGCGTCGGGCCGACACACGGGCTCCAGCTCAGGCCGAACAGCACGCCCAGCACCGGCGCGCCTGCCAGGCCCGCGCGGGGGCGAAACGAGGGCCGCAGGATCCGCCCGGTGACCGGGATGCGGTCGAGCACCCCGGCGAACAGCAGCCCCAGCACGATCGTCACCGCGCCGAAGATCTGGGTCAGCCCCACGCTGTGCTGCTGAAGCAGGGCGCCGAGCCCGCCGAAGGCGACCCCTTCGCTGGCGAACATGGCCGAGAAGCCCAGCACGAACAGGGCCGTGCCGAGCACCGCGCGCCGCCTGGCCGACCGCCCCCCGTTGCGGACGGACGTGCCGGGCGCGACCGTGGTGACCGCGACAGCGGCCGGTGCCCGCGCCGCCCCGCCGCCTTCCGAGCCGTGACCGGCCGGGCCAGCACCGGGATCGTCACCCGCCGGGCCGCCGGGCGCACGGTTCCCGGCATCCTGCACATCCACGCCGGACATGCCGGTCACGTAGGAGAGGTAGCCGGGGACCAGGGGCAGCACGCACGGGGAGAGGAACGTCACCGCGCCCGCAGCGGCTGCCACCGGGACAGCGAACAACAGCGGCCCGGACAGGATCAGGTGCCCGATCCCGCCGCTCATGCCCTACCTCCCGTGCCTTGCGGCGCACGATACGCCGCCCAGGCTGTGCTGCCCAAGCCGTGCCGCCCACATTATGCCCGCCGCCTGGCCGGTTCGCCGGCACCTGCCAGGGCCGACCACGGGCCAGGGGCTGGTGCACCACGGGCCAGGGCTGGCGGACCAGGACACCCCGGGCGGCACCGGGGCCGATTGACCGTCGCGTGCGGAGCGCAACGATGTTGCCCATGCGAACCACTCCGCCCTCCACCGCGAAGCTCACCATTCCGTCGCCGAGCATGGTCCACTGCGGCGGCTTCGAGCCGCTGCGCTTCGTGCCGCCCGGCAAGATGGTCGCCCCCGGCCTGGTAACCACCCAAGCGGGGCGAACTGGAGGACCCCGACACGCTTAAGCGGCGGATCGAGCAGGCGGCCAGGTTCGTGCCGCTGGACCAGCTGTGCCTGTCGCCGCGGTGCGGGTTCTCCTCCACCGTCGAGGGCAACGTGCTCAGCTACGAGCAGGAAGTGGCCAAGCTCGAACTGATCGTCAAGGTCGCCCGGGACGTCTGGGGTGGGGCCTGAGCCGTGCTGCTGCCTGGGCTTCACCCGCTACCGGGCCCGGGCCGCCGGCCCGGCGGCGGAGGGTGACCCAGTGCAACCCTGCTGCAGCTCCTGGCGGGCAGGCTCGCCGCAACATCCCGCGCTGCCCCGAGGCATGACGCCTGGGTGGTGGGCGGCGAGCCGGTGGTCGTCGCGGACTGGTGGGGCGCCAGCCACTATGGCCGCCGTTGGCCCGCGCGGACAGTTGGGCCCCGGCAGGTATTGCCGCGGCGTTGCCAGGCGCGTACCGTTCGGGGGCACGCATGGGCCGAGCCGGCGGGCGCCGCCAGCCCGGCCGAACGGGAAGAGGGGAGGAGCGCCGCCAGCAACGGTGCCGCGGCGGCGGTCCCGGCCAGTGCCGCGCGTGACGCCGCCGCGAGTTGATGCCTGTACCAGGCACGAATCGCGGAAGGACGAATAGTTGAAGTCTCGAATGTTTCTCGCCCTGGCAGCAGTGGCCGGCCTCACGCTGGCCATCGCGCTAGGCATCGCCCCGACCGGGGTCCGGGCGCAGCGCGCGAACGCCGCCGTCCACGGCCTTTCGCTGCACGGGCTGAACCACATCCAGCGGCGGACGCTTTCCGGGTTCGCCTCGTTCGAGGCCGGCATCGGCGTGTCGGCCGGGCCGGCCCGGCTCCGCACGGGTGCCCGTGCGAACGCCGCAGCAGGGGTCAGCCTGTGCCCCGGCAACATCGGGTCCAACGTCGTGGTCAATCACAACTGCCTGAACGTCACCGACCCTGATCTGCAGGGCCGCGGCCAGGCGGAGAACGAGACCGCCGTCGCCCAGAACCCGCTGAACCCGCATCAGCTCGTGGGCGGGTTCAACGACTACCGGCGCGGCGACGGCAACTGCTACGGCGCCTTCAGCGGCAACGGCGGGGCGAGCTGGACCGACACCACCATCCCCATGGGGTTCACCCGCGGCACGAACTTCGGCGGAGTGGCCAGGCAGTACTGGCAGGCCGGCGGGGACACGTCGGTGGCCTGGGACTCGCGGGGGAACGCCTACTTCGCCTGCCAGGTGTTCATGCGCGGGCCGGGCGTCACCAACAACCCTGACACCTCCAGCGCCGTCTACGTGTTCCGGTCCACCGGCGACGGCGGCGCCTCCTGGGACTTCCCCGGCCGTCCCGCGATCGAGACGTTCTCGACCAGCGCCAGCGGCCTGCCGCTGAACGACAAGCCCTACATGACGGTCGACAACAACCCGAACAGCCCGTTCCGGGACCGGATCTACCTAACCTGGACGCTGTACGCCGCGGACGGCACCGCCTACATCTACGAGGTGCACTCCGACGACTACGGCCAGACCTTCAGCAGCCCGGTGGTGGTGAGCACCACCAGCTCGCTGTGCAGCAACACCTTCGGCGTGCCGACCCCGCAGGGGACCTGCAACGAGAATCAGTTCTCCGACCCGTTCACCGGCCCCGACGGCACGCTGTACGTGGCCTACGCCAACTACAACAACTCGCTGGCCAACAGCAACGACAACCACAACCAGATCCTGCTGGCGCGCTCCACCGACGGCGGGCAGACCTTCAGCGCGCCGACCCTCGTGGGCAACTACTACGACCTGCCGGACTGTGCCACCTACCAGGGCGGCCAGGACCTGTTCCGGTCCTGCGTCCCGGAGAAGGGCACCGCGCAGAACTCGGTGTTCCGGGCGGCCAACTACCCCTCCGGCGGGGTGAACCCGGCCAACCCCAGCCAGGTCGTCGTCACCTACGGCTCGTACATCAACCGTGACTCGAACGAGTCCAATGGCTGCACGCCCGCCGGGCTCAGCACGACAACCGGCATCAACCTCTACACGGGCGTCAAGACACCCGGGGCCTGCAACAACAAGATCCTGCTCAGCGTCTCCGGCGACGGCGGCGCCACGTTCACCGGAACGACCACCGACCCGCGGCAGCTGCCCGTCGTCAACACCACGAGCCGCCAGGCACACACCGACCAGTGGTTCCAGTGGGCCGCGTTCACGCCCAAGGGAACGCTGGTGACCTCCTACTACGACCGGCAGTACGGGTCCGACGAAGTCACGGGGAAAATGGACTTCAGCGTGTCCACCTCGGCGAACCTGTCCGGCTTCACGGTGACGCGGGCCACCTCGTCGTCGATGCCGCTGCCGACGCAGTTCCCTGACGCCCAGGGCAACAGCGTGTTCATCGGGGACTACACGGGCGTGACAGCGGTGTCTGGCGCGCATCCGCTGTGGTCGGACACCAGGAACCCGGACGCGTTCGTCTGCCCGGGCACCGCGGCGCCCGGCGTGCCTCCCGCGCTGTGCACCGCCGCTGAGCCGAACGGGCTGCTTGCCAACGACCAGCAGATCTACACGAAGGCACTCCCGGTGTCCTAGCCGGTCCCAGTGCTCGCGCGGCCGGGCCCATCAGGGCCCGGCCGCCGGGCCATCACCTACGCCTGGGCCTGGGGCAGCCGCGCCTGATCACACGGGGCGCAGCCCCGCGCCTGGGGGCCCAGGCCGTCCAGGGCGGCCTCGATGGCGCGGTGGAACGTGGGGTAGGCGTAGATCATCTCGCGCAGGCGCTGGACGGGCACCGCGGCGTGCACGGCTACGGCCAGTGCGCTCAGCACCTCGCCGCCGCATGGCCCCGCTGAGGTGGCACCGGCCAGCACCCCGCGGCCGCAGTCCTCGACGAGCTTGATGAACCCGTCGTTGCCCGCCTTGTGTATCCAGCCGCGGGCCGACTCGGGAACCGGGACAGTGGCGGTCCGGACCTGCATGCCCCGCTCCCTGGCCTGCGCCTCGGTCAGCCCGACACCGCCGACCTCCGGGTCGGTGAAGGTGACCCGGGGCACGGCGTGGTACTCGGCGCCGTGGTGCTCCCGGCCCAGGATGTCGCCGATGACAATGCCCGCCTGGTACATGGACATGTGGGTGAACGCGCCCTTGCCGGTGACGTCGCCCAGTGCCCACACCCCGGGCGCCGCGCGCATGTGCTCGTCCACCGGGACGGCCTTCAGGGTCTCGTCGATGCCGACCACGCCGACGCCGAGCCCGGGGAGGTCGGCCCGCCGCCCGGTGGCCACCAGCAGTGCCTCGCCGGTGAGATCCTCCCCGCCGTCCAGGGTGACGGTGAAGCCGCCCGCGGCGGAGTGGGTGACGCGGGCGGCGGGGTGCCCGGTGCGCACCGTAATGCCCTCCCGCTCGAACACCCCGGCCAGCAGGTTCCCGGCCTCGGGTTCCTCCAGCGGCAGCAGCCGGCTGAGGCCCTCGGCGACCGAGACCCGGCTGCCGAACCGGGCGAAGACCTGCGCCAGCTCGGAACCGACGGCCCCGCCGCCGAGCACCACCAGGGACTCCGGCACCTGCTCGGTCTCGATGGCCGCGTGGTTGGTCCAGAACGGGGTGCCGGCCAGGCCCGGGATCGGCGGCACCGCCGCCGTGGTGCCCGTGGCCAGGACGATGCCCTTGCGGGCCCGCAGCAACCGCGGCTCCGCATTGCCGTGGCGGCCGGGGACCGGGGTCACCGTGACCTCGCCGGGGGCGGTGATCCGGCCGTGCCCGCGCACCAGGATGCCGCCCTTGCCGGTGAACCGGTCGGCGGCGACCTTGTCGTCCCAGTTGTCGGTGGCCTCGTCGCGGATCCGGCGGGCCACGGGCGCCCAGTCCGGGGTGACCTCGGACCGGCCCGCCATGCCCGGGATCCGGCGGCCCTCGGTGACCAGGTCCGCGGCCCGGATCATCATCTTCGACGGGACGCAGCCCCAGTACGGGCACTCGCCGCCGACCAGGTGGGCTTCCACCGCGGCGACCGCCAGCCCGGCCTCGGCGAGGCTGCCCGCCGCGTGCTCGCCCCCCGGTCCCATGCCAAGGACGACAACGTCGACATCCCGGTCCAGCTCGCTCATGTTCCCTCCCCAGGGGGCATCAACCCGGCGCCTCAGGGTACGGCAGCCGGGGAATGTCAGTGCCGGCACCTAGGTTTCTAGGACTATCCGGTGTTCACCGACGGACGGGGCCCCACTCATGACGAGCAGCCGCCCTGACGACGAGTGCCCGCCCGGCCCGGCCGACGGGCCGGGCGCGGAGCCGCTCACCGAGGGCGACGCCGAGGAGCATATTCACGGCATCTGCTTCAAGACCGGCCCGCCCCGCAAAATCGGGGTCGAACTGGAATGGCTGGTTCGCGATGGCCGAGACCCCACCCTTCGCGTGGATCAGCAGCGAGTGGCCGCCGCCCTCGCCGGGCTGGGCGCGCCTGGCGCGCTCCCTGGTGGCGGCCGCCTCACCACAGAGCCCGGCGGGCAGGTGGAGATCAGCTCCGCGCCAGCGGAAGGCCTCGGCCCCTGCGTGGACACCACCTGCCGCGATCTAGCCACACTCCGGCAAGCCGTGCTCCCGGCTGGCCTGTGCCTGGCCGGGGAGGGCCTCGACCCGCTGCGGTCACCGCACCGGGTGCTTGAGGTGCCCAGGTACGCGGCGATGGAGGAGTTCTTCAACCGGGCCGGTCCGTGGGGCCGGCTGATGATGTGCAGTACCGCCTCGGTGCAGGTCTGCCTGGACGCGGGCGAGCATGGCAGCGGCCCGGGCAGCGTCGGGTGGCGGTGGCGCCTGCTGCACGCACTCGGCCCGGTGTTCGTCGCCGCTTTCGCCAACTCCCCGCTGCGGGAAGGCCGCCCCACCGGGTGGAAGTCCACCCGCCAGGCCATCTGGGCCCGCCTCGACCCGTGCCGCACCCGCCCCCCGGCGAACGCGGTGCCCGGGGTCACCGGTGACGGCGTGGGCACGCCGCCCGACACCGACCCGCGTGCCGCGTGGATCGACTACGCGCTGTCCGCCGAGGTCATGTGCGTGCGCAGGCCGGGCGGCCAGCCCTGGACGGCACCCCGCGGGCTGACGTTCCGCGGCTGGCTGCGCGGTGCCGGGGAGCGGCCGCCCACCGCCGAAGACCTCGCCTATCACCTGTCCACGCTGTTCCCGCCGGTACGCCCGCGCGGCCACCTGGAGTACCGGGTCATCGACGCACAGCCCGGCGACGGGTGGATCGTGCCCGCCGCAGTGGTCACCGCGCTGCTCGACGACGAGGCCGCGTCGCAGCGGGCGATGGCCGCCGCGGAGACCCTCTGGCACCAGGCCAGCACCGCGTGCGGCGGTGACTTCGGCGACGAGCCCGGCGCGGGCGGCGGGGCCGGCTGGGACTGCGGCAGCCCGTGGGAGTGGGCGGCGCGGCACGGCCCGACCGACCCGATCCTCGGCGACATCAGCGTGGCCTGCTTCGAGGCCGCCGAGCCGGCGCTGGCCCGGCTGGGCGCCCCCACGGCGGCCCGGGAGGCGGTCAGCACGTTCGCCGAGCGGTACGTCGCCCGGTACCGGTGCCCCGCCGACGACCGCCTCGACGAGGCCCGCGCCGCCGCCAGCGCATGCGAAAACACCGTTCTCGCGGGAGGGATTGAGTCATGACGTCCACCGGCACCGAGGCCGAGGCACTGCGGGACCTGGTCGCCAGGAACCTGGTGACCGCACGGGAACGCACCGAGCTGCTGACCGGCAGCGTCGACGACGGCGACCTGGTGCGCCAGCACTCCCCGCTGATGTCACCGCTGGTGTGGGACCTCGCGCACGTCGCCAACCAGGAAGAGCTCTGGCTGCTGCGGGAGGTGGGCGGCCGGGAGCCGATGCACCCGGAGATCGACCCGCTCTACGACGCCTTCGAGCACCCCCGGGCGGAGCGGCCGACGCTGCCGCTGCTGCCCCCGGCCGAGGCCCGGGCCTACGCCCACGAGGTGCGCGGCCGGGTGCTCGACCTGGTGGAGAAGACCACCTTCGGCGGCACGCGGCTGCTCACCGGGGCGTTCGCGTTCGGCATGATCGTCCAGCACGAGCAGCAGCACGACGAGACCATGCTGATCACCCACCAGCTCCGCAAGGGCGCGCCCGCGCTGACCGCCGCGCCGCCGCCCGAGCCGCCGGCGGACGCGCTGTCGCTGCCGCGCGAGGTGCTCGTCCGCGGCGGCCCGTTCACCATGGGCACCTCCACCGAGCCGTGGGCGCTGGACAACGAGCGCCCCGCGCACACCGTCACGGTGCCCGCCTTCTACCTGGACACCACCCCGGTGACCAACGCCGCCTACGCGGAGTTCATCGCCGACGGCGGCTACGACGACCAGCGCTGGTGGACCCCGGCGGGCTGGGACCACCGGCAGCGGGCCGGCCTGACCGCCCCGCTGTACTGGCGCCGGGAGGGCACCGGCTGGGTGCGGACCAGGTTCGGCGTCACCGAGCCGGTGCCGCCCGCCGAGCCGGTGCTGCACGTGTGCTGGTACGAGGCGGCGGCGTACGCCGCGTGGGCCGGGCGCCGGCTGCCGACCGAGGCGGAATGGGAGAAGGCGGCCCGGCACGACCCGGCCACCGGGCGGTCGCGCCGGTTCCCCTGGGGCGACGAGGACCCCACGCCGGACCGGGCGAACCTGGGGCAGCGCCACCTCCAGCCGGCCCCGGCGGGCAGCTACCCGCGCGGCGCCAGCCCGTCCGGCACGCGGCAGCTCATCGGCGACGTCTGGGAGTGGACCGCCAGCGACTTCCTGCCCTACCCGGGCTTCTCCGCGTGGCCGTACCGGGAGTACTCCGAGGTGTTCTTCGGCAGCGAGTACAAGACGCTGCGCGGCGGCGCATTCGGCGTGGCCCCGGTCGCCTGCCGCGGCACGTTCCGCAACTGGGACTACCCGGTCCGGCGGCAGATCTTCGCGGGCTTCCGCACCGCCAGGGACGCGCAGCCCGCGGTGGCCGGTGTGGGCGGCGTGGCGGGCGTGACGCCAGCCTGATGTGCCGCCACCTGGCCTACCTCGGCCCGCCCGCGACGCTGCGGGCGCTGCTGCTGGACCCGCCGCACGGGCTGGGCACCCAGGCGTGGGCACCGCGCCGCCAGCGCCACGGGACCATGAACGTGGACGGGTTCGGCGTCGGCTGGTACGCCGACGGGGACCCGGTGCCCGCCCGGTACCGGCGGGCCGGGCCGATCTGGGCCGATCCGGACTTCGCCGACCTGGCCAGGGTCACCCGCACCCGCGCGTTGCTGGCCGCGGTCCGCTCGGCCACCGACGGGACCGCCCCGGGCGCTGCGTCCGCCGCGCCCTACTCCTCGGGCCGCTGGCTGTTCAGCCACAACGGGGTGCTCGACGGCTGGCCTGCAGCGACCCAATCCGTGGCCGCGACACTGCCCGCGGCCGACCTGCTCGCCCTGGAGGCGCGGTGTGACTCGGCGCTGGCCTGGGCGCTGGTGGCGAGCCGGCTCCGGGCGGGCCACGGCCCGGCGGACGCCCTCGCCCGGGCCATCGCGGCCCTGGCCGCCCACCGGGTCAGCGGACGGTTCAACTTCCTGCTCAGCGACGGGGAGGTGATCGCCGCGACCGCGGCCGGCGACACCCTGTGCTACCGGACCGGAGGCGGCGCGGTGCTGGTCGCCTCGGAGCCGTCGGACGCCGAACCGGGCTGGACGGCGGTGGCCGACCAGAGCGTGCTCACCGCGACCGCCGACGGCGTGGATGTCCGCCCACTGCCCGTGCCGGGGCCGCTCCCGGCACCCGCCGGAGAAAGGACGATCACCCGATGACCCAACTGCGCGTCGAACGCTGCCTGCCAGACGGGTTCCTCGCCGAGGCACTGCGCGCGGACGCCAGGGCGGGCCTGTCGGCCACCCCGAAGGTGCTCCCGCCGAAGTGGTTCTACGACGAGCGGGGCAGCGAGCTGTTCGAGAAGATCACCCGGCTGGACGAGTACTACCCGACCCGGGCCGAGCGGTCCATCCTGCGCGCGGCCGCCGGGCAGATCGCCGCCGCCACCCGCGCCCGCACCCTGGTGGAACTTGGCGCCGGCGCGGCGGACAAGACCAGGCTGCTGCTGGACGCGCTGGCCGCGGCGGGCACGCTGGCCAGCTTCGTGCCGGTGGACGTGAGCGAGACGGCGCTGATCGAGGCCGCGCGCCGGGTGGGCGGGGAGTACCCCGGGCTCGCGGTCACCGCCGTCGTGTCCGACTTCGAGGAGCACCTGGGCCTGCCCGAGGACAGCGGGCCCCGGCTGGTGGTGTTCCTCGGCGGGACCGTCGGCAACCTGCTGCCCGGCCAGCGGGCCGCCTTCCTGGCCTCGCTGCGGTCCCGGCTGCGCCCGGGAGATGCGTTCCTGCTCGGCACCGACCTGGTCAAAGACCCCGCGGTGCTGGTCGCCGCCTACGACGACGCGGCCGGGGTGACCGCCGCGTTCAACAAGAACATCCTGTCGGTGCTGAACGCGGCCCTCGGCGCGGACTTCGACCCGGACGAGTTCGAGCACGTCGCGGTGTGGAACGCCCGCGAGGAGTGGATCGAGATGCGGCTCCGCTCGCTGGAGGACCAGGTGGTGACGCTGCCGGCGATCGACCTGACGGTCAGGTTCGGCCTGGGCGAGCAGATGCGCACCGAGGTGTCGGCCAAGTTCCGCCCGGAACGGGTGGCCGCGGAACTGGCGGCAGCCGGCCTCACCCTGGCCGGCTGGTGGACCGACGAGCAGGACAGGTTCGGCCTGTCGCTGTCGGTACCGGCCTGAGGGCCGCAGCGGGCGGCCGCGGGCGGGAGCCGGGGCGCGCCGGGCACGCGATCAGCGGCGGCGCAGGTGGTCAGCGGCGGACCGTGCCGCGCTCCATCCGCTGCACCCGTGCGTCCTCCAGCCGCAGCTCCTTGATCAGTTCGCCGGCGACCCGGCCGGCGGCGATCGCCCCGCAGCTGAACAGGTCCACCGCGATCAGGTTCTCCTCCGGCCAGGTGTGGATGGCCAGGTGCGACTCGGCCAGGATCAGCACCAGGGTGACCGCCCCGTTGGGGAAGATCACGTGGCTGGAGCCGAGCACGGTGCCGTGCCCGGCCCGCACCGCGGCGGTCGCGGCCGCGGCCAGTTCGCCTATGTCGGACACCAGGGAACCCGGGGTCAGCGACGCATCCACCGTCCAGAGCTGCTTGGGCACGGGCACGGCCGCGGGCTCGGCATCCGCGGGCCGGCCCGGCGCGAGCTTTCCTGGCATGATGGGGGAGGATACCCGATGGCCCGCGGCCGCCCTCGGCTCCCGGACGCTCCGGCCGCGAACGCTGGAACGTGCACCAAGCTCAGCACTCAGGGGAACTCAGCAGCTATTCCAGGCAACACTGAACACAGCACTCACCAAGAACCCCGGCACACCACAAGAACGCTTCGCATGGACGTTGACGCAGTAGCCGCGGAGGTCGCCGCCGCGGTCGGGCTGGCGGAAGGTCCGGCCGGCGTTGCCGATGTCCTCCGGGTGATCGCCCGTCACGAGCCGGTCGCGGCGCGGGAGATCAGCCGGCGGGCCGAGCTGCCCGTCCCGATCATCGCCGCCGTCTGCAACGAACTGCGCAAGCGCGGCGTGGTGGACCGGTCCCGCCCGGTGCGGCTGACCCCGGAGGGCCGGGCCAGCCTGGGCGGGCCGGCGGCGCCCGGGCCCGGGATCACCGGCCGGTGCCCGTGCTGCGGCGGGCTGGGCGTGGTGGTGCCGGACTCGGCCGCCGCGCTGGCTGGGCCGCTGGAGCGCACGGCCCTGGCCGAGCCCGCGGCGAAGGTGGGCCTGGACCAGACGCACTGCACCCCGGACACCAAGCTGCGCCGGGTGCTGGCGATGCACGAAGCGGGCGCGCTGGCCGGGCAGCGGATCCTGCTGCTCGGCGACGACGACCTGGTCAGCGTGGCGCTGGCGCTCTTCGCCGGGCACGCCGGGGCGGCCGCGCGGCCGCGCGCCGTCACGGTGCTGGACACCGACCCCGACCTGGTGCGCTACCTGCGCGGGGAACTGGCCGAGGCCGGCTTCCCGGCCGAGGTCATCGAGCACGACCTGCGCGACCCGCTGCCCGGAGGCCTGGCCGGCGCGTTCGACGTGGCCTGCACCGACCCGCCGTACACGGTGGCCGGGGCGCAGCTGTTCCTGTCCCGCGCAGTCGCCGCCCTGGCACCGGGGGCCGGCGGGCACGTGTTCTTCTCGTTCGGGCCGCGGCGGCCGTCGGAGACCGTGCAGACGCAGCGCCTGATGGCGGACATGGGGCTCGCGGTCCGGTCGATGACGCCGGGGTTCAACTCCTACACCGGGGCGGGCATCCTGGCGGGCACCAGCCACCTGTACCACCTGCGCACCACCCAGGACAGCCGGCCGGCGGTCACCGGGCGGTACGACGGGCCGCTGTACTCGGCGCAGACCCGCACGGCGGCCACCCGGCCATACCGGTGCGCCGCCTGCGGGGCGGTGCACGAGGTGGGCCCCGGTGCCCGCTGGACGCGGATCGCCGAGCTGAAGGCGGCCGGCTGCCCCGCCTGCGGCGGCACCGTGCTGCGCCCGCAACCGCTGCGCACCTGGCAGGAGGCTGGCCGGCCATGACCGACGGCACCGGCGAGTTCCGGATCCGCCCGGCCCGCGACGGCGACCTGGATGTCCTCGCCGGATTCGAGATCGATATCGCCCGGGCGTCGTTCGGCGGCGAGGCGATCGAGGACGCGGCGCTGCACCGCAAGCGGATCGCCGGCGCGCTTGGCAGGCCGGGAGAGGTCACGCTGGTCGCGGTGGCGGCGGGCGACGACGGGGTGCCGGTCGGCTGGGCCTGGCTGTCCGGGCGGACCAACTCGCTGACCGGCGCCCGGTACGGCAACTTCCGGTCGCTGGCCACCGCCGACATCCCCGGCCGCGGCGCCGTGGCGGAACTGCTGATGGCCGCGGTGCTGCGGGCGGCGGGCGAGGCCGGGTACACCCACCTCACCGGCAAGACACACGCCCGCAACCTGGGCATGCGGGCGCTGTACCGGAAGTTCGGCTTCGAGGCCACGCACCTGACCATGGAGTGGCGGCCCGGGCAGCCCGCGCGCGAGGCAGATTCATGAGCAGCGCCCCGCCGCCGGAGGCAGACGTGGCGCGCCCCCTGGTCAAGTGCGTGGTCTGGGATATCGACAACACCCTGCTGGACGGGGTCTACCTGGAGTCAGAGGCGGTCCCGCCGGCCGCGAACCCAGCGATGGCCGCCGCGCTGGCCGGCTTCGCTGCCCGGGGCATCCTGAACGCGATCGCGAGCAAGAACCCGCCGCAGGCCGCCGAGCACGCCGCCGCGGTGACCGGCGCCCGCTTCGTGGCGGTGGAGTGCGGCTGGGGCCCGAAGTCCAGTGCGCTGGCCCGCATCGCCGCGGACCTGGCGATCGGCACCGACACGCTGGCGTTCGTGGACGACGACCCGTACGAGCGGGCCGAGGTCGGTGCCGCGCTGCCCGAGGTGCTCGTGCTCGCGCCGGATGAGGTGGCCGGTGCGGCCTGCTGGCCGGAGTTCGGCGCCGCCGCGGTGACCGACGAGGCCCGCCGGCGCGGGGAGATGTACGCGGCGCGGCGCCGCCGCCAGGCGGCGGCGCAGGCCTTCGGCGGCACCCGGGAGGAGTTCCTGGCGTCGGCCGGCACCCAGGTCACGATCGCCGCCGCCGCGCCGGCGGACGTGCCGCGGCTGCATGAACTGGCGGCGCGGACCCGGCAGTTCAACTCGGCCGGTCAGGCGGTGCCCGGGGCGGAGTTCGCGGCCCTGATCGCCGCGCCCGGTACCGAGGTCGCCACCGTGCGGCTCCGCGACGCCTTCGGCGACGACGGCATTGTGGGAGCCTGCGTGACCAGCCACGATCCTGACGGCACCTGGACGGTGCGGCTGCTGATGATGTCCTGCCGCGCGATGGGCCGCGGTGTCATCGGGGCCCTGCTGGCCTGGATCACCCGGTCCGCGGCCCGGGCGGGCGCCGCCGCGGTGGCCGTGCCGTGCGTGCTCAACGAGCGGAACGTGCCGCTGCGGCTGGCACTGACCGGAGCCGGCTTCCGCGCCGGCCCAGACGACGGCCCGGACGGCGCAGCGGGCGGCGCGGTGTTCCGCAGGGACACCAGCGGCCCGCTGCCGCATCTGCCAGCCTGGGTCAGCGCACCGGGGGAGGCACCGGGCGCCGGCCCGGCGCGGCCGGCTGGGGCGGAGCCAGGCCAGGGCGGCCCGGCCGGCGCGATCACCGCCGAACTGCGGCAGATCCTGGCCGGCATCACCGGCCGGGACGAACTGGCCGGCCTGCCCGCCGCGGCGCCGCTGTTCGGCGACGCGGTGGCCCTCGACTCGCTGACCGGCACGCTGCTGCTGCGGGAGGTGCAGCGCCGGTTCGGAGTGGACGTGGCCGGCACCGACCTGAACCTCGACGCGCTGGCCACCCTGGGCACGCTGGCCGCGTTCATCGCCGGGCAGGGGGCCTGATGACCATGGCATCGGGCCGGCCTGCGGCCAGCCATGTGGCCAGCAGTGCGTCCCGCGCGGCGGAGCCGGCCGAACGGACCGCCGAGGTGACGTGGTTCGACGCCAGGGGGGTCACCCTGGGCCCGGCGGACCTGGCGGTCCTGGACGCGCGGGAGAGCGCACGGGCGGCCGCGTTCGTGTTCCCCGCCGACCAGCACCGCTACCAGGTCGCGCACGTGATGCTGCGCCGGGTGCTGGCCGGCCACCTGGGCGCCGAGCCCGGCCGCCTCACGTTCGCCCGGCAGCACTGCCCCACCTGCGGGGGCCCGTCCGGCAAGCCGGTGCTGGCCGGCCCGCCGGCCGTGCTGGCCTGGGGGGGCGACCCCCCTGGAACCCCCCGCGGCGCCGATGGCGCCTGGCCGGCAAGCCGGCAGGCCCCATCGCGCATGACGACCGAGGACGAAAGGCCGGTGCTGTCCTTCTCGCTCGCTCACTCCGGCGAGGCGGTGGCCATCGCGGTGGCCGCCAGGCCCGTCGGCATCGATGTCGAGCGGGACGCCACAGGATGCGTGTGCTCGCTGGTGCCGGCCATGCATCCCGACGACGCCGCGAGCGTGGCGGTGCTGCCCGAGGCGGAGCGGCACCTCGCCGTGATCCGCTGGTGGGTCCGCGCCGAAGCGGTGCTCAAATGCGCCGGCAGCGGCATCGCGCACGGCATGGATGCTTTCCCGATGCTCGGCGCCCCGGTACGCCGCCGGGTGCCGCCAGGGCCGCGGCTGCCCTGGGAGCCCGACGTGCCCGGCTGGGCCGCCGCGGCCGGGTACTCGTTCGCGGGGCTGTCCGCGCCCAGGGGCTACCAGGCGGCCCTCGCCCTGCCCGGGCTGCGGATGATCCGCTACCGCTGGGAACCCGGCGGCCGGTGACCGGCCCCGTGGCCCGGCCCACTTGCCCGGGCCACTTGCCCGGTGCCCGCGCCCGGTAGTCTCGCACCTGGACGGAGGTGGTGAGCCATGACCGCGGTGTATGCGGTGGACGCGTGCCGCACCCCGGTGGGGAAGATCAAGGGCGCGCTCGCCGCGGTCCGTCCCGACCACCTGTCCGCCGGCGTGATCGCCGCGCTGCTCGCCCGCAACCCGTGGCTGGACCCGGCGCGGATCGACGACGTGTACTGGGGGGCCGCCAACCAGGCCGGGGAGGACAACCGGAACGTCGCGCGGATGGCGGCACTGCTGGCCGGCCTCCCGGTGGAGATCCCCGGCGCCACGGTGAACCGGCTGTGCGGCTCGGGGATGGAGGCGATCGCCTGCGCCGCCCGGGCCATCGCCTCGGGAGAGGCCGACGTGTGCCTGGCAGGCGGGGCGGAGTCGATGACCCGCGCACCGTTCGTGCTGCCGCGGGCCGAGGGCCCGTTCCCGCGCGATGCCGGCGTCGCCGACACCCGGCTGGGCTGGCGGCTGGTCAGCCCCCGGATGGCCGAGATGTACCCGCCGATCAGCCTGGGCGAGACCGCCGAGAATGTCGCCGAGCGCTACCACGTGACCAGGGAGCGCCAGGACGAGTTCGCGCTGCGCAGCCACCAGCGGGCGGCCGCGGCCCGGGACGGCGGCCGGTTCGCCGATGAGATCGTCCCGGTGGCCACGCCCGCCGGCGAGGTGACTGCCGACGAGGGCATCCGGGACGACCTCACCCTGGCCGAGCTGGCCGGAAAGCGGCCCGCGTTCCGCCGCGGCGGCACCGTGACCGGGGGCAACTCCTCCCCGCTCAACGACGGGGCGGCGGTGCTGCTGCTGGTCTCCGAGCGGGTGCTGCCCGGTGACGCCCCGGCTCCGCTGGCCCGGTACGTGGGCACCGCCGCCGCCGGCGTGCATCCGGACTACATGGGCATCGGCCCGGTGCCCGCCGTGGGCAAGGTGCTGGCGCGGTATGGCTGGCAGCCGGACGCACTGGACCTGATCGAACTCAACGAGGCCTTCGCAGCCCAGGCCGTGGCGGTGGCCGACGAACTCAAGCTCGATCCGTACCGGCTGAACGTCAACGGCGGTGCGATCGCCGTCGGTCACCCGCTCGGCTGCTCCGGCGCCCGGATCACCACCACCCTGCTGCACGAGCTGCGCCGCCGCGGCGGCAGCCGGGCGGCGGCGACCATGTGCATCGGTGTCGGCCAGGGCGTCGCCACCCTGTGGGAAAACAGCTGAGGCACTCGGTGGAGCCAGCCGGGCAGGGCCCCAGTGCTGGCGGCGTGACCGGAGCCGGGCCCGGTGACCGGGTCGTCACGGTGCCCAACGGAATCAGCGTGGCGCGGCTGGCCGGCGTCCCGGTGTTCCTGTGGCTGGTGCTCGGCCCGCACGCGGACTGGTGGGCGGTCGGCCTGCTGATCGCGGCCGGCCTGTCCGACTGGCTGGACGGCAAGCTCGCCCGGGCGTGGAACCAGCAGAGCCGCGTGGGCCAGGTGCTCGACCCGGCCGCGGACCGGCTGTACATCGCGGCGACCCTGGCCGGGCTGGCGATACGCGGCATCATCCCGTGGTGGCTGGTCGCCGTCCTGGTGTCCCGGGAACTGGTTCTCGGCGTGGCCCTGCTCGCGCTGAGGCGGCACTGCTACGGGCCGCTCCAGGTCAGTTTCCTGGGCAAGGCGGCCACCCTGTGCCTGCTCTACGCCTTCCCGCTGCTGTTTCTCGGCTCGCACGCGGGTGCCGCGGCGCTCACCGCCCGGGTCACGGGTTGGGCGTTCGCGATCTGGGGAACTGCCCTGTACTGGTGGGCGGCCGGCCTTTATCTCACCCAGGCGCGGCAGGTCATCGCCGCCGGCGGCCGCGCCGAAGCGGCCGGCCGGGGGGCCTGCCTGGCCCAGCATCGGCAGCCCGGCGATGATGGGGCATAACTGGCACCGAAGGGAGACACGCACGACGTGAAGGCACTGGTGATGGCCGGCGGGGAAGGGACCAGGCTGCGACCGATGACCGCCAGCCAGCCCAAGCCGCTGCTTCCCGTGGCCAACAAACCGATCATGGAGCACGTGCTGCGCCTGCTCAAGCGGCACGGGTTCACCGAGACTGTGGTCACCGTCCAGTTCTTCGCGCCGCTGGTCCGCAACTACTTCGGTGACGGCGAAGAGGTCGGGATGAGTCTCCAGTACGCCACCGAGGAGGTCCCGCTCGGCACGGCCGGGAGCGTGAAGAACGCCGAGGACGCACTGCGGTCCGGGCCGTTCCTGGTGATGTCCGGGGACGCCCTGACCGATATCGACCTGTCCGCCCTGGTCGCCTACCACAAGAAGCAGGGCGCCCTGGTGACGGTGGCCCTGGCCCGGGTGCCGAACCCGCTCGAGTTCGGCATCATCATCGTGGACGACGACGGCCGCATCCAGCGCTTCCTGGAGAAGCCCACCTGGGGCCAGGTGTTCTCCGACACCGTCAATACCGGCATATACGTGATGGAACCCGAGGTGCTCGCCGAGGTGCCCGCCGGGGAACCGGTGGACTGGTCCGGCGACGTGTTCCCCCGGCTGGTCAAGGCCGGCGCGCCGCTGCACGGCTGGGTCGCCGACGGGTACTGGCAGGACGTCGGGACCCACGAGAGCTACCTGAAGGCCCAGGCGGACGTGCTGTCCGGCCAGGTGGAAGCGGATATCGACGGCTTCGAGATCTCCCCGGGCGTATGGGTGGCCGAGGGAGCCGAGGTGGACCCGGAGGCGGTGCTCACCGGGCCGCTGTGCATCGGGGACTACGCCAAGGTCGAGGCGGGCGCGGAACTGCGCGAGTTCACCGTGGTGGGCAGCAACGTCGTGGTGAAGGAGGGCGCCTTCCTGCACCGGGCCGTGGTGCACAACAACGTCTACATCGGCCAGGGCGTCACCCTCCGGGGCTGCGTGATCTGCAAGAAAACCGACGTCATGGCGTCCGTCCGGATCGAGGAAGGCGCGATCGTCGGCGACGAGTGCCTGATCGAGCCGGAGGCCTACCTGTCCGCCGGAGTCAAGGTGTACCCGTTCAAGACCATCGAGGCCGGCGCGGTGGTCAATACCAGCGTCATCTGGGAGTCGTCCGCGCAGCGCACCCTGTTTGGCCCACGCGGCGTGTCCGGTCTGGTCAACGTGGAGATCACCCCGGAGCTGTGCGTGCGCCTGGCCAGCGCCTACGCCAGCACGCTACGCAAGGGCGCGACCGTCACCACCTCGCGGGACGTGTCCCGGGCGGCGCGCGCACTGAAGCGGGCCATCCACGGCGCGCTGAACGCCAGCGCGATCAACGTGGTGGACCTGGAGGCCCAGCCGCTGCCGGTGGCCCGGTTCCACACCGCGCGCAGCGACGCCAGCGGCGGCATCGCGCTGCGCACCACTCCCGGCGACCCCCAGTCCATCGACATCATCTTCTTCGACGAGCGTGGCGCCGACCTGTCCGACACCGCCTGCCGCAAGCTGGAGCGGGTGTTCTCCCGGCAGGAGTACCGGCGGGCGTTCCCCGGCGAGATCGCCGGGCTCGTCTACCCGCCGCGGGTGGTCGAGTCCTACGTGGCCGAACTGCTGCGCTGCGCGGACATGACCGGAGTGCGGGAGGCCGGGCTCAAGGTGGTGCTGGACTGCGCCGACGGGACCGCGGCGCTGGTGCTTCCGTCGCTGCTGGGCCGGCTCGGCGTGGACGTGCTCACGCTGAACAACCGGCTGGCCGAGGAGTCGCCGACCCAGACCCTGGCGCAACTGCGGGCCGGCCTGCAGCGGCTCGCCGAGCAGGTCGCGTCGTCGCGCGCGGCGTTCGGCGTCCGGTTCGACCAGGTCGGGGAGCGCATCCAGGTGGTGGACGACAAGGGGGCGATGGTCAGCGAGGACCGGGCACTGCTGGTCGTGCTCGACCTCATCGCCGCCGAGCGGCGCACCGGCCGGGTCGCGCTGCCGGTCACCACCACCCGGGTGGCCGAGCAGGTGTGCAAGTTCCACGGTGTCCAGGTCAGCTGGACGCCCACCTCGCTGCGCGGGCTCACCGAGGCCACCGCCAACGACGACGTGATCTTCGGCGCCGACGGGCACGGCGGGTTCGTGGTCCCGGAGTTCAGCCGCAACCTCGACGGCATCGCCGCGTTCGTCCGGCTGCTCGGCCTGGTCGCCCGCACCCGGCTGACGCTCAGCCAGATCGACGCGCGGATCCCCCAGGCGCACATGCTCAAGCGCTCCATGCCCACCCCCTGGGTGGCGAAGGGCAGCGTCATGCGCACGGTGATGGAGGCGGCCGCGGGCTGCACGGTGGACACCACCGACGGGGTCCGGATCGTCGAGCCGGACGGCGGCTGGGTCCTGGTGCTGCCCGATCCCGCGGAGGCGGTCACGCACCTGTGGGCCGAGGGTGCCGACGCCGACGCCGCCCAGGACCTGCTGGACCGCTGGGCGGGCATCGCCGAGCAGGCGGGCGCCTGACGCCAGGGGGGCCCGGCCACATCCGGCACCGGGAACAGGGCGGTGCCCTCGCGGAGTTTGAGTGACCGGGACCGGATCTGCGCCGTCGTGAGACAATCGCACCTTGCCTGATTTCTCACCGGCTGGATCCAGGGGGCGCCGGGAGTTCGACGTCGGAGGTTGCCATGTGGCTAAGACGGCGCTGGCGGCAGCGCCGCACCCGCCGGGGCAGAAACGCGTGGCGCATGGACCAGGCACCGGTGTCGCAGGTAGCGTGGGCGCATGTACCGGAGTTGACGCCACGCGCCGCACCGGCGGATGTGGTACCCGCGCCGAGCCCTTGGCCCGCGGAGGAGAGGGTGGACCAAGAGATGCCGAGCGTCTACTGCGCCCGCTGCGGGCGGGCGAGCCCGGAAGGGGCCCGTTTTTGCTCGCACTGCGGCGCGCCGCTGATGCGGGGCGGGGGCGAGCGCCCCGGCGAGAGCACCTCGACGATCTCGCTGGCCGGAACCGATCTTGCCGACGGTGACTACGAGGAGCCGCTGGCCGAGGCGGCCGCGACCGAGGTCCTGCCGGCCGGTACCGCCCTGCTGCTGGTGAAGCGCGGCCCGAACGCGGGCAGCCGGTTCCTGCTGGACAGCGACCTCACCACGGTGGGCCGCCATCCGGGCAGCGACATCTTCCTCGACGACGTCACGGTGTCCCGGCGGCACGCTGAGTTCTACCGCCACGGGGCCAGCTTCGTCGTGCGCGACGTGGGCAGCCTGAACGGCACCTACGTGAACCGCGAGCGGATCGAGGAGACCGCGCTGAACGACGGGGACGAGGTCCAGGTGGGCAAGTTCCGGCTGACCTTCCTCGCCGCCCGGCGCTCGCAGGCGGACCATGGCGGGGGCGCACAGGTCGGGGCATGAGTGCTGAGCCAGCCCGGGCATACTTTGGCATCGGCGAGGTGATTGCCCAGCTCCGCGCCGAGTTCCCGGACATCAGCGTCTCCAAGATCCGGTTCCTGGAGGCAGAGGGGCTGATCCAGCCTGCGCGCTCGCCCTCCGGTTACCGCAAGTTCGGCCCGGCCGACGTGGACCGGCTCAGGTACATCCTCACCGCCCAGCGCGACCGGTACCTGCCGCTGCGGGTGATCAAGGACCAGCTCGACGCCGACCAGCCCGCATCCGGGCCGCTGACCAGGAGCGAGCTGCTCGACGCGGCGGGCATCGACGAGCGCTCCCTGGCCGAGCTGGAGGAGTTCGGCCTGGTGCTCCGGTCCGGTGGGCGGTACGCACCGGAGACGGTCGAGGCGGTCCGCGCGATCATCGCCCTCGGCCGGTACGGGGTCCAGGCCCGGCATCTGCGGGTGCTGCGCGCGTCGGCGGACCGGGAGACCGCGCTGATCGAGCAGGTCGTGGCGCCTGTCCTGCGGCAACGCAGCTCGGGCGCCCGGGACCGGGCTGCTTCCTCCGCGCGGGACATCGCCTCGCACGTGCTGACCCTGCACGCCGCGCTCATCGGGATGTCGCTCGCCGATGCCGGTTTCGCGGGGCGGGAACCGGGAGATACCGGCCGTTGACCACAGGGCGCGGGCGTGCCCGCTGCCCATGCGGGTGTACTTTGACAGGGGAATCCCTTCAGCAAGGTTCAGCACGAACAGTGCCTGACGCGAGGCGAGGACGGAGCCGCCGTGAGGAAGATGGAGGTCGTCGGCGTCCGGGTCGAGATGCCCACGAACCAGCCCATCGTCCTGCTCAAGGAGACCGAGGGGGACAG
>Ga0070730_10001218_pt1 | contig 25246 bp, 19 predicted proteins | sample Coa_R1_3_FD_66447 | JGI IMG/M metagenome (GOLD analysis project Ga0070730, IMG submission 66447) | Surface soil microbial communities from Centralia Pennsylvania, which are recovering from an underground coalmine fire - Coalmine... | ecosystem: Environmental > Terrestrial > Soil > Unclassified ... | reverse complement strand
GCTGTCGCGGCCCGAAGGCATGCCGGGACCCACCTGCCCGTAACTTGGTGGAAACTAGAAATGCCAACAACAACTTGGCACTTGCTGCTTAATTAATTAAGCGCACGCTTCCCCGGGCTTTGCTCATGGGCCCGGCAAGAGGCGTCACACAGTGAGCTGGCCTGGGCCTTTCGGTCCGTAAGGCTCGGGCGAGAACCATCGGACTAGCTGGTTGCGCATCTTGCTCATTCCGAGCGCCGCTGGCGAACGCGCGATTAGCCCGCAAGGGCCGGGTCGCACACCGAATTGAGATAAGCATGTAGGCTTCGGCTCGTAGCGCTTTTCGGACGGGGGTTCGACTCCCCCCGCCTCCACCATTCGTACGCCGAGCGCGAAAAAGCGCCGGGGACTATCGCCCGTCAGGACGATTCCCCGCAATCGGCGGCGCTGTCTGACGCGGAAGCGCGCTGTTGCACTTCAAGAAACTCGGCCTTCCTCCCCGAGTGCCGCCAGCCCCAATTTGCGTCAAACTTGAATTGAGCCTGGGGGACGGCTTCCTACCCTGCCCTTACCCCGCCGTTTTGGCTCGGCATTTCAACGCTCAAATACGCTCGAAAGGATCTCATCCTATGAAACGCCTGATTCTACTTAGCTTAGGGCTATTCCTGTTCGCCCTACCATCGCATGCCCAGTCCATCGACGCCTCGGTAGGCTACTCCTATTTCCACCTGGGCGGTGGTGCGGACCTCAACCAGAACGGCATCAGCGGTTCTATCGCGTACAAGCCAATCCCGTTCCTGGGCATCGTCGGTGACATCGGCGGCTATCATGCGTCTCCCGGCGGTGTTTCGTTCAACACGTACACTTTTCTGTTTGGGCCGCGGATCATCATGCACAACCCGACGAAGGTGACTCCTTTCGTTCAGTTTCTCGCTGGCGATGGGCGTCTGACGGCGTTGGGCGCGTCGTCCAACAACTTCGCTTTCAGCGTCGGCGGAGGAGCTGATATCGGCGTTCTCCCACGCCTGGCTCTGCGTCCGCAGTTCGATTACGTCGGCCTGCACAATTCCGGCGGCACAGCGAACTGCACGCGCATCTCGGTCAGCGCCGTCTTCAGTTTCTGAATCTCTGATCAACTATCGGCACAGGGGCGGCCTGCTTTTGGCATCAGCATCGCCGCCCCTGTGATCCTCTCCGAAATATCGAACAATTTTCAGTTCCGGCCAGCCTAAAAACACTCGCCGTTCGTTCAATACAAAGCGGAACCCTCGCGTTGCGCGCCGCGTTTACGCACTGAACGGACCGTGCGAATCGATCAGCGCAGTGCTTCCTTCAGAAAAGAGACGGTAATTCCGCCGTGCTATACTCCCGCCCGTTTGCAACGGAGATTATCCGGCTCGGCAGATGCCCCGGCGGGAGGCTCGGAAGCTCTTGATTCATCTTCCGGACATTTTTAATGTCGCGACGCACTTTGTGGATCGCAACGTCCAGGAAGGGCGCGGCGCCAAAGTTGCAATCGAATGCGGCGACGTGCGGGTTACCTATCAAGAGCTTTTGGAAAACACCAACCGCGCCGGCAATTCCCTGCTGGCGCTCGGCGTGCGGCCGGAGGAGCGCGTCCTTCTGTTACTCCTCGACACGCCGGAGTTCCTGTACTCCTTTTTTGGAGCGATCAAAATCGGCGCGGTAGCCGTGCCGGTGAATACACAAGCAAGGCCGCACGACTACGAATACATTCTCAACGATTGCCGCGCGCGGGTGGCTCTCGTCAGCGAGGCGTTGCTTCCGCACGTCGAGTCAATCCCGAAGGAGCGGCTCAGGTATTTGCAAGAGATTGTGGTTGTCGGAGAGCTCGCGGAAAATACTGCAACGCGCAATTACCACTCGCTCAGAAAATTGATGGAAACGGCTTCGCGGCGGCTCGAAGCTGCATCCACAAGCAAGGATGAACCTGCCTTCTGGCTTTATTCTTCAGGAAGTACGGGCGCTTCGAAGGGCTGCGTCCATCTGCATCACGACATGGTGGTCTGCTGCGAGCTTTACGCAAAAGGAATCCTGAACATGAACGAGAGGGATCGCTGCTTCAGCGTTGCCCGGTTATTTTTTGCCTACGGCCTCGGCAACGCCGGCTACTTCCCTCTCGGCTGCGGCGCGACGACCATCCTGGATCCGGTGCGTCCCGTTCCCTCGAGCATTTACGCCGATATCGAAAAGTACCGGCCGACGCTCTTTTTCTCGGTGCCGACGAATTACGCGGCGCTGCTGGAGTACCACCGCGAAGACGGCCGTGAATTCGACCTCTCGAGCGTACGGCATGCCATCTCCGCCGGGGAAGCGCTTCCCGCGCCGCTGTTTCAGCGGTTCAAGGAAAGGTTCGGCATCGAAATACTCGATTCGCTGGGATCGACGGAGACGCTGCAGATGGTAATCGCGAACCGTCCTGGGGAAGCGAAGCCGGGATCGAGCGGGAAACTTATCCCCGGCTATGAAGCCAGGCTTGTGGACGAGCGCGGAAACGACGTGCCGCTCCGCGAAATCGGAGACCTTCTTATCAAGGGCGATTCCACATGCGCGGGCTACTGGAACAAACACGAAAAGAGCAAGGAAGTGTTTGCCGGGGAGTGGTTCCGGACGGGCGACAAGTACTATCAGGATGAAGAGGGTTACTTCTGGTATGCCGGCCGAGCGAATGATCTCTTCAAGGTCAATGGCCTCTGGCTAAGTCCCGCGGAAGTGGAGAGCGCGCTGATTTCGCATTCCGCGGTGCGCGAAGCCGCGGTCGTTGCGCGGGAGGATAAGGACGGCCTCACCAAACCGGCAGCGTACGTCGTCCTGAATTCGCAAACCGGACCGAGTGAGCAGTTGGTTCAGGAACTTCAGGAATTGGTTGGGCAAAAAATCGGCGGCTACAAGCGTCCGCGGTGGATTGAGTTTCTGCCGGAAATTCCGAAAACAGCAACGGGAAAATTGCAGCGCTTCAAGCTTCGTGAAATGCAAAATCGGAAAGCGGAAGACAGCCTGACAAACGACGCTAGTTAGAGTTCGCTGCTTCAGCCGCCGATCACAGAATCTTCAGAGAAGCAGACGAGGGGGAATCCATGAATCTTGCGAACTACGTTTCCGGCGAGTGGAAATCGGGCGGGGGCGCGGGCGAAGCCCTGGTCGACCCTGTCAGCGGGGAAGAACTCGCTCGCGTCTCTTCCCAGGGCATCGACGTCAAGCAGGCGCTGGAGTTCGCGCGCGCGGAAGGCGGACCAGCGCTGTGTGCGCTGAGTTTCCGAGGACGCGTTGAGCTGCTCGCCAAAATCGGGGAAACGCTTGCGGCCAATCGCGACGAGTATTTCCGGATTTCGCTTCTCAACCAAGGCGCAAATCAAGCCGATGCTTCGTTCGATGTAGACGGAGCGATTTACACGATGAAGTATTACGCAAAAATCGGCCAGGCGCTGGCGGAAGGGAAAATGCTGAAGGAAGGCGCGCAAGTTTCCCTATCGAAGACCGGCGTGTTTGTTGGACAGCATTTTCTTGTGCCGGCAAAAGGCGCGGCTGTTTTTATCAACGCCTTCAATTTTCCGGCGTGGGGTTTTTGCGAGAAGGCCGCTCCAGCACTGCTCTCGGGAGTACCGATTGTGATCAAGCCGGCATCGCCGACCGCGTGGCTCGCGCACAAGATGGGCGAAGACATCGTGAAAGCGAATATCCTGCCCCGCGGCGCGATTTCGATTCTGTGCGGATCTGCCCGTGATCTGCTCGAGCATACCGGCGAAAGCGACGTCGTTTCTTTCACGGGTTCCGCGGAAACGGCCATGCGCATCCGCTCGCACACAAATGTTCTGCGCCGATCCGTTCGCGTAAACGTAGAAGCAGATAGCATCAACTCGGTGATTCTCGGTCCCGACGTTTCTCCCGGAACGGATTTGTTCGAACTGCTGGTGAAAGAGGTTGTGCGCGAAATGACCCTGAAAGCGGGGCAGAAATGCACGGCCATCCGGCGTGTGTTCGTCCCGCGCCAAAATCTGAAGGCGCTTGGCGATGCGATAGCAACGCGGCTGAGTTCCATGAAGACCGGAAATCCGCGAAATGCAGAGGTGAAAGTCGGGCCGGTCGTGAATAAAGCGCAGCAGGCAGCCTGCCTTGAAGGCTTGCGGCGATTGAAGCGGGAATGCACGGTGGTTTTCGGCGGCGATGAGAATTTTCAGCCGTTGGATGCGGACCCGGTAAAATCGGCATTCGTCCAGCCGACTCTGCTCGCGTGCGAAAATGGAGTGGACGCGAGCTTTGTACATGACGTCGAAGTGTTCGGCCCCGCAGCGACGTTAATCGCTTACGACTCAACCGAAGAGATGATCGCTCTTGTACGGCGCGGGCTCGGATCGCTGGTGGCATCGATTTTTGCGAACGATCCTGCCTTCCTGAAGACTGTAGTACTCGGCATCGGTGATCTTCACGGGCGCCTTATGGTGGTGGACTCCAGTGTCGGCACACAATACACAGGACACGGAAACGTAGTGCCGAGCTGTCTGCATGGCGGCCCGGGCCGGGCGGGTGGAGGCGAGGAGTTGGCAGGGCTGCGTGCGCTGCTGCTGTACCACCGGCGATTTGTAGTGCAGGGTCCGCCGAGCGTCACCGGTGCGCTTGCGGAGCGATCTGCGGACGCCGGCAGCTTGTATTCGTAGAGTGTGACAGGGATCACCAGGGATATCGCCCTCCAGAAACGAAGGGCCAACACCGCAGGAGCTTGGCATAATACTGCATCTCCGGTGCGACGCTTTCTTTTGGCTAGGCGAAGTTAGAGACGCGTAGGCTCTATCCTAAGTATATGATTACAGAATAGTTATGGACATTATGGGAAGTTTTTCCGGGGCCGATTGACAACAGCGACTCGCGGTACAACATTTTATCATCCGCACAAAGGGTTCATGCGTTATACTGCAGGCGGAGCGCTGGAATATTGTAAGGCATGTCTTTTCAAACCAACGCCATAACAAAGAGCGTTTCCGGGCACCGGCTCGCCGCCAGTTCAGAAGACGGATTTCTGCTTTTCCTCGGCAAGCGCGTGCGGGAGCTGCGGAATCGCCGCGCGATGACGCGCAAGGTGATGGCAAAGGAAGCGGACGTTTCGGAACGGCACCTGGCGCAACTGGAAGCCGGGGAAGGAAATGTTTCGATCGTTCTGCTCAGGAGAATTGCGGGTGCGCTGCATGTTTCCCTGGCGGAATTATTCGCCCCGGAAGAGGAAACGCAGCATGAAAAACTTTTGCTGCGGCGTTTTCTCGAGCGGCTCCCGGCGCACCGCGCGGAAGACGCGATGTTCCGCCTGATACGCGAATTTGGGGATGAAGAAAATACAAGGCGAAAGCGCCTGGCGCTCATTGGAATACGAGGCGCGGGCAAGTCCACGCTTGGAGCGATGCTCGGCGCGGAATTGCGCATTCCTTTCATCGAACTGGACCGCGAGATTGAACAGGATACGGGAATGCCGCTGGGGGAAATCTTTTCGCTCTATGGGCAAGCAGGATATCGCGCGATCGAAAAGCGGCTGCTCGAACGCGTGCTTCAGGAGAAAGAACGCGCGATTATTTCGATCGGCGGCGGAGTGGTTTCCGAGAAGGAGACTTACGATTTTCTGCTTTCGAGTTGCTACACGATTTGGATCAAGGCGCGCCCGGAGGAATATATGGCGCGCGTGACGGCGCAGGGCGATTTAAGGGTCATGGGGGGAAGCGGCCAAGCAATGAAGGATTTGCGACGGATTCTTGAGGCGCGTGAGCCGCTTTACCGGAAAGCGGACATCTGCCTCGACACTTCAGGAGAAAGCGTGGAGGAAAGCTTCACAAAATTGAAGACCGCGCTTAAAGCAAAACAGGAATAGGAGGAAGACGTGGACTCCGCAGCGACCGAACAACTTCAGGCAAAGATGAATCCGCCGGACTACCGGACGGAACCGAGCAAGTACAAACATTGGAAGCTCGCCTTCGAAGGTCCGGTGGCGCGGCTAACCATGGACGTGGCGGAAGACGGCGGAATCCGGCCGGGATACAAGCTGAAACTGAATTCCTACGATTTGGGAGTGGACATCGAGCTGCACGACGCGCTGCAGCGGATCCGGTTTGAACATCCGGAGATCCGTTCCGTAATAATCACCAGCGCAAAAAACCGGATCTTTTGCTCGGGCGCTAACATTTACATGCTGGGGCTCTCTTCGCACGCGTGGAAAGTAAACTTCTGCAAGTTCACGAACGAAACGCGAAACGGGATGGAGGATTCAAGCGCGCACTCTGGATTGAAATTCCTGGCTGCCTGCAACGGCACTACCGCCGGAGGAGGCTATGAACTCGCGCTGGCCTGCGACGAAATTATCCTGGTGGACGATCGTTCGTCGGCAGTGAGCTTGCCGGAACTGCCGCTGTTGGGGGTCTTGCCGGGGACGGGCGGACTGACGCGGGTCACGGACAAACGCAAAGTGAGGCGAGACCAGGCAGACATGTTCTGCACGAACCCCGACGGCGTGCGCGGGCAACGAGCAAAGGACTGGCGTCTGGTGGATGAAATCGTGAAACCGCAGCAGTTCGCGGAGCACGTAAAGCAGAGGGCGTTACAACTGGCGGAGAGGAGCGACCGGCCCGCAGGCGTGAAAGGCGTGGAGCTAACTCGCATCGAGCGGCGCATCGATGAAACGGGACTGCATTACCAATATGTTGAGGCGTCGTTCAATCGGGAGGCGCGAACGGTGACGCTGACGGTTCGAGCGCCAGAGACAGTTCCGGTCTGCACGATCGAACACGCGGTAGAGGCCGGGGCGAGCTGGTGGCCGCTGCAGATGGCGCGAGAGTTGGATGACGCGATTCTTACACTTCGCACGAGCGAACTGGACTTGGGGCTGTGGATTTTGAAGACGACGGGGAATGCCGAAGCCGTCCTGGCGGTCGACGAGTTTCTTCTGGACCACCAGAGCAACTGGTTCGTGCGCGAAGTGCTGGGAATGATGCGGCGGACGTTTGCGAGGCTGGATGTTTCCTCGCGGTCCATGTACGCGATCATCGAAGGGGGTTCGTGCTTTGCAGGGACGCTCTTCGAACTGGCGCAGTGCGCCGACCGGGTCTACATGCGCGACACACAAGAAATTGGACAGGCACCGACGGTCGTTCTATCGCGCATGAACTTCGGCGCGCTGCCGATGGTCAATCATCTCTCGCGCCTGGACGCGCGTTTCTATCAGGATAGCGGGCAACTGGAGAACCTGAGGAAACTCGTTGGGAAGAAACTGACGGCTCGCGAGGCGCTGGAAGCGGGTCTCGTGACTGCCACGCCCGACGATCTCGATTGGGAAGACGAAATCAGGCAGGCACTCGAATCGCGGGCGGCGCTTTCGCCGGATGCATTGACAGGACTTGAAGCGAACCTGCGTTTTGGTGGAAGCGAGACGCTCGAGACGCGCGTGTTCGGGCGATTGTCGGCCTGGCAAAACTGGATTTTCAACCGGCCGAATGCAGTGGGAACCAATGGGGCGCTGAAAGTTTACGGAACAGGCGCGCCAGTGAAATTCAATTGGGAACGCGTCTGAGAGCAGAGGCGCGAAGCGGCGGGAATCCAGCAAGGAGAAGGCGATGATCGATTACACCGAGAAAATTCCGAACAACGTGGACCTGGGACGGGACCGCGGCTTGCAGCGCGCTCTCGAACACTGGCAACCGGCGTACATGGGCTGGTGGTACGACATGGGTCCCGACGAGAGCCACAATTATGATGTGTACCTTCGGACGGCGATCAGCGTGGAGCCGGATGGATGGGCGCAATTCGATTACGTGAAAATGCCGGAGTATCGCTGGGGAATTTTTCTTCAGCCGCGCGACGAAAACAGGCAGGTCAACTTCGGAATGCACAAGGGACAGGCGGCGTGGCAGGAAGTGCCGGGAGAATACCGATCGACGCTGCGGCGCGTGATCGTGACGCAGGGCGACACAGAACCAGCCTCGGTGGAGCAACAGCGCATGCTGGGGGCGTCATGCCCTTCGATGTACGATCTGCGAAACATATTTCAGGTGAACGTGGAGGAAGGGCGGCATCTGTGGGCGATGGTCTACCTGTTGCACCGCTACTTCGGACGCGACGGCCGTGAGGAAGCGGAGTCGCTGCTCGCGCGGCGGTCCGGCGACGCGGATAATCCGCGGATACTCGGAGCATTCAACGAGCCGACACCGGATTGGCTGGCGTTTTATATGTTCACGTTTTTTACGGACCGCGACGGAAAATTCCAATTGTGCGCGCTGGCCGAGTCGGGCTTCGACCCGCTGGCGCGGACGTGCCGCTTCATGCTGACCGAGGAAGCGCACCACATGTTCGTCGGGGAAACGGGCGTTACGCGAATCATCAAGCGCACCTGCGAAGTGATGAAAGAAAACAAGCTGGAAGATCCGGCGCAGGTGCGGGCGATGGGTGTGATTGACTTGCAGACAATCCAGAGATATTTGAATTTTCATTACAGCGTGACGCTCGATCTCTACGGCTCGGATGTTTCGTCGAACGCAGCGAATTATTTTACGAGCGGCTTAAAAGGGCGCTTTCGGGAAACAAAACTCGAGGACGATCACGTGCTCAGCGATTCCGAGTATTCGGTCTTCGAAGTGATCGGCGACAAGATCGTCAAGAAAATGGTTCCGGCGCTGACGGCGCTGAACGAACGGTTGCGAGACGATTACATCGAAGAGATTGCAGACGGAGTGGCGCGCTGGCAGCGGGTGATCGACGAAGCGGGGATTCCTTTCAAGCTCACGCTGCCGCACAAAGGATTTCACCGCGCGATTGGAAATTTTGCCGGACACCATATCAGCACGACAGGCGAAGTGCTGACGGCGGAGGCCTGGAAGCGGCACGAACACGAGTGGCTGCCCAGCGCCGAGGATCACAAATTTGTGCAATCGTTGATGACCGGGCGGGTGGTTGAACCGGGGAAGTTTGCCAATTGGATCGCGCCGCCGGTCCGGGGAATCAACAGCAAGCCGCTCGATTTCGAGTACGTGCGGTTCAACTGAGACGATGCAGCCAACTTGCTTTGGGTAAGGACGCGATTTCGTGCAGCCGATCATCGACATCCACATTCACATCATGCCTTACCACATGATGAAAGCCTCCGCGATGGAGTTGATGAAACGCGGAAGGAAAGATTACGCGGAGGTGATGCGCTACTGCGAGGACCCGCAAGCGTTTTTAGGGCTGCTGGACAGCCTGGGAATCGAGCGCGCTGGGCTGATCAATTATGTGGCGCCGAAAATTATCGGGTTCACGCCCGAGGCGAATGACTGGAGCGCGAAATATTGCAGCGCGGCGCCGGAGCGGCTGATCGCGTTCGGAGGCGTTTTGCCGGGCACGGTGCCGGATTGCGGCGCGGAAGTGGACCGCATGGCGAAGCTGGGGATTCGCGCGATCAAACTGCATCCTTCGCACCAGGCGATTTCTCCCAACGAATATATGAACGGCAACCGCGAACTGGCGGCGATTTACGATCGCGCGCAAGCAAATGGAATGCCGGTGATGATTCATACGGGAACATCGATTTTCCCCGGAGCGCGGAATCTGCACGCGCAGCCAATGCTCTGCGACGACGTGAGCATCGATTATCCGAATCTTGTGGTGATTCTGGCGCATGGCGGAAGGCCGCTGTGGATGAACGAGGCTTTTTTTCTGGTGAGGCGGCATAAAAATATGTACATGGATATTTCGGGAATTCCGCCGCAGAAATTGATGGACTACTTTCCGCGGATCGAGGACATCGCGGACAAGGTGCTATGGGGAACGGACTGGCCTGGGCCGGGCGTGCCGGAAATCAAGGGAAACATCGAGAAATTTCACGCGCTGCCGATTGGCGAGGCCGCGAAACGAAAGATTTTGTACGACAACGCGGCGAAGCTGTTTCCGCGGTGAGTTGCGAAATGAGTTTCGGGAAGAGGTAAGCGGAAGTGATAACACTGCCGACGGAATCGCAAAAAACGGGGCACATCCGGCTGAGGCTGAACGGCGAGGAAACAGACGTTGCTTTCGCGCCATACAAAACGCTGCTGGAGGTGCTGCGAGAAGATTTGGGACACACGGGCACGAAGCACGGCTGTGAATTGGGGGAGTGCGGCGCGTGCGCGGTCCTGGTGGAAGGCAAGCCGGTGCTGTCGTGCCTTTTGCTGGCGCTCGAGTGCGATAAGAAAGACGTCCAGACCGTAGAAGGTCTCAGTGCGGATGGAAAGCTACATCCCTTGCAGGAGGCATTCGCCGACCTGGGGGCGGCGCAGTGCGGCTACTGCACGCCGGCAATCCTGGTCACAGCGAAGGCGCTCCTGGATCAGAATCCGCATCCTTCGAGGGAGAGGATTCGCGAGGCGCTTTCGGGAAATTTGTGCCGGTGCACAGGATACCAGCAGATTTTTGAGGCGGTGGAAGAGGCGATGTTGCGCATTGCGCGAGAAGAACAGGCCGGGTCCTAGGGAAGCACACGAGGAACGCGAATGCCTGATGAAAAACAGATGCGCGTGATTGGCGTGTCGCGGCGGAGAGTGGATGCGCGCGCGAAGGTGACGGGACAGACGCGGTACGCCGACGATATTTTCCTGCCGCGAATGGCGTACTGCAAACTGCTGCGTTCGCCGCATCCGCATGCGCGAATCGTGAAGATCGATACGACGCGCGCGATGGCGCATCCGGGAGTGTATGCGGTTCTGACGGGAAAGGATGTGCCGATCGAATACGGCATCCTGCCGGTGAGCCAGGATGAGCAGGCGCTTTGCAGCGATCATGTGCGGCACGTCGGCGATCCGGTGGCGGCGGTGGTGGCGCGGGAGGAGTTGACGGCGTTCGAAGCGCTGGACCTGATCGACGTCGAGTATGAACCGTTGCGAACGATTGCCGACCCGGAGGAAGCACTCGCGTCGCCGGAGCCGCGAATCCACAACTACGGCGAAGAGGGAAACATTCACAAGCGCGTCTCGCTGGAATTCGGGAATGTGGAGCAGAGCTTCGCGGAAGCGGATGAAGTTTTCGAGGACACTTTTTTTTATCAGGGCAATACGCATTTGCCGATCGAACAGCACGCCGCGGTGGCCATCAAGGACGCAGACGGCAAGCTGACCATCTGGAGCAGCACACAAACACCGCATTACCTTCACCGCGCGCTGGCAAAGGTCCTGCAGATGCCGCCGGGCCATATTCGCGTCATCGCAACTCCGAACGGCGGCGGCTTCGGCGGAAAGAGCGATCCCTTCCAGCACGAGATCGTGGTGGCCAAGGCAGCGCTTCTGTTGGACCGGCCGGTAAAAATTTGCCTCACGCGCGAAGAAGTATTTTATTGCCACCGCGGGCGGCATCCCGTGCTGATGAAATTCAAGACCGGCGTAAAGAAAGACGGGACGATCACCGGGATGCACCTGCAAACGCTGATCGACGGTGGCGCTTACGGCTCCTACGGAGTTGCGAGCACGTTTTACACCGGTGCGTTACAGACAACGACCTATCACATTCCGAGATATCGGTTTCAAGGTTGCCGGACGTTCACGAACAAACCGCCCTGCGGACCAAAACGCGGGCACGGGACGGTGCAGCCGCGCTTCGGCCAAGAAGTACAGCTCGACAAGATTGCGGAGAAACTGAGCATCGATCCCGCAGAGCTGCGGCTGCACATCGCCGAATCCTCGAATACTGTGACGGCGAATTTTCTCAGGCTGAGCACGGTGAATTTGAAAGAATGCATCCGGCGCGTTGTGAAGAGCTCAGAGTGGAACCAAAAATTCCGCAAGTTGCCGGAAGGGCGTGGAGTGGGGCTGGCCTGTTCCGCGTATCTAACGGGAGCAGGGCTGCCGATTTATTGGAACAAGATGCCGCACTCAGGTGTGCACATCAAGTTCGATCGGGGCGGCGGAGTGGCGGTCTTCTGCGGCGCTACAGAAATTGGTCAGGGATCGGACGACGTGCTTGCGGGGATTGTGGCGGAAGTTCTGGGACTGGATCCGTTCGATATTCGCTTGTACACGGGCGACACGGATTTGGGGCCGGTCGATCTGGGATCGTATTCGAGCCGAGTGACGATCATGGCGGGCAACGCGGCGCTGCAAGCGGCGGAACGAGGAAAAGCCATGATCGCGGAAGCTGTTGCGGAAAAGTTTGGCGTGGCCGCGGAGCGAATCTGCTTTGCGAACAAGCATGTCTTTGATGCGGGTATGCCGGAGAAAAGCGTCACGTTTGCGGATGCCGTTTGCCTGGCGGAAGCGCGCTTCGGGACGATCGGGACCATGGGTTCTTATACGCCACCGAAATCGCCCGCGCTTTACAAGGGCGGCGGAGTTGGGCCTTCGCCGACCTATTCGTACACCGCGGCGGTCGTCGAGGTCGTGGTCAGTCCAACGACGGGATGGATTACCGTTCCAAAAATCTGGATTGCTCACGACATCGGGCGCGCGCTGAATCCGGCGCTGGCGCGCGGCCAAGTGGAAGGAAGCGTATATATGGGCCTCGGGGAAGCGTTGATGGAGGAGCAGGAGTTCCGGCGTCTACCCAAAAAACTTTCGCAAGCGCTGGTGCACAAATTCCCCTCGATGCTGGAATACAAAAGCCCGACTTCCTTGGATATGCCGGAAGTGGTGACAGAGTTCATCGAGGAGCCGGATCCGCGAGGGCCGTTTGGGGCGAAGGAAGCCGGACAGGGGCCACTCTTGCCGATTATGCCGGCCGTCGCGAACGCCGTGTACGACGCGGTCGGAGTGAGAATTGACGAAGTGCCAATCACGCCGGAAAAAATCGTGAAAGCGCTGGCGGAAAAGAAGGCGGGGCGCGAGCCTCGATTTGGACCAAGCCATTTTCCTCACGTCGATTGGCCGGAAGCGCTGCGAGTGCCGCCGCCGTGGGAAGGCGGAGACGGGCAGGCCGTGAACGACGTTCCGCGATCCGGAGAACGAAGCGCTGAGAAAGAAAAGGTACTCAGCTCATGATGCGGCTTCCGCTCTTCGAGTTTCGCGCGCCGCGCACGCTGGAGGAAGCGGCAAGAATTCTGGATGGCGAGGGCTCGAGAGCCATGCCTCTGGCCGGCGGTACCGATCTGCTTCCGAACATGAAGCGGAGGCAACAAGTTCCGCAAACACTTATGAGTTTGCGGCATATCGAAAGCTTGAAGCGCGTGGTATTGGACGATTCAGGGTCGCGGCTCGGCGCTTGCCTGACGCTCTCAGATATCGCGGCGGATTCCCGGTTTCGAAATGGTTTGACGGCGCTGGCACAGGCTGCATCGCTGGTGGCCACTCCGCATATTCGAAATATGGCCACGCTCGGAGGAAATCTCTGCCTCGACACGCGGTGCAATTATTACGACCAGAACTACGAGTGGCGAAAGGCCATCGATTTTTGTTTGAAAAAAGATGGGGACACTTGCTGGGTCGCCCCGGGAAGCCCGAAGTGCATGGCGGTTTCTTCGACGGACACAGCGCCCGCGTTGGTGGCTTTAGGGGCGCGAGTGCGCCTTATTTCACTGTCGGGAGAACGCGAGCTTCTTCTCGCTGATCTTTACAACAACGATGGGCTGGATTACATCAAGCGGAAACCGAACGAGATTCTCGCCGAAATCTATCTAGATTCCCTGCACGGCTGGAGAAGTACTTACTGGAAATTGCGGAGGCGCGGATCGTTCGACTTCCCGGTTCTGTCCGTCGCGGCAGCCGCACGTGTGTCGGAAGCCGGAGTGGTGGAGGAGGCGCGCATCGTGATCGGTTCGGCTTCATCACGGCCGATCGTCGCGGGAGAGGCCGCAAAGTCCCTGCTAGGCCACACCCTAAGTACAGAAAAAATCGCGGAAGCCGCGGTTCTGGCAGCGCGTATCGCAAAGCCGCTGGACAATACGGACTTCGACATGAGCTGGCGGAAGAAAGTTGCCGGCGAGTTTGTTACGTGCGCGTTGCGAGAGATTCGTGGCGACGACGTGCGGAGCGAACGTGCGAGCTTGATGCGCACACATCCGCTTTGAACGATTCGGCGCTCCAAAGCGAGGCGACATGCGGATTTCTGTACCAAGTTCGTCAGGTCATGCCGCATCTCCGCTGAAGATGGCGTTGCAAGGTTTTCGAACGTTCAAAATTCGACGTGCAGCCTGAGCGAAGGGACGAGCACGGGCCCGCGGTCGCGGTTGTAACCGGGATTGTTGAGATGCTGCAAGCCAAATGCGGGATAGAGCCCGCGCCAGAGATGGGCCGTGTAGTAGGTTTCGAGAATATCTTCCCGGCCGTAATTCAGACGTCCGTCGCCCAATAGAAACCCTTCCCCGCCGAGCGCCAGATACTCCTGATGGCCGCGCGAAATCCCGTTGGAGACGAAGACAAAGCCCGCGCGGTCCCAGTTCCGACCCCAGGATTTTCCATTGAAACCGACGCCGACCTGCGCGGTCTGATCCACTTCGGTGTACGCATACGACTCGTGCTGTCCTTCGTTCCAACCCCAACGTCCGAATACGCCCATCCAGTCGTTTAAGGGCTGTTCGAAATTGGCGCTGAAGCCGTACTTGATAGTCGTTTGCAAGGGGTGCGCGGTGATGTCCGGTTTCGGCGTCAGGCCGGCGAGAAAATTGTCGATGGCCTGCCGGTAATCTCCCATGTTCCCGTGATTGATAAACGTCAGAACGCGAAGTACGCCGGTTTGATTTCGTATGAGCTTTCTCTGAAATTCGAACTCGATATTTTCCGCGCGGGCGCGGGCCAGGTCCGCGTCCAAATTGATTCCGTTCGCCACTTTGGGCATCAGCGCTTCCGCAAAACGCACTGCTCCCCAATGATCGTGATATTCGACCATCGCGGCGAAGGTGTAACCTCGAGTGTCAGCCGCATAGTCGTAAGTTCCGGCATTATCCACGGTCCAATTCATGAATTGGAAATTGGTGTCGCTCCCGTAAGTATTGAGGTCGAAGAAATCCGCCAAGCTGAATTTGCCGAAGCGCAGTTCGAGCCGGCGCTCCGGCAGTTCCCGAAAAAGAGAAAATGGATTCTGGTCTGCCGATTTTTTCGGCCGTCCGAGCGGGATGATCTGATGCACCATGAGCCTGGCGACGTAGGGCGTCTTACTGAGCGTGGGGTTTCGCACGACATCCAGATTCGTGAAACCAGCAAGCCCCAGCGCTTCTCCAAGTCCATGCCCGCCGGTTTCTTGTACGTCACAGAGTAATGCGGTCGTATGGCTCAGTCGTAGTCCAGTGAACAAGGTGAGAACGCGGGAACTGGCATCCTGCGCCTCGGGGCTGAGGCTATTGGGACCTTGATATGGTGAACGGAAGGACGGATGCCACTGAGAGATGATGTTAACTTGCCCGGAGAGCCACAACCGGTCCCATTCTTGATGCGGGATCATAACTGGCAGAGGATTCGGTTCAGAAGACGGCTCACTGGTGGACGGTGAATCCTGATTTGGCGCGACGGAATCCTGCGCGCGAACTGCAGGCGGGCCAAGGGCGAAGCCCGTTAGCCAGAAGCAGGCGATGAGGGCAGTTAATGAAGCGAACCGTCGCATTTGAATTTTGGTCTCAGTTGGCGTCCGTCACTCCTTCAGGCCCGCCTCAAGCAGTTGCCACGAGTTGCGCGTTTGCTCTACTCTGCAGAGCGCGCTTGCCGTCAAGGGTCGAACATTGATACCATACCCCTGTAGGGTATACAAGCTCGATGTCACATAATTCCCGCGAAAAACTCGATCTCGTCACCCGCACCAAAAAGGTCATCGGCCAACTGGAAAGCGTTCTTCGGGGACTCAACGAGGACGAGCAGTGCGCGGAGGTGCTGCAGCGACTGGCCGCGGCTCGTGGCTCCATCAATAGCCTGATGGGCGAATTGATGGAGGACCACATCCGCAATCACATGCCCCGGAATTCGAAATCCTCGGAAGAGGCCGCCGACGACGTGATCCAGATTATCAGGACGTACTTGAAATGACCTGAAAGCCAGTCGCCTTTGCGGTTGTTTTTCTGTATCTTCCGTGCACCCGAGCGTTGGCCAAGTGAATCCGACTTCGGAGGGAGACCAGCAGTGACGCGACTTCTCGCAAGCTTCTTGTTCGTGGCGCTTCTGGGCGCGCCTTGCTCCATGGCGCAGGCCGGGCCGGAACAAGGCGGACATGATCTGCAGCTTTGGACGGGCGGCGGCCACGGCTTGAACGGAAGCAGCGCGAGCACTGGTGTTTGGAACCTGGGCGCACGCTACGGGTGGATCCTGACCGCGCCGCATGGGCCGGGTTTCTTGCGCGGGCAATTCGAATACGCAGTGGATGTGGTGCCGATCTTCGTGGTTGTGCAACGCACAGGCACCGCCTACGGGTTCGGTTTGAATCCGTTTGCCTTCAAATGGAATTTTACGAAAGCGCGCAAGGTCGTTCCCTATTTCGAACTCGGGGGCGGCACTCTTTTCACCAATGAGTACGTGCCTCCAGGCACTTCGCATGTGAACTTCACGACGAGCGGGGCGCTGGGCCTGCACTTCCTGCGCAGCAAATATAACTGGAGCGCGGAAATTCGCTTCATGCACATTTCGAACGCCGGCCTCGCGGACCTGAATCCAGGCATCAATACACTGCAACTCCGGCTTGGCTTTGGCAGATTCACCCGATCGAACTAGCCTGCACCGTGCGGGACAAGTATGATGGGAGGCGCCTAGCCGAACGGAGTGCCGTACGTCACGGGCCCATAATTTTTCCTGGAATAAATCCGACACAAAACCGGTTTAAGCACGAAGGCAAAAAATGAAAATGACGATGAGTGTGGTGGGTGCGGTGATTCTGGCGGGATTGGGCTTGGGAATCCACGGAATGCATGCGGGTAGCAAAGCGCCTGCCGTTGGAAGTCCCGCACCGGACTTTACGCTGAATTCCCAGGATTCCAAGCCGGTCAGCCTGCACGATTTCAAAGGCAAGTGGGTGGTGCTCTATTTCTACCCGAAAGATTTTACCAGCGGATGCACAGTGGAGGCTCACAACTTCCAGCGAGATCTGGCGCAGTATGAGAAAAAGAACGCGGTGATCATCGGCGTGAGCGTGCAGGACGAGGATTCCCACCAGAAGTTCTGCACCAAGGAAGGATTGAATTTCAAGCTGCTCGCGGACACGAAAACACAAGTTTCCAGGCTCTATGACTCGGTGATGAATTTGGGCATCACCAAACTTTCCGCGAGGCACACGTTTCTGATTGACGCGAACGGCGTCGTACAAAGAGTGTATCTGGATGTAAAACCACAACAGCACAGCGAAGAAGTCCTTGCGGCGCTGACGGAGTTGCAGGCAAGCGCGGCAAAGTAAGCATTCATTTCTGGAGGATTTTGATGAAAATCAAAATATTTGGGACTCTGGCCGCATTGTTTTCAGTGGCCTTCGCTCTCGGTTCGCACGCCAATCCCGCAAAAACGGAAACCGTTAGTTACAAGAGTGGCGATGAAACCGTCAGCGGCTTCCTTGCGCTCCCCGATGGCGGCGGCAAGCATCCCGCGCTTGTTGTCATTCACGAATGGTGGGGGCTCAACGATCAAATCAAGGGAGAGGCCCAAACGTTCGCTGGGCAAGGGTATGTCGCGCTGGCCGTCGATCTCTATCGCGGAAAGGTGGCCGCGACTGCCGACGAAGCCCACGAACTGATGCGAGGTGTGCCCGATGACCGGGGGATGCGCGACCTCGAAGCGGCATTTGCCTACTTGGCTTCGCGGCGAGATGTGGAGGCAAACAAGATTGGATCGGTCGGCTGGTGCATGGGAGGAGGCTGGTCCATCCGATTGGCGATGAGTGAGCCGAAACTGGCGGCGTGCGCTGTGAACTACGGTTCATTGCCAACGGAAGCGTCGAACATCGCCAAGATCAAGGCGCCGGTGTTGGGGAATTTCGGCGCGGAGGATCGCGGCATTACCCCGGACTCCGTCCGGGCGTTCGAGACTGCGATGAAAGCTGCGGGCAAACCTTGCAATGTGAAGATTTATGAAGGCGCCGGCCATGCCTTTCAAAACCCCAACAACAAAGATGGGTACCGGCCGGAAGCGGCAGCCGATGCATGGGCGCGCATGACGGCATTTTTTAAGAAGAATTTGCAGTAGCGATCGCAAGCTGCGGGACAACCGAAAGTGGGTTAGTCATGGTGGTTCCATCGAATCCTGACCCGCCCGGTGCCAGCCGCCTCTCCGATTTCCGTCTGAACCGACTGGCAAAGAGCCAGGGACGGGCCTTCTCTGGCCGACGCCCAAAAACACACCTTTACTGAAGAAAATCTGCCGTCCCATTGAAGGAAAGGATTGATTCGGCATAAATCTCAGGCTGAACGGATAATTTATCCCGAAACGGAGAACAATTCTCGATCCAAACCGTCTATAGGTTATATCGGGGGGTAGACCGTGCGAGGGGTGTAACCGAATTCCCCGTTTGACGCGGCGGGGATAGTGTATACAATCCCTTTCAACTCTGCCGATTACCTGGCGCCCACTGACGCTTAGTTCTTTTAGGTACTGGGGTGTTGTTTTTCTGAACTACGGGGCCAGGGACGAAGTGCTGTTTTGTAAGTAATTGGAGGGGTGATGAAAATCCGCTTTCTGTTTCTAATCTTATTTGCAAGCTCTCTGTCCGCAGTTATATCCGCACAAGTTGCCATCACGGGGAAAATAACCGGAGTAGTTACCGATTCCTCGGGGGCGGCAGTGCCGAACGCCACGGTGACAGTTAAGAGTAGCGCCCTGATGACGCCCCGAACGACAAACACTTCGGCAGACGGCGGCTACCTGTTTGATTTGCTCTCGCCCGGCACCTATGAAGTCACGGTCACCGCAAGCGGGTTCCAGACCGTAAACGAGACAGGCATTGTTATTACGGCCGGCTTTACCGCCACGATCAACTCCAAACTACAGGTTGGACAAGTCACTCAGACCATCCAGGTAGAAGGAGAACCCGTCGTAGACCTGCAAAGTGTTCAGACGTCGACGACATTTGACCAATCATTGCTTCAAGATATCCCCAGCGGGCGAGATCCGTGGTCAACCGTTGCCCAGATGCCCGGGGTCACGTCGAGCACTTTCGATGTAGCGGGCAACAACAGCTATCAGCAGTCTGCCATGCAGGTGCATGGAAGCACGCAAGCAGAGCAGATCTACAGCTACAACGGTCTCGACCTGAATTGGCCCGGCGCTAACGGTGGGTACACGCAGTTCTACACCAATCATGACTCCTTCGACGAATTTCAAGTCGTCGCGGACAATGCGCCCGCTTCCGTGCCCATCGGCGGGGTTTACATGAACATGGTGACGAAGTCAGGTTCGAACGAGCTTCATGGGCAAGCTGCCGCCTACTACTTGACGGCAGCTACGCAGGCCGGTGTGAAGCAGCCTCTGTTCCAAGGCTCTCTGGTTCCGACCGGATCGCCCTTCGACATGACACGGGACACGTCTGCAAGTCTCGGTGGCCCGGTTATGAAAGACAAATGGTGGCTGTTCGGCTCGTATCGCCGTTACGATCTGCGGCAAGAAATTCTTGCCGTAACCAATCAAGCCGGTGTCCCCGTCGTAGACGTCAACCACCAGACGAACACCGACTTACGCAGCGACTGGCAGATCAACTCAAAGAACAAGTTCAGCTTCATCTGGCTGTACAACGAACAGAATCGCTTTTTCCGCCGCGACACTGCATACCAGTTCGTTACTCAGGACGCCAGTTGGCTGCAAATCGAGCCCGCCTATATCTTGCAGGGCCTCTGGACTAGCCAGGTCACCAACAATTTCCTTCTCGACTTCCGCGTCGGCTGGAACAAAATCATCTTTCCCCTCAGTTACCAGCCCAACTCGACTGGTCTCAACCTGCAAGACATTGGATTCTCCACTGAGGCCGGTGCAGCACCCTTTGAGTTTCAAAACCCAGCTTGGGTGCTGAAGTGGTCCGCTGGCGGTTCCTGGTACAAACCCAATTGGCACGGCAGTCACAATTTCCAATTTGGGTTCGAATGGGGCGACAGCTACAACTCCTATATTTACCAAGTAAATCAGGGAATCAACGCCATCTTCAATGGCGGGTCGCAACCGTTCTCAACGCCCTTCCAAGTCGTGGCGTATAATACGCCAACAACTCAAAAGAACTATTTTCGCGATACCAGCTTTTATCTGCAGGACACTTGGACCCTCACACGTCGCCTCACGTTGAACCTGGGAATGCGCTACGACAGGTTCATTACCTACTATCCGGCACAAAAAACGGACCCGAACCTTACCTTCCCTCAGCTCTTCAAGGTTTCAAATTTCCCAGCGTCCGGAAACCTCGTGGATTGGAACACCGTTTCGCCGCGCATCGGCCTGGCATTTGATCCAACCGGGAAGGGTGATTCCGTAATTCGTTTCGGGTATGGCATCTATTACATCATGCAGGGCACAGGGCTTGCTGAGACGTCTAACCCCGTGGGACTGGTTACGCTAACCTTCCCGTGGAATGACGCGAACGGCGACAAAATCCCGCAAACGAGCGAATGGCTTCCTGCTGGGGCCACGCCCGTTGGCTCGTCCGGCGGAGCACAAATCAATCGCAACATGAGCCGCCCTTATTCTGAAGAAGTCAGTGCCGGCTACGAAAAGCAGTTGTGGCGGGACCTCCGCGTCGCCGCAACCTACTATTACCGGACCAAGAAGAACATGTTTGGCATTGAGAATGCCGCGGTTCAGCAATCGGACTACGTGCCAGTCACTACGCTGGGCGGTAATCCGATCATCAACCCGCTCACCAACCAGCCGATGACTCTGTTTAGTTTTCAGCCGAAAGATTCGACAAAATTCGGAGCATTTAATAATTTGGTGACCACGATTCCTCAGCTCAACGACAATTCCTACAATGCTATCGAGTTTACTGCGGTTAAGCGCTTGTCCCACAAATTGCAGATTCTCGGTGGCTTCACGATCCAACGGCAGAAGGGCGTCTTCGGCCGCGGGTTTTCTGACGAGGCCACCGGTGACAATTTCAACGATCCTAATAACGACATCAATAGGAAAAACAACTATCTGAATCTCGACTCCACGTATGTCTTCAAACTGGATGGCACTTACGAACTTCCGTGGAAATTTGGCACTAGCGTCAATTTCCAGCACTATACAGGCTTCCCAATTCAGCCAACGGAAACTTTCAGCGTGCCAGATGGGCAAGGGGTTCCGATAGGAGAGACGGTCATCCTTCAACCTGCAGGCATTCAACGGTTGCCCAGCGTGAACCAACTAAACCTGCGCTTTTCCCGCGAATTCGCGTTCAACGAACGCTGGCACTTGACGCCGACCGTCGATTTCTTCAATTTGACGAACTCTCAGACAACCATTGCCGAGGTGACGCAGTACACACCTCCAACCGGCGGAATTTACCTTAAGCCTGCTCTTGCCATTAATCCCTTCGTGACGCGCTTCGGTTTGCGCTTCACGTTTTAACCACGGCGCACCTTTTTGAATTGAAATCGTTCTTTCCTGCTCGGCGGGTTGGGTGATACTTTCGCCCCACCCGCCGGTCTGGTTTCGGGGACTCCGTTTTGCTTGTCTGCAGTCGAGGGGGGCGCAATGCGCATTCGGATTCATGCAGTCGGATTCGTACTTATTCTGCTTGCAGCCGCGAACTCCGTACTGGCCCAAACGTCCAGCCGTAAACCAAAGCTCACTATCGAACAGTTGATCGATATCAAGCATCCTTCGGACCCGATCTGGTCGCCTGACGGAAAACTCGTCGCGTTTATCTGGGACCGCGCGGGAGTAGCCAATTTCTATATTGCCAATGCCGACGGCCGCGGAGAACCGAAGGCCCTTACTTCTTTTTCCGAAGGTCAGGTGTCGGGCGCATTCTGGAGCGAGGACAGCGATCTGCTGTATTTTCCGCACGAGGGCGACCTCTGGCAGGTGGCAGTAGCCGGCGGCGCGCCGAAGCCAGTCTGGAGCAAAACAGATCCCGGGGGCGGCTACGTTCCCTCGCCCGATGGCAAACGCGTCGCATTCATCCGGAGCGCCCGAGCGGCAGCCGCTGACGCGCCGCACCCAAGCGAGCTGATGATCCGCTGGCTGTCTGACGGAACCGAGTCAACCACCGCCCACGACGACGTGAGCATTCGCGACATCCATTGGTCGCTTGACGGCGCTTCGATCGCGTATATTGCCGGCTCGAAGATTATTCATCACGACGAATCGCCCTCCTATTCCGGCGCTAAACTTATCTATCGAATTTCTGAGTATGTTCCGGGCCAAATTTATGCGCTCAAGCTCGCTGGCGGCAGGCCCGTCGCCATTGCCAAGCCGGCTGAATATGGCGGGTTGGCCTGGATCGACGCGAATCGCCTCGTCTTTGACGGCCAGTCCAAAGACTTCAAGAAATATTTCATCTATGTCGCTGACGCCACAACGGGCGCGACAAAAGTCATCCATGAAATCGACGAAGAAAAATTCTGGAGCATTCCCGATTGGGGCGAAGCGGGAGCGCAGCCTTGGCCATCGCCGAACGGCAAGTGGATCGCTTTCCTCAGCGATCAGGACGGCTGGGATCACCTTTACGTGATGCCCTCGGGCGGCGGCGATGCCGTGCAGATAACCAAAGGAAAATTTGAAGCCTGGCGTCCAGCCTGGTCGCACGACAGCACGCGCATTGCATTCGATGCGAATCTCGAGGGCCATCCTGGCGATCGCGTGCTCGGCATCGCAAAGGTCGGCGACGATCTCGCGCACGCCGAAGTTACCTATGTTCCCGCAGCGCCGGGTACGAATATCGAGCCGCACTGGTCGGAAGGCGACGGCCGGCTCGTCTATCAGCACACGGACCCACACAACAGCGCCGATTTGTTTACCATCGGAACCAATGCCGGCGCGCAGCCGGTTCGTCTTACGGACTCGATGCCCGCGGGCATCGATCACTCCCAATTTGTCGAACCGCAGTTCGTGCACTATCCCGGGCCCGATGGTCAGGAGGTTCCCGGCTGGCTTTTCGTGCCGAAAAATCTCGACAAAACAAAAAAACATCCAGCCATCTTGTGGATTCACGGCGACGGCGTGAATCAAAACTACGACGGCTGGCACGTGCAGCGGAACTACGCGGTCTACTACAGCATTCACCAGTATTTCCTGCAGAAAGGCTACGTGGTGTTTGCCCCGGATTATCGCGGCAGCATCGGCTACGGCCGCGACTGGCGCACCGGGGTGTACATGGACGTCGGCGGAAAAGATGCGAAAGACGCGTGGATGGGCGCCAATTACTTGAAATCGCTTCCTTACGTTGATGGCGACCGCATTGGGGTGTGGGGTCTGAGTTACGGCGGGTTCTTTACCCTGATCGCGATGACCGATCAACCTAAACTGTTCCGCGCCGGAGTTGACGTCGCAGGCGTCGTGGACTACGTGATGTACTACAGCGATCCGTATCACGGCGATTGGACCGCCAGCCGCATCGGTACGCCGGAGGAGAATCCGCAAGTCTATGCAAACGCTTCGCCCATTTCACACATCGACCGGCTGGAGCGGCCGCTGCTCGTGCTTCACGGCACCGCCGACGTGAATGTTCCCTTCCTCGAATCGGTCTGGCTTATGGACGAAGCTCTGAAGAAACACAAAGGCGACTTGGTCTCCTTCATGATTTACCCAGGTGAGTTTCATTATTTCACGCGCGAACACGTGCTGCGGGATGCCTGGCATCGCGTCGATGACTTTTTCGACCTGCACCTTCGGGGAGCCGGTAAACCGGCATCGCACTGACAGACTGCCGCGAATCATCCAATCAGTGGCCGGCCTCGAGAATTAATTTCTGCACGCGCCAGTTCAACAGCTCGGCCACATATAGTTCGCTGTCAGAGGGACATGCAATTTCGTGAATCCAGCCGAATTGGCCGGGCTGCTTGCCCGCTTTGCCAAACATGCCGAGCATTTTCCCATCCAGGCTCAGCTTGTAGATGCGGCCAGGAAACGCGTCGGAGGTGAACAGGACCTGTTTTGGCCCCGGCGTAATACAAACAGTCCACGGGGCGCCTGGAGCCATTGTGCCTGTCGTTGCCGTTGGCTTGTTGCCGATGGCGGGACGCGCGTCCGCAGGCGCGGGCACATCGACCCTGATCTGCCGCAAAAATTTTCCATTGCCATCGAAGACCTGGATTCGGCTGTTCCCGCGGTCCGCCACGTAGACGTTGCCGGCGGCGTCCACCGCAATATTGTGCGGCGTACGGAATTGACCGGGCTGATCGCCGGGTTCTCCCCAAGACTTCACCCAGTTGCCATCCTTATCAATTTTCGCCACGCGCGAGTTGATATACCCGTCGCTGATGAACGTGTTCCCCGCCGCGTCCCAGGCCATATCCGTCACCTGCCGGAACATTCCATCCACGGGGGCCAGCGGAGGATTCGGGTGCTTCAGCGGGCCGGTGCCTTCGTCGGAGGCCTCCTGCTTCCGGCCAAATACCATCGCAACGCGGCCATCCGGATTGAACTTGATGACCATATCCGAGCCTTTGTCCGCCACCCAGATATTGTCCTGCCGGTCCACGCGCACAGCGTGGGCAAACGACCAGGCATAAAGGTTGTGGCCAATCTCGCGCACGAATTTTCCGTCGGAGTCAAACTCCAGGAGTTGCGCCGCGCTCGCACCATAGGCTGGCCCTGTGCTGTTGCCCCTCGAAAAAACAAACACGTGCCCTTTCGAATTGACGGCTACGCCGGCCACTTCGCCAAGATAGATATCCGGCGGCAACTTCAGAAAATCAGGAACGGCGGAATAGCGGATTTCCGGGGGCTGCTGCGCAAAAGCCGGCCCGGCCGCAAAAAAGAAAAAACTGAAAAGCCAAACAGATAGGGCTCGTTTCATAGGAGTCACCTCGACACTTCGCGTCCCGCATCATACGCGCTGCTGCAAAGTTTGCGCCAATAATCTATGCCGCTTAACGCTGTGCCCCTCCGAGCGGCTGAGACCTATTTGCTCTTGGTTAGAGCGTTGTATTGCGCCGAGGTAAGTGGGACGACCGAAAGTCTTCCTTCACGCACGAGAGGAGATTCCGCAAACAGTTTGTTGGCCTTAATCTGCGCCAGCGTCCACGGCTTCGCAATTGGTGTGCCCGCCTTGATCCTGACGATCGGAACCTTTGGATTGGACGCGTCCGCGGAAATCACCGTGGCTGTTCCCACCGCGCTTTTTCGATTCCCTGTCTCATAAATGACTAGCCCGGATTTCTCACCAGGGTTGAGCAAAAGAGGCTTGATTTGAAGTAGAAAAAGGCCGCTTTCTCAGGCATAACTACGTTGTCTAGGCGAAGTAAATGCCAAGAGAA